>WNFD01003869.1_pt1 | contig 16178 bp, 14 predicted proteins | sample 5400491 | NCBI WGS metagenome assembly WNFD01 (sample SAMN13153343, study PRJNA577476) | soil metagenome | isolation source: 120 cm saprolite under Douglas fir tree site 2 hole 2 replicate 2 | place: USA:California | collected 2015-04-18 | reverse complement strand
CAGCCGCACGCCGCTGGCCGCGTCGAAGACGACGAGGTCCCCGGTCAGGGCGTCGACGGCGGTGATCTGCAACCTCCCGGCTGGCCACTCGGATGTCGTCAGCCTGGACTCGATCACCCGCCGCCGCTCATCCTCGGACTCGGTCCTGGCGCGCAGTGCCATGGCGCCGACGCGCGCCCGCGCGACGTCCGGTTTCCTGCTGAAAATCATCGCCCGGACATATTTAGCCAGCACCCCGAGGCCCATCCTGGCGTAGACGTCACCGGCTCCCAGTGGCCGTGTCTGCACCTTGTACAGCTCGGCCAGCCCCACGCCGGACCTGACGTCCACGCCGACGATGGAACCCGCCGATGTGCCGATGACGAGATCGGCATCGGTCAGGTCGATGCCGATGTCGGCCAGCCCGGCCAATATCCCGATCTCCCAGGCGACGCCGGTTATCCCGCCGCCGCCCAGTACAAGCGCTTTTCCCACGACCCGTCCCTTGTATCGTTACTGTCCAGCCAGCACGCCTCCCAGCGCCGATCTTGCACCATCCCCGGACATACTCTCAACTCATGACCGAACTCGCCCAGCCGGCCGATGCCGGGGAGTCCGGGGGGTCGTCCCCCCGGGCCAGCACAACCGCGGGGGGTTCCGGGGGGTCGTCCCCCCGGGCCAGCACAGCCCCCAAGCCGGTCCGCGACGGCGTCCTGCTCGGCCTTGCCGTGGGAGTGTCCGGCCTCGCATTCGGCGCGGCGGCCGTCAGCGCCGGCCTGACCGTCTGGCAGACCTGCGCGCTCAGCTTGCTCGCCTATACCGGAGCCTCCCAATTCGCCCTGGCAGGCACGATCGCCGCGGGCGGCAGCCTGGTCGCTGGCGCGGCCGGCGCTATCCTCCTCGGCAGCAGAAATTCGCTGTACAGCCTGCGGCTCTCCGGGCTGCTTCAGGTCCGCGGTGCCGCGCGCCTGCTGGCAGCGCTCGGCGTCACGGACGAATCGACAGCGCTCGCCCTGGCTCAGCCAGACAATGCGGCCGCGCGCACCGGGTTCTTCGCCACCTTCGCCAGCCTGTACCTGACCTGGAACGCCGCGACACTGGCCGGAGCCATCGGCGCCGGCAAGATCGGCTCGCCCCAGTCGTTCGGTCTCGACGTGATCGGGCCTGCGGCGTTTCTGGCACTGATCTGGCCAAGGCTGGCCGCCGGGTGGACCGAGCGCGGTGTCGCCGCCGGGGGCGCCGCCATCGCCATCGCGGCCACGCCGCTCCTGCCGCCCGGGGCGCCGATCATCCTGGCGGGCTCGGCCGCGCTGGCCGGAACTCTGGCCAGCCGGCCGGCCGCGGCGCCGTGACCGGCGCATGGATCGCGGTCCTGGTGACCGCGGCGGGCTGCTACGCGCTCAAGCTGGCCGGCCTGACGGTCCCTGAGCGGCTGCTACGCAATGCCCGGCTGCGGCGGTTCGCCGAGCTCGTTCCCGTAGCGCTGCTGGCGGCGCTGGTCGCAGTGCAAGCCGGGGCGAAGGGATCCTCGCTTGTGTTCGACCCAGCGAGGCTCGCCGGGCTGGCGGCAGCCGTGATTGCCCTGATGCTCAGGGCCCCGTTCCTGGTCGTTATCCTCGCTGCGGCTGGGACGGCGGCCGGGCTGCGGCTGGCCGGAATCGGGTAGGGACGGCGGGTCGGACATCCTGGGCCAGGCGGAACAGGTAGATTGCGCCGGTGGACGTCGATATAGAGATTGTGAACGAAGTCACAAGCGACGTGGTCGAGGCGTTCGGCCGGCTGCTACCCCAGCTCTCTACCAGCGCGTCCCAGCTCGACGCGGATGCGCTGTCGGTCATCGTCTCCGCGCCGGCCAGCACGTTGCTGATAGCCCGCGCGGGCGGCGAGATCGTCGGGACGCTGACGCTGGTCATCTTCCCGATCCCGACCGGAATCAGGGCATGGGTCGAGGACGTGGTCGTCGACAAGGCGGCGCGCGGCAAGCAGTTCGGCGGCAAGCGGGTCGCCGAAACGCTCACCACCGAGGCAATCAGAATCGCCAGGCAAGGCGGCGCTAAGACGGTGGACCTGACCACCAGGCCGTCGAGGGTGGCTGCCGGCAAGCTTTACGAGCGGCTGGGCTTCGAGCAGCGCGACTCGCGCGTGTACCGGTACTCCCTCACGTGATCGGTGCCCGCAGCCGCGGCGCGTTCCTGCGGGCCGACAGTGGCCCAACTCAGCCCAGCTCCGCGACGGCTTCCAGCAGCAGGTTCACGTCCGATTCGTTGTTGTAGTGGACCAGGCCGGCCCGAACGGCACTGCCCGTTTCCCTGATGCCGAGCACGCCGGTCAATTCCCAGGCGTAATTGTGGCCGTCCCACACGTTGACCTTGCGGCTGGCCAGATGCTCGGCCACCTGCTGCGGACTCTTGCCGGCAACGGTGAAGAAGGCGGTCGCCGTCCGTCGCGCCGCCTTGCCGTAGGTCGTGACGTGGCGCATCGCGTCCAGGCCGCCGAGCAGCGCGCCGAAGAGCTGCTGCTCATGGGCTTCGGCCGCCGCCATAGCGGCCAGGACCCGCTGCCGCCTCGAGCCGACAGCCGCGTCATCGAGACCAGCCAGGTGATCGACCGCAGCTACGACACCCGCCAGGTCGGCGAACGGCGGCGTGCCGAGCTCGAACCGCTCAGGCACGCTGTCCGTCGACGGAACGAGCTTGTCCGGCCAGAGCGTGTCCAGCAGGGCGGGGCTGGCGATCACGGCGCCAATGTGCGGGCCTGACCACTTGTACGCGCTGGTCGCGTAGAAGTCGGCGCCAAGCGAGCTAATGTCCACCGGACCGTGCGGGGTCGCGTGCACGCCGTCCACGTAGCTAAGAGCTCCTGCCGCCCTCGCCATGCCGGTGATCGCAGCGACGTCCGGCCTGGTGCCGATGACGTTGCTCGCCGCCGTAACCGCCATCAGCCTGGTCCGGTCGCCGATCAGGCCCGCGTACTGGGCCGCTGGCAGCTCGCCCGTGGCCGGGTCCACCTCCGCCCAGCGCACGACGGCACCTGCCTGCTCCGCGGCCTGCATCCAGGGCCTGACGTTCGCGTCGTGGTCGAGCCTGGAAACGATCACCTCATCGCCTGGTCGCCAGGTCCGCGCGATGGCACCAGCCATCCGGTAGGTAAGCGTCGTCATATTCGGCCCGAGAACAACCCCGGCCGGGTCCCCGCCGACAAGATCGGCCACCGCCTCGCGGCAGCTCTGCGTGATCGCGTCGGCCCTGGCGCTGGCCGGGAACGCGCCGCCGGAATTGCCGATCCCTGCCTGGTAGGCGGCGCTGATCGCCGCGATCACGCTGGCGGGCACCTGGGTTCCTGCCGCGCCGTCCAGGTACGCGTAGCCGTCGGCCAGAGCCGGATAAGCGGCACGGACCCTGGTCACGTCGAACGCCATCTGCTATCAGCCCCCTTTCGTTCCTGCCCGCTAGCATCCCAGGGCGATAACGGACAAGCGATGTGGGGCTAACCTGGCACCCGCCCGGAGGCGCGCAGGACAGCCAGCCACGGATCACGCTCCTGGCCTAGCGGCAGCTGCGGAATGCCAGTCAGCCATGCTGACCGCACGGCCCTGGGATCGGCTGGACAATAGCCGATCCCCAGCGCGCTCGCCAGGTCCCAGGCGTGCAGATGCCATTCCACGCAGGCCGCGCCTGCCATTCCGGCGACGGTGATCACCTTGCCCTGATAGGTGTGATGCGGCAGCCGCAGCAGCGGGCCGATGCGGGCCGCGTAACGGGTCGCCGCACTTGCAAACGCGGCGATGTGCTGTGCGGGCGTGACATCGGGCAGGGCGGCGAGCTCGGCGGCGTTCTGCCTGGCCAGTTTCCTCGCAATCGACTGCGCGGACGGCCCGGTCGCCATCAGCCTGGAGAGCCTGCTGACGGGGGCATCGTCGAGGTACTCGTGGTAGTCGTCGGCGACGCAGCGCAGATGACCGGCCAGATCGGCGGCCCGCCATTCCGGGCACGGCGTCGGCGCATTCCAGCTGGCCGACGTGAACCGCGCCGCGATCGCCAGGACCGCGCGCACGCCGTCGTGGTAGGCGACGGGCGCATCGGTCTCAGCGTCAGCAAGCACCGCCGCGGCAAGCGGCACAGGCCCGTCCCAGGAATCGCCAAGTTCCAACGGGTACCTCCCTGACCGCGCCGCGGCCCCCCGACCAAATCGACGCGCTTGGCCAGATTGCCAGAAAGAATGCTTGCCACGCCAGCGGTGCGCGACGGGAAAACAAAGTGACAGTGAACGCGGGGCCCGGCTACCATCCAGCAAGTGGCTACCCCGGATGCTGACTCGCACGCAGCCATCCGCAGGGAACACAGGTCGCAAACTCCCCGGGCGGCACTGTGGCGCGTCAGGCACTACCTGCGTCCGTACTACCGCCAGATCCTTGTCATGCTCATCGCCGCGCTGCTCAGCTCGGGTGCTGAGATCGTCATACCGCTGCTCACCAAGGCCGCTATCGACGGCCCGATCGCCACATCCGCCCGGTCGCCAGGCCACGGCCACGGCCTGCTCGTCCCCATCGGGCTGGCCGCTATCGGGCTCGGCATCGCCGAGGTAGCGCTGAACCTGCTCAGGCGGTGGGCACAGGCCACGGCCGTGGCTGGGCTCGAGCAGTCGATGCGGGACGAGATCTACCAGCACCTGCAGCGGCTGGAACCCGCGTTCCACGATCAGTGGCAGTCCGGCCAGCTGCTCTCGCGCGCGACCACGGACCTGTCGGCGATCAGGCGGTTCTTTAGCTTCGGCATTGTCTTCATGATCACGAGCTTGGCCAGCTTTATCGCGATCGTGGTGCTGCTGATCAGGCTGAACCTGCTTCTCGGCCTGCTGACCGCCGCGGTGTTCGCGCCGGTCACCGCGCTCTGCCTGTGGTTCGAGCGGCGTTACAGCGTGCTCTCCAGGCGGGTTCAGGACCAGCAGGACGACCTGGCGACCTGCGTCGAGGAAGCCGCAGCCGGCATCCGGGTGATCAAGGCCCTCGGCCGGCGGGACCACTCGCTGGCCACCCACTCGCGGCTGGCACGGAACGTCTACGAGACTCAGCTGAGCAAGGCGCGACTGCGCGGCGCGTTCTGGGCGAGCCTCGACCTGGTGCCGAACGTCGCCATCGCGGCGATCCTGCTGATCGGCGCGCTGGCCGTGGCCAGCGGCAGCCTGACCACCGGCGGGCTAGTCGCGTTCGTTGCCCTGGTCCTGCAGCTGGTCTGGCCGATCGAGGCGATGGGGTACATCCTCGCGCTCGGTCAGGAGGGCGCCACGGCAGCACAGCGTGTCTACGAGATCCTCGACACGCAGCCCGCGATCACCAGCCTCGGGCCGGCTTTCAGAGCAGCGCCAGCCCTGCCGCGGCCGCGCTCGCCGGGGCAGGAGTCCGGCAGGCTGGTACTGAGCCACGTCCAGTTCAGCTATCCGGGAGCGGAGCAGCCCGTGCTGCGCGATGTCTGCCTCGAGCTGTCCCCCGGTGAGACGGTCGCGCTGGTCGGCGGCACGGGTTCGGGCAAGACCACCCTGCTGTACCTCATCGCCAGGCTCGCCGACGCGACCGGCGGTTCGATCACGCTGGACGGCTCGGACATCAGGCAGCTGCCCCTCGCGACCCTGCGTACGCAGGTGGCCTGCGCCTTCGAGGACCCGACGCTGTTCTCGGTCAGTGTCAGGGAGAATGTGGCCCTCGGCGTGCCAGGCGCGTCCGACGACGCGATTAGGACCGCCCTTGCAGCCGCCCAGGCCGACTTCGTCGCGGACCTGCCGTGGGGCCTCGACACCAGGATCGGCGAGCAGGGCATGTCGCTGTCCGGCGGCCAGCGGCAGCGGATCGCCCTGGCTCGGGCCATCTTGGCCGGCCCGTCGGTGTTGCTGCTCGACGATCCGCTCTCCGCGCTCGACGTACACACCGAGGCCAAGGTCACGGCCGCGCTCGGTCAGGTTCTGGCCAGGTCGACCGCGCTAGTTGTCGCTCACCGCCCATCGACCGTCGCGCTCGCCGACCGGGTAGCGGTGCTCGACCATGGCGAGATCACTGCGGTGGGTACCCATCACGAGCTGATCGCCACCAACCGGCACTATCAGTTCCTGATGAGCACCGACGCTGAGACGGGAGCGATCCGGTGAGCCAGCCAGTCGCCCAGTCTTGGCGCGGCATCGCGAGCGAGGAAGCGACCGAATTCTCCAAGGGGCTGTCGCTGCTTCTGCGCCGCCGCAGTCGGGCGCTCCTCGCCGATCTGCTGCGCCCGCATGGCCGAACGGTGGCCCTCATCGGCCTTCTCGTGCTGATCGCCAACCTCGCCGGCCTGGCCGGCCCGTGGTTGATTGGGATCGCCGTCGACCGGGTGCCTGCGCTGATCAGAACTCACGATTCGGTGCCGATTATCGTCGTGGTCGCCGGGTTCTGCGTGGCCATCGCGGTCCAGGCGACGGCGACCGCCTCGTTCATCTCTGTCCTCGGCAAGATGGGCAGCCAGGTGGTGCGCGAGCTGCGCGCCAGGGTCTTCAGGCACTTCCAGTGGCTGTCCGTCGCGTTCCACGAGCGCTACACCTCCGGCAAGGTGATCTCCCGCCAGGTCTCCGACATGGACGCGCTGTCTGAGCTCTTCGACGAGGGCCTTGACTCGCTGCTCAACGCCGCCTTCTCGCTGATATTCGTGGGCACCGGCATGCTGCTGCTTGACTGGCCCCTGGCCCTCGTCGTGATGGCCGGGTTTGTCCCGCTGGCCTGGCTCAGCGCCTGGTTCCAGCGTGAGTCCGCCGTAGCCTACCGGCGAACCAGGGAGACCATCGCCCTGGTCATTGTTCAATTCGTGGAGACCTTCAACGGGATACGCGCCGTGCAGGCTTTCCGCAGAGAGCGGCGGAACGACGAGATCTTCGGCGAGCTCAACCAGGGATATGCGGACGCATCGCTGCGCTCCATGCGCCTGGTCGCTATCTACTTCCCCGGCGTGACGCTGATCGGCAACCTGGCCGTCGGCTCTGTCCTGCTGTATGGCGGCTTGCGGGTCATCGACCACGCCATGCCCGTGGGCGTGCTCGTCACGTTCCTGCTCTACCTGCGCAGGTTCTTCGAGCCGCTGCAGGACGTGTCGCAGTTCTACAGCACGTTCCAGTCCGCCGCCGCCGCGCTGGAGAAGCTCTCCGGCGTGCTGGACGAGGCGCCGTCGGTCCCAGAGCCGAAGGCGCCAGTCCGGCTCCCCGGCCGGACCAGGGAAGCCGGTCCTGGCCGGCAGCTCGAGCTGGCATCGATCCGGTTCGGCTACCGGGACGCGGTGGTACTGCCAGGGCTGGACCTGACTATCCAGACCGGGCAGACGGTCGCCCTGGTAGGAGCGACGGGGGCCGGCAAGACGACGGTCGCCAGGCTGCTCGCCAGGTTCTACGACCCCGACGAAGGCCACGTCCTGCTCGATGGCGTCGACCTGCGCGCGATCGCCGACGCCGACCTGCGCCGCGAGGTGGTACTGATCACTCAGGAGAACTTCCTGTTCAGCGCGTCCGTAGCGGAAAACATCGCGCTCGGCAAGCCGGATGCGCCGCGGGCGGAGATCGAGGCGGCAGCCGAGGCAGTCGGTGCCCGCGAGTTCATCGCGGCGCTGCCGGACGGCTATGACACGCAAGTCGGCAAGCGGGGCGGGCGGCTGTCCGCAGGCCAGCGCCAGCTGATCTCGTTCGCGCGGGCCTTCCTCGCCGCGCCGAGCGTGCTGATCCTCGATGAGGCCACGTCCCTGCTCGACCTGCCTGGGGAGCGGATCGTCCAGCGAGCGCTGCAAACCGTCCTTTCCGGGCGGACCGCCATCATCATCGCGCACCGGCTTTCGACGGTGCGGATCGCGGACCGCGTGCTGGTCATGGATCACGGCCAGGTGATCGAGGACGGCTCGCCGGCTGACCTGCTTGCCAGCGGCGGCGAGTACTCCGAGCTACACCAGAGCTGGCTGGACAGCCTGGCGTGAGCGCCCGCCGCGAGCCCGGCGGCGGGTGGCGCGGCCAGTCGGGAACGACACCCCTCGCGCGTCCGCTAAGCTGACCGGCGTGATTGTGGCACGTAAGCAGCAGGCAAGCGACGAGGCGCAGGCCAAATACCTAGCGGACGTCGCGCTGGCTGCGAACTTCGACGATCTCCTCGCCGAGGCGCAGGCGGCCGAGAAGCAGTTCCGGAAGGCTCAGGCCAGCAACGCTCCGCTCGCCGAGCAGTACTGGCTCGCGAAGCGGCTCGATACAGCGCTCACCGATGTCGTGCGCTCCGCCTATGCGGCCGTACGGGCAGAGATCGGGCCGCGCGGCTATGACGACAGGATCTATCGGCGCAAAGCCATGGCAACTCCGGTGGTGCATGCGCTCAACGCGGAGGCCGAAAGGCTACTTACGCTGCGCGAAACGCATAGGCTGACAGGCATACCGCCCAGGCCGGAGCCTGTCGGGCTGCCGCCTGAACCACTGGCTGCGCACGAGGTTCACTGACTACCGGTCGGCGATACGAAAAATCTTCGAACATGGGACTTCCGGGGGCTCAGACCAGCGTTATACGTGGTAGTGATGCCGCAGGGTCGACCACCTGGAAGGCACCAGGAAAGCTACAAAGACTTTGCCCGAAAACCATCACAATGTGCCATGTCGTCGCGAAGGATGACCTGGCAGGTTAGAAGTACTGATCAACCCCACCCCCACATAACTGATCAGGAGGCGCAGAGATGTGCCCGCATTCACCCCCGTGCCCGAGCGCTAGCGCCCCGGACCACGAGGCGGCTCGGACCGTGATATGCCACCCCGAACAAGGCTGGAGCCTGCTCTGCAACGGCATCGTGGTCTTCGAAGATACCGGTGAACTCCTGCCCGACGGCGACGCCATCGCTCCGCACCGCCCGACTGACCTGATTAACCGGCCCGTACCGGCCCCAGCCGCCTGAGCTGAAGACGGCCGGGCCGTTTCAGGTCCAGCCACGGCGGCCATCGAAGCCCGCCGACATGCCATCCCGCCCTGCCGAGCCAGCCGCAAGAATGTGCGGCCGTTACGCCGGCCACCTCGCCGGGATCGCAACAGCAGCAACCCGAAGAGAAAACCCTCACCTGCGCTGGTGTGCCGGGCTGATCACCTGGCCCAGCCACGAGGCGACCGCGTTGGTGATCTCCTGAGGATGACGGGACAGGGCGTGTGTCTCCCCCGGCAGCACGATGAGCTTGCCGGCATCGGCCGGATCGGGAATCCCGAACGGATCGCGGTCCCCGTTGATGACCAGCACAGGAACGCCCGCCGCCCGAAGCTCGCCGACCCGGGATCGCTCGGGATCGTCGGCCTTCCCCGGCGGGTGCAGCGGGAAGGCCAGGGCAACGACCGCAGCTGCCCCGGCCTTTTGCGCGGTACGGCACGCCAGCCTGGCACCGTTGCTGCGGCCCCCCTGGACGAGCGGCAGGCCGGGGTAGTCATCCCGCACAGCTCTGATGATCTCTAGCCAGGCCGCATCCTGCCTTTGCGGAGACCCGGGCGCCCTCGCGCCGCCGACCCGGTAGGGCTGCGTGACCCTGACGACAACGGCGCCCGCCTCCAGTCCCGCCTTGCTGGCCGCCATGATGTCTTTGGTGCCCACTCCCCCACCCGCACCATGCGTCAGGACAAGCAGGAACGCCGGATGCACGGCGGCGTCCGTCTCTGCCACCGCCCGGCCCGCCGCGGTGATGATCTCCACCCTAAGCAGGCTACTTCCTCGTCACGGCAGTCCGGCCGCGTTCCGGCCCGGCAAGGCTGCGACTCTGCACGGCTCCGACCCGCCGCGGTGATTCCGCCGCCATGATCCTGGTCGATTCTCAGAACCTGGACTCCCGTCGGCGTATTTGCTGACAAACGTCCAGGTTCTGATAGGCGTCCGAGATCATGGACCTCACGCGGCCGACTCCGCCGCAACCTCGCTCATGGCAGGGCCGTCTCAGATGGCAGGACGGCACCAAGGCCTGCTGGTGACAGCGGGCGCTGCCGCCGCCGGGAAGGCGGGCGATATGAGGCGGCAAGTTACCGGGGCACTCGCGGCTGTGATCACTCTCTGCCTGGCTGCGGCAGGCTGCGGCGGCGGCAGGCACGACTCGGCACGTGTCACGGCCGCAGCCTGCCCGGCGGCGATGCCAGCGGTCACCGCCCCGGCGGGCGCCGGAGACGGCAGCTTCGTTCCGCCAGGGCCTGCCGCCGTCTCCCTGTGCCAGTACTCCCGCGGGCTGGCCAAGTCGAAGGCGCGCGGTGCGCCGTTGCGCCGGATCGTCCTGCACGGCCAGGGAGCGGCCGGGCTAGCCGCCATCATCGACGGCGCAGGTCCGGTCACCGCGCACGCGCGGCGATGTGCCCGGTCCGCCAGCTTGCTGCCTCTCTCGCAGTTGCTGATCTTCAGTTACTCGACCGCGCCGCGTTCAGCCGTATCGGTCGCGTACACGGCCTGCTCGCTCGCCGTGCTCACGACGCCCGAGCGTTCGGGTGTCCTGTCCGGTCAGATCGAGAACGATCTGTTCTACTACACAACCGCTACCAGGCATGCTCGCGGCCCGCGCGCGCCAGGGCTGCTCGGGCTGACCGCCCGCGGCGCACTCGCAGCGGCGAGGCAGCATCGCTTCGGCGCGTCCATCGACGGCGCTGTGATCGACCGGCTAGCCCGGTCCGGCACGGTGATCTTCCAGTCGCCCCTCGCAGGGATGCGGGACAGCGGAGCCGGACCGCAGGTCAGCGTCATCCTTGCTGTGCATGCGGCCCCTGCCTGCACCACCCACCAGCTGGCTCTGACCTACCTCGACGGCGGACCAGGAGCCGGCAACGATCTCGCCACGCTCCTGATCAGGGACACTTCAGGCAGCGCGTGCACGATGACGGGACCATTGCAGATCACCGGTCTGGACGCGCATGGGAGGCCAGATACGAATGCTATTCGGCTCGGCATCGTCGGGGCCGCCGTGGTCAGCCCACATGCGGGCGCGATCAGCAGGCCCGCAAACTCGGCGGCTGCCCTGGTCGGTGTGCATCCGGGAGAACTCACTGGCCAGGTGGAACTGATCGCTGAGTATCGCGACGGCCCGCCCACCGTGAACCACGGACTCTGCCAACCTCTGTGGGTTATCCCGGCCACGTGGCGCGTGACGCTCCCAGGCGCGACTCTGAGCGTGGCCAACAGGGACCCGGCCGGTCAGGACAAGCTCGTTCCATGGGGCGGGCTCGTGACGTGCCGCGGCCGGCTCGGCGGGTACGGCCCGGCTACCGTCGTTTCTCCAGGGCCTTGACCTGCCAGGAAGTTCACGGGATCGCGAATCCCGGACAGGCGCCTGCTGCGTCACCAGCCAGCGTATGGCCAGCCGGGCCGACGCAGGCCGGAAAGCCGTCCTGGCTTAGCGCGCGGTACGGTTCATGCCGTGCCAGAAGCCAGCGGCGGCCGGTGGGCCGATTCCACGTTCCTGCGCGAAACTCAGTACGCGGATGACAGCAACCTTGCTGCCCGGCAGCACATCTACGCTTACTGCGCGCACCCGATAGACCTTGCTGCGGTAGTTATCGACTCCCTGGCCCTAGATGGCCAGGAGATCGTCGTTGATGTGGGCTGCGGCAACGGCCTGTACCTGGCCGAGCTGGCCAGGCGCGGCCACCGGGGGCAGCTCGCTGGCGTGGATCTGTCGGCAGGCATGCTCCGTGCCGCCCGCGCGCGGGCTCCGGCCGCGTGGTTGTTCGCGGGCGACGCCGCAAGGCTGCCATTGCGCGACGGAGCCGGGGACCTCGCGCTCGCCATGCACATGCTGTATCACGTCGCCGAACCGGCCGTCGCGGTGGCCGAGCTGCGCCGGGCAACCCGGCCCGGCGGCAGGGTCGTGGTCGGCCTCAACAGCGATGATCACCTGAGCGAACTACGTGCACTGGTCAACGCTGAGCTCTTCGCGGCCGGCCTGGACGCTAGCCACGTTGTCAGGGAGCGGATCAGGCTCGACGCGGGCGCGGAACTCCTGGCCGGTGTCTTCGACTCGGTGATCCGCCATGATGTGACCGGCGAGCTCCGGCTGCCGGACCAGCGGCCGGTGGCCGACTACGTGCGCAGCATGAGCATCACCCAGAGCACTCCGGAGGGCGAGCAACTGGTCCAAGCCGTGACCGGGCGCCTGAATTTCGACGCCGACGGAATCTTCAGGGTCACCACGCATAGCGGCTGGCTGGTCTGTGCCTGACGCGCCGCTTGTCCCTGGTTAAACCATCCGGGCCAGGAACTGCCCCGTGTAGGAATCAGGCACCTTGGCGATCTGCTCGGGGGTGCCGGTCGCGATGACCCGGCCGCCGCGCGACCCGCCTTCGGGACCGAGATCGATCACCCAGTCCGCCGTCTTGATCACGTCCAGGTTGTGCTCGATCACAATGACCGTGTTGCCGCCATCGACGAGCCTGCCGAGCACGCCGAGCAGCTTGCGGATGTCGTCGAAATGCAGCCCGGTCGTCGGCTCGTCCAGGACGTAGATGGTGCGGCCGGTGGACCGGCGCTGCAGCTCGGACGCCAGCTTGACCCGCTGCGCCTCTCCGCCGGACAGGGTAGGCGCCGGCTGGCCGAGCCTGACGTATCCGAGACCGACGTCCACCAGGGTCTTCAGGTGCCGGTGGATGGCCGGGACTGGCTCGAAAAACTCCGCTGCCTCCTCGATCGGCATGTTCAGCACGTCCGCGATCGACTTGCCCTTGTAGTGGACCTGCAGCGTGTCAGTGTTGTACCGCGCGCCATGGCAGATCTCGCACGGCACGTAGACGTCGGGCAGGAACTGCATCTCGATCTTGATCGTGCCGTCGCCTGAGCATGCCTCGCAGCGGCCGCCCTTGATGTTGAACGAGAACCTGCCGGGCTGGTAGCCGCGGATCTTGGCTTCGGTCGTCTGCGCGAACAGCCGCCTGATGTGGTCAAAGACCCCGGTGTAAGTCGCCGGGTTGGACCGTGGCGTCCTGCCGATCGGGCCCTGGTCGACATGCACCACCTTGTCGAGCTGGTGCATCCCGGTGACCTTGGCGTGCCTGCCAGGGACGATTCTCGTCCCGTGCAGTTCCCTCGCCAGCGCGGCGTACAGGATGTCATTCACCAAGGTGGACTTGCCTGATCCCGAGACCCCCGTGACCGCGATGAAGGTGCCGAGCGGGAACGCGACATCGACGCCCTGCAGGTTGTGCTCGGCCGCGCCCTTGATCACGACCTCCTTGCCCCTGGACACCTTGCGTCGCCGGGCCGGCACCGGAATCGACTCCCGGCCGGTCAGGTACGCGCCGGTCAGCGACTCCTCGCTGGCCAGCAACTCGGACAGCGGACCGGAGACGACGATCTGGCCGCCGTGCTCGCCCGCCCGCGGGCCGATGTCGACCACCCAGTCGGCGGCCCTGATGGTGTCCTCGTCGTGCTCGACCACGATCAGCGTGTTGCCGAGGTCGCGGAGCCGCAGCAGGGTGTCGAGCAGCCGGTGGTTGTCGCGCTGGTGCAGTCCGATGGACGGCTCGTCCAGCACGTAGAGCACGCCGACCAGCCCGGACCCGATCTGGGTCGCCAGCCTGATCCGCTGCGCCTCGCCGCCTGCCAGCGTAGCCGAGGCCCGGTCGAGCGTCAGGTAGTCCAGGCCGACGTCGAGCAGGAAGCCCAGCCTGGCGTTGATCTCCTTGAGCACCCGGCCGGCGATCACCTGGTCCCGCTCCGACAGCTCCAGCGTTCGCAGCTGCTTGGCCAGCTCGCCGATCGGCAGCGCACAGTACTCCGCGATCGACCGGCCGTCCATGGTGACGGCCAGCGTGAGCGGCTTCAGCCTGGTCCCGTGGCAGGACGGGCACGGCACCTGGCGCATGTACCCGGCGAACCGCTCCCGGCTCGAGTCGCTCTCGGCCTCGGAATGCCGCCGCGAGATGTAGGGAATCGCGCCCTCGAAGTTGGTGTAGTACGAGCGCTCCCTGCCGTACCTGTTCTTATACCTGACGTGTACCTGGTCGGCGTAGCCGTGCAGCAGCGCGTTCCTGGCGGCCTCCGGCAGCTTGGCCCACGGCGTGTTGACGCTGAACCCGAGCGACGCCCCGAGCGCCTCCATCAGCCGCAGGAAGTAGTCGCTGACGTGGCCGCCGCTCCACACCCCGATCGCGCCGTCGGCGAGCGACAAATCCTCGTCGGCGACCACAAGCTCGGGGTCGACCTCCATCCGGGTGCCGAGGCCGGTGCAGTCAGGGCAAGCTCCCCAGGGCGAGTTGAACGAGAACGACCGGGGCTCGAGTTCCTCGAAGGATAGGTCGTCATAGAGGCAGGCAAGGTGCTCGGAATACATCCGCTCCCGGTTCGGATCGGACTCGGGCAGGTCGACGAAGTCGAGCACCACGACGCCGCCGGACAGGCCGAGCGCGGTCTCCACCGAGTCGGTGAGCCGCCGCCGTGCGGACTCCTTGACCGACAGCCGGTCGACGATCACCTCGATGGTGTGCTTCTCGTACTTCTTCAGCGCCGGCAGGTTGCCCGCTCCGGTGGTCGTGTCGTCGAGCCTGATCGTCACTCCGTCGACCCTGGCCCGCGAATAGCCCTTGGTCTGCAGCTCCCTCAGCAGCTCGGTGTATTCGCCCTTCCGGCCCCTGATCACGGGTGCCAGGACCTGGAACCTGGCGTCCTCGGCGAACTCGAGCACCCGGTCCACGATCTGCTGCGGTGTCTGCCTGGCAATCGGCCGCCCGCAGACCGGGCAGTGCGGCTTGCCGATCCTGGCAAACAGCAGTCGCAAGTAGTCGTAGACCTCGGTGAGGCCGACAGCGACTCGACATAGCGGCGCTGGCCCTCGGCGAAAATCGTGTCGAAGGCCAGGCTGGACTTGCCGGAGCCGGACAGCCCGGTGAACACGATCATGGCGTCCCTGGGCAGGTCCAGCGAGACGTCCTTGAGATTGTGCTCGCGGGCACCGCGGACTACCAGTCGTTCTGCCACTATGCGCTCTGTTTCTCCTGGTCTGTGCTAGCTAACCGGGCGGTGAGATCGGGGGAGACAGGGGCCTGCAAAGACGCGCGCTCAATCGTATCCGGGCCCACTGACATTTTCCGGTGCTCTGCTTCCGGGCCCGCCCCGGCCCCCGCCGCGAAGCCCTGAGGCGGCGCGGTCATAAACACGCGCGCCTGACGCCCGGATTGCGCTGCTCCCAACTACCCACTAGCTACGAAGCGCCGACCGCGGAACGTTATTCCCGAGCTACCAGGGGCGCCGCGGGATACGACTTTCGTGATGACGGCTCCGTGGTGGAAGATGGCCTGCGTGAGCCAGCCGCCTGGGCCCCGTTCGGTAGACCTGACCATCGCGCGGATCTCCGAGGCCACCGACCGCCTGATCCGGTCGGCGTCCGGCCTCATCGAGGATCAGCTCCGTGCGCCCTCGCTGTTGCCCGGCTGGAGCCGTGCGCATGTCCTTAGCCATGTGGCCAGGAACGCCGACGGACTGTCGAACCTGCTGACCTGGGCGCGGACCGGCGTGGAGACGCCGCAGTACACGAGTCGCGAGGACCGCGACGCGCAGATCGAGGAAGGCTCGAGCCGCCCTGCGGCGGAGATCGTCTCGGACCTTTCGCGTTCAGCCGAAGCATTCATCAGCCAGGCCAGGGAGCTCCCTCCCGTGGCGTGGCTGGCCGAGGTCAGGGGGATGCGCGGACCGGCGCATCCGGGCTGGTACACGCTGAACCGGCGACTGAGCGAGATAGAGATCCACCACGTCGACCTGGCAGCTGGGTATGCGCCGGCCGACTGGCCCGCGTGGTTCGTCACCGACATGCTGTACGAGGTCATCCATCAGCTAGCGGTCAAGCCTGACCCGCCGTCTGCTGTGCTGACCGACGCCAGCACCGGCAGGCAGTTCCTGTTGCCCCCTGACGCGCTGGCTGACCTGACGATTACCGGCCCTGGGCATGTGCTGCTGGCCTGGCTGCTCGGCCGGGATGGCGGCGAGAGCCTGGCAGCTGACCCCGAAGGGCCGCTGCCGGCCATTCCGCCGTACTGATGACATGCTGTGATTGACAGCCGAAGCGAGAGGATTCTCATGAGCTATACCGGCAACGTAAGCGTGGGCGGCCCGGCGCAGACCAGGGAGCTTGTTGGCCTGACCATCACCAAGGTGGCGGTCGGCCCGATGGACAACAACGCCTACCTGCTCCGCTGCACGAACACGGGCGAGCTGCTGCTGATCGATGCC
>WNFD01003309.1_pt1 | contig 16188 bp, 11 predicted proteins | sample 5400491 | NCBI WGS metagenome assembly WNFD01 (sample SAMN13153343, study PRJNA577476) | soil metagenome | isolation source: 120 cm saprolite under Douglas fir tree site 2 hole 2 replicate 2 | place: USA:California | collected 2015-04-18 | reverse complement strand
CATGCCGTTGGTTGTGGAATCGGTTCACCGTGCACTACACCCCCAAGCATGGCAGCTGGTTGAACCAAGCGGAGATCGCGATCAGTCTGTTCTCCCGGCAATGCTTGGGCAAACGCCGGATTGGGGATCGAGCTTCTCTACGGAAAGAGACTCGGGCCTGGAACCGCCGCATGAATCGCGACCGAGTCACGATCCAGTGGAGCTTTACTCGCAAACAAGCTCGCAAGAAGCTTGGCCACAAAAATACGCGGTCACGGTACTAGTGTCGAATGGCTTTGTGGCTACGGGCAACCTTCGCAGACCGGAGTTCGAGTAGCAAAGTACCCGAAAGACAATTCCCCGGAAGACAAGGAATCAGTTTCGATGAAGAAGCCATGCCCCGAATCAATAAGATAAAACTCTACTGCGATCGTATTGGGATTGCTACCAGGTGTGGGGAAGAAGGTATTAGTTAGCCCGCCGGTGAAACGACCAGTCGTGGGGATGGTACCGAAGGTGCCGGTGAGGAGGGTGTTGGGGTTGGGCGACGAAAACAAATTGGTGTCCGCAACGCCAGACAGGGTGTTGGTAGTCCCATCCACAGTGATCTGGGCGGTGCCGTCATTTTCGCTGCCACTGAGGTTCTGGGTGAAGTACAGCCCATACTTTCCGTTGAATGAAAATGGCGCAACGGCTTGTGGGTAGGCGACTCCCGCTCCAAGAGAGCCAAGGTTGACGTCGGCATCGAGAATCAGTGGAGGGTTTCCATTGCCGGTGAGATAAAAAATGAACTCCGGTCCAGGACCGTTTTTGCTGAAATTGAGAAATGAATCGACGCGGCCAGTTCCCGTGGAATCGAGAGCATAAGTTCCGGTGAAGGTGTCGCTGATCGCTACGCTAAATCCGGCCAGATACTCGTCGTTGAATCCACTAGACAGATGGCCGTTTCTATCGGCAGCGAATTTTCCGACCGACGCCAAAGAGGTCGGAAACCCTGAAAGGTCTTGACCCAAGATGCCGAATACATACTTCGCGGCGAACGACTTGTTATTGGTGAAGGTCCCGGTGGCAGCACCCTGCGCGATGGCAATTCCGGAAGTCGCACCGCCCGTGCTGGAACCGTTGTTGTCGCTCTCAATCAGCTTGATGTGCACCGCATCCACCATATAACCGGTGAATTCGATCGTAGGACTGGAGACAAAGCACGCCGTTGGATCAAACGTCAGATCAAACTTAACCATTCCAAACGAGTCGGGGTCCGACACCGTCCCGGAAAACGCAGACGCGGGACAATTGGTGACGGTGCCAGCCAGGTCCTGATCCACTAAGCTGCCAGCTCCCGAAATTGTCTTAGGGGCATCAACGTTTAGAATGCCGCCCCAGGCCGTGGCCGACAAAGTGGCAACGTCAGATCCGGTCACCGAGAATGCATACCCACCGGCAGGTACTGTGGGAGAAGTCTGAAGATCCAAAGTTCCCGAAGATGTTTCGCCGCTGGCTTGCAGGTTTGGATCATCGAGCGTTGCGATGAGCGCCTGTGAACTGGAAAGCACCACGACACTAAGATTCTCAATGCCTTGCTGGCCGATGTTTGTATCCGCTGTGTTGATGGTTATTGTCCCCCGTCCGTCAGAGCCGATGGTGTAGCTTCCTCCGCTGATGCGATCCGAGAGCGAATTCAAGACGTCGCTATGAGTTTGCTCACCGGATGTGATTCCACCGTTGCCATCGAGGATGATCACACCTGCCAATTGGAACGCTCCGTTAACATCTGTCCCGCTAGTCTGGAAGACATAAACGCCCTTCAGGGTGCCGCCAAAGCCGGTGACGGTGACTGGGGTAACGATGTTCTTGCTGTGGTCAGCGGTTGCGAAAGCCTCAATCGTGACGGTCTGGCTGTTTCCGGAAATGGTTGTGGGTGGCGTGTAGGTTGCGGCGTTGCCACTGTCGGTGTGCAGAGGGCTGAGCGTGCCGCAGTTGGTGTTTTTCTTGCACAGTAACGACCAGTCCACACCGGCATTGCTGGAGTCGTTGCTGACAACCGCCGTCAGGGCCGTCGTAGCGTTGAGAGGAATCGATCCAGCGGGCGCAGGTTGAAAAGCAATGGAAACGGAGGACAAAGGTGGCGGTGGGGGATTTTGCATACTGGTCGTACCTCCTCCGCATCCGGCGAGGATTGAAATCATCGCCGCCCAAAGAAGTAAGAGAATCCTTCTTTTAATTGCCACGCCCTGCCTCCTGAACTGCTTGATCATGATTTGTGACGGGCACGGGGGACCCGGATCGGTATCACCCGAACGTGGAGCGCTGGTCGCGGATGTTTCCCGGGCTTTGCAGCACACATCCCAAATCCTGCATCATGAACAGTTACTGCCCCGTTCCTCTCAAATGTATGGTCTGGGTTTGCCCAACGGTGTAAGCAATCGTGAGGGTTCCTGGGTCGAATCCCGCGATCTTTGGCTTGAAAGTAATAGTTAGCGTGCAACTGCTCCCCGAAGCCAGGCTTGCACCACAATCATCTGTTTCCGCGTAGTCGCCTCTTACCAGATTGCCCGTAAAGTTTATCGTCGCTGCGTTCGGGTCACGCGGATCGTTGAAAAGCGCAATTGTTAGTGGAGCACTCGCCTGGCCCACCGCTTGGTTCCCAAAATCCAATCCCGCCCCGGGAGACATTCTTAGTGGGCTCGGCATATTCGCCGTCAACTCCACCGGAAAACGTCCGCTATCGATTTCGCAGTCCGACGTTGTGGTGCGAGTGCATTGCAGAGTGTTCAATTCCAGGAAATAGTCAAGACCGGATATCAAGGACGTGCTTGGCTGCGGTACGAATCTTACTTGAATGGTGCATGAAACCTGAGGAGGAAGCAAACGTCCCGTGCAAGTATCCGCAGAGATTTGGAAGTTTGGTAGTCCGCTGGTCAGATCGCTGTCGCACAAGTACTGGATGGTGGAACCGCTCGCGGAGATGTTCCCGGTATCCACTTGCAACCCCGCGATGGTGCCGGGGGTAAGCGGTCGCAAAAGCGTGTGAGGGCTTTGATTCACGTTCACACAGGGTTGACTTAGTGCAGGCAGAATCTGGACCGGGAAGGTGCCTTGATTGGTGAATGACAAAACTTGAGCCGGGCTTGTCTCGGTTAGAGCTTCTGCCCCGAAATCGAGTTCGGGAGTCGATGGCACGACAGCGCTCAGTCCCGTCCCCAGGATCGGCAGGGCGAACGACGTAAGGTTATCCGCACTTGTGGGGCTGTTAACCGTGAGCGTCGCAGGGAGAGGAAACGGACACAGGGTGGGAGGAGCTCCTGTCGCGGACGGGGGGTTTCCTGACTGGGCAAATGGCAACCACGGGCAGCTCTGCTGGGGGGCAAATAGGATCGTAATTGAGCAGCTCTGTTGCGAAGCCAGGGAGAAAGTTGCCTGTGGTGCACTCGCACAGTTGTCCTGCTCGGTAAAATTATGGACTCCGGTGAAGTCAGTGAAGCCGCTGAAGGCGCTCGTGGGTTCCGATAGGTTGGCAATCGACAAACCGGTCAGCGTAGCGTTCGAGGGATCGGTGTTGGTGAGAGTAATCGTCTGCGTCGTCGGAGTGGATCCAAGCGCCTGGGGAGGGAAGGTGAGAAAAGCCGGGGACAACGAGATTGGCTGGGTGCAACTGGTTGAGTTTCCCACCGCCAGGCAAACATCGCCACTATCTCCAGGAGCATTTCCAACTGGGCAGACATTGGTATTGACTCCATACCCCTTTGTTCCTTTCAGAACGTATCCGCCTTGGGCTGTACTCTCGAACACAACTGGAGAGACAGTGTCCGAAGCCAAACCTGGCGAGCCGATCTGGCCGGCATTCAATCCATTACTCGCGATAATCTGCAGAAAAACCGAATTTCCGCTGATTTGGCCGTTGACGTAAGCAGTATCCAGACAAGGGTAGCCTTGGAAGGTCAACGTGCCGGTCACAGTGGCGTTGCTCGCTCCGATATTCGCTCCCTGCGTGAGGACGCCGGAAACGGGAAAATTTTGATTCGAAATGACGAGCACATCGCCCGTGACAGTGTGGAAGTAGCCCGCGGCGCTGTGAAAGATACCCTGTACGGCTCCAGTCAGCGGCTGGACGGAGGTGGCACTCCACTGCAGTCCGGTTTCCGCTCTGCCGCAGCCTTTGCCATCGGACGCATAGGTACCCATCATGGTCGACCCATCTGCGCTGAGAGTTCCGTTCAAGGTGAAAGTCTGTGTGCCGGCTACCACAGTGAGGGTTACGTTCTGACCGTTGATGGTTCCCGTGACCGGAGCCGATCCACTGTTGCAAAGTGTCGGCGGACTGCCGGTTAGTGACGGCGGCGGCGGCACCTGAATGGAGTAAACTAAGGCTCCGGTCACGGAGCCTTGGTTCTGCAGCAGAAATCCTCCCGAACAAATGGGAAGGGGCGTTCCTGAAGTTGAGGCACAAGCTGGATTTGGGCTGCCCAAGAAGGAACCATCCGACGGGCTCGCCAGCGTGAACTGCCAGTTGCCTGCAAGGGGGCCGCTGTTCTGCGACGAACTGGAGCGGCTGCTGCCACCCCACCCCGAAAGCATCAGGCCAGCCAACAACAAAACCCACAGGCTCTTCACATACCCTCCAAAAATTCTCCCAGGCACGGTTTCACGCTTTATCCTATCCGCTGCGCAAACTTGAATGTCGATTTCTCCACACATGATGTCCCAGTCCTCAGAAAGACAACTTCACGCCGAACTGCACGGTGCGAGGACGATGCGCATTAAGTGGGTGCAGAAGCGAAGCCCCGGTGACGCAGTCTGCTCCCCCCTTGGCCTGAAATCCGGCAGAATACACGGGACCGGCATAGCAACTGATGATGTTGTTTCCGCTACTGCCCGGGTTGTCGGGATCGTAGATACGAAACTCGGTGTGATTAAAAATATTGAAAACTTCAGCACGGAATTGAATCTCGCTCGTCTCGGTGAGCTTAAAGTGCCTGAGCAGCGCCACATCGAAGTTCCAGCGGTCGGGGTTATTCAAGAAGTTTCGGCCAGCATCGCCAAAGGTCAGTCCTCGCGGCGCTACAAATTGCGATGGATTAGCCAGTAGTGGGCCAAAGCTATGGGAATTGTTCGCAGGTTTGGGCAATCCATTCTGCACGTCGGGGTAGGAGGCCGCGATGCCGAGACCGCTGGAAACTCCAGCGTTGTCGCTGAGGGAAATGCCAGTGTTGCCCGCGCTGTTGATGACAGTGAACGGCGTACCCGATTGAAGCAGCGTGACTCCCGAGATCTCCCAGCCGCTGAGAATGTGGTTCATGACCGCGGAACAGCAGTCTCTGGGGGGCTCTGACGGATCTTGCGGTGGAAGTTCCTTAGCCCAGTCCCGAAGTTGACGAGCGAAATTCGGTATTTGGTACACGTAGCTAATGTTCAGCAGATGCCGTTGATCAAAATTCGAGCTGGCTCGATTTGCACGCAGGTTATAAGAGTCGACCAGAACCGGATCACTTCGATCCGAGGCGTTGTCCAGGGAGTGGCTATACGAATACGAGACTCCAGCGGTGAGCGGTCCGCGCGAGCGCCGCAGCGTTATCTGAAGGGCGTGATAGCTGGAATTGGCTATATTCTGCAAGGAGAGAACTCTTCCCAGACCCGGATAAGGACGCGGGAGCGAATTGACATTCGGGATGTGCGGCGAAGTGCATGCCGCCTGCAAATGGACATACGCGGGATTCTGCGGGGTCACCGTCGTTCCATTCTGCAGCAGGAATGGAACACTGCCATCCCCGGGGTGGCCTCCTCCTACGCTGGGAGAAACGTTGCAATCCGCCAAGGTCAGCGGTTCATTTGGACCGAAAGGATTCTCGCTTGCAGGCAACGGCGGCAACTGGTTGAGCTGGCGCTCGATGGTCAAGTGCGTTCCTTTGCTCCCTACATAAGCACCGTTGACAACAAAATCGCTGGGTAGTTCTCGCTGGATACCGAAACTCCACTGTTGAGCATAGGGCCAGACTGCCCTGGTCGGAATTCCTGTGACGTCGAGAGGATAGACCGATCCAGCAGGCGGAGCAGGATGCGATGGGCCGAGCGCACAGGCGGTGTTGGATGGATCAAAGACGGACCCATAACCGACATTGCCAATGCATGGATAATTAACAGGAAGGGGCTGCGTCATGCTCAGGACAAGAGGCGAGCTGGCCTCCAGAGAACCGGTATTGGCTTCGTTGCCCGTCCCATGCTCAAAAAAAATGCCATAGCCGCCCCGAATCGAGGTCTTGCCATCGCCCATCGGATCCCAGGCGAAACCAACCCGGGGCGCGGGGTTAAACAGATGCCCTTTCATGCAGCCTGACGGGGTGCCGTTGACGCCGCATTGAACCAGCCCCAAGTCGTTCACTATCCCGGGATCCAGGTGAAATGTAGTTGGGTCGAATGCCACTGGAGCCTTGGAGGCGTTCTTGTCAAGAAGCACGCCGCTGAATGGGTCCACTGCAAATCGTGATGGATTGAATTTTGCACTCTCCCAGTTCCATGCCGTGTGGTTTTTCTCGCGATAGGTGCCGAACAAGCTGACCCTCAAGCCCAGATTCAGCGTCAGCCGGCTGGTTACTTTCCAGTCGTCCTGGAAGTAAGGCTCAGCAATCTGGTAGCTCTGGTGATAGCGACGCTGCGCGGAATCCTGAGTAAAGCTTTGCACGTAACCTGTCGTCACGCCGTTGACCACCGACTGAATCAAGAAATCAGCGAAGGCATTTCCGGTGCTGTGGGCCAGATTGTTGAAAGTCATCAGCCCCTGCAAGTCACCAGAAGCAGCGCCGATGGCATTGTTGGTCTGATTGCGCTGCGAAAATACGACTTGCCCCCCGAACTGCAGCGTGTGCTTGCCCACTGATTTCCCCACATCATCGCGTACCGCGTATGTCGGGTTCGTATGACTCCACGGCATGTATGAGGGATCGGCCGCGAAGCCCCTGCCGCCGTATGCGGCGTTGGTGCCCAAGACTGCAATTCCGGGCATCTTGCCGCCGAAACCGTTATTGAACAAATGCCCCATTGCGCATTGCGGGATGCCGCTTGCGGGATCAAGGCTGAGCTGGGGATTGCACTGTCCGGGAACTGCGGGATCAGCGACCACAGGCTGATCCAGGGTGGGATCACGCTGGAACCGGGCGCCGCCCGGTCCGTTCTGGTCAATCAAGGAAATGTTTGAATTTACGTAACTCAGGACCAAGTCGTTCAACAACGTCGGCGAAATCGTATGGGTCAAGCGAGCGACCAAGCTCGTGCCCGGCCCAATGAAACGGTTCTGTATCGTCGGAAAGTCGGCTGCTGCGGGATTCGTGCTGCGCAGGAAGCTCCACTGCGGGGTTAGAACAGTCGTATCCCAGGCATCATGGACGTAGCGAAACGAGGCCTTGATCTTTGTGTTCACCGCCTGATCAATACGAAATAACTCCTCCCGCCAGTAGGTTGAAGGAGAAACCGCAGCGTTGTAACAGTGGTTGGGGTCGGTCGGATCGAGGTTCGCTACATTGAAGCTGCAGCCAGTGGCAGAGTTCGGCAGTGGTATCAGGTTTGAATTCAAGATCGCGAGGGCATTCTTATCTACTCCGAGGGTTGCCGGCCCCAGCGCAGGATTTTGCTGCTGCAGCAAGTTGTTGTTGTTAATCGGTTGCAGATGCTTAGGGTCTCCGCCCGCCCCCAGGGACGGACAATCCGGAAATTTCTGGCGATCAAAGCTAAGGGAGTCGGGAGTTCCCTGCAACGGGCACACGTCACTGAAATCGAAGTTCTGTGAAACCAATCCACTGGCGACCGGAGGGGTCATGTTCTTCTGGATCCCCTGCGCTGTCATGACAAGTCCGCGCTCTTTCAGCGAAGGTACGGCCTGGTTGTAGTCCGTGGGGGTTTTCTCCAGGCGGAATTCCTCGGAGAAGAAGAAAAAGGTCTCATCCCGCTTGCTGTTGTAAACCCCGGCAATGGTCAGCGGACCTCCGATGGTACCCCCGAAATCCTGCCGGCGATAGAGCGGTGCACGCGTGCCGACGTCGAAATAATTGCGCGAATTAAACGCCTCGTTGCGTACAAAGTCATAAACGTTCCCATGCAGTCTTTCGCTTCCGGATTTCGTAGTCACCTGTACTGTGCCTGATGCCGTGCGTCCGAATTGAGCTCCGTAATTGGAGGTCAGAACCTTAACTTCCTGAATGGCATCAAGGCTGGGATAAACCATGAGGGTGCTGGAGGCGCCGTTCAAGCCGGTGTTGAGTACATCGCTGCCGTCGACCTCGAACGTGTTGTACTCGACCCGCCCGCCGTTCACGCTGTATTTCACGCTGCCCACCACTCCCACCTTAGCTTCGTCCTGCCCCGTCTGGTTGCTCACGCCGGGTGCGAGTGCGATTAACTGCGTGAAATTCCGGCCGTTGAGCCCGATGTTGACTACTTCTTTTTGCGTGATCGTTCCGGAAACGGTGGAAGTCTCTACCTCCACTTTTCCCAAGCTGCTGGATTCCACATTGACTTCGGTTTTCGCGCTCGCCGGCTCCAGGGAGGCGTCCAGGGTCAACTCGAGGCCTGCAGTCAGGGCGATGTTGTCGAAGGTCTTCAGCGCAAAGTCGGGGACCAGGATCGACAAGCTATAAGTGCCGGCTTCGAGTCCGCTGAAGGAATATGCGCCCTTTTCATCGGTTTGAGTTTCCCGCTTGAATCCCGCTCCGTTACTAAGCACTACTTTTGCACTGGTAACAACTGCCTGAGTTTGGTCCGTCACCGTCCCGCTGATTGCAGCCTTGCCCTTCGCTGGCTTCTGTTGCTCCTGGCCGAGGGCAAACCACGGCAATAGAAGCGCCAACGCAAGGACATAACTGGTGCGAACAAAATTACAAAACGGAACAGATCTCACGGACACTTCTCCGGTATTCAATGCTTTTGGAAGGCTTGTAATTAAACGCGCATTCTATAGGAGGCGTCATCGATAGAATGTTAAAGAAGTGTGAAATTCTGTGACCACTCGTGCCTTAGCCCTTACCGGCAGGCGCCATCCCAGACACCAACATTCACCGACATTTCACGAACAGTTCACACTGCCGTAACAAGGAAACAGCTATGCTCGGAGCGCTGAAATTCTGTAAGGCCAACTTCGGTGGGCTACGTCGGTCCGAGCAGCAGCCCACGGGTTAGCAAATAGCGCCTCCCGACAAATCATGGCCGTGGTTTGTCCCTACAAGGCTCGAACTCCTGCATGCGGCAGAACGCCGCTTGTAATCCTAAAGCACAACCTCAGAAAAGGAGCATCTTATGACGTGTATGAAATCAACCTTCGCGGCGCTGCTGGTGGCCGCGATCGTGAGCGTCGTGCCTCAGGCACACGCTGCTACCACCGTAAGGGTGGTGCTTGCCGGTTCTTCGGCGATGTGGCAGTCTCTAGCACTGGCCGCTTACAAGAGCGGGAAGTGCGTCGCTGGTGGAACAGCTCCCTGTTTCCACTACACCGCTAAGAATTTCAACCTCGCCGACACCCGTCCGACGGTGAAGGGCGGTTCTACTGCCGTCGATACTGGTACTATCTGGATCGTTTGGGATAGCAACACCACGGCCACCAATGTTTGGGCGTACATCAAAGTTGACTCAGTCGTCGGCACCCGTTGCTACTTCGCTCAACCCCATTGCAATGTGAACGTGAGCTCTTTCCCGGCTCCTTCGAACCAGATCAGTTCCACACTCTGGGGTGACAAGTCCTCAGACTCGACGCCGCCAGCGGCTGTGAGTGCTCTATTCACCGGTGGAACCTTGAAGGTGAGTGCGGCTGCCACTGACATACGTCCGGAAGATGGGCTGTTCGCTCAATGCCGTGCGAACTCGCCGCTGGGCGGGGGCCACGACGGGCTTGCCGGTCTCGGGTACGGAGTTAACTCCTCCGGCGTTTGCCCCAGTTTTGGCGCCCCACTCGCGAACCTGGCAGGAAAAGACATCCTTAGCGGCTCCCCGGGCAGCACCGCCACCGCCCACCCCTTGGCGTTCAACATCACCGGGACTGATCCCTTCACCAACACGGCGATTCCTAAGGCGACAACGATAGCCGTTGGAGCCGCTCCGGTCGTATTCATCACCTCGCGCCTGGGCGCACTGAAAACTGTCAAGAACGCTACCGATTCAGGACTGCAGTCTGTGTTCTCGGGCACGAACTGCGACTCGAACGCGTTCGGCGCGGGGGGAACAATTCAGGCATTCCTGCGCGAGCCTCTTTCCGGAACGATGAACACAACGGAATACAGCGTGTTCCGCTACCCCAATGTGGATGGCAAGAGCCAGGAAACTGGTGTGTCTGCTACCAACCCCCTCGCCGGCAAGCCTTGCACGTCAGGCGGGAAACGCTATCGTGGCATCGGCACTGGCGAAGTGGTGGGCCTTGTGCAAAACTCAAACACGAACTTTGGCACCGACGGCATCGCTTATGCGTTCTTCAGCTACGGGAACGTTTCAGCCATCGCCAACAACGCCAACTACGGCTACCTGCAACTGAACGGAGTCGATGGAATCTTTAAGGCGTACGCCGGCGGCGATCCTGGGCAACCTGGCAACGGTACTTTGCCTGCGGCTGCCAATCTGCCTGCGTCCTGCCTTGGGGCTTTCCCTTGCCCAGAGAGCAAAATCTGGACAGGCGGTCTCTCCTTTCCACACCTCCGCGACGGTACTTACCGGGCGTGGTCGGTTCTACGCATCGTAAGCAATGGAACAGCGCTAACCGCCGCGAAACTGCTGGTATTCGGCTCGCAGACGTTCGCCGTCAACAGCGTTCCCGACTTCGTGCCTGCGATAAAGAACGGTACTGATCCGGGACTTAAACTGCTGCGATCGCATTACGGCCCCGGGGCTGTTAACTTCGGGCCGAACGAAGCAGGCCGCGATGAGGGTGGCTGCATTGAATCGTCAGCGAGCAGCACGACGCAACTGGTTCAGGATGCTCCGAGGACTGCCTGCCAAACCTTTCACTGAGCTTGTGTAACTGCTCATATAAGTGGCGAGCGTACCTGGAAACGGGGGCTCGCCATTTTTCTTTTTCTGGGCTAGCCCAGCTGTCCGGGCGCCCACCTCAATGTGTGCCAAAAATTTCATACGTATTTAATCCTGCCGTAACAGGTAACCGCTATGCTTCAATCATTGAAACTCTAAGCGCAACTTCGGTGGGCCGCGTCAGCACGAGCAGCAGCCCACAGTTGCAACCCGCACGTCCTGACAAATCACGGCAGTGGTTTGTCCCTACAAGACCCGAACTCCTGCATACGGCAAAACGCCGCATGCCTTCCTAATTAAGTACAACCCCCAGGAAAGGAGCATCATTATGACGCGTATGAAATCAGTCTTCGCGGTGCTGCTGTTGGCCGCGATCGGGAGTGTCGTTCCTCAGGCACACGCAGCCACAAACGTAAAGGTGGTGATTTTCGGTTCTTCCGCGATGTGGCAGTCCATGGCGCTGGCCGCTTACAATGGCGGGAAATGCGTCTCTGGTGGAACAAAACCCTGTTTCCACTACACAGCTAAAAATTTCAACCTCGCCGACACCCGTCCCACAACTAAAGGCGGTTCGACCGCGGTCGATACTGGCACCATCTGGATCGTTTGGGATAGCAACACCACGGCCACCAATGTTTGGGCGTACATCAAAGTTGACTCGGTCGTCGGCACCCGCTGCTACTTCGCTCAACCTCACGTTACCTTGAGGTGATTACCGCGCAAGGTGCCGCACTTTCGGATGAAGTAACGGCGGTGAATATCCTGGGCCGGCGAATGGCCAGTACCGTGTTGCTGATCCAAGCCCTCGGCGGCGGATGGGACAGGTCGAGTCTGCCGGAGCGGCCGGAGTGCTGCGGCAAACTGGTGAGCAGCAGTGGCAATTGATGACTCGCGAATTTCGAAGTCTCTGGGTGGAATTGATGATGGCGACCACGGAAGAATGGAATACGAACCGCTCGGCAGCCGTTGGCACCCGTCCGCCCAGAAACCTATGAGGGACCATCCTCGTCGTTCAGGGTGCGGCCAACCTGCCTCATAGGCCCGGCTTTTGTTCGCATCCGGGCGCCGCCGGAGCATGCCGCGCACTCATAGTCGGCCGATGTCTCCCAAACCGGTGTTGCGTCCAGGTTGTAGCCGACGCCGCGAACGCTTTTCAGAAATGTGGGCGAGGACGAGTTTGGCTCGATCTTTCTGCGAATCCGGTGTATACATGCATCGACACTGCGCGGCGTAACAAACTGCAGGTCTCCCCAGACCGCGTCCAGGAGCTCGTTCCGGGTGAAAGCCTCTCCTTGATGACGCGCCATGTAGTGGAGGAGGCGGACTAGGGTAGTGGTAGTGATTTCTTTGCCGCCCACCGCGACTCTCAATGCGGAAGAGTTGATGAGGATGTCGCCGGCCTTGCTGGATGGCGCGTCATGGGGGGCGAGCCAGTACGGGTCCGATCACAAAGGCGATCTCTTGGGGAGCCAGCGGAACACTGACGCACTCATCGGCGCTGGAGTCAACTACGGCCCGGTATTTACTCATTTTGCTGTCGGCGAGCAGCACGGCGCGCGTCAGGGACAGTCCCGGACGCTGCCGGACCTGACGGTAGAAATCAACTCCATTTCCGTCGGGCAACGCTGTCGCAATGGCCACGCCCTACGCTGCTGCTCAGGCGACGTCGAGCGCATGCGTTGTAGCAAAAGTTTCGACCACATGGTCGGCCTGTTCCAACGCGTATTGGACAATGCTGCGGCGCTCCGCTACGCCGTCTACAACAAATACCAGTGGCGTCATGCGACTGTGGCTCCCTTGACCGTCGGGAGTTCCTGGCACTCGCTCTTGCTCTCAATCGTGCAAGAGGCGGAATGCTGGAGGGTGTGACGCTAATTGTTTTCAGGTATTTTCCCAAGCACTCGAATACTCGCAACGTTAGGGCGTCTTGACATTTAACAAGCCCAAACCTCGAAGTACTGACAGCTCAGAACGGACCGACGAAATCCGCTCTATCGCACGGCTACAGAGTACGACTGAAGTTGCTACTCCAGGTGACGAAAAGATGGAAGATAGTGAATTTGTTGTAACGGAGGCTGGTTGAAGAGGAACAAAGCTGTCACAGACAGCAACCGTATCGGACACGATCACTGTTGATTCTCCTCTTGACCAGCTGGCCCAGCGTGGATTCACCTGACCAGCATCAACTCCGACGCCATGCGGTGAGCTTCGGTTACTCGGCAGAAGAGGCTGCCAAAGGGCGCAACTTCAGCGGATACGCCTCCATCCATAATATTTATGGCTTCTGCAACGCTGCGTTGCTGGGTGCTTGCGGATCCGGCAGCGCCCGGAGCTCGGCATGCATCCAGTCCATCTCCTGGTTGTGGTTTATGGCAGCATTAAATTCTTGGGGCGTTTTGTAGATCACAACCTTGGCGCGAGCCGGAATTGCCGCGCGCAGCTTCTCCTTAGCGGTTTTGGGCGTATTAGTTTCAAATAGCGCGTCCTGCAGGCGAAATTGCTTGGCCTGAATTCTTGGCAGCCAGTCGATTGGCTCCAGCAATGCGACCTTTTTCAGGTATTCGGGTTTCACGTAGTCGGCGCGCTCGTCTTCGGGGACGAAGGGAGAGGTCGACATCCAGGTTGGCCAGTCGCCCCAAGGATTCACCGAGTCCAAGACTTTGATGCGCGGATCGACCGCCGAAGCCAGAATCCCAATTGTGGCTCCCGAGCCTTCTGCAGACATTCCCACTCGGTCCATATCGAGATCGCCACGGGTGGCAAGGTAATCGAGCACCCTCTGCACATCGTGGGCTGAAACCGCCAGACACTCCTGCAGCTCGCTGATGAACCACTCGCGCATTGGCCGGTCATGATAGCGGTGCCCAGTCAGAGCAGAGACGAAGCCCACCGCAGCAAACCCCTCCTTGGTTGCTGCCCTCTGCCATTCTTCACTTTTGAAGGGATCCGTGTCCGTCGGGTAACCATAAAGATAAATAATCACAGGAGGCTTCCTCACTCCGGCGGGCTTCACCACGTAGAGGTCCAGCGGATCGCCGAAGCGCCACTGCACCTGCAGCAGTTCCACTGCGTAACCTCGATAAACGTTGCGGTAACCGGTGAGCGGAGGCGCCGGTTGCAAGTGGCTGGTATTCAACGCTGGAGTAGTCCAGTCCTCGGTTGCGCCAGCGAAGCGAGTGTCGTGGGGATCGGCAATCGGCGGAGGCGCGGGTACAAGTTGGGCGACGCCGATCTGCGCCAGAAATAGGAATGCGAGCGCAAGAGCAAGCCTTGTAGTGAACACGGAGGACAGCAAATTCCGGCACATCGATTCTTCTCCAAGTTTGGTCTAAGTTTGCTGAACAAATGGCATTGTATCGGCGAACGGCATGATTCGGGTTAATGCGGCGATGGTTTTTACCGAAAATTAATTATCGCCCGCGCCCCCGACGGAGGGTAGCCCTGCGCCGGTCGAAGGGGCGTCCGGGGCGACGAAAAATTACGCAACGTCCAACATAAGAAAAGAGCGAACCATTTTTCCTGGTTCGCCCGTAGTTGGTTACGAGAGGGTGATCTTAGTTTTCAAAGCACCAGTCGTGAAGTCAGTTTCTTCAACCGCTGTGGAAGTGGTGCCGCTGGTGCGCTGTAGCGCATGCGGCACACGCCAGTTCGAACGACCGGGACAGTCCCTCACAAACCACAAGCCTAAAGCCGAGACAGGTTTCTAAGCCGTGGCCAGATAGGCGTAACGCACAATGAATAGGATTGTGAGGATCCAGATGAGCGCGTTTACTTCGCGAATCCTCCCGGCCGCAATTTTTACGACGGTGTAAGAGATTAATCCCAGGCTCAGGCCGGTTGCGATGCTGAAGGTAAGAGGCGTGGCCAGCATGGTGATGAATGCCGGGACAGCCTCACTGAATTCCTGCCAGACGATTTGTGCAATGGATTGCGTCATCAGCACGCCCACCAGGATCAGCGCGGGAGCGGTTGCATAGGCGGGAATTGCGGTGGCCAGCGGTGAGAAGAACGTGGCCAACAGGAAGAGACCGGCGACGGCAACATTGCTCAGGCCGGTACAAGCGCCGGCGGCAATTCCGGCTGCGCTTTCGATGTAACTCGTCACCGTCGACGTTCCCGTCAAGGAGCCGAAAATGGTTCCCACGGCATCAGCAACCAGAACCCGGCCTACGCGGGGAATCTTGCCGTCCTTGATGAAACCGCCCTGTTCGCACACTCCCACCAGAGTACCGACGTTGTCGAACAGATCCACAAACAGGAATGCGAACAGGACTTCGAGTAAGCCGAGGTGGCTAGCGCCGCGAAAATCAAGCTGTAAGAAAGTCGAGGAGGGATGCGGCATCGCGAAGATCGCTGTTGGCGGGATCGTAATCCCGCGAAGAATTCCGAGCAGCGCGGTGCCAAAGATGCCGATGAGAATGGCGCCGTGGAACTTTCGTGACATTAGGATCAGAGTGAGGATGAGACCAAAGCACGCGGTCTGCACTTCTTTGTCGGCGAAGCTGCCGAGGCCTACGTACGTAGCCGCATTCGCCACCACGAGCTTCGCATTCCGCAGTCCCACAAAAGCGATGAACATCCCAATTCCTGCTGCTGTCGAGTGCTTCAGGCAGTCGGGCATGCCGTTGACAATCTGCTCGCGAACGCGCGTCACGGTGAGCACAAGGAACAGCACACCTGAACAAAAGACCACCGCGAGCGCAGCACGCCAGGGGACATGCATGGCGATGCAAACGGAATACGTGAAGTAGGCGTTCAGAGACATTCCCGGCGCCAACGCGATGGGATAGTTGGCGTAAAGCCCCATGACCACCGTGGCTGCTGCGGCGGAGACACAGGTCGCAAAGACCACGCCCTCGGCCGGCATTCCTGCTTGAGCGAGAATCTGGGGGTTCACCACGATGATGTAAGCCATCGTGACGAATGTGGTGAGACCACCGAGCATCTCCCGTTTAACGGAGGTGTGATTCTCGGCGAGTTTAAAGTAGCGATCGATCAATTATCCCCCGGGATGAGATTGGCAGGCGTTCGAGCAGACTCAATACGCAATCTTGTTAGGTTTATTTTCCCAAGCACGAAACGCCGCCAACGCCTCATCGCGCATCATCTGAATCATCGGAATCTTGCGCTGCGAATGCGGTTGCGCGAGTTCGCGGTAGATCAGTGAATCGTCAAATCCGATCTTGGAAGCATCTGCATCGGCATTGGCAAAAT
>WNFD01017380.1_pt1 | contig 16192 bp, 11 predicted proteins | sample 5400491 | NCBI WGS metagenome assembly WNFD01 (sample SAMN13153343, study PRJNA577476) | soil metagenome | isolation source: 120 cm saprolite under Douglas fir tree site 2 hole 2 replicate 2 | place: USA:California | collected 2015-04-18 | reverse complement strand
TTTTTGATTGATCGCTGAAACTAACGGGAAGCAGGAAAGGCGGGGAAGAGCAAACCTGAGTTCCTTGTTCCGAACCAGGCCCGCATCACGAGCAACCGTGTGCTGTAGCGTGGTTCCACTGTATCACAGCGGAACCACACTGCAAAGAAAAATCGAAAGGATGAAAGACTTACCGTTGATTACGTTGGTACCGTGCGAGCGATGTATGGGGGCTACTGGAAATCGTGAAAATCGAAGCCCTGAGGCTGTCCATCTTCATCGTAGTTGACGACCAGTTCAGCGGGACGCTCCGGCGGAGGCGTGTCGGGCGTCAGTTTTTTCTGGGCCCTTTTCTGGGCCTTTTCCTGCTGCTTTTCCTGACGGGCACGCTCTCTTTGACGCTTATTGAAGGTGGGGCGGGGGTTTCCTGCCATCGGGTCCTCCTGGTGGATATGGAATAAATGCAGTTCAGTTTCAATTGCAACAGCCAAACCGACAGCGGTAGTTCCTAACTCTGTTCCGGCGCGCGCATGGCCGTCGCTTCGTCCGCTGTCACCGGATTTGCCACACCCAGATGGGTCAGTATCTGGTTCACGGTATGTGAGACCGGCGTCGACGCCCGATGCATCCTCGGTATCGAAATCGAGGTCAGGCGACACAGCAGAAACCGGTTCATGATCTTGCGTTGTGCGGAAAATACCAGTTCTGAGCGCAAAAGAGACACCTGACGCTTTCGCTAAGGGGGCTGAGTCAACCTCAGCACCCCGGCTTAGGTCCGGGACCACTGAAGGAGTGGGCTGTATTGCACGCTCTCCTTTGAAGTTACGCCACCGGGAGACAAAAAGCAAACCGGAATGCCATTCCGGAAACGCGGAACTGTGGTATAATACCTTCGCGTTAGAAATTGAATCGTTGATCTTCTGCAAGAGCTATACCGCACCTGCCGAACCTCGATATTCATTCCTGCGACAAATCAACATCAAGGACATTCACACAATGGAACAAGGAACAGTCAAGTGGTTCAACGCCGCAAAAGGCTTTGGTTTCATTTCACGCCAGAGCGGGGAAGATGTTTTCGTGCACTTCTCAGCCATTCAGTCAGATGGGTACCGTAGTCTGCAAGAGGGTCAGGCAGTTGAATTCACCGTCACCAAAGGAAAAAAGGGTTGGCAGGCGGAGAACGTAAGAGCTCTTTAAGATCGAAGACCATAGCGTTTTCCGAGAGGCGGCGCCCGTCCGGCGCCGCCTTTTCCGTTTTCAGGACAGAAATCCACCGCCAGGGACGCGGGGAAGACCAGACATTCGCCAGAGGGTGCGGTGAGGGGTTAGTATCTAACGCCTGACACCAACCGCCCAAGGAGATGTATGGAGAGGAAACCCCAGACCTACGCCAACCACGCTAAGTACGATGTCGTCTTTCATTTTATTCTGCTTCCCATCGCGCTTATCCTGCTGATCTCGAGTCTTATTTCCCTGATCCGCCATCCCGGGTTTCACAGCGTTCACCAACTGGCTCTGGTCGTGGTTTTCGTGCTGATCCTGGGCAGAATCCGCGCCTTCCCGGTGGGCGTCCAGGACCGCGTGATACGGCTGGAAGAGAAACTGCGGCTGATGTCCGTGCTCCAGGAGCCTCTGCGCTCACGCATCGGCGAGTTGCAGGATACGCAGCTCATTGCGCTGCGATTTGCACCCGATGAAGAGCTGCCCGGGCTGGTCAAACGGGCGATCGACGAGAAACTGAGCCGCTCCGATATCAAGAAAGCGATTAAGAACTGGCGTCCGGATTACGGGCGGATATAGCTTCGGGTTCCGGTCGCGGAGGGCCGCGACCGGACGAGTCTGTGCGGGCTGCCCGGCTTTAGCCGCTGTGCAGCCCGTCGTTCCCTGAAGGCCTGATAAGCCCGCCCCAAACCCCATTTCCCCTTGACAACACAGGGATTACAATTACTCTTGTTCAATCCCAAACGGCCTCCGGGCGCGGAGCTCTTTCTTCCGGAAACCTTTCCCGTCCCTGGTACGGAGATTGTCTGCCGTTACGGCTATAATGTTGCGCGGCAAAGCATAGTGCATGAACTGTGACAAATGGGGCCGCTGCTTAAGCTTATGAATGATTGAAACCAACCGGAAGTTGAAGGAGGAGAAATCATGGCAAAAAAGAAGGGGCAAGGCGTATCACGCAGAGATTTCATGAAGATTGCCGGCGTGGGCTCGGCAGCCGCCGCCGGCATGGGAACGGCGTTTTTGTTTCCCGAGCGGGCCGCCGCCCAGCAGAAGACCCTGAAGATCCTGCAATGGAGCCATTTTGTTCCCGCGTGGGACGAGTGGTTCAACAAAAAGTATGTGGTCGAGTGGGGCCAGAAAAACAACACCACGGTGACCGTGGACAACATCAATCTGGTCGATCTGAAGACCCGAGCGGCGTCTGAAGTCTCGGCCAAAAAGGGCCACGATCTGTTCATGTTCCTCTCTCCGCCGGCTGCCTATGAGAACCAGGTCATCGATATGACCCACGTCTATCAGGAGGTCGAAAAGAAGTGGGGCAAGAAGATCGATCTCGCCCATAAATCCACTTACAACCCGAAGACCAAAAAGTATTTCGCGTTTTCCGATGCCTACACGCCCGATCCGGGCAACTATCACAGAGAGTGGTGGGCGGAAGCGGGCTTCCCCAACGGACCTGATTCATGGGACGATCTGCGCGCGGGCGCAAAGAAGATCAAGGACAAAACCGGCCATCCCTGCGGTCTCGGCCTGTCGCAGGAACTCGATACCAGCATGGCTATGCGCGCCCTGTTGTGGTCCTTCGGCGGCACCGAGCAGGATGAACACGGCAACGTGACCCTGAATTCGAAGAACACCGTTGAAGCTCTGAAGTTCATGAAGGCTCTGTATCAGGAATCGGAAACCGCCGAGGTCTTTACCTGGACGCCTCCGTCGAACAACCAGGCCATGCTGGCCGGACGCGTTTCGTACGTGGCCAACGCCATTTCGATCACGCGCCAGTCCGAGCGCGAGAAGATGCCCATCGACGCCAAACTGGGCATCAGCCAGGCGCTGCGTGGCCCGGTGCGCCGCATCGCCGCCGAGCACGTCATGAATTGCTACGTGGTGTGGGAGTTCGCGGAAAACAAAGACGGCGCGCAGAAGTTCCTGATCGACTACATGGACCACTTCCACGACGGCTTTGTGGCAGGACAGTTCTACAACTTCCCGTGCTTCCCCAAAGCTGTCCCTAACCTGCAGGCCGAAATCGCCAACGATCCTCGGAGCAATCCCCCGGACCGGTACAAGGTGCTTGGCAATGTGCTCGACTGGGCGACCAACGTAGGCTATCCGGGATACGCGAGCGCGGCGATCGATGAAGCGTTCACGACCTGGGTCCTTCCCACGATGTTCGCCAAGGTGGCGCGCGGCGATGAAACGCCTGAAAATGCGGCAGCGGCGGCGCATGCCGAATACAAGCGTATTTTTGACAGGTTCAAATAAGAAGACACCGGGGGCCGGATGGCAGTCGTTACGACGCGAAACCTGACGAAAATATTCAAAGAGGGCCAGCTTGGAGCAGTCAATAACGTAAATCTGGAAACCCGCGAAGGCGAGTTCCTGGTTTTCCTGGGGCCTTCGGGCTCCGGGAAAACCACTCTCCTGCGCATGATCGCCGGCCTCGAAACACCCACGGCCGGCGACGGGTGGTCAACGATCTCACGCCGCGCGAGCGCCGCATCGCCATGGTCTTTCAGAGCTATGCACTTTATCCGCATCTTACCGTTTATAAAAACATCGCTTTTCCGCTGAAGGCGCAGAAAGTCCCCAAAGAACTGCATAAGCAGAAGGTGGAGTGGGCCTCGTCGCTGCTGGGCATCGGCGGGCTGCTGGAACGCAAGCCGCGCGAGCTTTCCGGCGGCGAACGCCAGCGGGTGGCCCTGGCGCGCGCTATCGTCCGCGAGCCCGCGGTCTTTCTGCTGGATGAACCCCTTTCGAACCTCGACGCCAAACTCCGCCTTTCGGCCCGCGAAGAGCTGGAGCGGTTTCATCGCCGCGTCGGCACCACCACCATCTACGTGACCCACGACCAGGTTGAAGCCATGGCCATGGGCGACCGCATCATGGTGCTCAACAAAGGTGTGGTCCGGCAGCTGGGCACGCCCCGCGAAGTCTATGACGATCCGGCGGACACCTTTGTCGCCACCTTCCTGGGTTCGCCGCCCATGAATCTGATTGAAAATGAGGACATCATCTGCGGCTTCCGGCCCGAGCACTTCCGTATCGCCGAGGACATCAAAGAGCCGGCGAAGGTGAATTTTCAGTTCCGGGTCGAGAACGTCGAATACCTGGGCGCGGAATATATCCTTTCCGGCGTGATCGTTGGCGGCCGCGCCGACGGGAAGAAGATCATCGCCCGGCTGCTGCTGGGGCACACTTACGAAATAGGCACTACCTACGGCTTCGCCGTGCCCGAGCGCCATCTGAAATTTTTCGATCGCACGACCGAACAGAAAGTCCCGGCGAGGCCCCTGACATGGCAGTAGGGCAGGGCCGGATCCAATCGGCGGGAGCGGCGAAGAGTCCGCTGCTGGGCTTCGCCATGTTCACCCCGGCCATTCTCTACATCGCGCTGGTGATCGGCCTTCCCTTCGTGCTGGCGGTTTTTTATGCGTTCAGCGACGCCCGCATCGGCAGCAACGGCCTGCATTATGTCGGCCTCGAAAACTTCCGCAGCATTATGCAGAGTCCCAGCTTTCGCCAGTCGCTGAAGAACTCCATCTTCTTCACCATCGCCGCGCAGATCATTGTGATGGTGTGCGCCAACATTCTGGCCATCGCCCTGGAAAAGCCTTTTCGCGGACGCGGCCTGGTGCGCTTCCTGATTCTGCTGCCCTGGGTGGCCCCGGTTTCCCTCGGTACCATTGGCTGGAAGTGGATTCTGGATTCCATCTACAGCGTGATTACCTGGTGCCTGGTGTGGCTGCATCTGGTCAGGCCCTTCGAAACGCCCATGTGGCTGGGCGAGCCCCATCTGGCCATGGCATCCGTGGTGCTGGTGCACTGCTGGCGGCTGATACCGTTTTCAACAGTCATCCTGCTGGCCGGGCGCACGGCGATTCCCAAAGAGATTCCTGAAGCCGCCGCCATCGACGGCGCGGGCTTCTGGCGCACGCTCTTTCAGATCGACCTGCCCATGATGCGCCCCATCATCAGCGTGGCCCTGCTGTTCGGAACGATCTTTACCTTCACCGATATGACCGTTGTTTACATTCTCACGGCGGGCGGACCTTTCGATTCCACGCAGACGCTGCCCTCCTTCGCTTTTGCCACCGGAATTACCGGCAGCGATCTGGCGGCGGGCGCCGCGGTCTCGGTCTTCCTGGTGCCGGTGCTGGTGCTGATCGCCTGGCTGATGCTGCGCATGGCCAGCCGCACGGAGACGGCATGACCAACACTATCTCCCTGCCACCGGTGAAGAAGCCCCTGGGGCTCATGGTCCTGAGCGCGCTGACGTTTCTGGCCGCGGCGGCCCTGCTGCTGCGCGCGGTATTGCTGCACAGCGCCGGACTCGCCCTCGGGTTCAGAATTGTGACCGCCCTGGTGGTCGCGTTCATTGCCCTGGGATTGTGGAAGCTCTGGAATGGCGCGCGTATTTTCCTGGTCTTCGTGCTGGTGCTGGAAGTCGCCGGGACCACGACGGCGCTGTTTCTGTACGCTCTGCGCCAGTCGCAGACCCGCCTGGCGATTGAACAGGTGGTCGTCGTCGCTCGCTCCGCGTTGGTGATGTGGTATCTGCAGACCAGGGAGGTCCGCCATGTTTTTGGCGGCGCGAGTGTGTGGCCCAATACCGTCAAGGCACTGGTGCTGACGGTTTTTACCACGCTGCTGGCCTTCCCCTTCTTCTGGATGGCCATCGCCACCTTCAAACAGAACCTCGATCTTTACGCCACCGAGAACAATCCGTTTCTCTTCAATCTTGAACCGACGCTCGAACACCTGCGTTATCTGTTCGGCGAGACGGACTATCTGCGCTGGCTGGGCAACACCGCATGGGTGGGCTTGGCGGTGGTGATCATTACACTGCTCCTCGCAATTCCGGCGGCCTACGCTCTCGCCCGCCTGACCGGACGCTGGGGCGAACGCCTGGGCATCGCGATCTTCCTGACCTACCTGGTCCCGCCGACTCTGCTGTTCATTCCTCTGTCGCGCGTGGTGGCCATTCTTGGATTGCAGGATTCGCTGTGGTCGCTGGTCCTGGTCTATCCCAGCATTACTGTGCCGTTTTCCATCTGGCTGCTGATGGGCTTCTTCAAGTCCATACCGCGCGAACTGGAAGACGCCGCCATGGTGGACGGCCTGACGCGCTTCGGCGCTTTCATTAAGCTGGTGATTCCCATTTCCATCTCCGGCATTCTGACGGTCGTGATCTTCGCCTTCACGCTCGTGACCCAGGAATTCGTCTATGCGGTCACTTTCATCTCGCCCAAGGCGAAGCAGATGGTCGGCGTGGGTGTTCCCAACTTCCTGGTTCTCGGCGATGTCTATTACTGGGGCGCTCTCATGGCCGCCTGTCTGATCGCCAGCCTGCCGATTGCGTTTTTCTATAACTTGTTTCTGGATCGCTTTATCGCTGGGTTTACTGTGGGGGCGGTGAAGGGGTAAATAGCCGCGAATGAACGCGAATAAACGCGAATTAAGAACAAGATTTTAAATTTCAAATTTAAAATTTCAAATCAGTAGCGTCCCAACATAAGTCGAATATTTTCAATTGCATACGGTGATCGTTGTGCTCATGTTGAGAACGAATCGCTAAAACCCCGCATGAAACACGCACCTCAGGGACATAATACATTCGCAAGAATTCGGTAAATATGCGATCTGTTCAGATTCAAACGCAAGGTCATAAAATGATCGCTGCGCCTCAATTCCTGAGCTTGTTATTGCCCGAAAGAGCTGAATTTATTGATGAAAACCTGCTCAGCGAAAACAAATCGTTCAAACCTGGCAACAGGCTTACATCGGCTTCCGCCCTTCAAGAAAGGCGGAAAGACGATAAAAAAATCAAATCGTTTCACCGTGTTTAATGGATCAAAGTCAATATTTACAATTGTTTGCGTCGATCTCCACTTAGCTCGTTGGGACGCCACTGATTTCAAATTTAAAATCTTGGTTTTGATTCGCGTTCATTCGTGGCTAATCTCCTGCCATTTCACGGCCAAAAATCGCGTTGCTCGGGAGTTAGGGATTCCCCGACTTTTTACGTTCTTCACGACGTGGGGTGCCGGCGATCATAGGTCGGGAATTTGAGACGGAAGTCGAATCTTAAATTACTACCCTGGTAAGCCTCATTTTTAGATACATTGATATACGAAATGGAAGCCCAGCATGCCCCCGCCACGTTTTCAGCACGGGTACGCCCACGATGTTTTCCTGAGCTATACCCACACGGATGACCAAATGGATGCCGGCCAGCGCTGGGTGACCGAATTTACCCAGCGGCTGCGGGCGCGCCTGGAGATCGTCTCCGGCCACGCGGTTGACATCTGGCGGGATGAGGAAAAACTGGGCGCGGCCGACCGATTCAACCAGACGATCGCGCGGGCGGTCTGCGAGTCCGCGGTCCTGCTGGTGGTGCTCTCACCCAGCTATTTCAATTCCGACTACTGCAGGAAGGAACGAGAGGAGTTTTACGGCCACGCCAGAAAAGCGGGCAGGGAATCGGTCGGGAGCAAGGCCCGGGTTGTGAAAGCCGCTAAGTTGCGGGTGCCTCTGGAGAGATATCCGGAAGACCTGCGCGAACTGCTTGAGTACAAGTTCTTCGCCGAGATTCCACCTGGTTCCGGCATTTACAAGGAGTTATTTCTTGCCGACAATGAGCAGACCCGGGCCCTGTACCCCACGCGGGTGGATGATATTGCTCAGGAAATTGCCGGCCTGCTGGCGGGACTGGAACCGAAGCCGGTAAGCGCATCGTCAGAAGCCAGGGGTACGATCTATGTGGCGGAATCCACCACCGACATCGAGTCGAAACGCGACGATCTCTGCCGCCACCTGACCCAGCTTGGCTACGAGATCGAGCCCCGGCGGGAACTGCGCCTGCTGCCGGCACGCGACATTCAAAGCCTGGTTTCCGAAACGATGGCAAAGTGCCGTCTGGCGGTGCATCCCGTGGGCGGTTATTACGGGTTTGTTCCGGAGGGCGCGAATGGCAAGTCCGTCATCCAGATGCAGATTGAGCTCGCGCAGATGGACTCCCGCAACGGCGACCTGGGCCGGATCATCTGGGTCCCGGAAGGCCTGGTTCCACAGGAGGAAACCCAGAAGAACTTCCTGGAGCGGCTGCGCACCCAATACGCCGGCCAGGGTTTCGAATTTCTGGAGAGGCCCTTTCACGCTCTTGCCAGCCGGGTGGAAGACCGGCTGAGGGCCCCGGTGCGCGAAAGTTCCGTGGCGGAACTGTCTTCTTCTGACGTCTACGTAATTTGTGACAATGCCGACCGCGCCCTGGCCAAGAACATCAAGTTCTGCCTTTTCAACAACGGACGCCAGGTAGAGGTCACGCCGGCCTCACTGGCGCAGACGGATCTGACCGGCAACGCAGAGCACGAAAAACTGCTGCAGCGCAACGGGGCCCATCTGGTGGTGCATGGTGAATCCAGCGAAGCCTGGCTTCAGGACCGTATTCGCGAGCTGAGCCGCATGCGTCGGTCCGGGAGAGCGCCGCTCCAGGCCATTTATCTTGCCAACCCTCAGCGGGAAGACAAAGACGAGATCCTGGTGCGGGATGTTTCGCTGTTGCAAGGCTACGCGCCCGTGACCGTCGCCGACGCCCTGAAACCGTTCCTTGACCAGACCGGTGTTTCCTCATCCGCCTCGCCGCCGGGAATCGCGGCGGCGGCGCGCGTTTCCGGAGGCCTGTCATGAGCGTTTCCGCTGTCGTTCGCCAGGAGCTTCCTTTCCTGGGCCTGCACTACTTTGATGAGGAAAATCAGCACCTCTTCTTTGGTCGGGATGAACAACTGCGCGACCTGCTTGCCAAACTGGCGGAGTCCAGATGTGTGACGGTGATCGGGAGTTCGGGGACGGGTAAGTCTTCCTTATGCCGGGCGGGACTGCTTCCGGCTCTGCGGGCCGGTTTCCTCAGGTCGGCTGGATCCGATTGGCGGATTATTAAGACTCGTCCCGGCATCTCTCCCATTCGCAATCTTGCGGAAGATCTTGAGACTGTCTTTTCCCGCGGAGGAACGGAGCTTACGCTCCGGCGCGGGCCGCTGGGACTGGTGGAGGCCGCGCGGCAGTGCGGACTGCGCGATGGCCAGAACCTGCTGATTATGGTGGACCAGTTTGAGGAGATATTCCGCTACCAGCGGGAAGCCCCCGACCCCGGCGCCGCCGCCGAAGAAGCCTCTGCCTTCGTAAAGTTGCTGCTCGAAGCCTCCGCCCGTGTGGAGCCCGCGATCTTTGTGCTTATCACCATGCGTTCCGATTATCTGGGCGCCTGCGCGCAATTTCGCGACCTGCCGGAACGCATCAACACCGGGCTCTACCTGGTCCCCAGAATGAGGCGCGATCAACTGGAAGAAGCAATTACCGGCCCGGCCGCGGTTGCCGGAGCCGGTTTCTCTCCGGCCCTGGTGCAGAAGCTGCTCAACGATGCGGGTGAAGACCCGGACCAGCTGCCGGTCGTCCAGCATGCCCTGTTGCGGGCCTGGCTGAACTGGCAAAGGGAAGACATCCCGGAGCAGCCCATTGATTTTCGCCACTATGAAGCCACCGGCGGCGTCAAAGATGGTCTGGACAATCACGCCGAAGAAATCTATTGCGGGCTGGATCAGCGGCAGAGGCGAATTGCCGAGATATTGTTCCGCTGTCTCACGGAAAGGGACCCCTCCAACAATGACATCCGGCGTCCCACGCAACTGGGCGTCATCGCCGCAATCGCCGGTGTGCCGGTCGGTGAGGTGCGCGAGGTTGCGGATGCCTTCCGGAGGGAAGGCGCTTCCTTTCTTACGCCCACGCCGCCCGCCGAGTTGCACGACGACACTTTGATCGATATCACGCATGAGAGCCTGATCCGCAAATGGCGCCGGTTGTGCGGAAGCCGAGAGTATAAAGGCTGGGTCCAGGAAGAGGCGGGGTTGCGCGAGCAGTATCGGGACCTGGTTAAGCGAGCCCGCCGCGCCCAGGAAAAGCGGCAGGTGCTTACGGGCGAGGACCTCAACGAAGCGTGCGGCTGGCGCAATCAGGATCTCAGGCCGGAGTGGGGACTGCGCTACGAACCAGCGCCGGATTCTTTTGCCCTGGTGTGCGACTACATCGAAAGAAGCGTCAAAGCGCGTAACAATTGGCGGATTCGGCGGCGGTTTTATTTTGCCCTGTCCGTGGTTGCCGTTATCGTCTCTGTTGCCCTGGCTGAAATCTCTGTATCGCATCGAAGGGAAAGAGCGGAACTCTACAAAGACGCGATAGCCGCGGCCAAAATCAAGGCCGACGCACTGGGGGAATTCAGCAATCAGCTTAAAGATGAGGCTAAGAATGCCACGGATGCGGCCAAACGCGCTTCGGTGGAGGCTGCCCGCGCCAGGGAATTTCAGATCCTGGCCACCGCTCGCCAGTTGTCCTCACAAGCCCAGGGCCTTAAGGACAGAGATTCGCTCGAGCTCAGCGCTTTGCTGGCGCTGGAATCCTTGAAACGGAAGTCGCTGCCGGAGGCCACGGCAGCCTTGCGAGGCCCTATGGAACTCCTGGCCCGGCCGCTCTGGACCAAAGACGTCCGACAGGCGAAATCATCGGGCAAACCAGACGTGGGCGCAGTGGCATTTTCCGCCGACAGTTATCCTTTGTTGCAGTATAGCGCTGATGGCAGGTACCTGGCGCGAGTCACCAGCGACTCGAAGATGCATCTGTATGAATCCGCGCGCGGGCGAGAAATTCCGTTGCAGCCCATGAGCGCCCAACCCGACTCGCTTGCCTGGGACGAAAACCAACTCTATGTTCTCGCCGGCACACGTCTCCCGGAGAGTAGACTCACCACAGTGATTTACGCCGTCTCCCTCGACGGATCGGTGAAACAGATTTTGCAAAAGCGATGCACAGGGCTTTGCCTGCTCACGCCCAACGGCAAGTACTTCATGGTCACCTCCACCAATGAACAGACCAGCGGCCAACTCTATCCTCTCAATGGAGGTCCTCCCTTGTCGCTGGCGGAAGCCGGAAAAATACGCGCGGTGAACGGAGAGGGTGAAGTTTTGCGTGAAGCTGCTGACCATAAAGGGCCAGAGCCGCTGCTGGCGTTCTTCGATTCGCACAACAATCCGCACGATGCTGAGGGTAACCCCTCGCAGGCTTTTGATCTCGGCGGGAATTCCGGCTACCTGGCTGTAACCGGCCAGAACCGCGCCATTCGGATTTTCAGGGAACAACCCCAATGGAAACACGTGGGTCAGGTCGTGGCCCCGTCCGATCCCACGGCTTTGGCCCTGAGCCCTGACGGCCGCCTGATTGCCATCGCCGATGAAGAGGGCGGGGTCACACTGTTGGATTGGGCGGTCCAGTCACGTCTGGCCGCATGGTCCCATTCTTCGCCTGTCATCGCGATTGCCTTCAACCCCCGAGGCGGGTCCATTGCTTCTATGGATGCTTCCGGCGAGCTCCGTGTGCTTCCCATCCCGACCGAGCTCGTGGGTAATCAGGGACGTGTGCTCTCCACCCCATCTCACGAGAAGATCGCCTTCGAGGACCTCGGTTTTGGATCAAACTTCACCGCCTCCTTTGCCTGGTCCGAGCGATTTCTTCTCATTCGCGGAGACTACTGGTACGGTCAGATTTTCGATGCCGACCAGGGCAAGCCGGTTCTTCCCGATCAGCGTGCATCGCGCACTGTAGCTCTCAGCCCTGACAGCAATTACGCTGCCTCAATCGACGCAAAAGGGCAGCTCACCATTACCGATCTGACCGGGTCTTCGTCTGCCATAACTCTCAATGGTCCAGGCAGCGCAGTCGAAGTGGCGGTAAGTCCCGGCGGTCGCTACGTTGCCGTGGGATTGGGAAGCAAGGGAGTGAGTATTGCTGATGTTGCTCAACGATCTTTCCTCGATCCGTCGCCGCTCCCGAAGAACAGCGCGTTGCCGGTGTTCAGCCCCGACGGACGCTGGTTGATTGTCGCCCAGCCATCATCAAAATCCTTCAATATCGTGCGCTGCGGTACCTGGACGGTGGCCCACCACGCGGACTTCAACTCCCGTTTTTCAACTCTTTTCAGTTCGGATGGCAGGTTCGTCTTTCTCAAGGCTTCGGCTGTCGGGGGCCGCAACTCCCGGTCCACGCCTTTTCTCCTGATTGATACGGAGGACTCCATGAAGGAACGGAAGCCGGCCATACCGACAGGGGCCAACATCAGCGCCGTCCAATTCAGTCCTGATGGCCACCTGCTCGCCATCGCCACCGTGGACGATCGCATGGTTCGCGTGTTCGATCCACGATCCGGCATGCTCGTCAGGCAGATCGCAGTGGACTCTCCAGTCACGGCCCTGGTTTTCAGCCATTCCGCTCACTATCTGGCTACGGCTTCAGACGTTGCCGCTCCCCGGGTCTTCGATCTCCGAAGCGATCTCCGAAGCGGCCTGGAGGTGAGCCGCATGGCCCTGGACGAAAAAGAAATTGTCCTTGCGCTTCACTTTTCCAGGGACGACCGTTCCCTGGTCGTAGCTTCCCGGCTGTCCGGCGGCGATACGCAGAGGTCAGCCGAGATCGTGATCAAGAGACAGTCTCTGTTTCCGGAAGACCTGATCCGTGAGGGCTGTGCCCGCGTGTCACGCAACCTGACTCTGGCGGAGTGGAAGACCTATCTCCCTGACTACCCCTACCCGGTGACCTGCAAGGACCTGCCGGCGGCGGTCAGGAGCGCCCACCAGGGTGAGTAGTTCGCACAGAAGACCGGTCGTACCGAGGAACTTTCAGATCGTGCCGGTTTCTCGCAGAGGGCTGGACGCTGATCCATCCCTTTGCGGCCGCGGCTCGCTCCAGCGCTATTTTCGCAACGCCAGCACTGCATTGAGCCCGCCAAACGCGAATGAATTTGAAAGCGCGTATTCAACATCCGCTGTCCGCGCCACGTTGGGAACATAATCCAGATCGCATTCCGGATCGGCGGTCGTGAAATTCGCTGTCGGCGGAATCATCTTTTCTCGCAGGGCCATAGCCGTGGCCACCGCTTCGATAGCTCCTGCCGCGCCCAGCGCGTGGCCGTGCATCGATTTGGTGGAACTGACCGCCAGCTTCTCAGCGTGGCCGCCGAAGACAGTCCTGATTGCCCTTGTCTCCATCGAATCATTGTTGGTGGTCCCGGTGCCATGGGCGTTGATGTAGCCGACTTGTTCAGGTGCCAGGCCGGCATCGGCGATGGCGGCCTGCATCGCGCGCGAAGGGCCTTCCACGGTCGGGGAAGTGATGTGCCCGGCATCGGCGGTCATGCCGAAGCCGACGATTTCACCGTGGATAATCGCGCCCCGCGCCTGCGCGGCCTCCAGCGGTTCGAGCACCAGCATGGCCCCGCCTTCGCCGAGAATCAGTCCCTGGCGGTCTTTGCAGAAGGGGCGGCAGGTATCCTGTGAGACCACGCGCATGGCTTCCCAGGCCTTGAGCAGGCCGAGGCAGAAAGGGGTTTCGCTGCCGCCGGTGATGGCGGCGTCGGCCATGCCGCCGCGTATCATCCAGAAAGCCTGGCCGATGGCGTGATTGGCCGAGGAGCAGGCGGTGGAAATGGTGTATGCCGGACCCTGAATGCCAAACTCCATCGCGATATGGCTTGCCCCGGCGTTGGCCATGGCGCGGGGAATACACAGGGGGTGCATGCGGTTGGATTTCTTCTGATACAGCGCCACGTAGCTCTGATCCGTGCTGGTCTGGCCGCCGATGCAGGAGCCGGTGATCACCGCGGTGCGCAGCGACGACGTCGGGGTGATGGCCAGCCCGGAATGGGAGAGGGCCTCGCGCGCAGCCACCACGGCGAACTGGGCTGGCGCTTCGGCCTTCGCGCAGGGCGGCCCAGGTCTGCGCCAGGTCCGCGCCCAAAGGGCTGATGACGCCCATTCCGGTGATCACGACGCGACGGTTCCCCATGGGCCTCGCGGACTAGGCTGTGCTGCCGACGGCGCCGGAAGCCGGGGATTCCCCAATGAGTTTTTGCAGGCTTTCGATGAGCTGTCTTACGCTGGTGATCGATCTCGCCTGCTCGTCGGGCACGGAGATATCGAACTCGCTCTCGATCTCAAAGATGAGGTTGATGGCGTCGAGTGAATCGAGTCCCAGTTCGGCAAAAGTTTTGTCCGGGGTGAGCGATTCACGCGGCACGCGCTTCACTGCGGCAATCAGGTCGAGGACTTTTTCCGTAATCTTTTCAGGCATACGCAAAAGCTCCGCACGAGAGATTGAACAAGAACCACCAACTTAAACACCATCGCGGGCCGAAAGTTGGCTAGGGATGATAATCGCCGCCGACCCCTTGCCGGATAAACACCGTGAAACGGCGAGTTGGATGAGTTGGTAATTATATTGTACCTGTGATGTCAAAACATGTGCGCGACCCGCCAAAAAAGCGGACCACTGGTCAATACGAGGCAGAATTGCCGGTCAATACCCGCTGTTGTTTTCCGAATATGCCAGGCAGCCGGGCGCGGGTCGACGGGCCATGCTTCGGGTCTTATACTCTGCCTCAGGCTGCGGAGGTACGCGGGGAAACGCGGAAAATCAAAGCCCGGCATCCGCCGCAAAGGACGCGACGGACGCGAAGGAAAAGCAAAACCTTTGAAGTTGCGAAACCTCTCCCGGCTGTTTTCCCATTGCGTCCTTTGCGGTGGATTCCGGATTTTGTTTTTGTCACAGGGCTCGCATGTTCAGGAACAAGGAGCGTAAACGATGAAACGCAATGTCCGCCGGATGTTTCTCTTCCTGTGTTTTTCGATTTCACTTTCAGCCCAGATGCACCGCATCGGAGTCCGGGTCGTCGCCGGGCACGGAGAGTTTTACGACACATTCACCGGGGCTTCTTTCGTGCCTCGTGGCAACAACTATGTCCGCCTGGCCAATCAGACGCTGATCAATCCCGCGGGGCAGATTTTCTTTTACCATTCGACCTTCAACACCGATACCTATGATCCCCTGAGGGCAGAACAGGCCCTGCTGGCCATGCAACAGGATGGCTACAACGTGGTGCGGGTCTGGATCAGTCATGCATGTACTACCTGCGTCCCGAACGCGAACGGTCCGGGACTCAACCCGGCGTATATCGCCAACGTGGTGGATTTCATGGGCCGCGCGAAATCCCACAATATCTATGTCATCCTGACCATCGACGATCTGGCCAAATCCGACTATTACCAGAACATTGCGAACGCGGTCGATCCGAATATTTTCCAGCAGCCCAATTCGCTCTATCTGACCCAGGCGGGAATCAACGCCAATCAGACTTACTGGAGCGACTTCATGACCGCGCTGCAGGCCGCCAATGCTCCCTTCGACGCCGTCTTCACCTATGAATTGCGGAACGAACTGGCCTTCTATACCAACACGCCTCCCCTTTCACTGAATGCGGGACTGGTGCAGACGGCGGATGGTCTCACTTACGACATGTCGAGCGCCGCGGACAAGCAGCGCATGCAGGATTCCAACCTGGTGCTGTGGTTCAACGCCATGAAATCGGCGATTGTCGCCGTCGATCCGAGTGGGCTGGTCAGCAACAGTTTTTTACAGCCCAAAGGACCCAACCCCACTCTGCTCAGCGATCCCCGGGTCGGCAACCCGTATCCCAGTTCGACCAATTCGACGCTGGATTTTATTTCGCTGCATCCATATCCCGGGCTGGGGCTGGATCTGCCCCAGCTGGTGCAGAACTACGGCATGACAAGTTTTCCGCAGATGCCCGTTTTGATGGAAGAGTTCGGAGCGTTTAACAACGTCTATACAAACGCGCAGGCGGCGTCCGTCCTGCAAAAGTGGCAAATCGATTCCTGCCCCTGGAATTTCAAGGGCTGGGTTCTCTGGACGTGGGACACCGATGAGGTCGCCGGCCCCAATACCTGGACCGCTCTGGACGGTGGCGGTCTGGTCGATGCTATCCTCAAACCCACCGCGCGGCCCAATGCCTGTCTGCCCAACGATGTTACCGTCACCGTTACTTCCAACGTCAAATCTTCACTCGTGGGGCAAAGCGTGAGGTTTCTTACAACCC
>WNFD01005048.1_pt1 | contig 16193 bp, 15 predicted proteins | sample 5400491 | NCBI WGS metagenome assembly WNFD01 (sample SAMN13153343, study PRJNA577476) | soil metagenome | isolation source: 120 cm saprolite under Douglas fir tree site 2 hole 2 replicate 2 | place: USA:California | collected 2015-04-18 | reverse complement strand
CCTCGAGGCGCTCGGCGTTGCCGGCGCGGAGCGGCGGCGGCGCGCGGTCGACGCGATCGACGTGATCGGGCTCGACGGGTTCGAGACCGCCTATCCGAAGGAGCTCTCGGGCGGCATGCGGCAACGGGTCGGCTTTGCCAGGGCGCTCGTCGTCGACCCGGACATCCTGCTCCTCGACGAGCCGTTCTCCTCGCTCGACGTACTGACCGCGGAAACGCTGCGCGGCGACCTCCTCGATCTATGGGATGCCAGCCGCATCCCGACCAAGGGGATCGTGATGGTTTCGCACAATATCGAAGAGGCGGTCGAAGTTGCCGACCGCATTCTGATCTTCAGCAGCGACCCCGGGCGCATCCGCGCCGACATTCCGATAGCGCTGCCGCGGCCGCGCACCTCCGAAAGCGCCGGGTTTCGCCAGATCGTCGACCAGGTCTACACGTTATTGACGACGGTGCCCGGCCGCGACGGGCGGCGCGGGGCGCGGCCTGAGCCAATCGGGATCGGCTATCGCCTGCCCGACGCCTCGGTACAGCAGCTCTCCGGGCTGATCGATTCGCTGACCGAGGCGCCCTACCACGGCCGCGCCGACCTGCCGCAGCTCGCCGACGAGGAGAACCTCGTGATGGATGAGCTCTTCCCGCTGATCGAGACGTTGCAGCTGCTCGGCTTTGCCAATGTCAGCGCCGGCGACATCGAGCTGACCGCACTCGGCCGGGCCTACGCTGACGCCGACATGCTGGCGCGCAAGCAGCTCTTCGCCGAGGCGGTGCTGAAGCACATCCCGCTCGCCGCCCACATTCGCCGCGTCCTCGACGAGCGCCCGGGGCACCGCGCCCCCGCCGCGCGCTTTCTGCGCGAGCTCGAGGATCACCTGTCCGAATCCGAGGCGCAGCGCGTGCTCGACACCGTCATCAATTGGGGCCGGCACGCCGAGATCTTCTCCTACGATTCCGACACCGAAGTGCTGAGCCTGGAGAATTTCTGAGACGGTTTTCAGCCGCCACCAAGAAACGGACTGCGTGCTACCTCGCCTTGTGCGTCTTCGGAAGAAACCGGCCAGACGTAGAAGTTCTCCCGCGTGCACGTACCGCCGCCGCCGTCCCCTTCGCCGCCGGCGCCGCCGCCGCTGCAGGCGAACTCCGACGCCACGACCTTCAAATACACCTGTTGTCCGGGGGTGAGGTCGACATCCCTGGTTTGGTTTAGCTCGGTGAGATAGCTGTCGACGCTGACATGGTAATGGCCCGGCGGGAGGTCGCGATAGAGAGCACCGCGGGGTTCCGATATCGCGACTACCCCGTTATTCATGCGAATGTATGGGCGCGCGTGGCTATCGTAAGGTCCGGCAACGCGGTAGATCCAGACCCGGGCCTCGCCCGCCGGGATCGGCGGTCCTGTGACCGAGGCGATCGGCGGCAGCGGGGCACAGCTTGCCGCCGCCAACAGGACCACGCCCGCACCGGCATGTCGGAGCCGGTGCGACAGGGCCGTCAGTATCGTGGGCATAGAGTTCCTCGTCATCGATCAACCGCCATAGAACGCGCTCCGCGCCACATCGCCTCGGGCGACCTCGGGCGGGATCAGCCAGACGTAGAAGGTGTCGCGCCCGAAGCCGTTGTCGCCGCCGCCGTCGCCGCTGCCGCCGCCCGTAATCCACTCCCGCAGCGAGACGATCTTGACATACAACTCTTGGCCGCGGGCAAGCTGGACGTCCTTGGCTTGGTTGAAATCCTGGCCGTAGCTGTCGACCGTGATGTGATACGGCCCAGCTGGAAGGTCACGAAAGGAAGCCCCACCGGGCTCCGATACGGCGACGATCGCCTCGTTCATGCGAATGTATGGCGTCCCCATGCTCTCGTGGGCATCGAACTGGCGGTAGAACCAAACCCGGGCGGCGCCCGGCGGGATCGGCGGGGTCGCCACCGACGCCGTTGACGGTAGCTGGGTACAGGCCACCGTCGCGAGCAAAAGGACAACGGCGCAACCTCGCCCGAGCCGGGATGACAGGGTGACAGAGCTGAGCAACATGTTTCTCCGTTTTGCGCGATCAGCCGCCGCCATAGAACTGGCTTCGCGCCACATCACCCTGGGCAACCTCGGGCGCAATTTCCCATACGTAGAAGGTGTCGCGCTGGTAGTCGTTTCTGGGACCGCCGCCCGCGATCCAATTCCGCAACGACACGATCTTGAAATACGCTTGCTGTCCGGGGAAGAGGTAGACCTCTCGGGACTGATTGAAGTCATGCCCGTAACTGTCTACCGTGACGTGATATTGCCCCGCCATAACGTCACGATAGAGGGCGCCGCCGGGTTGCGATACCCCGACGATCGCCTCGTTCATCCGCAGAAACGGCGTCCCCCGGCCGTCGTAGGGACCCCAATCGCGATAGAACCAGACCCGCGCCTCGCCGGCCGGAATCGGCGGGACGGCGACCGACGCTGTTGGCGGCAACGGGGCGCAGCTTACCATCGCGAGCAGAACCGGGCCCACCCCGGCATGGAGCAGCCCGCGCAACGAGGCCGTTGAGTGACCCGGCATGCGCCACCTCCGTTTCGGTGCAATATGGCACTCAGAGCGGGTCTTGTCGATGCTGGGACCGGGTGAAGCGCTCAGCAGATCAGGGTTGCATCCGCGTCTTGCCTCATTCCGGAATAAACCCGACTCTGCGGAGTCGCAGTATTGGCGGAATCGTCTCGTGCGAGACGGCTTTCTCAGCGGGGAGGACGCGATGACGAGACTCATGTTTGCCGCTTTTTGTTTGGCGATCTTCGCACTTGTCGGATGCGGTCAGGCGACGACCGACCCTGCGAAGGCCACAGCCGACAAACCCGGGGCAGCGCGAAGCCAGCAACCCTCCCCCAACTCGCTTCCCGCCGAGAGGGGAGGAGACGGCGGCGGTGGTGGCGGCTATTGACCGAATTGACCCCGAGATGGCGCCTCGTTAACCCTCACCGCGGCCGCAAGGTCGGGAACGCGATAACGTCGCGGATCGACGGGCTGTCAGTCAGCAGCATAACCAGCCGGTCGATCCCGATGCCAAGCCCGCCGCATGGGGGCAGCCCGTATTCGAGGGCAGTGACATAATCTTCATCGAGCGGCTGCGCCTCCTCGTCGCCCGCCGCCCGCGCCCGCATCTGCGCCTCGAAGCGTGTCCGCTGGTCCTGCGGATCGGTGAGTTCGGAAAACGCGTTGGCGATTTCCCAGCCGTAGATGTAGGTCTCGAACCGCTCGGCGAGGCGCGGATCGACCCGGTCAGCCTTGGCCAACGGCGAGATGTCGCGCGGAAAGCCGGTAACATGCATCGGCTGGATTAGGGTCTCCTCGGCGCATGCGGCGAAGACCGCTTCGAGCGCCTGGCCCCAGTTCTCCCCGCCCGTTACGGACGCACCGAGCGCTGCGGCCGCGCGGCGAGCCGTCTCGGCATCCCCGAAGGCGAGAAAATCGACCCCGGTCGCCGCCTGCACCAGCTCGGACATGCTGCGCCGCGGCCAGGGTGGGGACAAATCGATGACGGTCCCGCCATAGTTGACCCGAAGGGTACCGAGCACGGTTTCCGCGGCAAAAGTAATGAGCTCCTCGGTCAGCCGCATCATCGTCGCGTAGTCGACATAGGCTTCGTAGAGCTCGAGCGTGGTGAACTCGGGATTGTGCCGGGGCGAGATGCCTTCGTTGCGGAAGCAACGGTTGATCTCGAACAGCTTGTCGGCGAGACCGCCGACCAAGAGTCGCTTCAGGTGCAGCTCGGGCGCGATCCGCAGGTATAGGTCGATGTCGAGGGTGTTGTGATGCGTAACGAAAGGTTTCGCCGAGGCGCCGCCGGGGATCGTATGCAGCATTGGCGTCTCGACCTCAAGATAGCCGCGCTCGACCAGATAGCTGCGTATCGCCGCGACGATTCCGCTGCGCCGGCGCAACGTCTCGCGGCTTTCTTGGTTCATGATCAGGTCGAGATAGCGCTGCCGGTAGCGCAACTCGATATCGGCGAGACCGTGATATTTCTCGGGCAGCGGACGCAGTGTCTTGGCGAGAACTGTCATCGCAACGGCATTGACGGTGAGTTCGCCACGCGAGGTGCGCCGCACCAATCCTTCCACGCCGATCAGATCGCCGATGTCCAGAAGCCCTACCGCCGCCAACCCTTCTGGCGGCAGATTGTCCCGGTGGCAGAAGATTTGGATTTTTCCCGAGGCATCGTGCAGATCGATGAACATGCCGCTGTTGCGGACCGCCCGGACGCGACCCGCTACACGTACCCGCTCGCCAGTCTCGGCGCCGGCGCCCAAAGGGGCATAGTGCCGCTCGAGTTCGGCGATCTCGTGCGTGCGTACAAAGCCGTAGGGATAGGGATCAATGCCCTGAGCCCTTAAGCGTTCGAGCTTGCCGATGCGGACGGCGCGCAACGAATCTTCGGCGTCGCTCATTTCGATCTCCGTCGCGACCGCACCGGCCCGCACCCGATCATCCGGCCGCAGCCTGGGAGACCGGCCGGCGACCGAGGTCGACGACGGTGTCGTGAAGGCGATGCAGCGTGCCGTGATGGCCGATGCTGACGATCGTCGGCCGCCACGGAGCCTCCCGCACCTGCCGGTAGAGCAACATTTCGGCCGCCTCGTCGAGAGCCGATGTCGCCTCATCGAGAAAGACGATCTCAGGGCGGACCAGGAGCACCCGCGCAAAAGCAAGGCGCTGCTGTTCGCCCACGGACAGGCGCTGCGCCCAATTCCCGTTCTCGTCGAGTTGGTCGACGAGATGTGGCAGGCCGACGGCGCGCAATGCCTCGACGAGGCCCTCGTGTGGCAGCTCGTCCGCGGCGCGGGGATAGACCAGAGCATCCGCCAAGGTGCCGAGCGGCAGATAGGGACGCTGTGGGAGAAACAGGATGCGGCCGTCGGCCACCCGGATACGACCCCGCCCGAACGGCCACAGCCCGGCGATTGCGCGCAACACCGTGCTCTTGCCCACTCCGGAAGGGCCGGTGATCAGCAGTGGCTTCCCCGGGCTCGCCGACAGCGAGATGTCTTGCCGCAGCGGCCGCCCGTCCGGCAGATCAAGGTCGAGCGCATCGATCGCGACACCGGCGCCGACCCGCTCGATGTTAATCGGATGCGGTCCAGCCAGATCAGCCGCGATCTCGTCCATCTTGGTGCGGAACCCGGAGAGGCGCTGCACCACCGCCTGGTATTCCGCGATCTCCGTGTACGAGGTGATGATAAACGACAGCGATTCCTGGACCTGGCCGAAGGCCGAGGATATCTGCATCAGGCCGCCAAGCTGTATGACCTTGTCGAAGTAGCGCGGGGCCGCGACGATGAACGGGAAGACCACCGCGAGCTGAGCGTATCCCTGGGTGAACCAAGTCAACTTCTTGCGCCGCTTAATGATTCCCCACCAATTCATGATGACCCGCGCAAAGCGGGTCAAGAACGTGTCGAGCTCGCGGGCTTCGCCGCCATAAAAGGCGACATTCTCGGCATTCTCGCGCAACCTCACCAGGCTGAAGCGGAAATCGGCTTCGTAGCGCTGCTGATCGAAACTGAGCTGAACCAACGGACCGCCGATCCATCGGGTCAGCATCGTGCCGGCGACGGCATAGATCAGTGCGGCGAACACCATGTAGCCGGGGATGTCGATCGTGGCGCCACCGCCCAGCGGGATCGTCAGGGCACCCGAGAGGACCCACAGGATCGAGAGAAAGGAGAGCAGGGTAACAACCGCGTTCAGCAGACCGATCGAGAGGCTAAGGCTCATTCTGGTGAAATGCTCGAGATCCTCGGCAATCCGCTGATCGGGGTTGTCGGTGTTTGCGCGGTTCAACTGCATCCGGTAATAGGCTTGGTCGTCGAGCCAGTCGCGCAAGAAATTCTGGGTCAACCAGCGCCGCCAGCGAATATGCAGGATCGCTCTCAGATAAAACGAGTAGACGGCGACAACGATCGACGCGGCCGCGATCATGCCAAATATGGCAAACTGCCACCAGAACTCGGACCAGTCGTATTGCTGGAGCGCATTGTAGAAATCATTGTACCAAGAGTTGAACCTGACATTGAGCCAAACCGAAGCCAAGTTAAGCGAGACGATCGCGGCGAGGAGCCCGCGCGCCGACCATTTCTCCTCGGATCTCCAATAGGGCCAAGCCATGCTCCAGGCCTGCCTCAGGAAGCCTCGACCCGTCGTTGCCGCCATACTCACTCTCCGACCATCTCGTCCGACCTATCCATCCGGCCTATGATGCGCGATCGGCCATGTCTTTACCGCCTTCCGCTGAAGCTACAGCGACCGCCGCGCTGCTCGCGCGGGGTGTCTGCCGCGCGCTCGACCAGCTCGGCTATGCCAGCCTCGTCGAATTTCCGCTCGCCAACGGGCGCCGCGCCGATATCCTCGGGCTCGGAAAGGCCGGTGACATCGTGATCGTCGAGATCAAGAACTCGGTCGCCGATTTTCGCGCCGATCGCAAGTGGGTGATCTACCGCGATTTCGCCGATCGTTTGTTTTTCGCGGTTCCAAACCACTTTCCGCAAGTCTTGATCCCTGAAGAATGTGGCCTGATGGTGGCGGACCCTTTCGGTGCTGTACTGTTGCGCGACGGCCGCACGACGCCGCTCAATCCTGGCCGGCGCCGCGCTTTGATCTTGCGCTTTGCCCGCCTTGGAGCCGCCCGGCTGCGGCGCCATCTCGACCCTGAGGCCGGACGCCTCGATGGGATGTGAGGAGGCTGGCCTCGATCAGCGTGCGAGCCGCGCGATCGTCGCGGTCGTGCTGTACCCTGGTATCACCTCGGCAAGCAGCACCTCGCCGCCGATGCGCCTGACGAATTCGCCTCCGACAACTTCGTCGACCCGGTAGTCGGCACCCTTGACGAGGAGCTGCGGCCGGACCGCTGTGATGAGGTCGATCGGCGTGTCCTCCTCGAATATGACGATAAGATCTACTGCAGCCAACGAAGCAAGCACCTCTGCCCGCGCCGTCTCGGTTTGGACCGGACGCCGCGGGCCCTTCAGTCGTGCTGTCGACGCGTCGCTGTTGAGACCGACGACCAGCCGGTCGCAAGCTGCCTTGGCTTGCCCGAGCAGCGCGACATGCCCAGGGTGCAACAGATCGAAACAGCCATTGGTAAAGCCGATCTTCAGTCCTTGGCGCCGCCACCGCTCTACCAGATCGAGTGCATGCGCGCGCGGCAGCACCTTGTCCAAGGTATAAAGATCGTGCCCGCTAAGGAAGGTGCTCAACTCGCGGGCATAGACGACCGCGGTGCCGACCTTGCCGACGGCGATCCCCGCCGCCGTGTTGGCTAGGCGGGCAGCGTCGGTCAGGTCGAGGCCGGCCGCGAGCGATGCTGCTACCGTGGCCACCGCCGTGTCCCCGGCCCCTGAGACATCATAGACCTCGCGCACTTCGGCTCGCTGGACATGGCGCCGGCCATCGGCCGCGACCAGTACCATGCCGTCGGCGCCCAGCGAGGCCAGAACCGCGTTGAAGCTGCAGCGCTCGATCAGCGCGCGCGCGGCCTCGACAATCTCGCTGTCGGTGCCGGCGGGCATGCCAGTCGCCTCGGCAAGCTCACGCCGGTTGGGTTTCAACAGATCGGCGCCGCGGTAGCGGATTGGGTCGCCCCCTTTGGGATCGACGATCGTCCGCGCGCCGGCTTCACGCGCCGCCCGGATAATTTCCAGAGCTACGCCCTCGGTCAGCACCCCCTTGGCATAGTCGGAGATGACTACGACCGAATGGTCGGACACGAGTTCGCGCACCAGCCGGAGCAGATCCTCGCGAATATGAGGATCGAGCGGGATTGCGCTCTCCCGATCCGCCCGCAACAGCTGCTGGTTGGCCGCGATGTAGCGCGTCTTCACCGTGGTCGTGCGTTGGGGCTGCACCAGAACATGCAGCTCGGCACCGTTCTGTGCCTCGAGCAGCCGTGCGATTTCGTGCCCGGCCTCGTCGTTGCCGACGACCGAAACGAAGGACGACGCCGCTCCCAATGCTCGCAGGTTGCGCAGGACGTTGCCGGCACCGCCCAACGTCTTCATTTCGCGCTCGACGCAAAGCACCGGAATCGGCGCTTCGGGCGATACCCGCGTGACCTCGCCATAGACGTAGTGATCAAGCATCACGTCGCCGATGCATAGGACACGCGCCGAACTCAGGCGATCGATATGCGGGAGGAGATCCCTGTTCCTGGCCATCGGCATTGCGCTTGTTGGGAGATGTCCGCGTCTTTTGGCTGTAGCAGGAAGTATGTGCAAGAAAAATGCCACGGGCGCGCCGACGTTCTTTCGTTTGCATGCCCTCGGAGCCCGAAACCGTTTAGCGCTTGGGTTCACCCCGATGCCGGCGCAGCAGCACATAGAGCGCGCCCGCGCCCCCGTCCTGCGGCCGCGCCGGTGCGATCGCAAGGATTTGCCGCCGCAGTCCCGCCTCTTCGAGCCATCGCGGCACCGCTAGCTTGAGCACCCCTGGTCCATTTGGACTGAAGCCTCGTCCGGTGATCACAAGAACACAGCGCCGTCCGGCGTCGTACGACTGGCGAACGAACACGGCCAGTGCGCGATGCGCTTCGGCCTGGGTCATCCCGTGCAGATCGAGCCGTGCCTCGATCGGGTGGAGACCACGCTTCAGTCGTTCGGCATTGGCCCGGTCGACCCCGGAGAAGCGGTCAAGGGCAGGCAGCCGATCCGGTTGCACTGCGCGCCCTGCCTCGGCCGGCGCCGGCGGCGTGTAGACCGGCGGCGGCGACGCTGCTGCACGCCCGGGCAACGGCTTTACGCTTCGCACGGCTTCGCGCCACAGCAGCCGATCGTCCCGGACCGGCACCGCGTCATTCGTCTTCGGCATTGTCCCCTTTCTGCCGATCGTCGACGACAATGATGTGGAGGCGCCGGGGGCCGTGGGCACCGAGCTCGATGCGCTGCTCGATATCCCCCGTCCGCGACGGACCGGTAATGAAATTGATCGCCCGCGGCCGTCCGCACCCCTCACGCAGCCGATCCCAACCGTCCTCATAGGCGGGGACGACCTGATCGCCATGCACCACGACGATATGGGTGTCGGGCAGAAAGTTCAGTGTCGTCGGGGTCGGAGCGCCGGAAATCAGCATCAAAGTCCCGGTCTCGGCGATCGCGGCGAAGCAGGGCGTCAGGCTGACCGCATCGCCCGCTGCCGCGCGGCCGCGGCGGATGTGCAGCAACGGCCGCTCGTCCCAGGGGATGTCATCTAGGCTCGAGGCGGGTGCCAGCACCAGCTCGGCGGGAAGGTTTTCCGCAGCGAGATAATGGGCGACCGCCTCAGGCACCTCGCTGAGAAAACTTACCCGGGCGACCGTCGCCTGCACCTCCTCGGCCATGGCGACAAAAAGGTCGACCCGGCCCCGACGGTCGAGCGTCGTCGCCCGCGCGGGCACCAGATTGCGTCGATGCGCTGCGACCCCCGCCCGTAACTCCGCTTCGCGGGCGGCATCGAGACGGCCTCGTCCCAGCGAACGGCGAATGCCGGCGAGGATCTGCTCGCGTGGCTCGCTCATTTCGCGGCCCTGCCTTTTTGTTGCTCGGCCCAGAGGGCATGAAAGCTGCGGCCCTCCGGGGCCGGCATGTCGCGCACTGCGGTCCAGCCGGCGGCCAGCGGCAACGCGCGGAACCGCCCGCGGCCGCGGCCGGCCAAGCCGACGACACGGCTGGCAAGTTCGACCAGCGCATGATAAAGGGCTGGCCGGCTTGCGATCCAGGCCCACAGGTGCAAACCGGCCCGGTGGGCTGGCGGGTTCAGCTTCTCCGCGAATTCCCGCTCCCGCCAATGCCGCATCATCTTCGGCAACGGGATCTTGACCGGGCACACGCTCTCACACTGGCCGCAAAAGGTCGAGGCGTTCGGCAGGTGGCCGGCCTCTGCGACGCCGAGCAGGCTCGGGGTGAGCACCGCTCCCATCGGGCCCGAGTACACCCAGCCATAGGCGTGACCCCCGACTGCGGCATAGACGGGACAATGGTTCATGCAGGCCGAGCAGCGGATGCAGCGGAGCATGTCCTGGAACTCGCCGCCGAGCAGCCCGCTGCGCCCGTTGTCGAGCAGGACGACATGATATTGCTCCGGCCCGTCGAGATCCTCCGGCCGCCTCGGGCCGGTCGAGACCGTCGTATAGGACGAAAACTCCTGGCCCGTGGCCGAGCGCGCCAGGAGACGCATCATAGTCGCCGCGTCCTCGAGCGTCGGCACGAGCTTGTCGAGGCTCGTCATCACGATGTGGACCCGCGGCAAAGTCTGGGTCAGATCGCCGTTGCCCTCGTTGGTCACGATGATGCTCGACCCGGTCTCGGCGACCAGGAAATTAGCGCCGGTAATGCCGACCTCGGCGGCGAGAAATTGCGGCCGCAGAACCGCGCGCGCCTCGTCACAGAGTTGGCGCGCCTCGGCGAGCGACCGCTGCGGATCGAGTGCCCGATGTTCGGTGCGGAACGTCTCTGCGACCTGCTCCTTCATCAGATGGATCGCCGGCGCGATCAGATGGCTCGGCGGCTCGTGCCGCAGCTGGATGATGTATTCGCCAAGATCGGTCTCGACCGGCGTGATCCCGTTGGCTTCGAGATACTCGTTGAGCCCGACCTCTTCGGCGATCATCGACTTTCCCTTGGTGACGAGCTTGGCGTCGACCGAGCGGCAGATCTCCAGTACCGCAGCGCACGCTTCGCCCGGCGTGCGCGCCCAATGAACTCGGCCGCCCGAGGTCAGGACATTGGCTTCGTAGAGCTCGAGATAGAAGTCGAGATGCTCGAGCGTGTGATCCTTGATCGACTTTCCGGTTTCGCGCAGGGCCTCGAACTCGGGAAGCCTGTCGATGGCGAGGCGCCGCCGCTGCGGAAATCCGCCGCGCATCAGCGTCAGGGCCCGTTGCAGATTCTCATTGGCGAGACCGGCGCGGGCGTTCGCCTCGAAGATGCGGCTGGTTGCGAGCACGTCTGGCCCCTTACGCCCTTACCGTGGAGCGCCAATCGGCGGGACTTCCTCGGTCAGGCCGGCGAGCACTTCGGCCACATGGCGAACCTCGATCCGCCGGCCTCGGCGATGGAGCTTGCCGGCGATATTCAGCAGACAGCCGAGATCCCCTGCCAATACCGCTTCGGCACCGGTCGCAGCAATGTCGGCCTCCTTGTCGCTGACCATCTTGTCGGAGATCTCCGGGTATTTGATGCAGAAGGTGCCGCCGAAGCCGCAACATACTTCTGCACCGGGCAGCTCCCTCAGGTTGAGCCCGCCGACCGATGCGAGCAGCCGGCGCGGCTGGGTCTTGACCGCGAGTTCGCGCAACCCCGAGCAACCATCATGGTAAGTCACCTGCCGATCCCAGCGTGCCGCCACGGCCTGCATTCCGCAAATGTCGACAAGAAATGAGACGAGTTCCCAACTGCGCGCGGCGAGATGCTGCGCCCGCTGTAAGATCGCCGGATCATCGGCGAAGAGCTCCGGGTAATGCCGGCGGATCATCCCGGCGCACGAACCCGACGGCGCGACGACATAGTCATACCCCTCGAACGCTTCGAGTACCTGCAAGGCGATCGCCTTCGCATCACCGCGGTCGCCGGAATTGTACGCCGGCTGGCCACAGCAGGTCTGTGCGCGCGGCACCTCGACCGTGCAACCCGCTTCCTCGAGCAACTTGACGGCGGCAAAACCGATCGTCGGCCGGAAGAAATCCACCAGGCAGGTTACAAAGAGCGCTACGCGCATCGGCCGTCGTACCATCATCGAGGCCCCGGACTGGGGCAGTCCGGGAAAATAGGGGCTGCCCGGCCCGAGAATCAATCCGTGCTCCGGCTGTCTCTGGGTGAGGCCCCGCTAAAGCAGCAGGCCGATGGAGCTGGGTCTGGGCGGCGACGCTAATCGCGGCGCATTCCGGAAAAGGGACGTCTTGGGCTGCCGCCAGCTACAACGAATAGTTGGGTCTGCATTTCGACCGCCGCTGCTCCTGCAGCGGGTCAGCAGCGGGACCTCGCCTTAAAATTGAAATCCTCTTTTGACGCGCCGCCCGGTGGGATTTTGTCGAACGGGGCCGCCGGCTGGGCTCGGACCGTCCCCCGGAGCCGCGATCGATAGGAAGAATGCAACAATAATTGGGCAATTTTGTGATAGCGATTATCGGAAATGTAGTATGCTTCGTGGTAACTGATCGGCCGATATTAGCCAAAGGGCCCGGTGCGAGCACGCCAACGCGCACCACCTTACCCGCCTGTTCGGCCGCGGCGGCGCATGGCGCAACAATTGCCCGAGCAGCAGGCCAGCAAACGCCCGGCGCCTCAGGCTCCTTCTCGCGCTACATTCGCTGCACGCGGTGATCGTCATTCGATGATCTCGTCGGCGCGGGCGAGCATCGCGGGCGGGATCTCGATGCCGATTGTCTGCGCCGTTTTTCGGTTGATCACCAGCTCGAATTTGGTGGGCTGCCGGGCCGGCGTATCGGCGGGCGAGGCTCCCTTCAGCATTTTCTCGGTGAGCTCTGCGAGGGTGCCGTACAGCTCGCGCAAGCTGGTCCCATAGCTCGCCAGACATCCTGAGGCGGCCATCTCCGGCTACTCGCAGATCGCTGGCAGCTTGTGGGCCAAGGCGAGCGCTCCGAGCTCGGTGCGGAAGTTGAACAGCATCGACGAGCCGATAATGTTGAGCGCCTCGACGCCGCCGGCCCGCAGTGAATCGAAGGCGGCGACAAATTCGCTCGGGCTGCGCACGCCGACGGTTTGAAGCGAGACGCCGAGCGCTCGTGCCGCGTCTTCCACCGCCTGCAGCTGCGCGGGCTGTCTGGCACTGCTATCGTTCAGCACGGCAAAGCGTCGTGCTGCCGGCAGGATTTCCTTCAAGATTTCAAGTCTTTTTGCCTCCAATTCGGGCTCGAGCATGCTGACCCCGGTGACATTGCCGCCGGGCTTGGCCAAGCTCGTACCCAGTCCAGAGGCAACGAGGTCGCTGATCACGGCGATGATCGGGATCGTGTGTGTCACACGCTGCACCGCACGCGCCGCCGGATCACTGAAGACGACGATAACGCTCACCTTAGCGTCGACCAGGGCCTCCGCTATTCCGGGAAATCGTTCGGCGTCGCCATCGGCGAACCGGTAGTCGAGGCGCAGGTTGCGGCCCTCGACATAGCCTCGCGCTGCCAGCCCCTCGCGGAACTCGCACCACGCCGACGATCAGCATCCGCGCCGCATCTTGTGCGAGTGCCGGAACCGTGGCGCCGAGCCAAATTGCCATAGCTGCGCCGAGTGGCCTCTTTGGATGACCTCGTCGGCGCCGGCGAGGATCAAGGGCCGGATCACTAGCTCTTGCTGGCGCGCTCTCAGGTTGAACACGAAATCGAATTTCACCGGCTCCTGAATCGGCAAATCGTCTGGGTTCGCCGCCTTCAGGATCCGGCCAAGTCCGAGAGATTACCGGCTGGCCGGCTGGCGAATCAATCCGGGCGGGGCTCGGATGCACGACCATGTTCAGCGCGCGGGAGCAAGACGCGCGGCGATGCTGCGCGGCAGCAAGAGGTAATAGCGGCCGCGCGCATTCATCACCCCGGCCCGCCATGCGGCGGCGGCACCAGTACCCCAGAACAGATCGCCGCGCACCGGACCTTTGATCGCACCGCCGGTATCCTGGGCCACGACAAGACGCCGCACGCTCTCGGCCGCGGCGAAGCGCTCGTCAGCCTCGACCCAGATCGGGAGGCCGAGCGCGACATAGGCTCGGTCTACCGCCAGGCTGCGCTCCGGGGTCAGCACGATCCCCTCGGCACCGATCGCACCCTCATCCCCCTGTTCTCGGAAGAACACATAGGATGGGTTCTCGCGACGCAGCGCCGCTCCGGCGTCGGGATGCAGGTTCATCCAATCGCGGATGCTGATCATCGTCACCTGCGCGCGCGTGAGCGCGCCGCGCTCGACGAGCAGCCGCCCAACCGGCACGTAGGGCAGCCCATTCTTTCCGTCATAGCCGACGCGGACGGTGCTCCCGTTCTCCAGTCGGACCCGGCCTGAGCCTTGAATCTCCAGAAAAAAGGCATCGATCGGATCGTCGACCCAGAGTAGTTCGAGGCCACGGCCCGCGAACGCACCATCCTCGATATCGGCCCGCGAATAGCGGGGGCCCGAGCCGAGTTCCGGAGGCCGTCGATAAATCGGCGTCTGATAGCGCCCCTGTTGCCGCCGCGACCCGTTCAGCTCGATCTCGAAATATCCGGTAACAACCCCCTCCACTTCGCCATAATCGGCAACTGAGAGCGGGACAAAAGAAGCCTCGAAGAAGCGCCGCGCTGCACTATCGTCACCCGGCAGCGCTGCCTGCGCTGCCTCGCAGAGTTCGCGCCAATCGCCGACGCGGCCAAAATCTGCTACCGTCGGGATCGGGTCGAGCGGCGCCGTATTCGACAACGGCAAAAACCGAGCACAGGATTTAAGAAACGCCGGCACGGCCGCCGAAAGCCGATCCTCGGTCCACCCCTGGAGCCGATCAAAACCGGCGGGAGCTAGCGTGAACCGTGGCGGACCGCCGTCATGAGCGAGGCTCGCAGCGAGCAATATCAGAGAGGCCGCGGCCGCCGCCCGGCGCAACCTTGCGCGTGGTGTGCCCCTCAGGGTGCAGTCAACCGCTGCTCGTCGCGATGAGTACCCAGTTAGGATCCGCCGAGCGCGTGTCGCGTGCAAAGGTCCAGTAGTCGGTCTTCTCGACCGGGTTGGCGGGATCGCCGTCGACGATGCTCCCGTCCATAGCGCGCGTCACATTGATCTGGTGCGAGACCAGCTTGAGCGTCAGTTGCGCGGTGCGCCCGGCCAGCTCGGCCTCGACGATATCCACAGCGTCGAGCCTTTCGATACCGGTTTCCAGCGTCTCCTTGGCCGCGACACGCTCGTCGATCGCCGTGGCGAACTGCTGAAAAACCTCGTCGCTCAGCAACGGCCGCAAGACTACCTTGTCGCCTTTCGCGAAGGCCGCGACCACCATTTCGAACGCGGCGCGCGCACCCTCGATGAAGTTCGAGGGGTCAAAGCTCGGATCGGCGCGGCGAATCCGGTTGAGCCCCTCGGCGACCACATCGGCGGGAACCGCATCATCGGCAGGCCGAGCCGAGCGCTTCTCCGGTTCGGTGAGCGTTGCTACGGTGTCGGCGACAGGCGTCGCGCGACGCGGGAACAGATCGCGGCGCCGCTCGTTTCCCGTCCGACGGCCGAGAACGCTCCGCAACCGCAGCACCAGAAAGCCGGCGACCATCGCGAACAAAATGATGTCGAAATATTGCTGAAACTCGCCCATCGCCTTCCGCGGCCCGTCACCATCCTGGGAGCGCCGGGACCCGGCCCTCACACTCACTCCAGGTCAAATGGGGGGCCGGTATCGGCGCGACAAGCACAACCGGTATAGCTGACATGAAGCCGTTTCCCGGGCTCCGCCTTGGTTTTGCGTACCCTCCGGGCGATCCCGCGGTGGTTCGAGGATCCGGATGCTCCTGATCCGTCATGGACAAACCGAGTTCAACCGCGTCTTTTCAGTAACCCGGCGCGATCCCGGAATTCGTGACCCAAAGCTCACCGAGACCGGTCGGTTCCAGGCAGCAGCGGTCGCGGTCGCTCTGCGGGCGGTCAACCCGCAACTGCTGATCAGCAGCCCCTATGCACGCGCTCTGGAGACCGCTGAGATCATCGCCGGCCATCTCGAACTGCCGATAACCGTCGAGGCCCTGGTCGCCGAGCGCTGTGCCTTCATCTGCGACATCGGATCACCATTAGCCACACTTCGTGCTCGGTGGCCTAACATTGCCTTAGATCACCTGCGCGACCCTTGGTGGCCATCGCAGGAGGAAAGTGAGGACGTGCTATTCCAGCGATCCGAGGCGTTTTCGGCGCTGTATCGCGGAGGACCTCTGGTCCGGGGTCGCGATGGTCACGCATTGGGGCTTTATCCGTGCGGTGACAGGCCTCAGGGTGCCAAATGGGTCAGTCCTACGAATCGACCCGGCCCAGCCCGACCGGGAAGCTGAACTAATTTTCTTGCCCGATGCGAGTTGAGGGCAGGCGGGACGATTGATGGCCTTCCCGATCCGTGTTAGCCGTCAGGCTCAGATGCCCCTGACGCGAGCCCACGCACGACCGTGGTATGAGCCGGCCCTTCGTCACGCGCCCAGGAGAGCCTCATGGCGGAACAGAAGGCAGGCAACGGCACAAGTGACACG
>WNFD01005652.1_pt1 | contig 16194 bp, 12 predicted proteins | sample 5400491 | NCBI WGS metagenome assembly WNFD01 (sample SAMN13153343, study PRJNA577476) | soil metagenome | isolation source: 120 cm saprolite under Douglas fir tree site 2 hole 2 replicate 2 | place: USA:California | collected 2015-04-18 | reverse complement strand
ACAAATACCTTCCTGGCAGTGAAGATTTGTGCGGGCAACGGGGCAGGGAGCAATTCCTTCTTGTCTTGTGCTCTCAAGCCCGGAGCCGCTACCCATGCAATTGCAAGAGCCGCACACACGAGCCCTCGTTTCACCATTTTTGGCATAGTCCCTCCAATCTTCATGTTATTGGGACGTGCGGGCGGAATGTGCAGTTACTAAGAGAACCAAGCAGCCTGTGACTTGAGAGCCAGTCTCTCGGGTCACTTGTGCCCAGGGTCGAGGCTCAGGCTTACCACCTATGCTCACTTCTTCAACGTGCTCACTTCTTCAACGGCGGCGCCGGATAATCCGGCAGCTTGTCCTTGCTGGTGTCCGCCCGCTTCACTTCCAGCTCATCAAATAAAAGGGATGGACTGATGATCGTCGTCGGGGCGCCCCCGGCTCGGTTGCTTACCAGCGGATCATTGCCCACGGCAATTAGGTCACTTCGCAGTGCCCGGATGTCCAGCTGATTGAACACCGCTCCTCGCACCAGCTCTTCATGCCCATCCTTTGCGTACACGCGATAGAGCAGCCGCGGCGAATTGCCCGGCCCGAGCGTTTCCACACGATAGCCGTAAGCTTTGCCCTGGTCTGTCACCATCTGGACGACTTTTTTCTTCAACTCTTCCGCCGATTGCGCCTCGGAACTTTTCACCAGCAGCACACCGAGGTTTGGTCCTGGAAGCGATCCCGGCGCCGCTCGTCCGTGGCCATTGGAAGCAGGGAAGTCGCGAATCGGTTGCCGCCCTATCAAGTAATTCGCCAGCATCCCATTCTCGATCGCGTTGACCGCTTGGGCTTTCACGCCTTCGCTGTCTACGGCGTAATTTCCCACCAGGCTCTTTCCTCTGAAATCTTTCAGAGTTGGATCGTCCATCACCGACAGAAAATTTGGCAGCACGCGCGTTTTGTAGCTCGTCGCAAACGCTCCGGTCGTCCGGTTTGGTTTCCCAAGCTGCGGCTTTTGCCCCAGCACGTTCTGCCCGATCAACGACGCCACGATATCGTCCGCCGCATCCGGCGCGAACAAGACCGGCCCGCGGTATTCCTCCTCGACGATGGGTGCCTGCCGCAACGCCACCACTGTATCCAGCATCTTCTTCGCTTCACCCATCAATACGTCGCGCGTCGGCAATTCTTCCGGTCGCGCCACCATGAACGCCGGGCTTCGGCTCACCCTCATCCCGTCGGCCGCTTGTGTCGAGCTGTTCAATTGCACGCCATACGTTGTCTTTCCGCACCGCGTGACCGTGCCTTCGGAATTCACCAGGTACTCGTTGATCGCCGAAAACCTCGCCGACGCCGTCACTGACTGCACGTCGGGATACAGCTTGTACAAGCTCGTCACATCCTCCAGCGTTTTCTTCCAAGCCGCTTCGTCGATTTTCAGCGACACTGTCGGCTCAACGGCAATCATTTGTGGTGCCTTAGCGAAGTCGTCCACGGGATTCGGGTCCGCGCTGAACTGCTTCATCGCCGCCTGTTTCTCGGCCAGCGCCTGTCCCGCGGCCTTATACGCGTCGTCCGTCGCCAGCCAGATCTGGTGGCGCAGCGCAATCGGATCGTCGTCCAGCGGCAAAATACTGGATTCGCCCTGGCCCCTCCCGAAATAGCTGTCTTGCTTGTAATCACCGACGCGCACAACCACTCGCAGCACGCGAACGTGAATGTGCTGGTTTTCGCGCAGGGCCCCAAAGGCGGCCTCGGCTCCAAAATCCTCAACTTCGTTCACGCGATATTCAACATAGTACGGCGCCTGCACCTGATCCATTTTGAGCTGCGCCTTGGACCGGTCCAATTCCGTGAGCAACGCCTCCAGCAACCCGTCGCCTTTCGCCGCCGCCCGTGCCGCAACCATCACCGCATCCGGCGCGGCGTTCGCTTCTTCGGATCCGACAAGGCTTGGTGCGCCGCTGAGAGCAAGCAATGCCGCAATCGCCATCCCCATCAACCTTCTGCAAGGATGCAAAGTTCTCGGCCAGTGAAGATTCTTCATGGCTTCACCTCCGCCTTCGCTTGCGCTACTTTGGCGGCGCCTGCATCTTCAAATCCCGGCGGCGGCAGCAGCGGGGGACGCTCATGCTCATGCGCGCGCTTCTGCACTTCCATCTCGGAGAAGAGCATCGACGGCGCCACCGCCGCAACCGGAACTTGCCCGCTCTCCGCTCCACACACGCCGTTAAATACCCGCGGCTGATCTCCCGTCGTCAGAATCCGCGTCAGCGCGGCCAGCGGCGTACCCACGATGTCCACGCCCCGCACCAATTCATCGGGTCGCCCGTCCGCGTATACCTTGTACACAAGCACCGGCAGCACCTGAAACGCCTGCGGCAACGCTCGCGTCGTCAGCGTAAACCCTCCCTGAATGTCGTCGAAGTACAGGCCATAGGGCTTGCCCTGTTTCTTCACTTCTTCAATCAGCTTCTGCCGCATTTCCGCTTCGGGCATGGTTTTTGTGGACGTGACGATCAAGTTCCCTTGGCGTCCCGTGGGCATTCGTCCGGGCTGGTTTCGCCCATGCCCGTTCGACTGGCTGAAATTCTTGACGGGCATCCGCGACATCAGAAAATTCTGCAGCACGCCGTCTTTAATTACCTCCACTCGCTGCGCCGGTTCCCCCTCGTTGTCAAAATCATACGAACCCGCCAGCTTTATCCCTGCCATCTCGTGCGTCGTCGGGTCATCCATCACGCTCAGGAATTTCGGCAGCACTTCCTGTCCGATCTTCTTCGTGAACGTCTGCCCTTCTTCTTCATCGCGCTGCCGGTGGCCTTCCAGTCTGTGTCCCAGCACTTCATGGAAAAACACCGCCGCCGCGCGACCGCTCAATATCGCCGGTCCATCATATGGTTCCGCCACCGGAGCCTTGCGCAATGCGCTCAAGTCGGCGGCCATTTTCTCAATCTTGCGCGTCAGTTCCTCTTCGCTCGGCAAGCCGCTCGCCGCAGGCGCCTGAAATGTTTCCACGCGCAGCAAATCCATGCCGTCCTCGGCGCGCGTTTGCGCTTCCATGATCAACCGGGTCGAAGCGTTGGGCGAGACGATCGCGCTCCCCTCGCTCGAAACCATCCTCGCATTGGAACGCTGCACCTGAATCATCACCGTCGCAAAGTACACCTCGGGATACTTCCGGAACGCTCCGGAAAGTCTCTTGATCTCGCCTTCCCATGCCGCGCGATCGAATGGCGCCGCCGACGCTTCCTCGAGGTGCGTCTGCGGTTTCTCCTTGGAGAAGTCCGGCGACTTGTCTTCTTCTTCGGCGCGAACCGCCGTGTTCGTCCGCACGTTCAGCAGCGACGGCACCGCTCGCTTGTACTCGCGATCCGTCAGTTCCCACAACACGCGCGCGATGGCGTCCCCGTCGTTTCCGAGTGGCAGGCTGCCCGAATTCACTCCGCTCGGCCGGCTCTGTCCGTGCGTGTTGTCCAATTCCGGCGCGCCCACTCGCATTGTCACGTCCGCGAAGCGCCTTTGCGCCGCGCTGTTGGTCAGCAAACTGCCGTAAGCCCCCGCCAGCACCACGAAATCCTGGTCGTACACCGTATAACTTAGGTAGTAAGGCGGCTGTTCCGTTTTGCCGAGCTCCGCGGTTGCTCGCGTAATCTCGCTTTGCATCGCTTTCAAGACAGGATCGTTCGCCGCGCTAGCAGCCGTTGGCGCGGAAGCGGACTTTTCATCCTCCGCCAAAGCAATCGGCAATCCCGTCAGCTGCGCAACGAGCATCCAGCAAGCCGCTGCACGCGCGAAATCCTTCCCGCGTAAACGCACGTTTCCGCATTTTCTCGACGATTTAGAGATCTTCATGGATGGTGAGCTCCCGTTACCAAGGCCGTCAAAGAATGGTTCATTTCCAGTGCAAAGGGCAGACTTGAAGTATGTCCTAGTGGTCGGCGTCGCGCAAATCAGCTGTTTCCAAAACGTTCACCTTCGGTCAACCGCACTGCGTGCGCGAATTCCAGGGCGTCAGCGCTTTTGCCGCCTTCCCGTTTGACGGAAAGAACCCGCAATTCGGTTGCTCCGCCGCAAGATACGAGCAGTGCGGCTAGCTTTCCCGGCTTCCCGGGGCTCGCCCAAAAGTCCTTGACGATGCGCAACGTGCCTGGAACCAGAGAAGGCGCGGCACTCATTTGGTTAGACACCGGCTCCGCCACAAGGTGATAAGTGTTGCCGCGAAAAGTGGTGAAAGCTCCCGGCCAGGGAGTAAAGGCGCGTATGCGGTTGTAGATTTCGTGCGCGGAACGTGCCCAGTCGATTTTTCCGTCGTCCTTCTTTAGCAGCGGCGCGGACGTGGCTTGAGCATGGTCCTGGGGCTTTGCAGAAACGGTGCCCGCCCCTGCGCCCCGCAGTGTCTCGGCCATGAGTGGCGCCCCGGCCTCGGCCAATCGCGTCGCGAGAGAGGCTGTGGTGTCGTCGGGTGCAATGTTGATTGGCTTTTGCAGAAGAATGTCCCCCGTGTCCATGCCGGCATCGATGCGCATGGTGGTGAGGCCCGTTTGTGTTTCGCCGTTGGCGATGGCCCATTGAATGGGGGCCGCCCCGCGATATTTCGGCAGCAGCGAGGCATGCAGGTTGAACCAGCCGAGCTTCGGAATGGTGAGGAGGCGCGCAGGGATAATTTGGCCGTAAGCGATGATGACGATGCAATCCGGCGAGTGGCGCCGCAACAATTCTTCCGATCCCGGTGAGCGGATTTTTTCCGGTTGATGCACAGGCACGCCGGCGGCCAGCGCAGTCTCCTTGACTGGAGAAGGTGTTACGCGCAAGCCGCGCCCGCGCGGCCGGTCCGGCTGCGTAATCACGCCAGTGATTTCAAACTCCGTTTGTGCCAGCAGATGTTTGAGCGTGGGAACCGCGAACGATGGAGTGCCGCAGAATACGATTCGCATCATCAACCCACTGCGGCCGCCGGGCGGCCAGCTCCGGCACTTACCACTCGCCCTGTTTCCTGAGCTTCTTGATTTTACGTTTGATCAGGTCGCGCTTCAGCATGCTGAGGTGCTGCAAAAAAAGAATTCCATTGAGGTGATCGATTTCATGGCAGAACGCGCGCGCCAGCAGGTTTTCCCCGCGAATTTCAAACGCCTCGCCCTTGGCGTTCTGTGCCTTGATGGTAACAAACTGCGGCCGCAGCACGTATCCCCGAAAGCCTGGAACCGAGAGGCAACCCTCTTCTTCCCGAACTTCCCCTTCCGCGTGAATCACCTCCGGATTCGCCAGCACGATCTTGGCTTCGGGATTCTTCCCGCCGGTTACGTCCACCACCGCAAGTCTCAAGCTCAATCCAATTTGCGGCGCTGCCAGACCCACGCCCTGCGCCGCGTACATGGAAGCGAACATATCTTCGGCGAGTTGCTCCAATTCCGCGTCGAACTTTTTTACGGGCGCGCCCGGTTTCTCCAGGACGGGATCGCCGTACTTGATGATCGGATAAATCTTTCGCGCGGCAGAAGCCGCTTGCGGCGTCTCGGTGGCCGCGGCGCTGGCAGGTTCAGAACTCGTCAATTTGTCTGGCATAGTTGTCGAAATTCCGCCGCATCTCCGCGAGGGAATCTCCCCCAAATTTTTGCAGAAAAGCATCCGCCAGCACAAGTGCAACCATGGCTTCCCCAGCCACCGCGCCCGCAGGCACCACGCACCAGTCGGATCGTTCATACGCGGCCTTCACCGGCTCTTTCGTGACCATATCCGTCGTGTGCAGCGGCTGCCGCAAAGTCGAAATCGGTTTCAGGTATCCGCGCACCACTACGTCCTCACCGTTCGTGATCCCGCCTTCCAATCCGCCGGCGCGGTTCGTGGCCCGCCGGAAGCGTCGCGCTGACTTCTCGTAAAAAATCTCATCCTGCACTTCGCTTCCAAAGGAACCTGCCCCCGCTACGCCTCCGCCGATCTCCACGGCTTTTACCGCCTGCACGCTCATCAGCGCCTGCGCCAAGCGGCCATCCAGCTTTTCGTCCCACTGCGCATGGCTGCCCAGGCCCACCGGCACATTGTGCGCCACAATTTCAAAAATCCCGCCCACGGTGTCGCCGACTTTCAAGACCGCATCCACTTCCGCTTTCATCTTTTCCTGCGCCACGGCATCAATACACCGCAAAGGAGAATCCAGGTCTGCGCTCACGGCGTGGATTTTTTTCCACGTGGCGGGTTTTTCCAAGCGCACGTGCCCCACTTGAATCGTGTGGCTGGCAATCTCGGTGCCGAATTCGCGCAGGAGCAGTTTTGCAAACGCCCCCGCCGCCACGCGTGCCGCCGTTTCCCGGGCCGAGGCTCGCTCTAGAATGTACCGCGCGTCGTGGTAATCGAATTTCTGCGACCCCGCAAGATCAGCATGGCCTGGGCGCGGTGCGATGAGCTTGCGCTCCCCAGAATCGTCTCCCGCAGCTTCCACGGGCAGGAATTTTTCCCAGTTCGCCCAATCGCGATTCTCAATTCGCAGCGCAATCGGCGCCCCGATGGTCTTCCCGTGGCGCACTCCCGCGAAAATTTCCGCGGTGTCTTTTTCAATCTTCTGCCGTCCGCCGCGCCCATACCCAAGTTGCCGGCGCCGCAGCTCGTGATTGATGAATTTCACGTCTATAGGCAGTTGCGCGGGGAGACCGGAGATAAACGCCAGCAGCGCCTGTCCATGCGATTCACCCGCCGTGTAAAAACGCAGCATTCCCGACCATTCCTCGCACGAATTTGCGCGCAATCGATTTAAAACAAGCGGAATACAAACAGTGTAGCCGCCGTCACGCTCTGCGTCCAGCGCGCTCCCAGGCGCTTCTCCGCGCGTGTCATCTGCTTGTCGCGTCTTCGCAATCGCAAATTACTGCGTCCAGCCTTAAAGTAGGCCGTCGGCTACAAAGGTGTGGAGTACCTGGTCCAAACTTGCTACGTCATCAGCATCAGCATTTTCCGCAATCTTTCGCAGACTATTACTTCAGGGTTTCTTTGCCGCCGAGGTAGACGGGCATCAAAATCTCGACGGCGATGCCGCGGCGGCCGTGGCCGAGATCGTCGATGCGAACTACTTTGCCGAGGGACTCGCGGTTGAGCGAGCCAGGTCCATCGGAATAGGGATAGGTGACAAACAGCCGCATGCCTTCCGTATAGAACTCGTTCTTGGAAGCAAAATAGACGCTGTCGCGCGAAGTGTTCAGAGTGGGCAAGATTTCGTCGAAGTCATGCCGTTGAGGGTCGGACGGTCTCACGCGAACAGTCTGTGGAAGCCTGAGCCGGCCCTTGCGGCGGCGCTCAGGACCCGTCAATCGTGCCATAGTTGAGAGTGAGCATACCTTAGTTGGTCCGCAAGTTTCCAACTATCGGGCAGCGGGCCCGTTTATGATTACTGCATTAATTATGAATTAGGAGATAATGGCCCACACGGACGAGATGTGCAATTTCGAACAGTCATGCATTCCTTAGCGGCTTATACTCCGTTGATGGAGCCACTCAAAAGCTTTGTCAACTCTTATGACCATCAGAATGTGGGCAGTTCCCGTTGTCCTGTTTCTAAAATAGAAATTCCGCTTCAATGAAAATCTTACTGTACAACCCAGATAACGGCGTGACCCGCAACTTCATGCCGCATCTTTGGATGTTTCTGCTGCAAGCACTGACTCCGCCTGGCCACGAGGTAGTGCTGATTGACGGCAACGCGCAGCCCATGGATGAAGAAAGTATTGCGCGATACGTGCGTGAACAAAATGTCGGACTGGTTGGCATCGGTGCGATGACTAGGATGATCGCCAAAGCCTATCGCATGGCGGACGCGGTGCGCGCCGTGGGAGTAAAGGTCGTAATGGGCGGCCCGCACGTCACGGAAATGGCCGATGAGGCTCTCGGGCGTGACGGCGGCTCGCGCCATGCCGACGCGGTTGCTCTTGGCGAAGCTGATGAAACGTGGCCCAAAATCGTGGAAGATGCCGCGCGCGGCACGCTCAAAGATGTCTACGCGCCAGTGGACGACTTTGGCCAAGAGCGCAAACCATCACTCCAGCCCTATCCGGAGATTCCATGGGACAAAATCAAACTGGACCAATTCAATTTGCTCCCGGGCATATTGCATCCACTGCTCAAGCGAGTGGGTGCTGGTTGGGGAACCTTTCGAATTATTCCCGTGGAGTCCGGGCGCGGCTGTCCCTACGGATGCGAGTTTTGCACTGTGACGGGATTCTTTGGCGACTCCATCCGCTTTCGTACCAATGAAAGCGTGGTGAACGAACTCTTGCTGCTGAAAGCGCGCGCGCGGGAGGAAGGCGGCCAGATTGCCGTATTTTTCATCGACGACAATTTTGCCATCAACGTAAAGCGTACAAAATCATTGTTGCGAGACATCATCGCGGCTAACGCGCAAGTGCATTGGGTCGCCCAGATCAGCGCCAATCTGCTGCGCGATGAGGAACTAGTTGATCTGATCGCGGCCGCAGGAGGCAAGTGGATATTCATCGGAATGGAATCCATCGATCCCGCCAATCTTGCTGACGTAAAAAAAGGCTTCAACAAGCCAGGTGAATATGCCGTGGTGCTCGACCGGCTCGCCCGGCGCAACGTTTTTGCCATTACCTCTTTTATCTTTGGCATGGACAATGACACCCCTGGCGTAGCGGAGCGAACTCTGAAGGAAATTCGCACTTGGCCTCCGGGACTGCCTATCTTTGGTCTGATGACCCCACTGCCTGCGACGCCCCTATACAAAAAGCTGGAAGCTGCCGGGCGGCTCACCCGTCCGAAGCACTGGCAAGAGTTCATTCCCTTTGCGATGGCCCATACGCCGTTGAAGATGAGCATCGAAGAGGCTCATAACGAGGTACGAATTGGGTGGGCTAACTCTTACAGTCCGGAGGCCATCGAAAAAGCGGTGGATTCACTGAACCACAAGCCGCTGGGTTATCGCATCAACATCCTTATCGCACGCCTGTGCTTCCGAGGAATTTATTTTCCGCAAATGGGCCGCCTCGCGTGGCTGAAATCGATACTCGAAAATCGGCGCACAATTTTCAAACTCATAAAGCAAGGGTTCGGAAGAGGGCTGCACGCAGCCGTGCCGTCAGTCGCAGCCCAGCCGGTCATAGAGCAGCGGGACTGAGGCTGGCTTTTTTTCAACGAGAGATTGTTGTTCGCGAAAAGCTGTTTTAGCCCCAAGGCAAGTTTTCCGCTGCAGGACCAACCACTGAGAACGACATTAAAGATGTGTACCGAAGCGGATTACTTGCAGGCCCACCTAACGGTTATTGTGGGAGAATCTCGCCACTGGAATCCGGCCTTCCACAACCTCAAACAGCGGGTAACGTCGATACTGAAGAAATGGATTGCGGCAGCCAAAGCTGACCTGACGGCGCGATCGATTCCACTGCTTAGGCTTCGAGCGAGTAGCATGTCGCAGCGATTCTTCACTTAATTTAACCCAAACTCAACCTCTTGTTCGGGCGACCGGTCTGGCGGCAGGCTAAGTCTCGGTAAGTCGCATGACAGGGCAAGTGCGTGGAGGTTCCCGCTTGGGAGCTGATTACCGGTACCAGCTGCAGCAAATCGACCTTTATTTAGCAGCTCTGATTACAACACGGGCTGTTGATTCTGTGCGATCTAGCCTCTGATTTATGAGAAGGAGTTCATTCCCAAATCTTTACCAGGATGCCCGGCGAGTCCGCGCAGCCACGCGTCGATTGCGGAGTGCTGCTCGGCATCCATCTCTTCAAACAGCACGCCCATGCCGAAAATTCCAAAGCCGCCGCCAGAATGAATGTAGATCACTTTGCCGCGCAGTTCGCATGTGCTTATGCCATCGCTGATGCGGAGACGCAATTTCGTTCGAATGGGAATGGGTTCGAGCGTATCGATATAGCAACCACGCAAGCTCAATTCGTCAAGCTGTCCGCGAACCCACGTTCCGTCGCGAAGGGTAACTTCGGCATCTGCAAAAAACGAGAACCTCGGATTGGTGCGCCTTACCATGTAAGGAGCTTCAGCCATGGTGTCTCTCCAGTGCGTGAACGTCGCAATTCGTGTGAATCCATTGTATGGAACCGCAGCGCGGCACATCCAGACGTTTGTGTCCTGGATCGCCGAAAGAGGTAACTGGCTCTCCGTACGGGGGCGTAATCGGAAACTGCCCCAGCGCCTCTGAGTTTCTGAGTTACCATTCACTAAGTCTTTTAGAATGAACACCTATGAAAAATATAGGAAGAGGAGAATGGCACTTGTTAACTAAAATCTCTAAATCAACTTTTCTCCCTTCAACCTTAAACTTCCAACTCTCTTTTCCTCCGGTCCCAGCGCACAGACAATTCCAATTCCGAATTTCGCGAAACAAAAACGACTGTAACCTCGTTTCTACCTCCAGAAGCCTTGCAGCCGTGGGTGTACTTGAGGAGAGTGTCCCATGATGAGCTTTTGGCAAGACGTCCGCTATGGATTACGAGTGCTTGGGAAGAATCCTGGATTTACCGCGATCGCTATCCTGACGCTCGCCTTGGGGATCGGCGCGAATACCGCCCTTTTCTCCGTCGTCAACGGCGTGCTCCTCAATCCACTGCCGTTCCCGAATCCCGACGAACTCGTGGCCGTCTACACGAAGTCTGGGACATTCCAGGAGAGCTCTATCTCCTATCCCAATTTCCTCGATTGGCACAAAGAAAACCACTCTTTCGCGGCCTTGAGCGCTTTCCGGTCCGACGATTACAACATGGTCGGCGCCGGCGACCCCGAGCGTGTTCATATTCACATGATTTCTGCGGAGTTTATGCCGGCCCTTGGCTTGCAGCCGTTGCTAGGCCGTGCATTTCGCCCCGAAGAAGACCAGGCGGGCGCAGGTCCGGTGACCATCCTGAGCGACGGGCTTTGGAAACGTAAATTTGGATTGTCGCAAGACGTTTTGGGGAAGAGCATCACGCTGAACGGGAAGTCGTACACCATCATTGGCGTGGCGCCCGGCCGCATCACCGGCCTGAGCCCTACCGACCTTTTCATCCCTATCGGCCAATGGACCGATCCCACATTCCGCGACCGGCGCATCAGTATGGGCATGAACTCGATCGGCCGCCTGAAGCCCGGCGTCACCATCGAGCAGGCGCGCGCGGACATGAATCGCATCGGGGAAAATCTCGCGGCCGCCTATCCCGAGGCCGACAAAGGCTCGGGCATCTCCTTGATTCCGCTCAAGACCGATGTCGTCGGCAATGTTAAAGGGATTTTACTGGTGCTGCTCGGTGCCGTCAGTTTTGTGCTGTTGATCGCGTGCGCCAACGTCGCCAATCTGCTGCTCGCGCGTTCGACCGGCCGCGCCAGGGAGTTTGCGATTCGCGCCGCGCTCGGAGCGAGTCCCGCGCGCGTGATCCGGCAGTTGCTTACCGAAAGCGTCTTGCTGGGCGTGGCGGGGGGAAGCATCGGTCTCCTGCTGGCAAAGTTGGGCGTGCGCGTGCTGCTTGCGACATTGGCGTCAAATGTTCCGCGCTCGGAGGAGATCGCTCTCGATGGTCACGTGCTTTTCTACACTCTGGGCATCTCCGTCTTGACCGGCATCGTGTTTGGTTTGATTCCTGCGCTCAAGATGCTGCGTCCCGACACTCACGAAACATTGAAGGAAGGCGGACGCGGTTCGAGCGGCGCGCGTCATCGGACGCAAAGCGTTTTCATCGTCGTCGAAATGGCCATGGCGGTGGTCCTTCTCATCGGCGCAGGACTGATGATTCGCACGCTCTCGGCGCTTGGCCACGTCAATCCAGGCTTCGATCCGCACAACGTCCTCACGTTTGCAATTTCCTCGGCTTCCAATTCAGCTTCCGCGGCGGATCAGCTCCGCGTGATGTACCGCGAGACCTTGCGGCAACTCGAGAGTGTTCCCGGCGTGGAAAAGGTCTCCATGATGGGCGGTTCGCTCCCCATGACCGGAGATTCCGAGGTTCCTTTCTGGCTCGAAGGCCAGCCCAAGCCGGCAAACGATAACGACATGCCTTTCGCGCTGTTTTATCTTGTAAATCCCGGCTACCACCAGGCCATGCGAATTCCCGTCGAGCGTGGCCGCGCATTGAACGAGCGCGATGACGAGCACGGCCCCTCCGTCGCGGTGATCGACGCCAGTTTCGCCCGCAAGTACTTTCCGAGTCAGGATCCCATCGGAAAACATCTCAACGTCGGCTTGATCGATATTCAACCGGAGATCGTTGGCGTCGTGGGCCACGTCGAACACTGGGGTCTCGGTTCACGAGAACACCAGAATTTACAGGCGCAAATCTATCTTCCGGTTTGGCAGGTGCCGGACCGATTCTGGCCGCTCCTCGCGAACGGCAGCGCTTTTGTCGCCCGCACCGCGGGCACTCCTGGAGACATCACTGGCGCCATTCGCAAAGCTGCCGAAAAAGTGGAGAGCAGCGCAGTCCTTTATGATGTCCGGCCGATGGAAGAAATCGTTGCGCGCTCGATTTCCACGCAGCGCCTGACCATGTTTCTCCTGAGCGTGTTCTCGGCGCTGGCTCTCGTTCTTTCCGCGGTCGGAATCTATGGCGTGATTTCCTATCTGACCGGCCAGCGCACGCACGAAATTGGAGTTCGCGTGGCGCGCGGCGCGTCCAGAAGAGATGTCTTGCAGATGGTGTTGGGACAGGGAATGCAAATTACGCTGATGGGCGTCGCAATCGGCATCGCCGCCGCGTTAGGCTTCACGCGACTCATTACCACGTTGATCTACGGAGTCGGCGCGTCCGATCCGCTCACGTTTGCGGCGGTCGCCATTCTCTTGTCAGGCGTTGCGCTGTTTGCCTGCTACCGCGGATCAAGCCCGCTTCTCGAGGAACTCCAGCCGGTTTCCCCACGGGTCGTCCACGAAGAAGCGGCAAGTGCCGGGAACAGAGGCGTCAGCAATTTTAATTCCGTGAGCGAGGAGAGCTTGCCGCAACTCGTCAAGGTCGCTGGCAACGAAGGCGGGATGCGCTTTCCTGGCGGGACGGAAATCGCGCTCGATGCCGATGTGGAGCTGCTGGGCGCCGCATTCGAACCAGCAGCCACCTCTCGACCGTAGCGTCTCAGGCTTTCGAATCTTCCGCGTGCCGAGGAGAGCGCCATAAAATTCGCGGGCGGCGGCCTCGCATCCTTCGGGGGCAGCGATCTGGACGTGATCGAGACGTGTGATTCGACACTTCATGCCCATCCGGGGATACCAGCATGTTACTGATTTTGACCCGGATAGCAGAATTCCAATCGCTCACTTGACGTGTTCCTGCCGCACAGTTACGCTTTCGTGGATGTAGTAGCGCCGAGCAGTTCGTCGCGGAAAGCCAACGCGAACAGGTACTCGTGGCAGACACTCCTTTTCAGGTCACCGGCCGCCATACGAAACAGGAAGAAGCCGCCTCCGTGGCTGAAGTATTGGGGGATGCGGCGAAACGAGCGGTGGCCGCCGTTCAGGACTACGCACTGCTCTCCGGGCGCGCAGTGGCCAACATCTTCACAAGTCCGCACTACTTTCAAGACACTTTGGAGCAGATGGATTTTATCGGCGCGGGGTCGCTGCCGATCATCTTGCTCTCGGGGTTCTTTATCGGCGCGGTCATGGTGTTGCAGACCGGATCGCAATTCATCCGCTTTGGGCAGACATCGCTGACGGGTGACGTCGTCGCGATTGCGCTGGTACGTGAGCTAGGGCCGGCATTTACGGGTTTGCTCGTGACGGGCCGGTGTGCCACGGGGATTGCATCGGAGCTGGGGTCGATGCTGGTGACGGAGCAGGTGGACGCTATGCGGGCGATGGGGACTGATCCCAGCCGTAAGCTGGTCGCTCCGCGCTTGCTTGCCGCGCTGCTCATGCTTCCGTTATTGACGGCGATCATGGATTTCATCGGTTTGATGGGAGGATGCGCCGCGTCCGTGTTTTCGCTGCGTTTGGGTGCGGTGGAATTTTGGCGGCGCGCGATTGATGCGCTGGATTTCGCGGACCTGATGCAAGGGTTTACGAAGCCAGTGGTGTTCGGTTTCATTTTGGCCACAATCGGGTGTTACAAAGGGCTGACGGTCCGCGGAGGCACGCAGGGCGTAGGGCGCGCCACAACGCAAGCGGCGGTGCTGGGCTCGGTGCTGATTATCGTCGCGGACGCATTTTTGACGAAACTCTCGCTATATCTCTCCGACAAAATTTTCTGATGTAAATGCCTGGCCGTTCGAATCTTCCATGGCGTTTCCTTTCCAATATACAAGGCATTTGCCGCTATAATCATGAATTAGCTTCATGAGCGCACTGACAAAAGGGGGGCCAGCGTTCGAACCGGCCATTACGTTCCAAGACGTATGGGTGGGGTTCGATGAGGGACAAGTCCTGCGCGGAGTGACGTTCCAGGTGCAGGAGCGAGAAACGTTAATCCTGCTGGGTGAAACCGGAACAGGAAAAACCCTGACGTTGAAGATGGCTGCAGGGTTGCTCGCGCCCAACAGCGGGAGCGTCATCGTGCTCGGGAATGAAGTCTCCGAGATGAGCGAGGAGGAGTTGCTGACGTTTCGGCGGAAGATTGGATTTGTGTTTCAAGAAGGCGCGCTATTCGACTCGATGTCGGTGGCAGACAACGTGGCATACCGGCTTCGCGAAGACAGCGTGGCCGAGGAAGAGATCGCGTCGAGAGTTTTGGAAGTCCTAAGATTCGTCGAGTTGGAGCACACACTCGATCAGCTTCCTTCGGAACTCTCGGGGGGCATGAGGCGCCGCGTTTCGATTGCCCGGGCGCTGATCAACCGTCCGCCCATCGTGCTGTACGATTCGCCGACGGCGGGACTCGACCCGGTGACTTCGCAGACCATCATTACGCTGATTCTGCGGCTGCGCGATGTGTATGGAGTGACGGCGCTGCTCGCGACGCACCGCTTGCAGGACGGATTTGCGCTGGCGAATTTTCATTTCGACCCGGGAACAAAGCGGGTGGTTCCCAACACTCAGAATGGGGACGCCGCGGAGGCCGCGAACGCGGCCAGAACGCGGTTCCTGGTCTACCGGGACGGCGGCATCTATTTTGAAGGCGAACCCGGAGAGATCGCCAATTCCGAAGACCCTTATCTGAAGCGTTTTCTGGTTTGATTTTAGAGTAGTCTGTTTTCACGGTAGCGAAGGAGGGAAGCAGCGATGGCGAATCGAAAACAACTTACATGGACGGAATTGCGCGTTGGCCTCTTCGTTCTGGTTGGTCTTTTCGTGCTCGCGGCGGGAATTTTTTATGTGACGGGAGCGAGATTCCTGGGGCCGAAATACCGACTGAAGACCTATCTGCCGGAAGTGGCGGGTTTGTCGAATGGAGCGCCGGTGCGCGTGGACGGAGTGGAGGTCGGAAACGTGGAATCCATCCGGCTGTTGCCGCGAACGGCGGGCAAGACGCCGCAGAAGAACAAAAACATCGAAGTAGTGATGCGCGTCGACAGGCGCTATCAGGATGACATTCTGACGGATTCCACGGCCAGCCTGGTGACGGAAGGGTTGTTGGGCAATCGTTACGTATACGTCACACGCGGTCTCACCGGAACGCGATTGAAAGAAGACGCAGAGATCCCCGGGACGGAAGAGAAGGCCATGAAAGAAGTGGTGGAGAGGAGCGCGGAGTTGCTGGGCAACCTCACCGCATTGTCGTCAGACGTGCAGGATCTCATCAATGGAGTGCAGCAGGGGAAGGGTTCGCTAGGCAAGTTGTTGACGGACGAGCAGGCCTACAACCACCTGAAAAACATCCTGGCAAAGGGCGACACGATGGTTACGAATGTTCAGGAGGGCCAGGGAACGCTTGGAAAACTCGTCACTTCGGATGAGATGTACACGAAGGTGGACAAGGGCTTGGACAACGTGAACGTGATTCTGGCCGACGTGCGGGCGCAGAAGGGGACGATAGGAAAACTGATGTATGATCCGACGCTCTACGACCAGGCGAAGCAGGCGTTCGCGAATGGCAACGCGATGATCGGGGACGTGCGCGCCGGAAAGGGATCGCTCGGGAAACTGGCCACGGACGATACCCTCTACAACAAGTTGCGCGATACGAGTTCGAACCTGGCGAACGCGTCCGCAAAATTGAATGACAACACCACGACGGTGGGGAAACTCTTCTCTGACCCGAAGTTGTACGACAACCTAGCTGGATTGACCGGGGACATGCGCCTGTTGATGGGGGACTTCCGGCAGAATCCAAAGAAATTCCTGCACATCAAGCTCACGGTTTTCTAAAT
>WNFD01007499.1_pt1 | contig 16198 bp, 10 predicted proteins | sample 5400491 | NCBI WGS metagenome assembly WNFD01 (sample SAMN13153343, study PRJNA577476) | soil metagenome | isolation source: 120 cm saprolite under Douglas fir tree site 2 hole 2 replicate 2 | place: USA:California | collected 2015-04-18 | reverse complement strand
GAAACTTACGGCTAAAGCGGAGGGCTGGCGCCTACTTGCTAGGCTCCCCTGATCCGCGTGAATTATCACTCCCAGAACCTTGAGTTGCCCAATTTTTGTCTAGAAATTGTCATTGCTGTTCCCCAGATACTTGACATCCGTTTGACAGCACTCTGACAAACGGGCGCGCGAATTCTCCTACTATTTTCAACCAGATAGGAAAGTCAGAGCTAGCGGGAGTGGCACATTTTGGTCAGTATCGTTACAGGCGGATGACCGCAAGAGATTTCACCCTCGCGGCAATGATTTGTCTCAATGTGACGCATGTCACAGACTTGTAACAGGAATGTGGCAGTTCACCGGCTCAACCACGCTAAATCCAAAGGATTTAGCTCGTTCTCACCACGGAGCGTCGCTTGGCACCTCATTTGCGGGACACAACGCGTGGAAGTTTAGTTAAACACTGAATAAATTCCGAAGCTTGATGACAGACAACGTAACGGAAGGTGGGCTAATTCAAAATGAGGGGAAGATTGACTAGGGTGCCTTTCCAAGAGGGGAAGGGTACTGAGGAGCGAATTATGATCATATCGAATTTGAAGTGTAAGTTGGGCCCGAAATCATCGTTAGTGAATCTAATTCTTTTGATCTCTTCTTTTGCCATAGTTCTAGCACTATCAGTACTCACTGATTCTCAGCCAGTTTACGCACTGCCTCTTCACACTGCTAATGTGCGAGCAATTCCAGCGTTTGCGCGGAAATATGGGTTGCCCTGCTCGGCCTGCCACACCGCATGGCCCGAGCTAAACAACTTTGGACAGACCTTCCGCGACAACGGATACCAACTCAACAACGACCACGACTCTCCGATTTTTCAGGATCCGGGGTATTTCCCAATCACATTCCGGATCACGCCGCAATGGCATCGGGAGAGTATAAATAATCAGGCAGTCGATAACTGGAATAATCCAACGGGCCCTCAGATCAATGGAAGGGTCACGCAACACGGATTCGATCTTTCCGGCTTCGATATGTGGGCGACCGGAACGCTGTATAAGAACATTTCATTCTCAGTTCTTCCTTCCGCCGACTCGACAGGGGCTTTCCATTTCGAGAACGCATTTATCCGGTTCGACAATCTAAAGGGGAGCCGCTGGGTGAACCTCAGGCTTGGAAAGTTCGAGCTTGACAACATGATTTCCGAGAAGCGCTTCCTCTTCCTGTCGAATAACGGAGGATCGTACCAGTCCTATCACTTCGTGCCAGCGGGAGAATCGTTCAACGCCTTCGGCCTTGGCGACAACCAGATCGGCGCGGAATTGGCAGGGCATTCGGTGAATAGTTACACCCGGTACAGCGTCGCGGTGTTGAGTAACGTTGACGGCAACAGCGGGCTGACTGCGAGTCGAGGCTACGACACGTATCTGACCTTTAGCCAGGCGTTCCAGGTTGGAAAATTGGGCCTGCAGCGTCTTGGCGGCTATGCCTATATCGGCCAGAGGCCAACCATTAACTTAACATCTGGCTTGGCACCCGACGGCACCCCCAACGTCATCCCAGGGGCTGGATTCGGCAACAAGTCATTTTATCGGGTCGGCTTCTCGGGTGATTTGAACATCGGCAAGCTCGAAATCCTGCCGTTCTTTCTGCATGGTTACGAGAATGTCTACCTCGGGACGAATACTGCTGCCAATGCGAAACTTCCTGATGGAGCCAGGGCTCCCACATGGAACTCCGGGTTTGTCGAAACCCATCTTCATCTCAGTCCACAGTTCGTCTTCACTAACCGGGTCGAGTTGATTCGGATGTCGCGGCAGGCGGATCCAACCGTTGCATTGAACAATGGCAATATTGATGCCTATTCAGTTGGGTACCGCTGGTACCCGATCATGTTCAGCCGCGCGGGGATCGCCTTCCATAACGAATACTCGATCATCAGGACCCAAGGAGCTGGAGTTGGCGCGAATCCATTATCGGACCCAGCAACAGCGACTTGGAGCAACAGTCTTCTTGCAGGATTTGACTTCGCCTTTTAAAGGAGGGCACATCATATGAAACTAAAAAATGCACTAGTGGCGTTAGTTGTACTACTGGCCTCCGGGGCGACAGCGAGTTTTGCTCAGGAGAGCCACATCGGAAACATACAAGGACGCGCATCGGCGGGCAAGGCGCTCTACCGCCGTTATTGCGTCGGTTGTCACGGCGCACAGGGTGATGGAGCCGGCGAAAACGCAGCTTGGGTTGACCCCAAGCCGCGCGACTTCACAGCCGCTACTTTTAAGTGCCGTTCGACGCCCTCAGGCACGTTGCCAACTGATCAGGACCTTTTCGACGCGATTACTCGTGGGTTCGTGAACACGAGTATGCCCTCTTGGAGGCCCCTGACCACCCAAAACCGTGTGGACCTCGTCGCTTACGTCAAGACGTTCTCTGCCAAGTGGAAAGGCGGCACCGCGGGTGCGTCGCTCGCGATTCCGGCGGAACCCGTGGTCAAAATCGAAGGCATTTTGCACGGGCGAGAAATGTTTCAGAAAATGGAGTGCTGGAAGTGCCATGGTCCGGAAGGCCATGGGAACGGTCCAGCCGCTGGAACACTCACCGATAGCAAAGACAATCCCATACGCCCATACAATTTCGCGATGGGCTCACGTTTTAAGTGCGGTGTTACGAATGAGGACCTCTACCGCATTTTCATGACCGGCCTTGACGGAACGCCAATGCCGTCTTTCTCCGATGTCCTTAAGCCAGCGGATGCCTGGGATCTTGTCCACTTCCTGCGGACGTTGCAACCATTGCAGACAAAAGAAGCCGAAGTCTGGAAGCAGTGGCGCACAACGCAGCCAACGCAGGCCCAGCAACTGAAGCCGATTGGACCTGAAGGAGCTACGGTACAAGGAGCCATGAATGTGCAGTAGGGGATCTTCCGAATAAGAGTGTGTGCTGAAGCAGAGCGGCACGCCCCAATTTGCCTTTAGCAGGCACGTGCCGCTCTCTCAGGGAGGGATCCCATGCAAGGTTTCGAGGCAACTGTTTTTACATTGCTCTATGTTTCTTGGGGGTTCATCACGGCCGTTCTGATCGCCCTACTCAGTTACCGCGCGACGCTATTGGGCGAAGGTGACCGGCTTTTCAATGGTGCCGCCACACAGGACCATCACCAGCAGGAGATGACGCTCATCGCCAGGAGATCACGCCTGACGGGAGAGATCATCGTGCTTTCTGTGATGTCCGGCGTGCTCCTGCTCACTTGCGTCGGGATTTCGATTTAAAGAAGCGTTAATAATTTCTAGGGCTGCCAGGGCTGCCGGGGCCTTCCGAAGGAGCAATTTGCTGTCCCGCCGGGGATAGCAGAGAAATCATCAGGAGGAGACACGCATGAAAACACAACGTATATTCTTTTTGGTGCCCCTCGTCTCGCTCTGCTTGACGATGGTTTCCACCGCGCAGGGAGCGGGAAACGTCGGCGGCAAAGTGACCGTGGAAGGCGTAACTGTGATGGCTAAGACGATTAACATGTCGTCTGAACCGGGTTGCGCGAAAATGTATTCCACACCCCCGAAAAGCGAGGATCTGGTCGTCGGACCAGGAAGCGCGCTGGAGAATGTGGTCGTATACATCTCCGCCGGCGCACCGGACGAGTCCTCGACGCCAAGCCAGCCTGTGCAAGTGGTGCAAAAAGGGTGCCGGTTTGCGCCGCATGTCGTCGCCATGCAAACGGGTCAACCCGTGCAGATGGTCAATGAGGATTCCACCTCGCACAATATCCATCCTCTAGCCACCAACAATCGAGAATGGAATAAGGCGGAGCCCCCTGGAACCACACCCCTCACCGAATCATTTGCACGGCCGGAGTTTATCTCTGTCAAATGCAATGTCCATCCGTGGATGCACGCCTATTTCGCGGTCCTCAAGACGTCGCATTATGCGGTGACCGGAGACGACGGTGCGTTTTCGCTCAAAAACCTGCCTCCGGGCAAATACACGATCACGGCGTGGCACGAAACTCTTGGCACTCAAACCCAGGAAATCAATATCACGGGAAACGAGACCGTGCCGGTCAACTTTACTTTCAAGAGGTAACACATAGAGAGGCCCCCTCTCGGGGGCCTAATTCACATCTCTGCCAAGAACTCTGTGAAGATTTCCGGCCGATCTTACCGCAAGTATCTACTGGGCGGGTTCGGCGCGATCCAGTAGCACAGGCTTCAGCCTGTGTACTGTCGATTTGCCACCACCCAAATCACACAGCCTGTGCTACTAAAGACCCGCGTACACCTCAGCGCAATTCGACGGAGCAGACTGACATCGCAGGGCAGATCCATCCCGCCAAGTCGCCGAAGCGCCAAGCCAACTCCATGGTGACGGCGCGTGGAGCCCGCAACCGAGCACGATAGAGTTAATCGAGCGGTTCCACCTTTACGATGGAGGCGCTGTGATTGCTTCCGGTCCAGAGAGTGACGGGCGTGGTCGTGCTGTCCACGAACACGCGGCGCATGTTGGTGTCCTTTGGCATCAGATACTCGACCGCCTGGCCGGTTTTGGGATTCAGGCGCACCGCACGGTCCGTGGTCATCCCTCCGGTCCACAATTCACCATTCTTGTCCCAGGTAACGTAGTAGGGGCCGGTCCACGGAGTCGGCAGAGACCATTCCGTAAATTTCTCAGTCTTCGTGTCGAGCATTCCGATCTTGTTGCCCTGGTATTCGCCAAAATAGAGGCGGTCCTGCGGGTCCATCAGTACGCGGCGAGGACGTGAATGGGGAGTCGGAGTCTGGAACCATGAGTATTTGCCAGTCTCGGCGTCGACCCGGCCAATGTAGTTGCTCATGAAATCCGCAAAATAGACGTTGTTGTGCGAATCGGAATCGATGCCGTAAATTGAGCCTGGCCCTTTATCCGGGAGATGTTTCATCGGTTCGAATCTTTCATACGTGCCCGTCTTGATATCGAGCCGGTAGAGATCCCTGTGCCCGGCGCTATCGGTCCAAACTTTGCCGTCCACGTCGTATCGCATCCCCAGCATATTGAGCTGAGCCACATTGTCGTTGTACTCGGATTGAAGTTTATAGACCTGGAATTTCTCGGCCTTCGGATCGAACTTGGCCAGCGCTCCTTGAAACATCATGCCAACCCAGAAATTTCCAGCTTTATCCTCTTCAATATCCAGCAGGCCAACTGGATAACCAGGTTTCAGTTCGGGCACTGGATATTCCGTGACTTTGCCGGTCTTGGGATCAAGCTTGCCGATGTACTGCTCCCCGAAATCGGTGAACCAAGGAGTGCCGTGCTCGTCCAGGATGACGTCATGGGGTTCGATCGTGGGGCGGGGCAGGTCGTATTCGGTGATAATCGCGCGGGTTGCCCGGCCCGTTGGGCGAGGCAAGGTCTTGAGCGGGTACTCCCATTTAGAAACCGAGCTGAGATTGATGGTGGCGAGGTACTCCGCCTGCTGGCGGTATTGTTCCGGATTTCCGGCCCAATCCGGGTCCATGCGCCGCTGCGGCTTGATCGGCTGGCTCACCTGGGCGTAACCCATCATGCGATAAATGACCTGGGTAAATTCATCGGCGTCGTGAGTGGACCGCACGATGCGCTCGAGCGTGTGGCAGCCAACGCAATTGAGGAGCGTGGCTTTCTGGTCATCCGTTCCAGGCACGCTGAGCATCCACTCCGCATTCGTAAGCTGGGGAACGATATTCTTCGCCTTGCGGAGCTTGAGGTCTATTGTCGTCGTCTTCTGGGCAGCGAGGTCCGCTGTCCCTGTCGCGTCAAGATCGTAGCCGACGGCCCGAATTTTTAGTTTGTAGTGGCCCGGCTCCAAACGATTTGCGGGGAAGCTATAGCGGCCTTGCTTGTCGCTCATCACGCTTACGGAGATCGTGGAGCCGTCGAGTTTAGCGCTCACGACGACACCCTCCATCGGGCCTTCTTCATCCGAGGTGACCTGACCGGTCAAGGCAGCCGGGGCTTGCCCTTCCGCGAAGGCGCGATGAGGCGATATTTTAAAGCAAACAACCACTGCTACGGCGGCGAACATCAGCAATAGCAACCTTGCCCGCATTTTGATCCTCCTGATCATTACGTATCTTGGCGTATCTTGAAGATGCTCGGGCGCGATACACCCCGCAGGGTATTCTTCACCCTTTATTTCTGGACGTATCATACACCCGGAGAACAAGCGCAGCCATATCTGCGTAGGCGTTGCTTATCGGCGCGGCTCTGCGGCAGACATTCCGCCCATTCCCCACGATCTGGCCGCGTTAACTGAATCTTTAAATATGTCTGTGGTATCTAGTCCTTTGGGATGTCCCGCATCGACAGGCACTCCATCCTGGAGCGATATATTTTTCAGCGAAGCCGGTGGAACTCGTTCACCAGGTACCAGGATCCCAACGAGATTCAACGGATCAGCCGCCGAGATCGTTACGACCTCTCCCGCAGGTGGATATTTACTGGAAGCCCGCAGCGAGTCGACCGCTATGGGAAGTGCGAACTGCTCTCCGACGAATCCGCTGACGAAGCGCCCGCCGCGAATTTCGCCCCGGTCTTCCAGCCGGCGATACATGATCAATAGCTCTCGCCAGCGCGGAACCATGCTTTCCCGAGCAAGAACTTCGCGAAAAACCACGCCGTAACGTCTGAGCAATGTCCAGCACATGGCTTCGAGCGTTCGTTCTCGCTCGGGAACTTCACCCACATGCAGGATGGACCAGCGGCCTACACTGTGCCGGGGACGCGCGGAGTGCATCTTCCCCTTTCCCGCTCGACGCTGGGGATCAACCATGGCGCGGATATTGTCAAAGCCATCCGCCGTGATAATCCCCGCTGTTACCAACTCCCACAGCGCGCTTTCCGCCTCCGCTTTAATGATCCTGGCGCCCCGCACGATGTCAGTGAAAAATGATGCCCCCCGCTGGCGCAAATAAACCAATACGCTGCGAGCGCCTTCGCTCAGGCCACTGGCATCGTTGTCGGCTGTACCCGCATTTCGCGGGATCATCCAGTCCGCATCCTCCCGAATGAAGAAGGTGATGGGAGCTACGCTTGACGGAACCACACGACGGCGGATTTGGTCCGTAGCATCCGCCATCGACGGATGGGGCGAGAGGCGGCCCCATCCCACGGCGCCGGTCAGGCAAAGCTGATCGAGCGCCTTCGCATCGTAGTTCGCGATTCTCCTGGCCAGAATCCGATCTTCCCAGGCATTGGCCGGCGCTTCAAAACCCTGAAGTTGCTGGAGCACTTCCAACGTTCCGCGATCTCCAAGCAATTGCGTGCCGGGCGCCACGTGCTGCCAACGCAGCAGCCAACGCATGAATTGCGCGGCGCTTGCCGGCTGGATCTGTTTACGCAACGTCCCGACCGTCAATCGATGAATGCGCGCCAATAGGCGCCGGTCGCACCACTCGGTTTTGTCAGGCGAAGCCTCTGTGAACTGACCGCGCAAGACGGAACCGCTCGCCTCCAGACGCAGCAGAGTTTGGTCAATATCTCCCGCTGCGAGGCCCAGGAACTCGCTCAAGCCCGAGCTGGTGACCGGGCCAATGTGCGTGAGCCACCCTCCGATGCAAGCGGCCAATACATTCTCGCGTGAGACCGAATCCGTCTTCACTTCGGAAAGCTCGGATTCAAAGCGCGCATCAGGGAATAAACTCATAAACTGCTTCGCTATTTCAGCCGCCACCCAATACATCCTGTCTCCCCGGCGCGCGCGTGCCGCCCTGCGTCCCTTGACGAGCTCGCCAAAGTAATCGGCCCAGCCTGCAATCGCCCCGCTCGAAACAGGCGGCAACGCCACAGCATGCGCCTCTGGAAAAGCCACAAAATCCTGCAGCGCGTCATGAAGTTCATCCGCCGAGCGCACGTCGGGCCACGCTTCTTCGCGCACTTCGGCAATCGCATTCGGGTCCAGCCGGCCGATTTCTGAAAGTACGGATTCGGGCAAGACGCGCCGCATCTCCACGGCGCGCGCGCGACGCTCTTCCAGCGGCGCGTCATCGAGATACGCGTAGGGATTCGCATTCAGTATCTCGTGTGAAAATTGAGATGGGACAGGTGTGTCGACAGCGAGGCACCGGATCTGTCCCGATACAATCGCCGACAGGACTCCTTTGAGGCCTTCGACGTCCATCGCTTCCGTCAGAGAATCCTTCATCGCCTCGCGAACAAGAGGATGATTGGGAATCACAATTTCGCCGGAAATGTTTTCCTGGCATGCGAGGGCCTGCGGAAATACGGCGGCAAGAAGATCGTCAGATCTCATACGCTGAATCTGCGGGGGCACCTTCTTTCCCCCCATGAATCGCAGCAGTGCAAGGGCACGCCCGGCGGTCCAGCGCCAGCGGGTCGCGAAGATCGGAGAAGCTAATACGGCTTGTTCAAGCAGTTGCTCGACGCTTGCGCTCTGCAGGAAGTGAAATACATCGGCAAGAGGGAAGCTATGTTGCTCGCTAAGGGAGATATTTAATCCGTTGTCCGTGGCTGCAGCCTGAAGTTCAAAATTGAAAGAACGGCAGAACCGTTTGCGCAACGCCAGGCCCCACGCCTTGTTAATCCGCCCGCCAAACGGAGCGTGAATCACGAGTTGCATGCCGCCACTTTCATCGAAGAACCGCTCCGCTACGATCGTTTGCTGGGTAGGAACCGCGCCCAAAACCGCGCGTCCCGCAAGGATGTATTCCACAATTTGCTCGGCGCCACTCTGATCGAGGCCGCATTCTTGCCTCAACCAATCTATGGGTGAACTTGACCGCGGTGATTGAACGGAGCCCGCTTGCCCAAGCCGGGCGGAAACATCCGCGAGGCGCGAGCTTACTTGTTCTCTCAGTTCGGCGACCTGCTGTGACAGCTCGGACGTCCGCGAAGGGGCTTCGCCCCTCCAGAAAGGAATGTTGGGAGGCGCGCCCTTGGCGTCTTCAACCAGCACGGACCCAGCCTGCACGCGGCGAATACGCCAGGAATTGTTTCCCAGGAGCATGATGTCGCCCGCCAAGCTCTCCACGGCGAAATCTTCATCTACCGTGCCTATGACCACTGCTTCCGGCTCAGCGACCACGGTGTAAAGCGCGTTATCAGGGATGGCGCCACCGCTCGTGATGGCGGCAAGCCTGCTGCCGCGCCGCCCGCGCAGGCGCTTGTTGACTTGATCGTGATGCAAGTACGAACCGTAGCGGCCACGGCGCGCCGCAATACCATCAGAAAGCATGCCGATAATCTCGTCGAAATCGTTCCGCGTTAGGTTGCCAAAAGGGAATGCACGAATTACTAGAGAAAATAAGTCATCCTCTTGCCAATCCTCAGCGGAGCAGGCGGCTACTATTTGTTGGGCCAGGATGTCGAGAGGAGCTTCGGGAATCTCAATGGGATCCAAATCCCCATTGCGAATCGCACGAACCAGAGCGGCGCACTCAATCAATTCGTCGCGTGTGGTGGCGAAGAGGCGGCCTTTTGGGATCGCGCCTCGCCAGTGTCCGGCGCGGCCCACGCGTTGCAGAGCAACGGCGATCGAGCGGGGAGAACCAATCTGACACACCAGATCAACTGTACCGATATCAATTCCCAATTCAAGCGACGCCGTTGCGACCAGGGCTCGTAGCTCACCCGCCTTGAGCTTCCCCTCGACCGCCAATCGCCTGTGGCGAGACAGGCTGCCGTGATGTGAGGCGACCGCGTCCTCTCCCAGCAAACGGGCCAAATGATGCGCGACCCGCTCTGCCAGGCGCCGCGTGTTTACGAAAATGAGCGTCGAGCGATTCTGTTGGACGAGTTCAGCAATGCGCGCGTAGATTTCTTCCCACATCCCATTTGAGGCGATGGGGCCGAGTTCGCTCGGAGGCACCTCTACAGCTAGATCGATTTCCCGTCGTTGGGGAACATGCACGAGGATGGGTTGCGGCCGGCCGTTTCCCACAAGAAATCGGCCAATGAGTTCCATGGGCTTCTGCGTGGCCGAGAGGCCAATGCGCGTTGGAGTCTGCGTCGTCAACGCTTCAAGACGTTCGAGAGAGAGCGCAAGATGCGCTCCCCGCTTATCGTCCGCGATGGCGTGAATTTCATCCACGATCACAGTCTTAACCGTGCGAAGCAACTCGCGGCTTTTTCCCGCGGTAAGCAAGATGTAGAGAGATTCCGGAGTAGTGACCAGGATGTGCGGCGGCCGCTTCTGCATGGCACGGCGTTCGCGCGCCAACGTATCGCCGGTCCGCACGGCAGTGCGAATCTCCGGCATCAAGAAACCCGTCTGCTGGGCGAGTTGGAGAATCTCACCGAGCGGTTCGTTGAGATTTCTTTGGATGTCATTACCGAGCGCTTTCAGCGGAGAAACGTAGAGAACTTCCGTTGCGTCCTGCAATTCTCCGGTGATTGCTTTGCGAACCAGGCGGTCGATACACGCAAGAAAGGCGGCGAGAGTTTTGCCGGAACCTGTGGGCGCACAAATAAGCGCGGACTTGTTTTCAAGGATGTGGGGCCAGCCGTGTTCCTGAGGTTCCGTGGGCGTTCCGAATTTGTCCAGGAACCACGTGCGAACCAGGGGATGCGCCCAAGCCAAAGCGCCAGCTTCGATATCATCTAGGACAAGCCGATTTTCCATTACTAGATCCTCGGGATGCGGCTTAGAATAACACCGAGTCACAGCGCTGCGTAGCCGCAACCAAACTCAACTTCAGCGGCTAAACAGGTTGCGGGAAAATGCCCTTTCGGACCTTCAGGGGTTAAAACCCCTGAAGGAAACGCGGACGCTATGTCGTGCCTGAAGGCACGACCCACAAAACGTCAGACTTCTTCCGCAGCCTGCACAGCCGACTGAAAGAAACTTCGCTTCGGCCGGGCTGAAGAGTCTGTCTGACAACCGGTGCGCGAAACGCCTTTGTAGCGGCGGCCTTCAGGCCGACACCGTGGATTCAAGCACATGCCCGCCTGAGGGCGGGCGCTACATAGACCAAAACCGAGTTCTCACACAGAGTCTGAAGCCTGGCCCTCCGAGGAGACCCGAAAATTCTGCGCGAGGCACGGCGAATTTGAGGATCAGCGAGACAGAGGGTCGCAGGTTACGGTGCTTTAATGTATTGGACAGCGTGTTTCTGAACGCCTTCGGTTTTCCTGGCTGGCGAGCTTGATCCGAATTACTTGATTCGGAATGGGGCACGGCCGTGCCTATCCATCATGTCAGAGCATCAGATTGGGCATGAATCGAACATTCGAGCCGCGTACAAATGCCATTATGGATGCTCTGTTGTTTAGCGGCGGACGGAAGGGGCAGGGAGGAGAGCAATGAAACTTTCCGTCCTCGACCAGTCGCCAGTCCCCGCGGGCTTCACACCTGCCGACGCGCTGCGCAACACGATTCAATTGGCCCGCGTGGCCGACAGTCTCGGCTACGAGCGCTATTGGATCGCCGAGCACCACGCGATTGAAACGCTTGCCAGTCCCGCGCCTGAAATCCTTATCGCGCGAGTCGCCGCGGAAACCGCCGGAATACGCGTCGGGTCCGGCGGAGTGTTGCTCCCGCATTACAGTCCGCTGAAAGTGGCCGAGGTATTCCGGATGCTGCACGCGCTGTATCCGGACAGGATCGATCTCGGCGTTGGCCGCGCTCCAGGAAGCGGCGGCCTGGAAGCTTACGCTCTGCAGCGTGAGAGGAGCAAGCGCCAGCAGGCAACAGACTTCCCCGAGCAATTGACGGAACTCCTGGCATTTGTTCACCACGGCTTTCCCCCAGAACATCCGTTCAGCCGGATCAAAGTTTCGCCGGAAATGCCGGGAGGGCCGGACGTGTGGCTGCTCGGATCGAGCACTTGGAGCGCGGAAGTCGCCGCGCAATTTGGGCTGCCGTACGCGTTTGCACATTTCATCGGCCCTGAACAGACCGTGGCAGCGCTCGCGCACTATCGCTTGCACTTCAGGCCATCGGAATACTTGCGTGAACCGCGAGCGATCGTGACGTTGGGTGTAGTTTGCGCGGATACCGATGCCGAAGCGGAGAGGCTATCTGCGAGCACGAAAGTGCTGATTCGCCGCATCCGGCTTGGGGGCGAGCGACGCCCCGTGCCAACACCGGAGGAAGCTATCAAGGAACTCGAGGGTCTCGGCGCCGGGGCCGACCCTCTCACGTGGGATGCCAGTGAATGGCCTCGCTACATTGTCGGCGGCCCTGCGCACGTCAGCAGTAAACTGGAAAGCATGGCCCGCGATTTGAAAGTGGAGGAATTAATGATTCTGACGGTCATACACGATCATGGGGCTCGACTGCATTCGTATGAACTCCTCGCGGAATCTTTCGGCCTCACTAAACGCTCAGAGTGCAACGGGCTCGGAGCTGCTTCACGACAAACTATCTGACATTCATACGCGCCGGGAGGGCCCCGCGTTTTTTGAGTCAAGAGGCCGATAAAACCGGCACGGGCGTAACCATCGCTAAATCTACTTCGTCATAGAGTCAGGTTCGGCTAGGGCCGCGCTGTGATATACAAGTGTGTGCCGGCAGTTCTTGATGGATCATTTTAATGGATTTGGAGTGACGCCTTGCTTACAGAAAAGAAATTTAGGCTTCTTCCTTTGATTGTGGTGACACTCGCATGTTGTGCGAAACTTGCCGCCCAGAGCGGTGGGGAAATCATCCGGCTGGATCCGGCGTTGGGCGACATCGTCCCCGCCGATGCCCGCGTGGAGAAAGTTGTGGATGGTTTCGGTTTCCTCGAAGGGCCGGTTTGGGTTCGCGACGGCAAGACAGGTTTTCTGCTTTTCAGCGACATCCCCGCGAACGTGATCAACAAGTGGAGCCCCGACGGGAAGGTTTCCGTGTTCCTGGAGAAGAGCGGCTTTACCGGCGCGGATGCTTCCGATGTGGGCTACAAACTTAACAATGGGCATGCTGACGTCACGCTGATCGGCTCGAACGGAATCACACTCGACAGACAAGGCAGGGTAGTTTATTGCCAGCATGGGAACGGGGCCGTCGAGCGATTGGAAAAAGATGGCAAGCGCACGGTCCTGGCCAATAAATACGAGGGCAAACGGTTGAACAGCCCGAACGACCTCGTCTACAAGTCCGACGGCTCTCTCTACTTCACCGACCCTCCGTTCGGTTTTCGCAACACTGACCAGGACCCCAAGAAGGAATTGCCCTTCGAAGGCATATATCGCTTGGCGGGTGGAAAATTGCAACTTCTCAACAAAGACTTCAAGGCTCCGAATGGCATCGCGTTTTCCCCGTATGAAAAATATCTTTATGTCAATGACTCCGCCTCGAAAACGTACTGGCGCTTTGAGGTGAAATCGGATGGAACCATCGACGCCGGAAAGTTGTTCTTCGACATGAGTTCAAGTAAGGACGCTGGCGTACCCGATGGCATCAAGGTCGATCAGCAGGGGAATATCTATGGTGTTGGACCTGGCGGTGTCTGGATTTTGACACCGGAAGGAATACATCTGGGAACCATCAAGGTTCCCGAGACGCCAGCGAACCTGGCATGGGGAGATAGCGACGGTAAAACTCTTTACATAACAGCTGTCACCGGGCTATATCGTATTCACCTGAATATTCCCGGCGTACGGCCATGAGGTTCCCGGCAGGATTAGGGTTCAGGGCTGTGCCGATGCCCGCAAAGGAGGATTTTTCGCATGAGGTGTACGAGAGTTTTGATCGTGTGCATGATGGCCGCACTTTCGCTGCCGGCCGTGGGTCAGGATAAGAATGAGAAAATCGCTGTCACTCCCGCGTTAGAGAAAGAACTCTTTGCAATCGAGCTGAAATGGATGAAGGCCGAATTTGATAAAAAAATGGATGGCCCGGACAGTATGGGAGAACTGTGGACCGATGAATTTTTCGACGTCCTCCCAGGCGGAACTGTGGTAAATAAGCAGGAAATGATGGACCTGATGGGCAAGACCGACCGCAAACCAGGCACAGGCGCATTTCCAGACCATTTCAAGTTGCGGGCGGTCTACGGAAATGTCGCGCTGGCGACCGATCACACGGTCATCAAGGGTGTCGACGCTAAAGGAAACATCGTTGTAGTAAGAGAAATGGGTGTGCTCCGCATGTTCGTGAAGGAAAAAGGGAAGTGGAAAGTGGCCGGGGCAGGATTGGTTCCCATCGTTTCGAAATAGGCTCGAACTATTGGCATGGGCGTGCCACAACTGCAATCGAACGCCGCAAGGTTTTCGCCACGATTCGGTGAGGCTGCGGACGAAACGTAACCTTTGCGTTGCTGCGGTTCTGGGTGTATAGAACACCGCGTGAGCAAGACTGATCTCTCCGGGATTGAAGGAGGAACGAGTTTATGAAGCGCAATTTCTGTATTGGTGCGGGAATTCTCGTACTGGTTGCCGGGCTCGGAGTTGGATCCATCATGCTGGAGAAGAGGGCCGCCGTGCAGGCCGCCGGCGTCCAGGCGCCCATGTTTGAGGTGGACCCGATGTGGCCGAAGCCGATGCCGAATCATTGGGTGATCGGAATGACGATTGGCGTATCGGTGGACGCGCAGGACAACGTCTGGATTATTCATCGCGGAGGCTCGCTCGAGGCAAAGGAAACCTACGGCAATACGAATCCGCCCGGCGCCGATTGCTGCGTGACCGCGCCGCCCGTTCTCGAATTCGATAAGGCTGGCAACCTGATTAGACACTGGGGCGGCCCCGGCCAGGGTTACAATTGGCCCAATTCCAACCACGGAATTACGGTCGACTTCAAAGGCAACGTCTGGATTGGCGGGAACGGCCGCACCGTGGACCCCAAACTTCAAGATACCGGGGCCAGCAACGTGCCGGAAGCGAGTCAGCCGGGCGCCTATGCCGACAATCAAATCCTGAAGTTCACGCAGGATGGAAAATTCCTGATGCAAATCGGGCATCCATTCAAGAGCAAGGGCAGCAACGATACCGAAAACCTCAAAGGTCCGGCGAAGCTGTTCATCGATCCGAAAACGAATGAACTGTACGTCGCCGATGGGTACGGTAACCGGCGCGTGATTGTGTTTGACGCCGACACCGGGCATTACAAGCGCCATTGGGGCGCCTACGGTCATAAGCCGGACGACACCGATCCCGGCATTTACAATCCCGACGCGCCCATCGATCAGCAGTTCCGCAATCCGGTGCACTGCGCCCAACTCGCCGACGATGGCCTGCTGTACGTTTGCGACCGAGTGAACGATCGCATCCAGGTATTCAAGCCGGACGGTACTTTCGTCAAGGAACAGATCATCGAAAAAAGGACGCTGGGTGACGGGTCCGTTTGGGACATTGCTTTTTCGAAAGATCCGGAGCAGAAGTACATCTATCTCTCGGACGGGGCCAACGAGAAGGTGCACATCCTGCTGCGCGACACTCTTCAAATTTTGACGAGTTTCGGCGACGGCGGAAGGCAGCCGGGTCAATTCTACGCCGTGCACAGCATCGCGACGGATTCGAAAGGCAACATCTACACGACCGAAACCTACCGCGGGCAGCGCTTGCAGAAATTCGTGTACAAGGGCCTGGGACCGGTCACGAAAGAAGAGCAAGGCGTATTGTGGCCGAAAAAGTAGGAAATAAGAGTTTGTGGAGTGACACGGTTTGGCGACGCTTTTGTAGCGTCGGCCTTTAGGCCGACACTGTAGGTTCAAACACATGGCCGCCTGAAGGCGGGAGCTACATGCGCCAAACTCCGGCTCTCAAACATACTCGTGGAGGAGCGTCTCATGAAACGCAATCTCTGTATATGCGCAGCATTTGTCGGCACGGTCGTCGCACTTGGAGTCGGATCTGCCGTACTGGAAAGGAGGGCCCGAGTCGAGGCCGCGGCCGTGCAGGCGCCGATGTTTGAAGTGGACCCACTGTGGCCGAAGCCGTTGCCGAACCATTGGCTCATCGGAATGGCCATTGGCGTTTCCGTCGATGCGCAAGACAACATTTGGATCATTCACCGTCAAGGCTCGCTCGAGCCAGGTGAGCGCCACGCCACGACGAATCCGCCCATCGCCATGTGCTGTGGTCCGGCCCCGCCCATTCTGGAGTTTGATCAGGCAGGCAATCTGCTTCGCCATTGGGGTGGACCCGGCAACGGCTACGATTGGCCGGATTCGAACCACGGAATTACGATCGATTACAAAGGGAACGTTTGGATCGGGGGCAACGGCCGCGGCCGGCCCGCGGGCCCACGGCCCGCTGGCGGCGCTCCTGACGAATCGGCTGCATCCGCGACTGCGTCCTACCTGGACAACCAGGTTTTGAAATTCAC
>WNFD01008274.1_pt1 | contig 16199 bp, 15 predicted proteins | sample 5400491 | NCBI WGS metagenome assembly WNFD01 (sample SAMN13153343, study PRJNA577476) | soil metagenome | isolation source: 120 cm saprolite under Douglas fir tree site 2 hole 2 replicate 2 | place: USA:California | collected 2015-04-18 | reverse complement strand
CCTTTATCTTCGAGGCGTTTACGAAGAAGGTTCCATCCGGCGAAGTACCAAAGGCACCCGCGTCCAGTAGGTAGTTGAGCTGAAGCGCAATCCCTTTTGCGTGCGCCTCGGTGATCCCAAACCGCAGGGAGCGAAAGCAAGAAGCAAGAAAGGTGGTGTAGATGGTGCTCTCCATCGACTTCGCGAGCACACCCTTGTCGATCAAATATTGCAGGGCAAACAGGCCAGAAATGTCGGCCTTCGCTTCCTCGATCGCGCTGTAGGAATCCTTGAGCTCCTGCCTGACTGTGCTCGCTCGACTGCCTACGGTGATCACGTGTGGCCCCAAGCCGTGCATCAGCTCGTGCATCAGAATGTGGGTAAAGAATGCTTCAAAGGTCACGCGATTCTGCTCCGCCGGCGCAAGAGCCACTTGGGCGGTCGGTACGAGCACCACCTTGAACTTCGCCTCCTGGACGTTCTTGAGCATTACGCGCTTGGCGCCCTTCTCCTTCGTGATTCGCTCGTCGTTGGGCAGGTTGTATGCGGCGGTCTGCACGCCGTGGTTGCCGTCGCCCGAGCTGAAGATCAGGTTCACCACCCGAATCGGCGCCATCGCCCCCAACTTCGGGTTGCGTAGTTGGGCATCGATCGGCAGATGGTCTTCGATCTCCTGAAGTTCCGAGCCAAATTTCGAAAGCTTCGCGGTTTCTGCCTCGTCTCGCACGGCGATGAACGCTTCGAAGGCAGCTTTGGCATTGAACCATTCGTCCTGGTACACCTCGTAGGGACCAATGGTCGGCTCGACGGCCGACGTCAGCTCCATCCACGCCAAGTCGCTGTCGTAGTAGTCGTTCGATCTGAAGGCCGCCGCACGCTTGATCAAGAACGCCCGAAGCGTCGGATCGGTGGTGAGCGCTGCCGTCTCCTTCAGCAGTGACGCGATGTCTGCCAGTTCCGGCTGATACTCCTGGCTATACGGCACGACCTGAAACTTTCCCACTCCAGCCGGGCTCCAGCGAAGCACGGTGAAGAAGCCGATCGCTAATTTTCGCTGAGGCTCATCGAGCGACTGAATCCATTTCTCGACCGCCTCTTTGCTCGCTCCGGGCGGATAAAAGTTCGCGGGTGGGGGCTTGGGAGGAACACCAGGAATGAACGGCGCATTGCCGTCCAGGGTGGACCAGGGTCCCTTGTTGATCAAAAAATTCTGCAGCCGCGCCCGTCCAAGCGCGGAGGTGTCTTTGCTCAAATCCAAGAGAACCGATTCGTTCCCGCTCCAAACCTGTCGCAGGAACAAAGCGTCGATCAGCTTCGCTGCCTGGATTAGCTTGGCAAGTGCGGAGCGCTCCGATTCCGGCAAGCGCGAGAGGTCAGCGCCAATTTCGGTAGGCGCGAAGCGAGCTGCCATCCTGTGGAGGTCCACTTGCGAGGCCCCCAGGGAGGTGGCTCCCAGAGCCGCGAGCCATTTCCAGTTCATCCCCCTGTACTAGCCTGGGGCGGATCGAGCGTCACGCCCGTTCGTCAATCCCGGGGCCGGAAACAGCTTGTTGACCATCCGGAGTAGCTGTGCGGTATCGAATGGCTTTTTGATGAACCCGGTAATCCCCGGGACCACGAGGATTCCGGCGGTGACCACCACCACGGGGATGTCGGCAAACTCGGGATTGGCTCGAAATACTTCCAGAAACTGATACCCGTCCATCACCGGCATCATCAAGTCCAACAACACCAGTCCCGGCTTTGGAACGCGATCCAATACCTCGAGCGCTTCGGCTCCGTTTGCCGCCGCGAACGCTTGGTACCCCTCGTCTTCCAGGATTTCTTGCAACGCATCGCGAATGTCGAGGTCATCCTCGACAATCAGGATCGGCTTGGTCGCATCGCCGTTCACCGCTTCCCCCACAACCAGCAGGCAAACTTCCATCACCGATGATCTGTCGAGATGCGCGTAGAAGGAAACCGCCGCGAACGCTTCAAGTCAATCTCTCGGTGAAGGTAGGTTCTTTGCTTACGCCCGCTCGCCGCGCATCAAGTCCTGGTAGCTCTCGCGTCGGCGTATCACCCGAAACTTATCCCGCTCCACCAGAACCTCTGCGGGACGTGGTCGGGAGTTGTAGTTGGAAGCCATGCTCATGCCATACGCACCCGCACTCATCACTGCGAACAGGTCTCCTCGCTTGGGCCTACCGACGTCGACGGCACGCGCCAAGACGTCAGCCGATTCACACACCGGGCCGACCACGTCCATTTTCCGGGTCGGACCGCGCCGGAGGAGCACCGGTCGAACTTCATGGAACGCCTGGTACAGAGCCGGTCGAATCAGATCGTTCATCCCAGCGTCCACGACTAGAAAGTCTCGCTTCGCCGCCGGCTTTCGATAGAGGACCCGCGTCAGAAGAAGCCCAGCATTTCCCACCAACACGCGGCCGGGCTCGAAGATCAACGTCGCGCCGCTGTCCTTCGCGGCATCCAACACCAACCGTACGTATTCGGCGGGCGAGGGTGGCGTTTCCCGGAGATAGGTAATCCCCAGTCCACCGCCAACGTCCAGAAAGTCGAGCTGCAGCCCTTCGGCCTTGAGCTGACGATAAAGGTGGACCACTTTTTTGAGCGCGGCCCGAATCGGAGCCGGATCGACCAGCTGTGACCCAATGTGGCAGTCCAGGCCCCGCGCAATCAGCCCCTTCATCCGCCGGGCGCGCCGATACAGAGCCACGGCCTCGGAGAATCGAACGCCAAACTTGGACGTCTTGAGACCGGTGGCGATGTACGGATGCGTCTTTGCATCCACCTCCGGATTGACGCGAATCGCGAACGGCGCTCGAGTCCCGATCTGGCGGGAGATCTGATCCAGGGCGTCCAGCTCCTCCGCGCTTTCGACGTTGAAGAGCAAAATTCGCTTTCGCAGAGCCTTCGCAATCTCCGCGGAAGTTTTTCCGACGCCGGCGAAGACCACCGTTCTGGGGTCCGCTGAAGCGCGAAGAACCCGAGCCAGCTCGCCGCCCGAGACGATGTCGAATCCGGCCCCAAGGCGCACGAAGAGCCGCAGCAGCGCAAGGTTGGAGCTGGCTTTGACCGAATAGCAGATCAGGTGCGGGTGGCTGCCGAAAGCCTGGTCGATGGCGCGAAATTGATCGGTCAGCGCGGCTTTGGAATAGACATAGGTCGGAGTGCCGACTGCTTCTGCAATCCGCGCCAGCGGAACGCTCTCCACGGAGAGCGCACCCCGACGATAGCGGAAGTAATTCATCGGCGAGGCTCGCCGCAGCAACCCGCATCTGGCGTAGCGGGGGGCGCGGCGATCACTGCTGGTGGCGGAGTGCTTTTGGGCGGATGCGGAGGGCCTTTGATTCCGCAAGCCGCGCACCAGGCAATCGCGGCTGGAATCAGAATCCCCAAGCGCCTCATGCTCAGAAACGTACTCCCATCAGTCCGCGAAGGGCCTGCGCAGTCTCCAGGCCCGGAGCGTTCGGCGTAGCCGGGTTGAATCCCAGTCCGCCGAGCGGAAACAACACTCCCCAGGCAGCCTGGGCAAAGAAGCCATCCTCGGTCTCGTACCGGATCCCAAGGTTCAACTCGACGCCCAGATTAGGATTGGTCGTCGAGGGCGTCTCCCGGGCATACACGGCGCGCGAGTAGATGACCGCGCCAAAAACCTTGAAGCCCTCGGTGATGTCGTAGGCAATGTTCGGCTTCGCGTAGATCGCGCCGGTCACATTTCCGAGGATCTCCCGCCAAAGGATCATGTCGATCCGGTAGTCCGCATTGAAGCGGAAACTTCTGATCGTCCCTTTGGTGCACGGACTTCCGTCTGGGTTGATCGCGCTGAGGCAATACTTGGGTCCATCGATTGCACCCGGAGGGGCGATGCTGACCACGCCCCCGTGCGCCACGTCTCGGACCCGAGCTGGGTGATTGCCGAATCCTGGAGAGTTGTCCCCCGAGGCGTAACCCATCTCCAGACCAATGTGCAGCGAGCCATCGAAGAACCGATACTCCCCCTGAGCGACGGCGCCGAATTGGGTCAAGCTCAGAGAGTCATTGCTTGGGTTTGGAACACCGGCGACGGGGACGCCGCCGATCGTAAAGCCGAGGGCAGTCGGCGTGACGCGATGCTCGAAACTGCCCAACAGCGCAGCCGCTTCAAGCTCGATCCGGAATCGCTTCCGTTCGAACTTTACCCAGATGTCGGGCAAGTAATAGGAGCCCCGCCTCGGGATGTAGAGATTCGACTGCAAGTTCTGAGCGAAGGGGTTTCCAATGAGGTTCGTAGTGGCGAAAGGTGAATCCTGGAAGAACTGCGCAGGATCGTTCTTCTGGGTCCGGTACATCAAGTGGATGCCATAGTTGAGAACCGTCTGGTTGTTCAGCAACTTGGTCTTTGCCTGCTGCTCTGTATCCCGCTTGGCAATCGCAATGCTGAAGCTCAAGGTCTGATCCGAGTTGGTAAATGGAAAGGGCTGGCCGACTTCGCCGGAGCGCGCGGAGGTCGGCCCAATTCCGTTCCAGTCGATCATCGGGCTGATGTAGAAGTCGGTCAGTGGCTGAGCGACGAACATGATTCGATCGACGGTATCTCCGTGGTCACAATCCAGGCAGTTCCCATCGTTGTGCACCATTCCCAGCCCCCAGTGGAATCCCATTCGGCCAAACCGGAGCATGCCGACCGGCGTGGTGACCTCCGCATAAACGCGCTTGACGTTGACTGAGTTGACGAACGAATTGAGCCCGGCCTGCGGCGCAACCTGACTGTTGCTGAAGATGCTGAAGATCTGCGTATCAGACCGGGAAAATGCGTAGTCCGGGGTGGATCCGAATAGGATGTTATCCAACGCATCGATTTGGGCCTTGATCCGGACCTCCTCCGAGACATTGATCGTCGGCTCGAATCGAAACCTCATATTGATGCCCGCAGTCGTGCGTTCGGCTTGAGAAACGAGAGAGCGGGGAAACAGGTTGTAGCCCATCGCATCCACGCCGCGGCCGAGATCGAACTTGTTGAAGAGGTCCGGACGAATCCGGTAGTAGCCATTGGGGACGAAGAACTCGAGCTTTCGCTTTTCCTCAGGCCAATACTCTTGAGACGGTCCCTGGGCTTGAGCGGCCATCTGAGCGCGCAGCTCCTCGCGGATTTCCTTCTTGGCCGCTTCCAACTTCGCCTCCATCTCCCGACGGATTTCGTCCACGTCCGCCTTCGAATCCGCGGGAGCCGCTTTGGGTTGCTGCGCGGAGGAGCTGGAGGCACCCCGGTTTGGGGTTCCGGCGGGCTGAGCGGCAGCTACCGTGGGTGCAAGAAGCAGCACCGCCAGCAAGACTTTGATCATAAAAACACTCTCCGAATCACGTGGCCCAAGGAGCGCGGCAGTTAAACCGTCGCCCTAGAGAGTGTCAACGCAAACCAGAGCCCTTGGGCCCTTGACGTAGCTCAAGCAGGACGCCGTGAACTCCCTTTGGATGGACGAAAGCGACCCGCGCGCCACCCGCGCCAGGCTTGGGCGAGGAGTCGATCAGAGGCGCTGCGTGTACCTTCAGCGCTTCGAGTGCGGCTTCAATGTCTTCGACTTCGATGCAGATGTGGTGAAGGCCTTCTCCTCTCTTCTCGAGAAAACGCGCCACTCCGCTGCCCTTCACGGTCGGACTGATCAGCTCGATCCGCCCCATCCCATGACCGAAAATCGCGGTTCGAACCTGCTGTTCTGGGACTTCCTCCACTTCGACAAGCTCGAGCCCCAACACGTCCCGATACATGCGGATCGCCGCATCGAGGTCCTCGACTACGATCGCGACATGGTCAAGACCGAGCGCCTTGACGCTCATCGTGGCCTCCTTCTCGGCTGGTCTCGAGGACAAAAATACGTGGTGCGCCCGCCGAGCACAAAGGACTCGATCGGGGTCCCACATCGGGGGCAAGGCTCACCGCCCCGTCCATAAACATAGAAGGGATTTTCCGAGCCGGGCTCTTCGACGTATTCGATGGCTCCATTCAGCAGGCTGCAAGCTGCTCGGTTTTCGAGCAGGGTGAATCCTGGCGCGAAAGAGTGCTTCCGCCGCATGGATGTTGCCTAGACCCGCGACTCGATGCTGGTCCATCAACGCCACCTTGATCGCTTGCTTGGACGAACCAATCGCCTCTTTGAGTTGAGGGCCGGTGAGGCCATCGGCCAGCGGATCCCGTCCCAGGTTTTGGATCACTTGAAGGCCATCGAGTCGGTCCGCTCTAGCCGGCTCGATTCTGCCGAACATCCGCGGGTCCCGAAAGTGAATCACCTGTCCATCGTCGAGCAGCAGCCGAGCGCGGCTGTAAGGCTCGGTTTGTCCGCGGAGCCGATGAACGAATTTGCCGGTCATCCCCAGGTGAGCGAGGAATCCGCGGTTCTTTTCGAAACGCAGCAAGAGATACTTCCCTCGCCGTCGGGTGCCCAGCAATTGGCCGCGAATCTCCCCGAACTGCTTGCGATTGGCTCCTCGAAAGATCCGCGTCTTTTCGGCTTCGGCGGCTACCACCTGGCGGTCGCGAAGCCACTTCTCCAGGTTGCGCCGTTCGATTTCAACTTCCGGCAACTCGGGCACGCCAAGTCTTTCGCACTCCACCTGCTTTGGCGCAAGCGTTTCTAGGTGCTCAGGGCCGGAAGGCGCTGCTTGAGCTTGAGGACGGGCTCAAACAGATCGCCGCGCCGCTCGGCTCGTTCGAGCGCCTGTTGGGAATCGAAAGCGAGAGCCTTTCCTTTCTTTGGACGGATTCCTTGTTTGATTTCATCCCAATCGACTGGAGTTGAAACCATCGGTCGTTCCTTGGCGCGCAGCGAGTAAACGCAAACCGTGGTCTTGTGCTGGTCGTTCTGGCTCCAGTCGACGAACACCTTTCCTTGTCGAAGGTTCTTCTTCATGTTCGAGACCACCCCTTTGGGGTTGGCGCGCTCCAGAACCTGGGCGATCGCGTGCGAAAAAGCCTTGGTCTCATCGTAGGTGACCGGCGTATTGAGCGGCACGTACACCTGGAGCCCCTTCGAGCCCGAGGTCTTGGCAAAGCTTTTGAGATGCAGCTGCTCGAGCACCGCTCTGAGCTGAACCGCCACCGCACAGCAATCGCGGATGTCGGCCGGATCGCCTGGGTCCAAATCGAACGCCATCATCGTCGGTTGTTCGATCGGTTTGGCAAGCGAAAGAGAGGTGTGAAGCTCCAGATCCGCCAAATTGGCGGCCCAGATCAACGTCGCCAAATCGTTGGCCAGACAAAATTGAATGTGATCCCCCTTGTCATCGCTCCAGACCGGCGCGGTTTGAACCCACTTCGGCCGATGCTCCGGGCATCGCTTCTCATAGAAGAAAGGGCCTTCCACTCCGTCCGGGTAGCGCTTCAGGGTTAGCGGACGATCCTTCAGATGCGGAAGCAGAACCTTCGAAATCCGAGCGTAATAGTCGATCACCTGTCCCTTGGTGAATCCGACCGCCGGATAGAACACCTTATCCAGGTTGACCAGCTTGAGGCGCTTACCGTCGATCGCCACCTCGGATGAAGCTGTCAAAGGTATTCTCGCCTGAAGCTACGCGCTTTTTGAGCGTCCGCCCTGGACACTTTTCCTACCGCGAGCTCGTCGCCGTGGCTGCGTGGGGAAAGAGGCCTTCGGGGGACGGCGGGTTTGTTCGAGACTGGCCTTCAAGGCATCGAGGAGGTTCACAACCTTTGCGGGCTCCCGCGGTGCGCGAGGAAGGGAGATGCGCTCGCCTTTGGCTTTGCGCTTGATCAAATCGAGCACCTTCTCTCGATAGTCGTCGTGGTATTTCTCCGGCTCGAAGCGAGTCGAAAGCGATTCGACCAGCTGCTCGGCCATCTTCAGCTCTTGTTCCTTCGGGGCGGGCAACTTTTCCGGAATTCCCTCCAGCCTGGACCGCGGCACGATCTCGTCCGCATACAGCATGGTCGAGATCATCAGCACGTTGCCAACCGGACGAACCGCGGCGAGGTACTGCTTGGCGCGCAGAACAAAGCGGGCAATGCCCACTCGCTGGGAATCCTTCATCGCGCTGACGAGCAAGGCATAAGCCTTGGTCGCCTGACGATCCGGCACCAGGTAATAACTGGACTCGTAGAAGAGAGGATCGATCTCGGCGAGATTTACGAAAGCTTCAATATCGATCGATCGGGTGGCCTTCGGATCCAGCCGTTCCAGTTCCTCGGGACCAATCACGACAACCTGACCTGGGGAAACCTCATAGCCCTTCGCGATGTGCTCCCAAGGCACTTCCTTGCCGTCTGCGGAGCAGACGCGCTTCTGCTTGATCCGCGCGCCGTCCGCGTCATGAACCATGTGAAACCGAACTTCCTTGTGAGAAACCGCGCTGAACAGCTTCACCGGAATGTTCACCATCCCAAAGCTGATCGATCCGGTCCAAATCGGTCTGGCCATCGTTTGCCTGCGCCTCCATCGATCAAAAATGGGTACTGCTGGGCAGAAGTAGACACCCAAGCTGGATTCGAGCCGAGCGTTCACATAGCTTCGGATGGGCAGCCGGGCAACCGCATTCCGGGGCAGTCGCTTACCGGGGGGAACCTGGGCTGCACCGCAACGGGCCAATGCGTAGCTCTTCAGACGTGATGGTGATTGGCAAACCACAGTGGCTGTGCCTGGCAATCGGGGCCTTGGCGTTTATCGCCTGTTCTGCCCAGCAGCGGATTCAGGCCGAGACACTTGCCGCCAAGACGCTGATTTCCGACTCGGACGAAGAACAGCTCGGCCAGCAGGTCAAACAGGAGCTCGAGCAGAAGCAGCACGTCCGCTACATTCAGGATCCCGCGATTACCGGGTACGTTCAGGATGTCGGCAACCGCGTCTTTCAATTCGCTTCGAAAGAAAGACCGAATCTGCACTGGCGATTGCAGGTAATTGACGACCCCAAGACGGTCAATGCGTTCGCGACCCCGGGGGCGTACGTGTACGTCTACTCCGGCCTGCTTCTCGCGGCGGACAACGAGGCGGAGCTTGCCGGGGTTCTGGCCCACGAATCCGGACACGTTGTCGCGCGACATACCGCGCGAAATTTGATCGACGCGTATGGACTTCAGGCGATTACCGCGCTTGCCCTCGGGAAGAATCCTTCACTGCTCGCGCAGATTGCCGCCTCAATTGCCGCGAATGGAACGCTTTTGGCGCACAGCCGAAGCGACGAAAACGAGGCGGACGAGTACGGAGCGCGCTACTCGTCGATGGCTGGATACGACCCGCGCGGATTGGTGACCTTCTTCCAAAAGCTGCAAGCCAAAGAAGGAAAGACTTCCCAGGTGATGGCTTGGCTTTCCGACCATCCCGCCACTCCAGATCGAATTGCCCACATCACGCGATTCATTGCCGAGCACAACCTCAGCGGCAGCGACCTCGGTGCGGAGCGACTGGCGCCAATCAAGCAGCGATTGGCGAGCTCGCATTGAGCGACTCAGGCCTGATCGGAAGCCTTTCGGTTGGAGTGCTGAGCGGAACTTGCGCTCTTGACCGCGCCGGGAGGAGCCACGCTGGGACGCAGCGTCGCCGGTTCGGGGGCGCGGGCCGGACTTCTGGCGCCGGCCAATTTTCCCCCCGGCGAGGCCTGTTCGAGGATCGCGTTGATTTCTCCGCCGGTGATGAACAGCAATCCCGAGATGTAGAAATAGGTGAGCAGGATGATCACCCCGCCGATCGCGCCATACGTCACATTGTAGTGGCCAAAATGCTCGACAAACTGGGTGAAACCCCAGGTGGCCGCCAACCACGCAAGGGTGCTCATCACCGAGCCTAGAGTGATGAATCTGAATCGCTGCTTCACGTCCGGCAACAGGTAATAGGTGAGTGCGAGGCTCAACATCAGCAGAGCGGCGGTGATCGGCCAGCGGAGCCAAAACCAAAGTTTCAGGTATTCGCTGCCGAAGTTGAGTTTGTGGGTGAGCCAATAGCCCCTTCTGCCGCCGAGAACGATCGCGCTGAATCCGAGAACGAGCAGAACCGCTCCCGAACCGGTGATCAGCAGCGCCAACCCCTGCGTTTTCCAGAATGGGCGGCTCTCCTTGACGTCATGGGCGAGATTGAGCGCGGCGCGGAGCGCGTTGACGCCTCGCGACGCGCTCCACCAAGCCACCAGAAAGCCGAGCGTCAAGATCCGGGGATGCGTTTTCTGCGTCAGGGCGTTCAACTGATCCTCCAGCATCGCGACCGTCGATTCCGGCATCACGTACGAGGCACGCTCGATCAGGTTCGAAACCACGTTCCCGATCGGAAGGTAGGCGGCCAAGGTCATCATGAAGGCCAGCATCGGAAAGAGCGCAAAGACGAAGTAGTAGGCGAGCTGAGCCGCACGGTCGGGAATCGTGTGATCCACCCAAAGACGGACCAGCCGTTTCACCAACGCGAACAACGAGATGCCGCGAAAACCAGGACCGGGCACAAGCATCTTCAGAGATAATCATGCACCGAAAAATTCTCCCAGGTGAGCCTTTCACCCTGAAAGACCTACGCGCCGATGCGATTAGCGCGGGTTGCTTTGAATCCGGTCAACCGCCCAGCGCGCTGCGCCCCGTACCAGCTCGCTGGGGTCGGCGCATAGTTTTTCGAGCACTGGCAGCGAGCTGGAAGCACCCGCGGCTCCCAGCGCGTAAATCGCGTTCCTTCGAAGTCCATCGTACTTTGCTCTCGCCAAAGCCGTGCCGGGGACCAGCTCTCGATAGCGCTCGGGCGTCAACGAGGCGATTTCCAGAACCCCGAGATCTGCGACCGCTCGCGGCGCAAACCGGACATCCGCCTGCACCGGAGAAAGATTGAGCGGGCAAACGTCCTGGCAAATGTCACAGCCAAACGCCATGCCCTCGAGGGCAGGCCGTAACGGTTCTGGGCAGTGGCCTCGATTTTCAATCGTCTGGTACGAGAGGCAACGGCGCGCGTCCACCGTTGCATCAGCGACGATCGCCTCGGTCGGGCAGGAGTTGACGCATAGGTTGCACGTACCGCAGCGATCGATCGCCGGCCCCGAGGCGTAGCGATCGACCTCGGCATTGAGGATCATCGTCGCGAGCAGAACGTACGACCCAAACTCTTCTGTGATGAAACAGCCGTTGCGTCCCACGTAACCCAGTCCGGCGCGACTGGCCCAAACCTTCTCCATGATCGGCCCGGTATCCACCGAGGCATAGATGCGCAGATCGGGATATCGCTCATCGATTCGGCGCCGCATCGCGCGCAGTCGATCGCGGAGCGTCGCGTGGTAGTCGCGGCCGCGCGCGTAGCGAGCGATCGGCGACGAGGATCCTGGTGCGCTGAAGTAATAGTTGCAGACAAGCGAGACGACTGTCTTCGCGCCCGGCAGCAGTCGCTGAACGTCCAGCCGCTCGAGAGCACGAGTCCCCATCCAGTCCATGGTTGCCGCCAGTCCGGCCTCCAACCATTGCAACAGGATATCCGGTGGAATCGGTTCCGCTCTGGCGAAACCACAGAGGTCGAACCCGGACTCTCTCGCCAGCTGAGCAAGCAAACCGCTGGGAAGGGGCTCGGTAACTATACGGTTCGACTCCACGGTACTAACCTGCCTTCCCATGCCGATTTGGGCAATGTGGGGAGCAGCCCTGGGTTTCTTGGTGGTGCGAGCCTTGCTCGCAGCCGCCGAGTCCGCGCTTTACAGCACTTCGGATGCTCTGGTGAAGGAGCTGGCCGCCCTTTATCCCCGCGCCGCGCGACGGGTGCTCCACCTCCATGCAGAGCGGGAAGCAACCGCTGCGGTGCTGAGGACCGGGATGACCCTGGCCGGCTTTATCGCCGCCGCGCTGGTCACGTTGGCTCCGCCAATCTTCGACTTTGCGTCGGGTTCTGATCCTTTCTGGTTATCGCTGCTTCGAGTCGCGAGCAGCGTGCTGTTGCTCGCCCTGATCGCCGCGCTGTTGGACCTCACCGCCCGGGCGGTGGCCACCGCCAACCCTGAACGCTGGGCATTGAGGTTATCCGCGCTGGTTCGACCGCTGCTGGCCACGCTGTATCCGCTGTTGCGTTTTCTGGTGGCAATCTTGAATGTGGCTTTGCGGCCACTCGGTGGCAGGGTCCGGTTCGAATCGCCTCCGCCTCCCCTGGAGGAGCTGGAAAAACTGCTCACCGCACAAGCCGCCAATCGGCTGATCGACAAGGGAGCACCACAACTGATCCGCTCGATTTTCGAGCTTTCGGACAAGCGTTCCCGGGACGTGATGGTCCCACGCACCGAAGTCATTGCGCTGGAGATCAGCACTCCGCCGCAGGACATCCTCAAAATCTTGGCGGAAGAAAACCACTCGCGGATTCCAGTCTACCGCGACAACATCGACCACATCGTCGGCGTGCTGCACGCGCGAGACTTGATTCCGCTGCTGCAGCATCCGGAACTGATCGTGCTGGCGGACACCTTGCGGCCGGCCCACTTTGTGCCATGGGTTAAACCGATCGGGGATCTGCTTCGCGAGATGCAGAAGAAGAAAATCCACATGGCCATGGTGGTGGACGAGTACGGCGGGTTCATGGGCGTAGTCACCCTGGAAGACATCTTGCGCGAGATCGTCGGCGACATCGGGGACGAGTTCGAAGTTGAGAAGAAGATGATCGAGAAGCAACCCGATGGTTCTTTCCTGGTCGATGCCTCCCTGGACGTGGCGAAGTTCGTCAAGGCGTTCGGCTTCGGGCTGCCCGAAGGGGAATACGACACCTTGGGAGGGTTTCTCAGCTCACTTGCCGGAAGCATTCCCGAGGTAGGCGATCATTTCGCCTTCAATGGTTGGCAATTCATCGTCCACACCAAGGATGGACCAAGAATCGAACGGATCCGCCTGATCAAACCCAAGGGATCGACGAGCACCGCCAGGGAGAGGGAGCTTCGGCCCACCGGGTAGCGCAAAGACCCATTGCTTCATCGGCCGTTACCGTCCACATGCCGCAGGTCAAGATGTTCCTATCCAGGATCTTCACGTCGTCTTTGTACGCTACGCTTCTCACGTTGCTCATCCTCGTGGCTGGTGTCATTGCCGGTCTGTATCCAGAAGAAGTGAAGAGTTCATTCCCCTTCAGATTGGCGAGTCCTACACCAGGGGCATCGATCTTCTGGTGTACGAGTTTGGCTGCTGCTCTGTTGTTCTTCTTTCGCGAGAACGCAGTAGATCGGAAACGCTCGGAGGCAGCGAATCAATTGGAATCGATTATTCGCACAATGCCGCCCGACAATTTTCTCGAACTGTTCCGAGTCGTTTACAATGACTGTTTGCGGGTCTCAACTGACCCAAGCTCGAACGCGGCAAAACGTATCAGGATTGTGCTGCAGGGCGTGATCACACTCGTGCGTCGGTTCGAAAGAAGTCCGCATCGCGTTCGCTATGCAGCTAACGTGATGCCATTCGTCAAGCCGACTGAACTCGATAGTCCGGCGATGGCTCGGCTTCGCAATATTCTCTGGTTTCACGAACCAGGAGCGGACCTAGCCAAGCTCGCAGGCGTACTGGTTACCCAACGTGAGCTATCTACAGCGCTCGAAATTGCGCCAGACGATACGGACTCAAGACTCGCAACATTTGCGCTCCCCGTTGTCACTGGACCGCTGCGCACGGCCCAGGGCTTGTGGCGGGCACTTCCAGGAGCACCACTCGCGTTTATGCGCCACGCAGCTGGGGAAGCGGGGGTCGACGGTTACCAGGACACGCTGACTCTTGCCCAACAAACTAAGTTCGACCTTCGACCGGCGACGTTGACTGAAATTGGGCAGTATTTCGCTTCGGACGCTGGCCGAGATGTCCAGAGCTTCCTTTCGTTTGCATTGTCGCAGCCCGCTGAGCAAGCAGTAGGAGTACTTAACATACATCAAAACGTTACCGGGCTTCTGTCGGGGCAAAGAGGTACACAGTTTTATGAGCTCATGGGACCCTTCATTGCAATCTTCGTCACCCTACTTGGCCAATGGAAAACAGAGCTGGGGGATCGTAACCTGGTCATTCCTCCGCTAAAGAGATCCGATCGTGTAGATGCACTGCTCGCTTGATGAATAGACTTTGTTTGATAAGGAGCATTTCTCGTGAAACCTCGTAAGGTATTGGATTCGGACGAAATCCTTCGGCGGTTTGCGGATCTTGGTTCTGGGAAGGTGCTTCCGATAGCGGCTCGCATCGTGCGTCAGGGCGACCATGTCTGGTTCGAGACGCAGCCTGCCGCCACCCGCGAGGTTCCGTCCGAGGTGGACGAGGACCCCACCACGTCCGCCGCTGATGCCAGTGGGCCATAGCTAAGCGTTCGCGCACGTCACATCAGCGAGGCTCGAATTAGATTTCTGCGGGATCGCATTGCCGCCGTGCCCCGGCGCCCGCCACCTATCCGCCGTCACCACCAACCGTTGCGAGCCGCTTGACCTCTCGCTTGGATGTCGCGTTGAGCAGTGACAACCAGGCGTTGGGCACGTCCTCCTGCTTCAGTTCAACGAGGGGTCGATGAAACCCGTCCTGAAGCAGCGTATTTGACGATCTCTTCCGTGGGTCAGCATGGAGGTTCTCGCCGATCGCGTTCATAAACGTGCTGCCTCCGCGCCAACCATCGCAACTTATTCGCCGACAGCAGAGGCAGCAGCGCCAATTTGATCACGCTGACTTCGTGGCGACCTTCTTGAGTAACATCTTCAAGCAGAGGTTCTGCCAGACTTGACGATTCCGGCCGAAGTAGGCCGCGTTTGACCGACCCTCTTTCCGGTACTGCTCATAGGCATCCCCGCACAAGAAGGGGACATACTCCGGATCAGAGATGAGCTGATCCACCGGAACTAACCACCCCGATTCGTCGAGGAAGACTCGCAGTGCCGCCAGCACCGGGAACACGAACGGAGCCGGAACAAGAAGCTCTGTTTGAACGCCGCTCAGCAGCGTGAAACGTTGGCCCTCCCGCGCCACACGCACGCCATCAGCCTTTCTGCCTCTGGTGCTCGAGAATTTACTTGCGTATTCGAGAACGACAGCATCGTGCAGTCGAATGAAATCTCGCAGACGGGGCACCAGGTGATCGTAATCCTGTGGCTTCCAACGCTGGATCAGCGCCTTCTCGCTCGTGTACGCGGCTACAGGCTCCTTCTTTCCTGCCGGATAAAGCCTATTGTTGAAAAGGGCCAAGAGCTTGACCAAGTCGCCAACGTCCAAGTCGAGGGCATTGTCTGTCGCGCGTGGATCTCCGCCCTTAAATGCGACCCGCTTGCGCATATCCGGTGTGAGTTGAGCCTCAATGCCGCTCCACTTTCGCGCGAGATTCTGGATCGCAAACTCTGGGACTGGAATGCTCGTATTCCGAGCCCGACTAATGTCAGCTAGATCCTCCTCTCGGAGTCCAGTTTGGACTTCGACCCGGACGACGGCTTCACCAGGGTCAGGCATGCCCGCTGGAATTGCATCTGCGGGCGTGTCCTTCAGTACCTGTTGGATGATCGCATAGGTGTGCCCGCCGTTCAGCAGTCCATCGCCACGTCGACCGTCTTCTTGTTCCTCTTTTTCTGAAAAGGACTGAAGGATCAACGTGGCCTGGTAGTCTCGAACGTTGCAGGCCCGGGCCACGATCGTGAGGCCGCTGTTGAGACGCACAAACTCCACTGGTCTCTCGCGCAACGTCGCTTCGATTGCCTCTGGAATCCGACCCTCGAGTACCGGATTACGTGCGTTGGGATCGAGCGGCAGGTCTGACGGCAGGCTTCGGACCCGAACCCAAAGAATCCAGTTGGCGAAGGTCGCTGTCTGTTCATCGGCAGCATCCTCAGACTTTATCGGGACGCTCCAATGGGCAGCTTTGAGGATGGGGAACGACAGCTTTTGCTGATCCATGTTTCAACTTCCTATCTTGGCTCAATGGAGCCATTTACCGGCGGCCTTGATTGGACACCGTCCAATTCATATAGCAAAGCTGCTGGCCGCGGCGCAATCGCCACTCATCCCGCGGATCCGCGCACCCGCCTGCCAGCACGCAATTGGTCTTCGATGGTCGCGGACGTAGCTCCCTTACGCTAGTCAATTACCGCGTTTTCGATCACCGGAGCGTTCGTTGCCTGAATGGTTGAGGTCCCGGAGAATGCCAGTTGGTTCTCTGAGCCCCCGAAGCGCGCGGTCAAGTTTCCTCGAACGAAAAGCTTGAGCGAAACCGGTCCGCTAGAGGTCGGTAAACGTCCGAAGGCTACCGGCAGCGTTACCTGGACCAGGCCGCCGCTGGGAGGGACGTCTTCGTCGA
>WNFD01009364.1_pt1 | contig 16200 bp, 22 predicted proteins | sample 5400491 | NCBI WGS metagenome assembly WNFD01 (sample SAMN13153343, study PRJNA577476) | soil metagenome | isolation source: 120 cm saprolite under Douglas fir tree site 2 hole 2 replicate 2 | place: USA:California | collected 2015-04-18 | reverse complement strand
GCCCTGCCCCTGGAGCCATTCGGCGAGGTCCTGATAGCCGCTGAATGCCTGCTCGACGATGCGGCGGTCCAGTTCAGTCCGCACCTCAGCCGGCAGCATCGCCACTTTCGATCGTGCGGGCATTAGCTCTTACCTCCGCTCCGGCAATAACTCAGCTTGAGCCTCTTGAGCCGAGCGCTGGTTGTCAAATGCCGGATGGTCATGTTCCTGCGAGCTTTGGTGAACTGAATTTCGTCGTCCACTAGAATATTCACCCTGGTAGATCCGAATTGACAAAATGGGTGGGACTGTCGATTTTCTCTCCATTGGCTCCTTTATCCGGAACAGACCGGGATTCTTCACGCGCGGCAGCTTTTTGAGTGTGCACCTCGCAGACTCGTGACCCTTCGGCTTCGCTCAGGGCTTCGGCTCACCGGCTCCGTTGCACTGCGCCTAGTTGGCGCGAGAATGACAAACAAGGAGTACGGGTGCATCTTCTGTCATTCCCACGCGTGGCTGCCGCGCGCGGAATCCCGATTCCTCTCCCCCCAGTTCAAAAATCGACAGTTGCAGGGGCGGCTCTGGAGCCGCCGTTGCATAGGCTGGAAGCCTGTGCCGCCGAAAATACCCCAGCCGGCTTGCAACGCCACAGCCTCAAGATAGGCGGGGACTGCAACCGAATTAAACAGGTGACAATGTCACCCGTTCCCGGCGCCCAAGGCGCCGAGCATGCGCAGCCCTGCACCAGCTCCGAGGTCATTAGGCGCGCGCAAATCTTGCCGTGGCGGCTCTCCAGCCGCGCTTATCACGGGCCGCAACTCTAAATAGAGAAAGTCGGGCCAGATATTTACGGGTCCGTTGGACCAGCCACGTTGCACGAAAGCAGAAGGCAAATCCGTAGCGAACAGCTCCTTGCGATCGGTCTCATCTCTTTACCTGGTTGCCCTACCGCCCAGGCAAATCCCCCTCGGCTGCGCTCGGGGCTTCGGCTCACCCGCGTTGATCCCTCGGCTTCGCTCGGGATGACAAAAAAGGCTGCCAGCGTCACAAACCACACTTTCATGCCAGAAGCTGGAGCCTGTGTGACAGCGATCTTGCGCGCGAACGGCGCGAAGGATACCAGCCCAGCGCAACGCCCTGGGTTTTTGGCGGGGTCTTTGATGGTCATCACGCGGCGGCCCGTCCGGCTCTTTGCATCACGCAATAACGGTCCTTCCGCCTGCGGAACCTTCAACATCGTGCTGACCGGCGCCTCGCTGGACAACGCTATCCGTCAGCTAAATTCGCGTCCCTTTCGGAGTACCTTCTTTCGCGCTTTTCCTCTTCGTTATGCCTCGGATCCTTTGGGCAGGGGCCGACCAATTAGAGCGCAGCGATTCAACCAGGCCGGCGGTGCGAGGTGCTCTACCTCGCGGAGGATCAAGTAGCGTATCATGAGATCCAGGCCTTCGGCTGGCCGGCCGCAGCCCCCGTGATAGTTCCCGTACGGTTAGATCTGAAGGCCGTCATCGATCTTCGCGATCTGAATGTGCAAACCCTTCTGCGGACAAACTCGACCGAACTTGCCTTCAACTTCCGGTCGCTAATTTCTGGATCGGTGCCGACCCAAATTCTAGGCGAGCGCTGCGTAGCATCCGGACGAATCGACGGCCTGTTGTTCGAATCGCCGGTTTTGAGGGGAAAAGCCGATTTGGCGGTTCTGGAAGTGACTCTAGCCTTGCTGGGCTTATCGCTTGAGGTCAACGATCCTCAAAACCAATCTTCATGACAAACTCCCAATAAACCGGTAGTAGGGACAATCGGCGCGCGCCGCACCAGCGAATGTCGCAAACTCCGCGAGCGCGCTATCGAGCTGAATTGCGCATTCGTCTGCGGCGCCGTATTAGTAGCCGAAGGGGTCAGTGAGAACATCAAATGCGAATCAAAATCGGCGACTCGTGGCTCTTCTTTGACGTTGACGGAGCCAGGCTCCGGCCTGACGGGCCGCGCATGCAGGAAGCGCCAACTCTTCTCCTACTTCATGGTGGCCCCGGCTTTGACCATTCCAGCTTCAAACCCGTAATGTCAGCTTTGGCTGACGTTGCGCAAATCATTTATCTTGACCATCGGGGCCAGGGCCGCAGTGATCGTGTCGCTCCCGATCGATGGACACTCCAAAATTGGGCGGATGATGTGCGGGATTTTTGTGACGCGCTGGAGATAACGCGGCCAGTGGTGATGGGCCATTCGTTTGGCGGATTCGTCGCTATGGCGTACGCCGCACGTCATCCGTCCCATCCCGGAAAACTAATTTTGTCGAGCACCGCAGCTCGCTTTCGTCTGGATCGAATCTACCAGGCATTCGAGCGCCTGGGTGGACAGCCGGTACGCGAAGTAGCAGAGCGCTTCTGGGAAAATCCCGGTGAAGAGACCGGCGCAGAGTACATTCGAGTTTGTTTTCGACTTTACAATCCTGCAGCGGCGCTCGCCGACCCGAACACGATGAAGCGCATAGTTCTCAATCGCGAGTTGATGTACTGGTTCATCAAGGAGGAAGCGCGCAGGTTCAATTTGTTATCGGCTTTGTCCCGAATTGAATGCCCGACGCTGCTCTTGGCTGGCGAGGATGACCCAGTTTGTCCAATGGAAGATGCGCAGGATATCGCCGGCCGCATTGCGCCGAACCTTTTGCGGTTCGAGCGCTTTGCGAATGCCGGTCACGGCGTCTTCCGCGATTCACCTGAAAAGGCATTACAAGTCATCCGCGAGTTCATCCAAGGTTGAGCCTCATTCCCCTCCGAGCACCCCCTCTCTTGCCCTCCCCCATGTCAGAAAATGGGGCAGGGGATAAGCTAAGCGTGCCCAATAATCGCTCATCGTTAGATTCCGTCTGCTAGCTGTTAGACTCAGGAACGGAGAGGTTGCGGCAGATCTTGGCCGCGAGCCGGTTCGCAATCTCGTTGTGGCGGGGCACCGCCTCAACCGTACCCTGTAGCGCCATTGCACCACAACGAATGGGCGCACCCTTCCCGCTTCAAGTAACAGCCGTAGCATCGCAAATGCCGAAGCAGGTCGCCCCGCTTCACTTTACCGTCACGGTTTCCCTCATCGCGTCGGAAGGCATTCCCCTAAGCGCGTCTTCGCGACGGTCCTCAAGAACCAACTTGATCGCCTCGGCTAGACTCTCGCGCGCCTCTTGGTCCGGCCCTGACCGTTCGCCCCAGGAATCTCGGCGCAGTAAGCGATATACCAATCGCCGTCGCGTTCGATGATCGCGGTGAACTCGTTCGCCATATCGGCTAACCTCGCTCGCTCCGAACGTACCGCGCTGCGCTGTCCCTGTCGAATGGCCGCCGTGCATGACCTGGATATCGTCAGGGTCACTCGGCGAATGGCAAAATCCGATGCTGCCTCTGAGTACGCACGCTTTAAGGATGCGCAGTCTAAAGCGTGTGCGCACTTTGCGTCATCCACGGCGGTTTGCGGCGGGCTATCTTTGCATAGACTGGGCAGGTTTTCTCGTGCGCGCCGGGCAGGTAGCCGATGCTGAGCAGGAATTCCCCGGTAATCTCGCCGCCAGTGAAGGCAAAGGTCTTCTTGAACAGCTTGACCCAGTCCGGTTTGCTCAGCGGATGATAGCCGGCCAGCCATGCGGCGAAGGAGCCGTGCGTGGTGCGCAGTTCTCGGATTCGCCTGGCATTCTCGATGGCGGCGTCGACCTTCAAACGATTGCGGACAATGCCAACGTCGTTGAGTAACCTCGTGCGCTCAGGGACGCCGTAGTGGGCCACTCGGTCAACTACAAAATTATCGTAGGCGGCGCGAAAATTCTGGCGCTTGGCCAGAATCGTCGTCCAGGAAAGCCCGGCCTGGTTGATCTCGAGCACCAGCCGCTCGAACAGCGTTGACTCGTCGCTGACCGGGAAGCCGTATTCTTGATCATGATACGGCCCATGCAGCGGATGGCCCGGTGCAATTTTGCAGTAGCTCATTCGACCGATGATAGTTCAATACCGATCAAATGCATCCAGCAACGCCACACCAATCACGCACGACAGAGCCGCGACACGGGTGAGCCGAGGCTGGGCATAGCCGGCCGAAGCCGTGAGCAAAGCCGAAGGGGAGCGGCTCTACGGGTCGATCAAGAATTCGTATAATGAACCAGTTGCGACGTTGATTGTTTTGTCCATTCTATCATCATGATCTCACGCGTGCCTCCGGCCGGATGCGCTCTGTGTTGGTCATTCTCGCGTCTGCCCCTCGCCCGCTCAGGCCTGTTCCTCTCCCGCTCCGTTGCGGGAGAGGTGAGGTAAGGGTGACTGACGAGAGGGGGTAGGGAGAGGGTGCAGCTTCTGGCGCGCGAAAGAATCCCGGGGCAGCGAGGGCGAATCGCTTTGGTGTATCCTGAGCGTCGGCGAGAGCTGGCTTCGCTGGGGAAATGGCGAAGACGCGGGATTCCTCGCGCACGGCAGCCACGCGCGCGGGAATGACAGACTGAGGTGCGGCGGTAGATCCAAAGCCCGGCTCCGGCCAGAAGCGCCACCTTCTGTTAATCGCGTGCCGCGCCGCGAGTCCGCCTGAAAAGGAGCAGCAAATGAAATTCGGCTTCATGTTGGATTTCCGCAATCCACTCCCCTGGCGCAGGCCATTCCCGCAACTTTACAACGCGCTTTTGGAACAGATCGCACGCGCCGAGGAACTGGGCTATGACAACGTCTGGCTAACCGAACATCATTTCACCGACGACGGCTATAATCCCTCGCTCTTGCCAACCGCGGCCGCCATCGCGACGCGGACCCAACGGATAAGAATTGGAACATTCGTGCTGCTGCTTCCGTTCCAGCATCCGGTGCGAGTCGCCGAGGACGCGACGTGTGTCGATATCTGGTCGAATGGCCGTTTCGATTTGGGTGTCGGGCAGGGCTACTCCTACAAAGAATTCAACGCGCTGTGCATGAAGCGCGCGGAGCGGTCGGCGCGCTTAGCCGAAGGCATCGAACTGATTAAAAAACTTTGGACCGGCGAACAGGTGACGTACCAGGGCAAATTCACGCAGGTACGCGAAATGACGTTACAGCCCCTGCCAGTTCAGCAGCCACATATCCCGCTTTGGATTGGTGCACGGACCGAAAAGGCCACCCGCCGGGTCGCCCGGCTCGGCTGCAATCTGCTCGCGACCATCGGGCCTGACCCAGCACCCTGGTATTTGGATGAATTACGCAAGGCAGGACGGAATTCGGAGGATTTCGCGATTGCTCAATTGCGGATGGTGTACGTTGCCGAGACTGAAGACCAGGCATGGCAGGATAGCCAGGAGCACATCTTCGCGATGATGGAGTTTTATGGCGAGATTCTGGCTGAGGCTAATGACGCACCGGGCGATAAAGTCGTCTTCCCGTTCAAGTCACCAAGCGAACTCCGCCATTCTCGGTTCGCTGAGGCCGCAATGATCGGGACGCCGGCCCAAGTTGCCCGCAAGCTCGAGCAGTTCCGCAAAGATTTCCGCTGCACCCATTTCATCATGGCGACTCAACTCCCCGGCCTCGATCCGAACAAGGCAACAAGATCGCTGGAGTTGTTCGCGCGAGAGGTCATGCCTGCGTTGCGAAACTTGTAGGCCGAGGAGTGCCGAGCCTTTCGCGACACAGATGCGCATCTCGTACCAAACGTTCGAACTACTTTTTGTGCAATTCGCGATGCACATTGGCACGCAGCCACATCTTGAAACCGTCTTCGTTGAGTGCGCCAGCGGCAAGATCCGACATCGCCTGAGTGGCACTTTCTTCGCTGGCAATGAACCGATATCCGTTCAACTCCAGAAAGAGGACACCGACCGATTCGCAGTCGGGTGCCTTAAGTCATTCAGCCACCCCCCCCCTGCCACATACCTGCTGTACCGCTCTCACAAATCAATGCCTTGAGCCGCTGTGAAGGCACAATTCTTCGAACTGTTCCAACACCTCGATGTGCTCAGCCGTTTGTAATGGCGCGTCAGAGGAATAAAGTTCCTCATCAAATGCGATATTCGCGGCTCTCTCGATTCGAAAGGGAACAGAGCTGATGCCTGCTCTCGGTTCATAGTTAAAATGTAGAGTAGTTAACTCCAACTGCGGGCGAAACGGTAGCCATTCTCCGTGTTTAGCAGTAATCATATCTGCGACCGGTTTAAGGGCAGGGAAAAGCTCAGGCAAAGGTTTGACAAAATGCACATTTAATTGACTCCAAAAGCCCGGATTCCGTACTCGTTCAAAGGCTATATTGAACTGCTCGGTTGCCCATCCGAGTAAGTGTTCCAAGGCTATCATCGCGTCGGTGGTATCAGTGCGGGTCACTACAGTTATGCCAGCAGCATAAATTTGAAGCACATCAATAACGATTGCGTGATCATATTTATCAAGGTCTAATTTGCCATGTCGAAATACTATCGGCTGTGATGGATCTGGAGGCAACAATTGCTGAGTTTCTTTGGGATAATCAACAAACTGATATCGTTCGACGGCCATTTTCACAGCATCCGGTAGATAACCAAAAGTGCCGAAGGGTCGAAGAATTTGAAGGGCTTGAGCTTGAAGTATCGATACAACCTTCATGAGACACGTGTCGCCCCGATTTGTGGCTGGGCAGGTTCGCCCTGTTTATCATTTTGTCGTTTTAAAAATGTCGGCTCATGCTGAGATAAGCCCCTCATCCGGCTAGTTATCGCCGCTAGCGTCTCTTCGTAAGACGCGGATTCAGGAAAAGGCCGCCATGAAAAATCAATCTCACCGCCTATTGCCGCAGCCAACTTGGTCACCGAGTCTATTGTCCAATTTCCCGGAACCCCAAGCTGCTGACTGATTCTTGCCCTAGATTGACCTAAGCGACGAGCGAGTTTCGCTTGGTCTAGCCTCCTTGGACTGTCCTCTGCTGTCGCAAAGCGGCGAAGAATAAAGTCATGAAGCCGTAGCCGCGTCCGAGTCTGTAAATATGCAATCTTCTCGGGAGGAATAGGCTCTTCGGCAAGAAGATTAGTCAAGATATCGCGCATAACTAAGGTAGTCATCGGGGAAACTCCCTGTCATCGGTCGCCGCTCATTAAACAATCGGTCCCATTGTTGTTTGTAATCCTGGATTGCGTTCGCCCACTCAACAGAGCCTTTCGCGCCAAGCTGAGAACGTTCGTAAGGGTCCAAAGCGACAAAGACGTCCTTCGTCGCGAAGCTGCCGAGAATTCTTAAAGATGGCCTAGGGTTTACATCTCTTATTTCCCAAATTTCGTCCGCATGAGGACAGAGAATGGCGAATTCCGCTCTGCTTTTGGGTCGCGACTTGACTGTCATCCATCTGCCATCAACAAAGCTTTCTAATACTGCGCGTGCAGCCAGCCACCTACCTTTTTGCTTTGAGTCCATGCCCGGCCACTCGCCTTCGATTAGCAATCGCGCTTTTTTCCGAGATGTAGAGCGTTCGCCTTGCGGGAAGCCCTGGAAATGCCACCCTATGAAGTTGATCCGGAAATGCTTCGCAGACAGCATCAACTTCAGTTGTTGTTAACATCTAACTTAACAACCGCAGGGGAGTCAAATTCCTCCGGACCAACATCTTGCATTGACACTGACACCAATACTTGCCCGTACATGCTCAAAGGTTTATTATGCGAGCATAAATCGGCTGACCATAACCAAGAGAGCGCAGATTCTTAAGGCATGATGGTCGAAGGCGTTTCAATTCGTGCGATTTCCCGCATGACTAACGCCAGCAAGAACCGAGCTCGTTAGCCACATGCAAACCCCGAGATGCCAAATAGCTCAAAGCCAGGGCGAGGATCACTATCTTGGGCAGACTGTTGTGGATCTGCTGCATCTGCTTTACGAGCCGACATGAAGTCCTCCTCCAACCGACAATTCGGCGTGGCGCGCCTTTTCAGCGGACGGTCCCTACCCCGGTCAGTGGCGCGACAGGCAGTTGCTGGATAATGATCGATTACGGGAAAATCAACAGTCTGACTAGATGAGCACGAGGGGCGATTTACCAATCGAAAGGAAAAAAAGGAAAATCCGGGTTGTGGAGCTCATCGGTGAGAGGAGCCTCGCCGCTTGATGAGCTGGTCGAGGTTACCGCGACGAGGGCTGCGCACTCCGCTATCGCGCCGCCGATGTTTCTCTCATCTCCTTGAGAATCTCTTCGAGCCGCCGTCCCTGCAAGTAGAGAGCTGCATCGTCGGCGCTGATTTTGGTGTAGGTGCGGTAAAGCAGCCAGCCCACCACCCCCACCTCCGTCACTTCGATGAAGGAAGTGACGAGAATAGCAATCAATTCGGCACTCACTGCGATTCCGCCTTTTGCCAGTGTATGGAGCGGCTTGACCCGAGGTCAAACGCGCCTGGAGCAGGCCTCTCCCAGCCGACAGGCGCCCTCATGTTCACAAGGGCTAAGGCTAAATCACCAAAGACAGGGCGCCGGCGGCTACCAACGCGCCTGCCCATATCGCGTCGAGATTGATCCAGGCGCTGCGCAGGATTTTAAGGCCGATCCACTCGTAAACGGCGAAGGCGACCGTTCCCATCACCAGCAACATTGCGCCGGTATGCACCAGGACGATTGCGGCGGTCTGCGCGACGCCGAGCGAGGCGTGAGCGGGTATCGCCATGGTCATTGAATGGTGAATGTGTGCGGGCATCGACGCTGACCGCAGGTCGACCAGTATCGGAAACAGCATCAGGCCGGCGCCGTGCGCCGTCGCCATCAGGAAGGACCAGGCCCCAAGCTCGGCCGCGTTGACACGCATCGCGACCCATCGTGGATGCGCCCGCGGGCGCCAGAGACGGAACACGCCAAATGCGATGAGTGCGGCTGCACCGGCTGGCCGCACCCATCCGGACGCCGGTTTCATCGCTGCCGCAATCAAACCAACGATTACTGCCACCGAGAGCAGGTGGCCAATCGCGATCGGAAACAGCGCCGCGATTACTTTGGCGCGGCGCCGTTCCTGTAATCCGAGTGCGACTGCGAACAGCCATCCCATGGACGGATCGATACCGTGGTAAGCGCCGAGCATCGCGACCGCAATCCACGGCCACATTCCATTCATGGATAGCAGAACGAGTCGGAGGAGGAATCGCCGCCTTCGAGCCTGATCTGATGGGGTCGCTCGCCCTGGAACGGAACGAAGAAGTTGGGGTCGACGGCGAGCCCGCCGTTCGGGTTGACGTCGACCTTCACGATCCATCCGCGGATTCCCTCCGGATAGAACTGCGCGTCAACGGCCGAATAGAGGGAGTTGGTTACGTAAATGCGCCGTCCGTCGCGGCTCACTTCCAGCATCTGCGGGCCGCCGTTGAGCGGGCCGCCCTTCGGATGCGGTACGTGCGCCACGATTCCGCCGAGACGCACCTTGCCGGTGAGCTTCGGTTTAAACGGGTCGCTGACGTCGTATTGAAGGAGGTCGCCAGTGCCCCAGCATGAGGCGTAGAGGAAGCGGTCGTCGAGGCTGAGGCTGATCTCGGGAACCAGCGGCGGCACCGCCTTGAACCCTTTCAGAGGTGCGGGCAATTGAGCTGGGTCGGCGGGCTCGGCTGGGATTTCGATAACCTTGCGGATGTCGAAAGTACCGTTGGTGGTTCGATACCACAGCCAGACTGGTAGGGTCGTGAGCGGGGCGAAGCTCGAACGCCAACTGATGCTCCTTGCCCATCTCGAGCACTTGCAGATGGCGCCGCCGGCGCAGGTCCCAGACGTGCAGCCGATGGCCGTATTCGCCGTTAACGATCAGGTCCAGACTAAGCCCGTTCTCAAACGTGTCGGGCGTGCCCCACTCGCTGGTGATGGCTACGTCATAGCCGAGGTGCCACCAGAAGTCGTAGGCGAGGTATTGCGGACCACGATCGAGCTCCCATTGGCCAAGTACGTCGAAGCTATCATGGTCGAGCAGGAAGATCCCGCCCGGACCGCCACCGTTTCCCGAGCCCATCGCGCTCATGTAAATGGCGTCAGGGCCGCAATGCGAGGTATGCGGGCGGCTATAATTCGCCCGCGTAGCCAGTTCTTCCGCCTCGATTACCTTGACGACCTGAGGCTTGAGTGGGTCGGTCTTGGTATCGAGGATGTGGAGCCGGGACGATCGCAGCCCCGGTACGAGCAAGTAGCGCCGCTCGACATGCGGATGCGGCGAGTAGGGGCATAGCGCGGCGCTGCACGCGTTCCATCCGAAATGATGGAGCTCGTCGCCGACGCCGGGCATCTCGGTGCGCCCCACGATTTGAGCGTAGGTGGGCGAGGCGGGATTGAGGTCGAGCACGCACATCGCGTCGTGGCGGCCATTTTTGGGTTCCGGATTGAAGGCGGCGACATAGGCGAGCTTCTCGCGCGGTCCCTGCATCGCCATACGCGGCGACGGATAAAAGGTTTGATCCGTTTTCCAGAGAGCCATAGGCAACCCTCCCGAGGTGGATAGGCTGCCACGATAACTTGGGCAACCCACACCGTTCAAGCGCGATTCCGGTGAAGGTTCCGCCTCGGTTTTAGGCTGATCCGTTCTTGCCAAGCACGAAGCGGATGACATAAGGATTTCTTTCGGTGACCCTATGGGCTAGCGCCGTCAGGGCAAGACTTCGTCTGCGAGGCCACACTTATGGATGTTTACGTCGATTCGGATTCTCACTTGCTCGAACCCAATGACATCGCTACGGAATACGTCGCCGCAAAGTACCGCGAACTGGTGCCGCAAGTGGTCGAACGCGACGGCATCGCCTATATAAAAATCGAGGGCCGAGTATTCGACGAACTGCCCATTGCAGCCGCCGGTATACCGAACGGCCTGAGCGATCTCGACAAGACGCTGCATACGAAATGGGATGAGGTGCCGGCGGGCGGCAGAGATCCTCATGCGCGGCTGCAGGTGCTCGATACCGAGGGACTCGCCGCCAGCGTGCTCTATCCCACGATCGGACTGCTTTATGCTGGGATTAGAGATGCCGAAGTGGCCGCGGCTACTTGTAACGCATATAACCGATGGGTTGCTGATTTCTGTGGAGTCGCGCCCAAGCGCCTTTTCGGGGTCGGCACAGTGCCGCTGCAGGACGTCAGCTTAGCAACCGCGGAACTGAAAAATATCGCGCGGATAGGGTTGTGCGCAGCCACGATCCGCCCGACTCCCTACAATGAACGGCGGCTCAGCGACCCTGCTTATGAGCGCTTCTGGAGTACCGCCGAAGAACTGAATCTGCCGATTTCGGTCCATGGCAGTTTCGCGATTGATACTATCTCCAGTGTCGCGTGCGACCGCTATCCGAATAACGATTTGTTCTTCAGCCACGTGATTTGCCATCCGCTCGAGCAGGAGATGGCCTCAATGGATATCGTGTGCGGCGGAGTGCTTGCACGCCATCCAAAGCTTCGAGTCTCCTTCCTGGAAGCGGGCTCAGGATGGATTCTCTACTGGCTCGACCGGCTCGACGGCCATTACGAGAAAATGGGGAAGCTGGTGCCATGGATGAAGGAAACACCCTCGGACTATTTCCGGCGGCAATGCTGGATTGCGTATGACGCCGACGAAACCACTCTGCAGTATGTGGTCGACCATGGCCTCGGCCACAACATTCTGTGGGGCGCAGATTATCCTCACTTCGACTGTCTCTATCCAGGCGCCCTAAATGAGTTGCGTGAAAAGCTGAACCGTTTCCCGGACGAGGTTGGCGAATCGCTCTTGCGCACCAATCCCGCGCAATTCTACAACGTCGATTTCGCCGGTTGAGCCTCCGCCTCCGGCGCCTTACATGGGGCAGTAAAAGCCTCGCCAGGTTGACAAAGCCTTATTTAATCATTTTGGTTGTAATGGATATTGTGCTCCTAATCGAATGCGCCGCGTAAATCGCATCGCGCGGCGCGGGAGGACCTGCTATGGAGTCCTTGCGTGACGTGACGGCGTTGGTGGGGCGAATTCTCTTGGCGTTGATTTTCGTGCTGTCCGGTTTGAACAAGGTCATGACCATGAGCGGCACGGCCGGCTACATGGCGCAGGCGGGAATTTCGGCACACCTGGTCCATCCCGCGCTGTACCTCAGCATCGCGGTCGAGCTGGGTTGCGGATTGCTGGTAATGGCCGGTCTGCAGGCACGCTGGGCTGCGCTAGTTGTCTTTCTCTGGCTGATCCCAGTGACGTTGCTTTTTCACGTCGGCGGCTATTACCACGCCGTCCAGCAACATCAGGCGATGGCCGCCTTGACCCAGCAGATCATGTATTTGAAAAACGTCGCCATGATGGGCGGGCTGCTGGTGCTGGCCGCGATGGGTCCTGGTGGGCTAAGCATCGACCGGCTTAGATCGGTGACCGGAGTGAGCGCGGCACGGCGTGCGGCCTAGCTTTGTAGGCTGGATTTGTAGGGGCGGCTCTTGAGCCGCCCTCCTGGTCTCCATAACCACGAGACAAGACGGCGTCTTTGAAGGCCGCCCCCCGCAACGCCTTTATCCGCTACGCGGATTGGCGCAAAGCCGATTTGACCAGATCTTGTAATTCGCCGGTCTCGTAGAGTTCACGGACGATATCGCAACCGCCAATGAACTTGCCGTCAACAAAGACCTGGGGAATGGTAGGCCAGTTGCTGTACATTTTTATTTCTTCGCGTAACTCGGGATCGCTCAGCACGTCCACTGTTCCGTATGGCACTGCGAGTTGCTCGAAGATCTGGATGGTGGCCGCGGAAAATCCGCACATCGGGAAATTGCGGTTGCCCTTCATGAATATGCAGATGCGGTTGTCCGTGATCGCTGACTGGATACGCTCGCTCACCTCCGACATTCTCGTCACCTCCGATTCGAATACTGTATAGGGGTCAATGTTGTAAGCGACAGCGCATGAACCCGGGCCTGCATTGCGTCTCCTAGTGTCGCATACACCGCCTGGTGGCGTTGGACGAGCCCTTTGCCCTCAAACGACTCACTGACGACCATCGCCTCGAAATGGTCGCCGCCGCCGGTCGTGTCACGCACCTCGACGTAGGCGCCTGGCAAGCCGAGTTCAATTAATCGCTTAAGCTCCTGGGGATCCATCGTCGAGTGATTCTACCGCGCCCTGCATCGTCAATTCCACTACCAGAGCCCATTCACGTATGGGTCGAGATTATACGGCGTTCACGATGCTTTTGGCATGGCAGTTTCACCTGTTGTGAAAATAGAAGACAACCCCCACCTAACCTCCCCCTGGTCAGGGGGAGGGATTGGATTTTCACCTCGGCGCGGGTGGGTGGCAGGCCCATGGCCAACTACTCTGGCCAGAATCGGGCGCTGAAAAACATTAGAAGAATTCTACGCTGCCGTCAGCAATTCTTATGATTTGCGTTTGCGGGGTAGATTGGAAAGACTTATTAAAGGCGTTGAGAAACACGGAATCTGCCCCGCGGAAAGCCGGACTCGGCCGATGGCGTCGAGCCCGCACGGCGGCGCTTGGGTGCGCGCTCCGCAACGGAGGATGTAATGCAAACAAAGGGAAGAATTATCGCGGACGGCGTGATGGCCGGGCTGCTCGGCGGGGCCATCATCGCACTGTGGTTCTTGATCTTCGATGCGGCGAGTGGCCATCCGCTACAAACCCCTGCGTTGCTCGCGGCCGCCCTCCTTCACGGTTCGCGTACTCCGGTGGCGCTCACCGGCACTGCGTGGACGCTCGTAGCGGAATACACGCTCGCCCATTTCACCGTATTCGCGCTGCTCGGTGCAATCGGCGCTCTGCTGATCGACGGAGCCGAGCGTCATCCCGAATTGTTCGGAACGCTGCTGATTTTCACCATTGCGTTCGAAGTGTTCTTCATCGCCCTGCTAATGCTGGCGGGACCTGCGGCAGCGGCTGCGATGCCGTGGTGGAAAATAATCGCCGGGAACTTGATGGCAACCGCGGGCATGCTCGGCTTTTTCTTCTGGCGACAGCCGGTGCTGGCGCAAAATATGATGGGTCAGTGGACAGGCGTGGCGCGCGAAGGGGTGGTGTCAGGGGTTATCGGCGGTGTGATTGTCGCGGTTTGGTTCCTGGTCTACGACGTCGCGGCCGGCCATCCGTTCCATACGCCGGCGCTACTGGGTGCAATCGTGTTCAACGCCATGCATCAGCCGGAAAGCTTTGCGGTCAGCACGGCGTTGGTTCTCGGCTACACCGTCTTGCACTTTTTTGCCTTCATCATGTTTGGCATTGCATCATCAATCCTGATGGTTGCATCGGAGCGCGAGCCGGTAGTAGCGCTGGGCGAACTGGTTCTGTTCGCCTGGTTCGAATTGTGCTTTGTCGCATTCGTTACGTTCCTGGACACTACCGCGGTCGAAGAGATCGGGTGGTGGAACATAATTGGTGGTAACATCGCCGCACTGGCGGCGATTATTGCCTACTTCGAGCGGGGCCATCCGCGGATTATCCGCCGGATTATCGATCGCTGGGAAGGTCTGCGCGACGAAGCGGCGACTCAACGCAGCTAAGCCTGCTGACACCCCCATATCGAGAGGCTGTCGATATTGATGAGCAGAGGGAGAAGAGTCGGGATTCCTCGCGCGGCAGCCACGCGCGGGAATGACAGAAAAGGCCCGCCTTCTCTTAGTTTGTCATTCTCGCGCGCGTCTGCCCCTCGCCCGCTCATTTGCGGGAGAGGGTAGGGAGAGGGTGCAGCCTCTGCCGCGCGTGAAGAATCCCGGGTCTTTTCCTGATTAGGACGCCGCGGAGAGAAAATCGACAATCTGATCCGAGTTCGGGGGTTCGCCAACCGTAACGGGCTTCGGTGCTCGACCGGCGGAACGCGTGAACGCATCGATAGCTTGCGCTGTCGCCTTGCCGAATCGGATGAATCGAACCAGACCAGCGGGCTGCGGAAAAGGCCTACCGCACCCCTGCTTTCCCTCTGTAATCTCCCGCAGAGGGCAGAACTAAACACTAGCGGAGCCGAAGGGCGGAGCGAGCTAACGAGTCTGCGAGGTGCGAATCAAAAACGAAGGAAGCCAATTTTATCGCAGAATACGGAAAGGCTTTCATAAGCAAATAGCTTTTTCCGCATCCTGCTGGGCCATTCGGTGGAGGCCATCGCCCGATGAACACCAAACGGCGCGAGCGGATCATCGACGAAGTTGACGCGTCAAGCTGGATCGCTGACGGAATGACGATCGCCATTGGGCAGCCGACACCGATGGCGTTAGTGCGGCAGATAATCCGGCGAGGCATCAAGAATCTGACGATTGTCGACGCGGGCTTTTCGCTCGACCTCCTGGTCGCGGCCGGATGCGCCCACAAGGTCATGAGCTACTATGCCGGCGGCGGTTTTGGTAACCCGGTCATGCCCGCGTTTCGCCGCGCGGCCGAGCGCGGCGAAATCGAAGTATGGGAATGCGAGGAAGGAATTCTGTGTGCCGGATTGCAGGCTGCCGCCCAGATGCTGCCGTTTATGCCGTGGCGCGGCGGTGTCGGCACTTCCTTGCCAGAGCTCAACCACGACCTCAAGCTCTTCAAGGATCCGATCAGAGGCGAGACTTTACTCGCCGTTCCCCCGATCAAGCCTGACGTTACAATCCTGCATGCGGCCGCCGCTGACCCATACGGCAACGTACGGCATTTTGGCGGGCCGGGCTGGATCGATCTTTTTATGTATCGCGCGGCCGACCGCACGATTGTTCAGGTCGAACACGTCATTTCCAATGAGCAGGTGCGTACCGATCCCTGGAAAACAACGATTCCAGCCGCCGATGCGATAGTGCGCGCCCCCTTCGGCGCCCATCCGTTCTACTCACGCGGCTTCTATCTGCAGGACAACGACCATCTGCGCGAATACAGCTCGGCCTCATCCGAGTTCGCCGCGGGCAAAAGCGACCCGCTAAATGCTTATCTGGATCGGTACTGCCGCAACCCGCCAACTCATGCAGACTATCTGGAAGAGATCGGAATCAAGCGGCTGTCGTCGTTGCATGAATACTGAACTCTGCTTGAGTGGCACAGGCTTCCAGCCTGTGATTCTTTGGAAGGGAACACACAGGCTGGAAGCCTGTGCCTGTAGTTTCTACATTTACAGCTAAGATGACGGTTGATTCTGTTCGGTGCAATTTGTTGTTATGTCATTCCGAGCAGGTTACGCGGCGAGGCCGCGGCACGGCACGCCAGGAAATAACCGCCGCGACTCCCCCGAGAGCGAACAGTCGGCGAATGTGGCGGTTATCTCCTTAGGAGCGAAGCCGAGGCATCGGAGTTTACCCTGAGCGCGCTTCGCGCGTGAGGGCGAAGCGCTAGCGGCGACAACTGCAT
>WNFD01003303.1_pt1 | contig 16204 bp, 7 predicted proteins | sample 5400491 | NCBI WGS metagenome assembly WNFD01 (sample SAMN13153343, study PRJNA577476) | soil metagenome | isolation source: 120 cm saprolite under Douglas fir tree site 2 hole 2 replicate 2 | place: USA:California | collected 2015-04-18 | reverse complement strand
GGCCGAGATGGCTCTGCGCGGCGCAACCCCCTCCCAATTCACGCATTTGAAAGCGCCGGAACAGCGCTTCCAGGACCGGCCGTTTGCAGGCGGCGACGGCGCCATAATCAATGACCCCGGAGGAACGCGCGGCGGCGCGGGTCAACCCGAACCAGCCGCTTTCGACCAGAGCATGCACGGTTTTGTCGTCGGGAAAACCAAGCACGGCGGTTACGTCGATATAAAGGTAATCAAGCCAGATCCGGCTCGAGGGCGAATAAGGACTGATATGCAGCGGCTCGGCGGCGAACAGCGCGTGAAGCGGGTTGATGCCGAGCGTTACCGCCGCACAGGACCCGGTTGTGCGGGCAAACATCGCGAGGTCGGTGAAATCGCCCATCCCCCAATTGCGCGCACTGCGCAGCCCGTAGAGCTGGCAAGTCAGGCCCCAACTGCGCGCGCCCGGCCCGAGTTCGACGGGGAGGTGGCAGCGCGCCGGGGCAACGATCAGGCCGAGCTGCGCCATGACACCGCCGGCCTCGAGGTCAAGCTGATGATAGCCAATCGGCAGGCCCGCCGGCAGCGGCATGGAGAACTGCTTTGCCCCTCGCCCCGAGACCGCCACCCGGCGGCCCGAGCGGTGCTCCCCATTCTCGAGACGGCACGACCAGGAGATTTCCCGACAGTTGCCAGGCAGACGCAGTACCAGCGCAGGATGTGCCGCCTCGGCGCGAACAAAGTGTATTGGGCCCACTCCCAGCGGCGCGCGCCGCTCTTCCTCAGCCAGAAGGTCTAATGCGCGCGTCGGATCGGCTGGAAGACCGAAGGCGCCGATCAGCGCGAGAAGCGTGTCGTCCGATACTTGGCGAGTTCGACCGAGCGCGTCGGTATAACTGGGCTCGATACCGACAAGCCTGGCGACCTGCCCAATCGTAGCGCGGTCGTTCATCTCACTGCGGAGCCGGCGGAAGAAGGAAGAACGCCGCGCTAAAGGGCGCCCCCGGTTCGGCAGACGAATAGAGCAACCGTCCATTGGCCGCCGTCGGCGGGACCGCCACGGGCTCCTGAGCGAAATTCGCGAGCAGCAAAAGCCGCGCGCCGTCGCCGAGCCGCCACTCGGCGCTCACGGCCTTGGGCCCGAGTACCTGGTAGCTGCCGGCGAAGGGCTGGATGCCGGCGAGCCGGGGCACGATTTCCTGCGCCCGGATGGCCAGAAGCCGGCGATACTGCGCAAGCCAGCGCGCATGGCCCTCCCGGCGCGGTTCCGCCCAATCGAGCCGCGACATTGCGAAGGTCGAGAGCGCGGTTGGATCCGGGATCTGCTCGAGCGCCGGCTGGTCGTGTAACTCGGGGAAGTGGGCGAATTCGCGCTGGCGTCCGGCGCGCACACTATCGGCCAAACCTGGTTCGAAATCGCAGAAAAACGCGAAGGGCCGCAGGCTCGCCCATTCCTCGCCCATGAACAGCAATGGTATTTGCGGCGACAGCAGCACAATGGCTATACCGGCCTGCAAGGCGGGTTTGGACGCATACGACGACAGCCGCGTTCCGTACGGGCGGTTGCCAACCTGGTCGTGGTTCTGCAGGAAAGAGATGAACGCCGATGCGGGCAACTCGCCAGACGGCTCGCCGCGCCGCTTTCCGCCGCGAAACGGCGAAGCGGCCCCCTGGTAGGCAAAACCTTCGGCGAGCGCACGACCGAGATGCTCCGCCGGCCGATCTGTGTAGTCGCCGTAGTAGCCCCAGCTTTCCCCGGTGATGAGGAGATGCAAGACGTGGTGCAGATCGTCATTCCATTGCGCAGTATAGCGCTCCGCGCGGCCACGGCTCCGCGCCAGACGGCGCGCCTCATTGCGATCGTTTTCGAGAACGAGATGAATTTCCCGACCGGTAATGCGGTCTCGCGCGAATTGAGCGATCTCGTCGATGATGTCAGGCTCGCTTTCGTCGATAATTGCGTGCACGGCATCTAGACGCAGGCCGTCAAAATGAAACTCTTCGAGCCAATACAAAGCATTGCGCACGAAGAAGTCACGCACCGGCCGGCTGTGCGGCCCAGAGAACTCCAGTCCGGCTCCCCAAGGGGTCTGGTGACGATCGCTGAAGAACTCGGGCGCGATCGCCGGGAGATAGTTGCCTTCCGGACCCAGGTGATTGTAGACGACATCGAGAAAAATGGCGAGCTCGCGGGCATGGCAGGCCTCGGCGAGCCGCTTCAACTCCTCCGGTCCCCCATACGGCGAGGCGGGAGCGTAGATGAAGACGCCATTGTATCCCCAATCGCGGCTCCCGGGGAACTCGGCGACCGGCAACAACTCGACCGCAGTCGCGCCGAGCTCGCGGATATGATCGAGGCGCCGGATCGCGCCCGCGAAATCGCCAGTCTCGGAAAAGGTGCCGACATGCAGCTCGTAAAGGATGATTTCTTCCCATGGGCGGCCACGCCAGCCGACGTCGTTCCAGACATACCTTTCGGGGTCGACGACCTCGCTTGGACCGTGAACGCCTTCGGGTTGGTGGCGCGAAGCGGGATCGGGAACGATCCTCCCGTCGACGACGTAGCGGTAGCGCGTGCCGGGCCCCGCCAGAGGGGCCGTGAGCGAGAACCAACCGCTCACCTCGGCGACCATCGGAATTGCCGGCTGGCTTCCTTCCTCGATCTGCAATGACACGGAGCTCGCGCTCGGCGCCCAAAGGCGGAACCGAACACCGTCGGCGACTGGCTCGGCACCAAACGGGAGCTTATGATGCCGTCGCATCATCCTCCCCCGACACAGCGTTCTCGGGCCGTACGACACCGGAGATGAACGAGTTTCGTGGCGGCGCTTCTGGTCGCGGCGCGCGATTTATGAACAGCGCAAAGGAATGAGCCTGTAACCGGTAAACCTCTCCCGGTGTATAGCGCTCGCCGCTGGCAACAAGCCCAGACGGTTGTGAGGTATCGACGAGCGCTTCCCAGGACATTGGCGCGGCGAGGCACGGGATGTGGAAATCGAGGCCCTCGTGATATGCGTTCATCATTACGAGAAAGCTCTCGTCGATGTCGCGCTGGCCGCCCGGCGTGAAGAATTCGCCCGCCGCGCCGCTCAGAACGTAACCAAGCGACAGCGCGACCGGATTGTTCCAATCCTCGGCAATCGCCTCCTTACCCGACGGGGTGACCCAGGTGATATCTTTAACCCCGGCCTCGGAAAGCACCTCTCCGCGCAGAAATCGGGGGCGCGAGAAGACCCGGTGCTCTCGCCGCAGGTGGATCAGATAGCGGACAAACCGAGCGAGGTCTGCGTCTTCGTGTCTGATATGTTCCCAATCGAACCATGAGATCTCGTTGTCTTGACAATAGGCATTATTGTTACCCCGCTGTGTCCGTCCGATCTCGTCGCCAGCGAGCAGCATCGGAACGCCAAGCGATAACAGAAGTGTAGCAAGCAGATTGCGCTTCTGCCGATCCCGCACTGCTACGATGTCAGGATCGCAGGTCGGTCCCTCGACACCGTAATTCGAGCTGAAGTCGGCATCGCTTCCGTCGCGATTGTCCTCACCATTGGCCTCGTTGTGCTTGTCGTTGTAGCTGACCAGATCCTGCACCGTGAAACCGTCATGGACGGTAATGAAATTGATGCTCGCCCAGGGACGCCGACCGCGGTAGCCGAAGATGTCGGAGGAGCCTGCCACGCGCGAGGCCAAATCGGCGACAAGACCTTCGTCACCCTTCCAAAAACGCCGGAGAGTGTCGCGGTAATGACCGTTCCACTCGGCCCAGCCTGGAGGAAAATTGCCGAGCTGGTAGCCGTAAGGACCGAGATCCCAAGGTTCGGCAATCAGCTTGACCCCGGCCATTACCGGATCTTGTCGAATCGCATCGAAGAACGAGCTGCCCTGTCCATAATCGCCGTTCTCGCGCGCCAGCGCCGTGCAGAGGTCGAAGCGGAAACCGTCGACATGCATCTCCAGCGCCCAATAACGCAGCGATTCCATGACGAGCTGCAGCACCCTTGGATGATCGAGGTTCAACGTATTGCCGGTGCCGGTGAAGTCGTGATAAAAGCGCCGGTCGGCGTCCAATTGATAGTATGAGGCATTGTCGATACCGCGGAACGACAGAGTCGGGCCAAGGTGATTGCCTTCGCCGCTGTGATTGTAAACGACGTCGAGGATGACTTCGATCCCGGCATCATGCAGCCGCTTGACCAAGGTTTTGAAGCCGGCGATCGAATTCGTCGCCAGGAGGCGCGGATCCGGCGCAAAGTAGGCGATCGAGTTGTAGCCCCAATAGTTGGCGAGCCCCTGCTCGATTAGATGGCGGTCGTCAACCGAAGCGTGTATCGGCATCAACTCAACCGTGGTCACCCCGAGCTCCACGAGGTAGTCGATCATCGCGGGTGAGGCGAGACCGGCAAACGTGCCGCGGTGAACAGGATCGACATCGGGATGCTTGATCGTGATCCCGCGCACATGCAACTCGAGGATGATCGTTTCTTCCCAAGGGATCAGCGGACGGCGATCCTCACCCCAAGTAAAGGCGGGTTCGACAACCCGACATTTCGGGATCTGGCGTGCATTGTCGCGCCGGTCGAACGACAGATCGGCACGCTGACTACCGACGCGGTAGCCAAAGAGGGCATCGCTCCACCTCAGCCTGCCGTGCAGCGACCTGGCGTATGGATCGATCAACAATTTGTTGGAATTGAAGCGGTGCCCGTTCGAGGGATCGTAGGGCCCGTAGACGCGGTAGCCGTAAAGCAAGTTCGGACGGGCATCCGGTAAATAAGCGTGCCAGACCTCATCGGTGTACTCCGGGAGAATAATCCGCAACTCCTCACGGTTCCCCGAGCGATCGAACAGGCATAGCTCGACCTTTTCAGCATGAGCCGAAAAGAGGGCGAAATTGACTCCCTCGCCGTCCCACGTCGCCCCAAGCGGATGGGGACGCCCCGGCCATACTTTGGTAGGCGCGGCCATCGCGCCTAATCCGCGGTGAGGATTAGAACGCCGAGCGGTGGGAGCCTCAGACTGATCGAGTGATGGTAGCCGTGCATCGGATGGGGCTCGGCATGCACCTCACCGGCATTGCCAACCCCGCTGCCGCCATATTCCGTCGCGTCGGTATTGATTCGCTCGCGATAGCGCCCAGACCGGGGGACCCCAATGCGGTAACTCTCGCGTGGCACCGGTGTGAAGTTGCAGACGACGATTGCCAACTGGTGCGGATCGCGGCCGCGCCGCGCATATGACACGATGCTTTCAGCTGCGTTCGCCACGTCGATCCAAGAAAAGCCGTCGGGATCGCAGTCCAGCTCGTGCAGCGCCGGCGTATCGCGATAAAGGAAATTGAGATCGCGCACCAGCCGCCTTATCCCCTCGTGAAAGGGATCAGCAAGGAGCTGCCAATCGAGCCCGATATCGTGGTTCCATTCTCGTTCCTGGGCGAACTCGCCGCCCATGAAGAGAAGCTTTTTGCCCGGATGGGTCCACATATAAGCCAAATAGGCGCGCAGATTAGCGAAACGCTGCCAGCGGTCACCCGGCATCTTACCAATCAGCGATCCCTTGCCGTGCACCGTCTCATCGTGGCTAAGCGGCAGAATGAAGTTCTCGTGATAGGCGTAGAGTAGCCCGAAGGTGAGGTCATTATGATGGTACTTCCGGTGGATCGGATCGCATGACATATACCGTAGCGTGTCGTTCATCCACCCCATGTTCCATTTGTACCCGAAGCCGAGCCCGCCGACATAAGCCGGGCGAGACACCATCGGCCAGGCGGTCGATTCCTCGGCCGCGGAAGTGGCCCCGCTCACTTCGCCGAAGATCAGCTCGTTCATCCGCCGCAAAAACGCGATCGCCTCGAGGTTCTCGCGTCCGCCGAAGCGGTTGGGGAGCCATTCTCCGGCGCGGCGGCTGTAATCGAGATACAGCATCGAGGCGACCGCATCGACTCGGATACCGTCGATGTGAAATTCACGCAGCCAGTAGAGCACGCTCGACAGCAGAAAATTTGCGACCTCCCGGCGGCCGTAATTGTAGATGAACGTGCCCCAGTCGGGATGAAAGCCCTGCCGCGGATCGGCATGTTCGTAGAGCGCGGTGCCGTCGAAGCGGCCGAGCCCGTGCGGGTCGTTCGGAAAATGTCCCGGCACCCAGTCGAGCAGCAATCCGAGCCCTGCGTTGTGGCAGGCCTCGACAAAGGCACGGAAATCGTCGGGCGTCCCGTATCGGCTCGTCGGCGCGAATAACGAGATCGGCTGATATCCCCAGGAACCGTCGAACGGGTATTCGGTCAGTGGCATCGCCTCGATATGAGTGAAGCCCATGTCGCGCGCATAAGGGACGAGCTGGTCGGCGAGCTCACGATAGGTCAGGTACCGCCCCTGCTCGGCAAGATTGCGGCGCCACGAGCCGAGATGGACTTCGTAAATGGCGATTGGCGCTTCGCGATCATTGTGCCGCCAGCGCTCCGCCATCCAAACGCCATCATGCCACACATGGCGCGACGGGCCGGCCACAACTGACGAGGTACCCGGCGGTTTTTCGGAGCGCTCGGCTTGCGGGTCCGCTTTGAGCGGCAGGAGTTGGCCATCAGCTCCAAGGATCTCGTATTTATAGAGATGACCAGGCCGAAGCCCTGGCACGAAGAGCTCCCAAAACCCGCTCGCCTCTCGGCGTCGCATCGGCATCCGCCGGCCATCCCAGAGGTTGAAGTCGCCGACGACGCTGACCCGGCGCGCATTCGGCGCCCACACAGCAAAGGTGACCCCCTCGACCCCCTCGTGGACGAATAAATGAGCGCCAAGCTTTTGGTAGCTCGCAAGATGGTTCCCTTCGACGAGCAAATGAATGTCGAGCTCACCGAGGACCGGCGGGAAACGGTAGACATCGTCGAATTCGTGCTGAATGCCGCCGCTCGATGTGCGCAACCGATAGCGGAACGGCTGCTGTCGATCGGCGACTGTGGCCACGAAGAGCCCATCCCGATGAACCCGGACACCCTCGGCGGCAATCTTACCCGTAGCCGACTCGACGACCGCCATCTGCTGCGCCCCGGGCAGCATTGCCCGCACGCAAATCCCGCCATCGACGCGATGCATGCCGAGAAACGAGAACGGGTCGTCGTGGCGGGCCTCGACGATCGCCTCGACCTGCGGGTCAAGCCTCTGCGGCACGCTCGCCTCGACCTGCAGGTCAAGCCTATGCGGCACGCTCGCCCTTCTCCGTCTTGGCCAGAATCCCGAGAATCCCTTTTAGCGGGATGTCGACCCAGGCGGGCCGATTCGCCAACTCGTAAGACACCTCGTAGACGGCCTTTTCGAGCATAAAGAACGCCGTCATCTCGCGCGCCTGCTTCTTGCTCGCCGGATAGGCCGCGCAACCACGCATCGTCTTGCGGTAGGCGGCCCGAAAGCCATCCACCGCCCGCTGCCGCCAGGCCTCGGCCAGCTCCATCATTCTCGGCTCGGCCGCCGGCCGTGCTTCGGCGAGCTGCCGTACGGCGGCAACGGCGGCGTAATCGAACGAGCGAATCATCCCGGCGACATCGCGCAACGGCGAGCCCTTGCGCCGGCGCGCGGCGAGCGGTCGTGCCGGCTCTCCCTCGAAATCGATGATAAAGAAATCATTCTGAACGACGATCACCTGGCCGAGGTGGAAATCCCCGTGATATCGCGTCTTCTGCGCCTCCAGCGTGTCCGGGATCAGCCTAGGGATGCGCTCGAACAGCGCATCGCGGCGCTCGAGCACGCGGTCGGCGAGATCCTGGGTCGCGGGGGGTAGGCTCGACCGTCCGCGCTCCAACCCGGACAGCATATGTGCCGCGGCCGCCGCGAGCGCGTCGCGCCACTCGGCGATGTCCTCGCGGCTGATCGGCTCAGGCGCGAAATCGGAGTCGTCGCCGGCGTGTTCGGCCAGCGCTCGGTGCATCTCCGCAGTGCGGATCCCGAGCTGGCGCGCCAGCATTAGGAAGAAGACATCGGGATCGGCCAGATTGGATGGGTCCTCTCCAGTGGAAAGTGCGTCGTCGAGATAGCGGGTCAGGTAGTTGAGCGCCTGCGTCCAGCCGTCTCCCTGATTGCGGATAAAGCCGAACAGCACGCCGAGCGCGTGCTCTTCTGCTCCGCTCTCGCCATCGAGGGAGATCTCCAATGTGGCGAGCAGGGGCGGCGTATTGGCGAACCCGGCGCGCTCGACCAGGAACCGCGACATTTCGACCTCAGGGTGCGCACCGGGCTGGAGCCGCCGGTAGAGCTTGAGCATCCCGTATTCTTCGAAGAACACCGAGCTGTTCGACTGCTCCGTGCTAGCGCGTCGAACCACAAAGCGCTCAGGCAGCGCCGACTGATCGAAACTCGGCGTCTTGCGGCAGCGGATTTCGCCGCCCTCGAGCGGCACCGTCGCTTCGCGTTGGATCGCGTCGATCATCGCCAGGGCAAAGCCCTCCTGCGAAAGAGCGTCGACCAGCGCGCCCTCTTTGCGGGATTGTCGCAATTCGGCCAGCGTGACCGGAATTAGCCCCTGTCGCAGGTCGGTCTCGGCCGGCGACCAAATTGCGATAAGCGGCAGGAAATAGCGTGGACGATCGCCGGCGGCGAGTTGCGCCTCGACCACTGACGCCAAAAACGTCTCCGAACCCGATCCATCCTCGAATTGCCGGACGATCTCGCCATGCGCCCGCACCGAGGCCCCCTTTATCCGCTGGTCCTTCTCCCCAAACCAACGCTGGCGGGGCAAAAAGGCTGGGATCGCCTCGTTCTCGAGCTGCGGCTGGGTGTGCTGGCGGAACAGATCCGCCCAATTACGCGGCATCACCAGGGTCAGGAATTCGGGCGGAGCCGCTTGCAGACCGGCGCTTTCCTGCGCAGGGAGCAAGTCGAACCAAAAGAAGCCGTACGGCTGCAGGGTCAAGAGATAGGGCAACTCGCCCACTGTCGGAAACATGCTGCGCCCGAGAAGCTCGACCGGTTGGCGGCCGCGGAACTCCGACAGATCGAGTTCGACCGCCTGCGGCGAGCGCGACAGATTGGCGACGCAAAGGATGATCTCGTCGTCGAGGGCGCGCAGATAGGCGATGACCTTGCGGTTCGATGGAAAGAGGAACCGCAGCGTGCCGCGGCCGAATGCGCGCCGCGAGCGTCGGGCGGCGATCAGCCGCTTTATCCAGTTCAGCAGCGATGATGGTGAACGGCTCTGCGCCTCGACATTGACGGCCTCGAACCCGTAGACGGGATCCATAATCGGCGGCAGGTAGAGGCGCGCCGGGTCCGCTCGGGAAAACCCGCCGTTGCGATCGAACGACCATTGCATTGGCGTGCGCACCCCGTCGCGATCACGCAGGAAGATATTGTCTCCCATGCCGATCTCGTCCCCGTAATAGAGGACGGGGGTCCCCGGCATCGAAATCAGCAACGCCTTGAGCAACTCGATTTTGCGACGATCGTTATCCATCAGCGGCGCGAGCCGGCGACGGATCCCAAGGTTGATCCGCGCGTGCCGATCGGTGGCGTAGTGGTTCCACAGATAATCCCGCTCGCGATCGGTGACCATCTCGAGCGTCAGTTCGTCGTGGTTGCGCAGAAACACAGCCCATTGGCAGGTCTCGGGAATATCCGGCGTCTGGCGCATGATGTCGGTGATGGGGTGTCGGTCTTCGGTCGAGACCGCCATGTAGATGCGCGGCATCAGCGGAAAGTGGAACGCCATATGGCATTCATCGCCCGCGCCGAAATATTGCAGTACATCTTCCGGCCACTGATTGGCCTCGGCCAGCAACATGCGATCGCCGTAGCGCATGTCGAGCTCGCGCCGCAGCCGCTTTAGAATCTCGTGAGTTTCGGGGAGGTTCTCGTTGATCGTCCCTTCGCGTTCGATTAGATAGGGCACGGCATCGAGGCGCATGCCGTCGACTCCGAGATCGAGCCAGAATCGCATGACGTCGATGATTGCTCGTAAGACTCGCGGATTGTCGAAGTTAAGGTCGGGCTGATGCGCATAGAACCGGTGCCAGTAGTAAGCCTGCGCCTGCGGATCCCACGCCCAGTTCGACTTCTCGGTGTCGACAAAGATTATGCGGGTTTCCGGAAATTTCTGGTCCGTGTCGCTCCACACATAGAAATCGCGCAGAGGTGAGCCGGGCTTTGCCCGACGCGCCCGCTGAAACCAGGGATGCTGATCCGAGGTGTGGTTGATGATGAGCTCGGTGATGACCCGCAAATTGCGGCGATGCGCTTCCCGCACGAAGGTCTTGAAGTCAGCCATCCGCCCATAAGACGGATTGACGTTTTTGTAATCGGCGATGTCGTAGCCATCGTCGCGCAGCGGCGAGGGATAGAAGGGCAGCAGCCACAGGGCAGTGACCCCGAGATCCTGCAGATAATCGAGCTTGCGGCACAACCCTTGGAAATCGCCGATCCCGTCGTCATCGGCATCGAAGAACGCCTTGACGTGCAGCTGATAGATAATCGCTTCCCGGTACCACAGCGGGTCCACGGTCGCAGACTGCGCGAGTGTGCCGCTCCGGGAGAGCGGCGCGGGAGCGTCGTCGGGTGGCGTCATAGGGTATCGGTTCGAAGCAGGCGGAAAATCATCGCGGGGTTGGTCTCGGGATCGAGGTGGAGGCGTTGCCGGGCGCCGCGGCAGGTCACGATGCGTCGCGTAAAAGCCTCCTCGAGCAAGAATTCGGCATCCGCCGCCATACCGAATTCGGCGAGTGGCAGCTCGACATCGCTCTCATGCGCAGCATGCGGGTCGAGATTGACGGCAACAATCACTGTATTGGTTCGGTCCGCCGAGGTCTTCGCGTAACCGAGAATATTGGGGTCTGTACAGTCGAGAAAGCGGAGGTTCAGAAATTCCTGCAATGCCGGATTGTCACGCCGAAACCGGTTCAGGATCCTTATATCCTTCTTGATGTTGCCCGGCCGATCCCAGTCCCACACCTTGTATTCGTATTTTTCCGAATCGAGATATTCCTCGCGCCTGACGACCGGTGTATCTCCGTACAGCTCAACGAATTCTGGATTCGCCAAATCGACGAATTCGACGGGTTCAGAGATCGGTGTGTTCTCACAGAGCTCGAACCCGTTGTAGATCCCATAAACGCCGGACAAGGTCGCCGCGAGCACGAGCCGGATTCGGAACGCGGGCCGGCCCCCGTCCTGCAGGAAGATCGGTAGAATGTCCGGTGTATTCGTGAAAAAGTTCGCCCGAAAATACTCCTTTGTAGGTTCTTGTGTAAGCTCAATCAGATATTCAGTCAACTCACTCTTCGTGTTCCGCCAGGTGAAATAGGTGTAAGATTGGCTAAACCCGGCCCTGGCGAGCGCCCGCATCATCTTCGGCCTGGTGAAGGCCTCCGACAGAAAGATCGCTTCCGGGCAGCGCGTCTTAACCTCGCGGATCAGCCATTCCCAGAACGGCAGCGGCTTGGTATGCGGGTTGTCGACCCGAAAGGTATGCACCCCCTCGCCGACCCAGAAGAGCACGGTATCCCGCAGTTCGGTCCACAATCCCTCACGGTCCGGGTTGTAGAAATCGACATTGACGATATCTTGGTACTTCTTCGGCGGGTTCTCGGCATATTTTATCGTGCCGTCGGGCCTAAAGCGGAACCAATCCTGATGCTCGCGCACCCAGGGGTGGTCTGGCGCGCATTGGATCGCGAAGTCGAGCGCCACCTCGATCCCGAGCGCTGCCGCGGCATCGACGAAGCGGTGAAAATCCGCGAGCGTACCGAGCTCCGGGTTGATGGCCCGATGGCCGCCCTCCGCGGAACCGATCGCATAAGGGCTTCCCGGATCGCCAGGCTGCGCGTCAGTACTGTTGTTCTTGCCCTTGCGGTTGATCCGGCCGATCGGATGTATCGGGGCGAGATAGACGACGTCGAAACCGAGCTCCGCGATCTCGGGGAGGCGTGCGATGCAGTCATCGAAACTGGCACTTCTGCCGGGCACCCTTCCCTGGCTGCGCGGAAACATTTCATACCACGAAGCAAACCGCGCTTCCTTGCGGTCGACGACGATCTCGAGTTCGCGGAGATAAGACACCACGCCGGTGCGAGGACCGTAGCGCGCCGACAACTCGCGCAACCCCCCGGAGAGCATCAGCTCGGTCCTTCGGGCTGAATCACCGCGATCGAAGCTGTGCAAGATTTCTCGGATCCGCGCGGCGTCACCTGGCAAGGCCTCGCGCAACATCACCGCGACGACGGCTCGGCCTTCGGCGAGATCGAGCTCGACGTTCTGGCCGGCTTGGCGCTTCTTCTCGAATTCGTCGCGCCAGCTTTCAAACTGATCGATCCACGCCTCGATCGTGTACCGCCACAGCCCAAGTTGATCGAGGCGAAAGTGGGCAACCCAGCGATCGTTGTCGAATAACATCAAAGGCGCTTCGCGCCAGGCTCGACCCTCCGGCGCAAATTTCACGACGGCGCGCAGCTTGTCATGCCCGTCGCAAAAGACGTCAGCCTGGACTTCGAACTCCTCGCCGCGAACCCGCTTGACCGGATAGCGGCCCTGGTCGAGCTGGGGCCAGACGTCCTCGATAACAATCCGCGCCTCTAGCCGCCACAGCGGATGCAGACCCTCACCCGCCTCGCGACGCTCGGCACCCTCTCCCGCATTGCGGGAGAGGGTGGACCCGGCGCGCAGCGTCGGGTGGGTGAGGGTGGCACGCAGAACATGCACTTCGAGCGGCGCGACCACGAGCCGAGTTCCGATCGTCGTGTCGGCCCCGGTTGGACGACGAGCGGGGGAGAAGTCCGCGAGCGCGAAACCCTTGTCCACAAGCGTTTCGAGCGCCGCCTCGCGCGGCTCGCGCTCGTCCCTATTGACGAGGATCAACGCCCGCTCCTCCCCGCTCTCGGTCTGGCGTTCCAGCGCCACCAGACGGTCGTCGTGGCTGGTCAGCAGCCGTTGCGGGCCCTCCTCGTTCAACGCCGGAATCGCCTTCTTCATCGCATTGACCTCTGCGATGAATTCGCTGAGGTCGAAGCGTTTGGGCTCGGGCTCGTGTTCGCCGGTGGTAACCGTCTCGAACGCCCGCGCCCAGCCGAATTCGAACCCCATCGGCATCATCACACCCGTCGAATACGACGCTGCGAAGGCATAGGCTTGGCGGTAATGTGGCTCTATCAGCGCTTTCGGAACTCCGGCGGCGAGCAGCTCGGCCGCCAACCGCTTAGTGTCATGGCTCTCGGGAAAGCCGATCGACGGCGCAATGCCACGAAACGCTTCGTACTGCTGGAGCAGCCACGGGCTCTCGAAGTCCCACCATTTGACGCTGTTGAAGAGATAGTCGAAGCCGGCGTCGGCAAGGGCAAGGACAGCCTCCAGCGGCGCGCCCACCGTCTCGGCGCAAAAGATCACCTCGGAGGACACCGCCTTAGCCGCCTCGGTTAGACCGCGCCAGACCTCAGCTGGCACTTTGTAGGCCACATCGCATCGGAAACCGTCGAATCCGAGACCGACATAGTGCCGTACCAACTGCTGAAAATAGGCGAGGATGTGGCGTTGCTGAGGCGGCCGGTAATCGAGCTCGGCGAGATCACCCCAGACCGTCTTGCGGGTGGGATCCGCGGGGTCGGTAACATAAGGAGAGACAAACTCACCGTGCCGATCGCGAGCAAACCAGCCCGGATGGCTGGCAGCCAGCTCGCTGTCCTTGGAGGTGTGATTGACAACCAGGTCCATGATCACGCGCAGGCCATGCCCGCGTGCCGAGTCAGTGAACCGACGCAGCAACACGTCGTCGTCGCCCGAGTCTCCGCCGCGGAAACGGGGGTTCAGGCGATAGTAGTCCTTGACGGCGTACAGGCTCCCAGAGAACCCCGGATAGTGAAAGGGGTTGACATAGACAGCATTGAACCCCATCGCCGCAATCCGCGGAAGATGCGCCATCCAGTCCCTAATGGTTCCCGCCAAGGTGGGAAAGAGATTATAAATACGAAGCCCTTCGCTCATCACGACAGCCTTGATTTAAGGAACCCACCCCGATCACCCGATCGATTTAATAATGTTCCCGCACCGAACAAGGCGCGTCGCGTGGAAGTTCCCTTCGGAAGAGTCCGATGTTCCCTCCGCTGGTCAGTTCCCGGCCCGGAAAGAACGACCGAACGGCCCGTCTTCATCCGCAGCGCAGTGAATGCCGAGGAAGAGAACCGGGATCGTCGTCAGCGCCAGCTGGAAGCAACCGCGAAGACTGCCACACCATACCGGGGTTGAGTCGGATGCTGTCTTGGCCGATCACCCCGGAGCTCGTTCGGAGCAGAGCGAAGATCATCGAGAGAAAACCGATCCTTGTCGAGCGTCTTGGCCGGCGGCCTGGGAGCCGATTGGGGTCGCCCACGCCACCATGTGCGATTAAGATGGGCCCATGACGATATCGGACGGACCGCGCTACGAGGACGATTTTTATGCGTGGACGCAGTACCAGGCCGAAGTGCTGCGCTCCATGCCCGTGTCGGACAATCGCTTCGATCGCGAGCATGTGGTCGAGGAGATCGAAGGTTTGGGCAAGAGCGAGCGTGACGCAGTCCGCGGCCAGATCCGACGCATCGTCGAGCATATGCTGAAGCTCCCGCACTCCCCCGCCGAGCAACCGCGTTTGGACTGGATCGAGACGCTAATCGAAGCACGGCAGAGCTTGTCGGACAAACTCACCCCGACTCTCCGGCGCGACGCCGAGGCGGTTCTGGGGAAACTGTATACGGACGGCCGGAAGCGCGCGGCGGTCGGGCTCCGCAAGCATGGCGAACCGGACGCCGCCGAACAGTTGCCCTCGGCATGCCCGTGGTCGCTCGACGACATCTGCCGCGAAGACTGGTATCCGACGGTACCCGATCGGCGATAACCTCCGAGGATCGATCCAACTGAGATGACGCCTCGCCCATCCCGCCCGCCGGCCTCGATCTACGTCGCCGGGCTGTTCGCGATGGGCTACACCGAGTTCTACATTTTCCTGATACCGCTCTACGCCCTCTCCCTCGGCATGAGCGCCGGCGAGGTTGGCATGCTGGTCGGCGGGCGCTCGCTGCTCGCGGTGTTCCTGTCGATCCATGTGGGCGTGCTGATGGACCGCCTCGGCACTCGCCGGGTGACATTATTCTTCGTCTGGACGGCGATGGCGATGGCGCCGATATTTCCGCTCGTGCCGTGGTTCTGGCCTTTGCTGCTGTTGCAAGTGGTAAATGGCGGCGCGCTGTCCTTTGCCTGGTCGGGTTCGCAGACCCTGATCGCCCAGCTAGCCGAGGGAGACGCCGAGTATATCGGCCGGTTCAGCTTCTTTGCGCGCATCGGCTCAACGGTCGCGCCGATAATCGTCGGTGCCGCCTGGGATTGGGGCGGAGCCTGGCCGTCCTATCTGGTCGGCGTCGCCTGGGGTGCGGTGCTGACCATCGCGCTGTTGCGCGCCCCGGAGGCGGACAATGCGACGACCGACGAGCCAGGCCCGCGCCGGCCGGCAAGCTTCCGCGCTCGCGACGTCCTTCCCCGGTTCCCCGACTACGTGCGCTGCTTCGCGCTGATGGCGATCCCGGCGGTGGCGACGACCATGGCTATCATCTTTTTGCGCACCGCCACCAACGGCGTGCAGAGCTCGCTCTATGTCGTTTATCTCAACGGGGTCGGCCTCAACGGGACGTCGATTGGCATCCTCTTTGCGGCCATCGAAATTGCGAGCGGCCTCGGCTCGCTGTTCGCCGGGCGGGCGTTGCGGCTCGGTGACCCCCAACGCACGATGCTGAGCGGGACGGTGCTGTCGATCGTACTGATCTGCTTGACCCCGTTCCTCGGTGGGATCTTTCTGCTGTTGTTGATGGCGCAGGCTGCGCGCGGCTGGCTGCAAGGTGTCGTCCAGCCCGTCATGTTCTCGGTGCAGGCCAAAGCCGTCGGACGGTACCGCCAGGGGTCGGTCGTCGGGTTGCGACAGACCATGAACCGGCTGGCGGCGATCGTGATCCCGCCGGCGATGGGTGCGATCGCCGACCGCTGGGGAGCCGGCCAGAGCTTTGTTATTCTCGGCAGTCTGTTGCTCCTGCTGTCCGCGCCGGTCGCGCTGATCACCCGCCGTGCCGCGCGCTCCGCCTCGGCCCAGAACGCCGAACCCAGACTGGCCGACTGATCGGCGACGCCTCTCCCCAGCGGACCGGTGCCGAGCTATGTTGCCGGTAGTCTCAGAGACGGTGAAGACCATGCCACAGCAGTCTCCATACTCGCTCGAAGATATTTTTCGGGAGGACTGG
>WNFD01011196.1_pt1 | contig 16205 bp, 15 predicted proteins | sample 5400491 | NCBI WGS metagenome assembly WNFD01 (sample SAMN13153343, study PRJNA577476) | soil metagenome | isolation source: 120 cm saprolite under Douglas fir tree site 2 hole 2 replicate 2 | place: USA:California | collected 2015-04-18 | reverse complement strand
CAGGATGGAACCGCAAGCCCACGCCCTTTGTCTGGAACGGCAAGCGACGCCGGCGGCGCGAACGCGCTCGCCTCCGCCGCCTGGCTGGCTCAGGCGCGGCCCTCGTCAAGGGTTACGCCATTGCTAGTTGACCCACTAGGAGACCCGAACATGCGTTGAACAACGCAAAGGGGGGAGAGTCACGGAAGCTCCCATGATCGGTATGAATTTCACCTGACGGCGCTCACGAAATGAAGATGAGATTGGGACGATGACGCAGAAAATGACCCAAGGCCGTTCTCAAGGCAAAAATGGCCACGATATCGGACAGATGACACCTGCTCCTAGAGGACCGGTGCTCTGCGCGTGCTACACTTTTCCAGTGAGCACCTGTTTGATCGCCGCAATGACGAGATCAGGTTGGTCGAGCTCGATGTAGTGCCCACTGCGGGTGGCAATTATCTGTGTACTATTGGTCGAGAGACTGACCAGGTCCTTTTGCAGGGTTAGCCAGGAGAGAGGGACCTGTTTTCCGGCATTCCCCTGGAAGAAGTTGCCAGGAACACCTCGCGTCAGTACTACCAGTGGGAGGTGTCCTAAGGAATGTCGAGCTGCACGGACCTGGGCAAGACTCTCGTCCCACGCCGCCTCCTCGTCAGACACTGTCTGACAATAGCGCGTTTGATAGAGGTGCGCTTTGTCCGCCAGTTGCACCGTAGGTGAATCCTCGGCTACGTCTCCATTCAGGTACCCGAGTAAGCGCAGGATCCCAAATAGGGCGAGTGCTTGACAGAGGGGGAGCAGATTTGTACCAGTTGGTCGCAAGTCGGGATAGCGATCCTGGTCTTCATGCGAGGAGTCGACGAGCACGAGGCCTGCCACCTGCTGTGGGTAGGTAAAGGCGTACAGGCGCATAATCAACCCCCCGGAGGAGTGTCCCACCAGGACATAGGGACCCGGGACGCCAGCCCTCGTGAGGAGCGTATGCAATTCCGTGACCATACGCCTGTTCGTGCGCGGCAGGGGACCCATGTCGCTCCACCCATAGCCTGCGCGGTCGTAGGAGCACACGTGCGTGAAGGAGGCTACGCCAGGTTGGACCTTGCTCCACACCAGTGACGTCGAGCCAATTCCCTCCTCGAGAATGACCGTCGGGCTTCCCGGACGGACCGCCCCGGTACAGTACAGGTGCAAGCGGTAGCCACCCACATCGATGAGTTTCCCAGGGGGTGGGTAGCTGGAGGCATCCTGCGCGCTCGCGATGCTTTGATACAGAAGCCCTGTTCCGGCCAGGAGCACGATGAGGAGGGCACCTATAAGCAGGATGCGCCGGACTCTCCGCCACAGCGCCTTTCTCCTCTTCGGAGGAGTGGTGTGAGCAGGTGCTTCGCCTCTGGGGGGAAGCGAAGCTCGTAGCCCCGATCTCTTCGTCTGCTCGCCTTGTGAATCGGTCGCCATTAGTTTCCTTTCTTTCTGCCATCTCGTGGCAAGGCACATGTGTGCGGTCGTCTTTCTCGTAGAAAACGAGTGATCCCGCTGCTGTCTCAAATGCGCTCTTGCGCGGACAAGCAGCGCTCCTCTGTAACAGGGTATGTTCATGGAGCGTTAAAGGATGCGAGGTCATGCGCTCTCCTTCTCGTGAAAGCCATACCAGCGGTGTCTGCGTTCCCATTCTGGACTGTTTATGCCGTCAGTGCTATTGACTCCCCAACGGAGGGCTGCTAGAGCAAGTGCAATAAGTGCAATCAATATGATAATGACGTCCATTCAATTTCTCCTTGTTTTTCGATCAAGATGGATTCTTTGGGAGAAAGCATGTGTCTTGCCCCGAAGGGCTTGTCGCCTTAATAGATTGAGCCTGAAGTCTTGGGAAGCCTCCCTCATACATTGGCTCAATATCTCTGCAATTCGGCTCATACATGATCTTCGCGCACGGTAGATGAGTGCTCGAACTGTTTCAGCCTTGTACCGAGCTTTAGCAGCAGCACGCCAAGCTTCCCGGCAGCATGCCTGCTTATGCTCCAGCGATTGCTGGGCAGTTGTGCCAGCAATCGCTCCTTTTCCGCCTCACAAAGAAGATCGTGGGAATGTGCTTGCCGTAGCTTCTCATCGAGGTACACTTTGGAATTCATTGGAATTTCTCCTCTTCCCGACAACGGTATGCAGCAGGAGCGGCGAATCTACGTCTTTCTCACAGGATAGGGCTCCCATGGCATGTTCCAGGCTCAGGCAGAAGCACTAGCAGAGAGAAGTGTACCCGAAATGAGATGCGCAAAACATCGGGAAAATTTCGCATTTAGGGAGGAATTTTAGGTGTTTTGGACCCAACTGCTATACGAAGAAATACCTATAGTGTGCTCAGGCCAGTCCGTGACGTATGGCACCCGCCGACAATTCAATCTCTTTCATCCTTTCACCTCCGGTGGGTCTTCCCCGAAGGGTGATGCCTTAGCGCTACATTCTTTCCAGAGTTTCTGGCCATTTTTACTAAATCTTCGCCCGTGGCTTGTAGCCATGGGGAGCCATCACAAGCCACCTAGCGGTCTACTTCCCCAACCACGAAATCCAGGCTGCCCAATATCGCAATGACATCGCTCATCTTGTATCCACGAAGTAGCTCCGGCAGCACTTGCAGATTGACAAAAGACGGCCCACGAAGCTTCACGCGCCAGGGATACTCGCTGCCATCGCTAATGAGATAGACGCCCAGTTCGCCCTTGCTGCTCTCGATGGCAAAGTACGTCTCACCGCGTGGGGGACGCAGAGCAATCGGCGTGCGAGTGCTGATAGGACCTGCGGGTAAGTATTCAATCGCCACTCGGCAGAGACGAATACTCTCCTGAATCTCTTGCAGGCGCACGGCGTTGCGCGCGTAGCAATCACCTTCCCGCCGTGTCTGGACCTGCACCGGCACTTCGCGGTAAGCCATGTAGGGGTGGTTGACGCGCAGGTCCCAGGTGACGCCGCTTGCCCGTGCCACAGGTCCGGTGAGACCATAGGCGAGCGCCTGCAGCGGATCGAGATAACCCACGCCCTGGGTGCGTGCCTGGAAGATTTCGTTCCCATTGACGAGCCGCTCCAATTCACTCATGTTCTTTTCCAATTGATCCAGGTAGGTTTCACATGACTTGAGCCAGCCGCCGGGAAAGTCGTGTAAGACACCACCGACGCGCACGTAGTTGACATTGAAACGGCTGCCGCCCAGTGCCTCGAAGAGATCCATAATCCCTTCGCGGTCGCGCATGGTCCACAGCAGGGGTGTCGTGGTCCCGAGATCATTCAGGTAGGCGCCTATCCCGATCAAGTGACTGGCGATGCGCTGCAGTTCCCCCACGAGCAGGCGGATGTACTGGGCACGCCGTGGCGGCTCAAGCTCCATCAACTGTTCGACGGCCCCAGCATAGGCAATCTCGTTGAGCATCGGAGAGAGGTAGTCGGCATTATCCATGTAGCGGATCCCGCCCAGGTAAGGACGATTCTCCAGGGTTTTCTCGATGCCACGATGCAGGTAGCCAATGATCGGGGTGCAATCCAGCACCGTCTCCCCTTCCAGGGTCAGCACTAAGCGGAGCACACCGTGCGTGCTGGGATGCTGGGGTCCTAGATTCAGGAGCATCTCCTGCATGTGCCGACCCCCAGTGGCTGGCTCTCCCGCATCGCCGCTTCCCTGCGCAGGCTGTGTTATGGGTTCCGCTAGAGATGAGTCCTGGTCAGTGCGTGGAATATAGCCCTGCTTTTCGATTTTCTCGCGCAGTTTGAAGATCCCCTCGAGGGAGCAGCTTGATGCGAGCCGCTGCCAGTTCGATTGCCAAGGGCAATCCATCCAGCCGCGCACAAATCTCGGCGATGGCGTGCATATTGGCTGGTGTGGCTGCAAAGTCCGGCTTGACAGCAAAGGCGCGTTGGAGGAAGAGTGCGATTGCCGGATACTGCATGAGGGCCTCGCTCCCGGGAAGATGTGCCATGTCAGGAAGCGCCAGCGGAGGCACCGGGAACTCGTGTTCCCCCTGGATATGTAGCACGGCACGGCTGGTGACCACGATTTTGAGATACGGGCAGGTGGTGAGCAGCTCCGAGAGGACTGGCGCGGCAGCCACCACCTGCTCAAAGTTGTCGAGGAGCAGCAGCGAGTGCTTGTTCTGGAGAAACGATTTCAGCAGGTCCAGGAGAGATAAGCCGCGGGCCTCTTTGATGCCGAGCGCCTGGGCAATTGCGGCGACAACGAGTGTGGGATTGCTAATAGGGGCTAGTGGCACAAAGCATACACCATCGGCGAACACATCAAACAGGCAATCGGCGATCTCAAGGCCCAGGCGGGTTTTGCCAATGCCACCTGTACCTGTGAGGGTCACCAGGCGTACTTCTGTCCGACGCACGAGAGAGCAGGCGGCAGCTACTTCCTGCTCGCGACCAATGAATGGCGTGACCTGCACCGGGAGATTATGTAATCGATCCTTCGCCTGATCCGAACTGCGCTCAGTGTCTTTGAGAGGCTCTGAGGAGGATACAAAATGAGTGTGCCCAACTGATGTTGCCCTGCCAGTCTCTTCCAGGGCCGCTGCAAAGGACTGCACGCTCGCAAATCGCAGTTCCGGGTCCTTGGCCAGCGCCTGCACCACGACCTGCTCCACTCGCGGAGGGAGCGTTGAGACCTTTTCGGTCAATGATGGAGGTGGGTCAAGAGTGTGTTTGATCGCGATCTCCGTTGCCGTCCCCTGAAAAGGGCGAACACCACTCAGCCACTCATAGACGACGACGGCAAGGGCATACTGATCACTGGCGGGACTTGGATGAGCCTGGATCTGCTCAGGTGCCATGTAGGCGATGGTCCCAGCCGCGTTCTGGGTCTGTTGAGAGAGCGAACTGTGAATCACGGTAGCGATGCCAAAGTCACTGAGCAAGACCTCATCACGCCGCCCCAGCAGCATATTCTCCGGCTTGAGATCGCGATGAATCACTCTTTCCTGGTGCGCATAGTGCAAGGCTTCAGCGACTTGCCTGACGTAGGAGACGACGGTAGAGAGTGGAAGCTGCGTCCCACGAGGGTGGCGCTGGCGCAGGTTGCCACCTGAGGCATACTCCATCACCAGGAAAGGCATTGCGCCTTCCACGCCAAAATCCAGCACCTGCACGATATGGGGATGCCGCAGGCGAGCAATGATGCGTGCCTCGGTGAGAAAGTCTTGCTCGTCCTGACCTGTAAGCTGTCCATGGAGCACTTTTATAGCGGCCTGGGTGTTCAGGTGGATATGCGTTCCCAGGTAGACGTCAGCGAAATTCCCTCGTCCCAGGAGACGGACGAGACGATAGTTGCCAAGCTGCTGCCCTACCCGCTCGTTCATGGCCGCGCTTCCTCTGTGGGTGCGTGCTGATGAGCAAACCAGCCAACCCTTGCACAATGAATCCTGCTTACACGGGGGATGATGCTCAACGGTGAGCGTTATCTAGCCTTACTATACTCTACTGCAAGCAGATTTTCAACTTTTAAAGTTATAGGTACTCCCTTCGCAGCCGGTTCGTGCGACGGGCAGAAGGCTCCGCTTGGTAAGACAGGCTTGGAACGCAATGGCTCTCCGAAACCGAGTCAACCTCACAATTTAAAAGCAAGAATCGGAGTGTTTTTTCTGGCGCTCCCCTTTATCATAATGACGGACAAGAGAACGACGGATTCAACAGGTGTTCTCTGATGAGGGCGACTCTTGCCCATCTCTCCACACGCTTCCGTCGCTTCTATGAAGCTGAAAACTGAACGTACACCATTCGCCGCGCATTGAGACGAACAGTGTCGCTCAAGAAGGAGAAGAGCTATGACCACACGACGACCAATTCGTTTCGGGGTGATCTGCGAGCAGATGCAGTCGGCCAAGGGGTGGATCACGAAAGCCCAGAGGGCAGAAGCATGCGGCTATGCGACAGTGTTGCTTCGAGATCACTTTATCAGAGAGCCTTTCGGAGACCAGCTGGCCCCGCTGATTGCATTAATGGCGGCAGCCAACGTCACCAGGACCCTCCGCGTTGGAAGCCTGGTGCTCGACAACGACTATCGGCATCCGGTGCTGTTGGCGAAAGAAGCGGCGACGCTTGACCTCCTTTCGCAGGGTCGATTCGAGCTTGGAATAGGGGCAGGATGGCTCCGAGCCGAATACGAGCAGGCTGGGATGGCATTCGAAAGTGCGGGAGTACGGGTGAGTCGATTGGAAGAAGCTATCCACGTCATTAAGGGACTCTTTGCCGATCAGCCACTGACCTTCGCTGGCAACCATTATACAGTGACGAACCTCAATGGATTTCCCAAGCCTGTCCAGCGACCTCACCCTCCACTCCTCGTTGGGGCGGGTAGCAAGCGGATGTTGGCTCTTGCCGGGCAGGAAGCCGATATTGTGGGTATTCTTCCCAAAGCATTGCCCAACGGAACCATTTCCGAGGAGATCACGGAGCGCTTGTCTGCGACGCTGGCGCAGAAAGTCGAGTGGGTTCGTCAAGCCGCAGGAACACGCTTCTACGACCTGGAACTGAACATGGTCATTGCCCCGATCTTCACAGAGCAGCGGCAGCAGCGAGCCGAACAACTCGCACGCGAGCGAGGGTGGAGTGGTATTACTGCCCAGGATGTTCTGGACATGCCTTCCATCTTTATCGGTACTGCTGATCAGATCGTCGAGGACTTACTGAGGCGACAGGAGCAGTACGGGTTCTCCTACTTCGTCGTCTCCGATGCGAGTATGGAAGCATTTGCTCCCGTTGTGAGTCGTCTTGCTGGGAGTGAGGGATGCTCAAGCAATGGGTGTTGATACACGGAGGGCTTTTCCTGTTCCACTCTATCTTCATTTTTTCTGCAAAACCATGGGTATAATGACAGTGCCGTCTACTGTAAGCGTGGAATTAACGCGAATTCTATTCTTAGCGTGGAAAAAGTTCGAACCCAGACCGTGACGGTGACCCAACGTACTCCAGAGGATCGGAATGTGGAGGAAACAGAGGGCAGGACCCCTGCCGTGTTGACCAGGGCACAGCGGGCTCATTGGCGGCTCAGCTGGACACAGCGACTGGCACGCAATGCCTGTGGTGCTTCTGCTCCTGCTTTGACGATCACTGTGCACAAACTGCCCTCTGCTTTTGCTCTGCATTTCGGTTGCCCTTCCTCTGCTTCTTCGGTGGCATAAACAGGAAAAGCCAGGAGGCGGATGCTCGCCGGCTGCTATCCTGTCCTGCCTATTTGGAGATGAGGCAGAGGTGGGAAATGGAGCACATCGAGCGGAGAAACTAGATCTGCTCAATCTCTGCGTCCGCCACCTGCAAGCCTCGGTCTTCTGGGCGCCCGTAGAGCGCAGTCCAATACTGGAGCCAGGAGGCCCGGATTTCCTCTTCCCCTTTTCCCTGATCATAGGCGGGAGAGATCAAGGGGATGGCTCGTTCAACCCGCACCAGCACGATACTGTGGATGGGGCTCCTGGTTCCTCGTTGCCGAAAAAACGCGAGTCCTTGCTCAAAGATGGGTCTCGACCACTGGATGATGGCGGAGATTGGCAATGGTCCCTGGTGAACAGATATCGGCGAACACAATGTGCTCATCGTCCCACACGGTGGTTGTTCCCTTCGGCGAAAGATTGGGCGTCCCATCCTCGCAGACCGAGGCGACAAAGCCGAGCCGCTGCTCGTTGAGGATTCGTTGCATGTCTGCGGTTAATTTGACCGAGGTGGACATCGTTCATTTCCTCCTGTTCCTTCCTGGTCGCACGCGTAGTGCCCGCCGTGATTTCCTCTTCCAAGTGTAACACAATGAGGGGGCAACGGGAAATGTGGCCTGAAACCTGGCGTGGGAATCGGCGTAGTCTAGGTTGGGACACTCTCCTCAATGGCAGCCCGGCTCTGATTATGGTTGATTGGTTGCATTGATTTCTCCTTCTTTATTCAGGTGAATGGGAAAGCCCCTTCTTTATGTATAGAAGTACGGATCGAGGACGCGGACCTCCGTAATGCGCTCTACCGGAAGGTGACTTCGCCGAGCGGCTTGTCTGATAGCTTCCGGGGAAGGCCCATCGTAGATGCAATAGGTCCTCTGTTTGTCCTCGCTGATATAGGAATGGACCCAGGTAACCTGGTCTAGTGCATTGTTGCTCACGACTGCGTGGCAGATCTCCGCTCCCGTCTGGTCCATGGGAATGATCAGCCCATCTGGAAAGGTGCGTTCGACGACATAGCGTGGCATAGACTGCTCCTTTGTTTGACTGCTGAGCGTTACACCTCAACGCTCTCACAGAAAGGATACTCGCGGCTTCCGGCTTTCCACATCGGGGGAGTTGCCTATATTAGGCTTGCGGTTTCCCTATGTTGGGGATCAGCTCCAGTTGATGGGCGGCCCCAATGGCCTGCGCTCGCGAATGCACCCCCAGTTTGGCCAATACCGCCGAGACATGATGCTCGATTGTTTTGGGTGAGGTGAAGAGCCGGCTGGCGATCTCGGCGTTGGAGAAGCCTTCTGCCAGAAGCTCCAGGACCTCCAGTTGCCGGCTCGTCAGACCGGCCTGATTCGTGCGGGTCGAAGGGCGAGGACCTCGGGGAATCCCTGCAATACCCTGCTGCCGGAACCGCCGCCGCACCAGAGCCATGGCGGGCTGAGCACCCAGCTGCTCAAAGAGCTCCAGCGCGTGTCGCATCGCCTCGGCATCCCCATCGGCGAGCGCGAGCGCCTGTTCATAGGGGCAGCCGAGTTGTGCCCACAGCGCGGCGGCACCCCACCAATCTCCGGCGATCTGTCGCGCAAACGGTTCTGCGATCGATCCGGGCGCACTCGTCAGGCCCCCTGCACGCCACATCCAGCTGCTCAGCTCACCCAACTTCCATGGATACCGATGCGCCAGCACCAGGTCGTAGCCCACGCGCGCCTCAGCCAGGCACTGTTCCAGGTTTCCGACAAGCCATGCTGCCTCGGCGCGCGCCGCGGCCACGGGCACAATCCGCTGGAGTTCTCCGGTGGCAAGCGCCAGGGTGCGGGCTTCATTGAGCACCGCTGCACTGCCTGGATCGCCACGCCGCACCCGTACCCAGCCCAGGACCACCAGGGCCGGGATTTTGGCCGCAGCAGGGAGTCGATAGCGCTCGAGCACGCGTGTTGCCTCCTGGGCGGCGTCATCCCAGCGCCCCTGCTCAAAGCTGGCGCGGGCCTGCCAGGCCCTCATATACGTTCCACAGGAATAGATATCATGCTCGGCACAATAGTCGAGACCCTCCTGCAAGAAGCGCTCGGCCAGTGGGTAGTCACGAGTACTGACGGCGCAACAGGCCAGATTGGTATAGGCGCGGGCGACATGTTCTTCCCATCCCCGCTCCAGGGCGAGCTGCAGGCTCCGTTCCAGGTGGGAACGGCCCTGCTCATCCTGGGCGGTGAGCAGAGCCGTCCCCACATTGTTTAACGCATGCACCAGCGTCTCGACATCCCCCAGCGACTCGGCCAGCACCATGGCCCGCTCGCCCCAGCGCACCGCCTCAGCCGTGTTATCAGCGAGCATCGCTAAGTGGGCCCGGTTGCTGTAGGCCATGGCTAACCTGCCATCAGGCGGGAGGGTTTCGAGCAGCTGCACCGCTTCTGCTGCATACTGGTGCGCTTCGCTTGCCTTACCGAGAAACCAGCTCAGGCGGGACAGCCAGCGCAGCGTGTGGCCCACCTGGTCTGCTCTCTCGAGCTTCCTCCAGATGCGCAGGGCAGCCTGGCGTGCCTGCACGGCCTCCTCCATCTGGCTGGTGAGATAACATTCATAGGCATGTCCCTCGAGCAGCTCGGCCTGCCGCTCGAGAGGGAATTGGGAGGCTTCGAGCAGCGCGGTGGCGTAATGGGCTGCTGCCTCGCGGTGGGCCCCCTGGGCGGACGCCTGCTGTGCCGCCAGGGGCGCATAGCATGCCACCAGCGCCCCATCGTGGGCCCCAAGCGCGTGATGGACCAGACGGGCTGCCTGGGAAGTGTCCTCTCCGTGATTGAGCAAGGCCTGCAGCACCTGCGTATGCAGTGCCTGTTGGCGCAGCGGGGAAAGCGTGCTCTCGACCGCCTGGTGCGCGAGCTCGTGCCGGAAGGCCACCGTCGTATGATCCAGGGATAGCATGCCGCTGGTGAGGCATTCCTCCAAAGCCGATGCAGCCGAACCCAGGACCGCCTCCAGCAGCCAGCGTTCGGTGCGGGTGGGGACGACGGAAGCCAGTTCGAGGAGGGTACGCGCAGCAGGTGAGAAGCGAGCGATCCTGGCGAGAACAGCATCGCGCACCATCAGGGGGACGCCGCCCGTGTCGCTGGCCAGGACTTCGGTGACAAAGAAGGGGTTCCCGAGCGTCGCGGCATAGAGCCCTTCGGCGGATCGATGCGCTTGCTGAGCCAGGCATGTGACCGCTTGCTCAGAAAGGGGGGCGAGCCTGAGTCGTGCCACCGCTGTACCTGGCAGATCGCCGAGCATCGACCACAGGGGATGGTCGAGGCCGAGTTCGGTATCGCGGTAGGTGACGAGAAACAACACGGGGAGATGTGGGATGCGCCGTCCCAGGAACTTGATCAGATCCAGCGTGGCTTCATCTGCCCAATGGACATCTTCAAACACCACCACGGTGGGGAGAGGATTCTGCTGGAGCTCGTCAAGAAAAGCGGAGAACAACGTCGGACGTTCCGTGTCGCGACCCATGAGTGTAGACAGGCTGCCCCCAGCCTGAGTAGCAATATCGTAGAGCGGTCCAAGCGGGCGCGGGGTAAATAACGCTTCGCAGGCACCACAGAGCCGTCTTGCTGCACCGCTATGCTGGCTCACAAACTGCTCCACCAGCGCCGTTTTGCCGATCCCAGCCTCCCCACTGATCAGCACCGTGCGCCCATAGCCGGTCGTGGCCGTGTGCAAGAGCGCCGACAACTGATCGAAACAGTGGTCACGTTCGAGAAGGTCCATATTGCTTCCTTTGTAGTGAACAAAGATCTCCCACAGGATGAAGATCCCTGTAATAATAGATACGTAACGTGTTACTTTATGATCAGCATAAAGATACTCAACCTCACACTAATCCACCTGGCAGCAACTCGCCTCCTGGCGCTTAAGAGACGGTGAGAGCGAGAGATCAAGAGCCCAATATAGGGAAACCGCACGCCTAATATAGGCAACTCCCCCGATGTGGGAAGCAGGGGGCTGCGAGTATCCTTGCTATGAGAGTGCTCTCCTGCAACGCTCTCCACCAGCAGCTTTGTCGCCGCGTCGAGGATGTGCGCATGGGAGAGCAGCTCGCGAACATGGCAGCAAGACTGCTCAAGCTTTCTAAGTTGGTGTGTTCGTCACTCGTATCCAACGCCTGTTTCTTGATTGTTATGACACTCGCAGAAGGAGAAATACAATGCCGCTTTACATGGACATCCATCACAAAGTCGAGGGGTTGACCGCAGATGCCGTCATGCACGCGCACGAGGCCGATGTACAGACGCAGGAAAAGTACGGCGTCACGTACCTGAAGTATTGGTTTGATGAGGGCAGTGGCAAGGTGTTCTGCCTTGTCCAGGCTCCCAACAAGGAGGCTGCAGCAACGGTACATCGTGAAGCCCACGGCCTTGAAGCCGATGAAATCATCGAGGTTCAGGAAGGCGTCTAATACTCACTGCGGTGTAAATTTGGGAATGAAATAAGCAGGATCTGTACAATTGAATGGGTGGCCGTCGCCTCAAACAGAGGGCATCCACCCATTCCATTCCCGAATTTACAACTAAATAAATAGGAACTGAAACTTCCCATTTGAATATGAATACCGCCCCAGGAATATAGAAACCATATAAAAAGAAGTAAAACGTCTTGAAAGGCATTGAGTAAGGAGGCAATCCAATGGGTCCTCATATGAAGCAGATCGGCAGAGATTATGCTGCTTCCTGGGTCGACCTTGGATCGTATGACGGCAAGCTCTATGCTCTCCCCTATAGAGTAACCAACAAAGGGATGATCTGGTACAATCCGACGTAGTTCAAAGCGATCAACGCACGGATTCCCCTCTCCTGGTCAGAGCTTATCACGCTCTCAGAGAGCATTGCCAGAAGTGGAAAATACCCGTGGTCGATAGGAGTGGAAAGCGGTGCTGCCAGTGGCTGGCCTGCGACCGATTGGATTGCTGAGATCTACTTGAAACAATCAGGCCCGGATCTCTATGATGCATGGGTTGCCCACAAAACACCATGGACAGATACAAGTGTGAGAAACGCTTTCCAATGGTTCGGGCAGATTGCAGGTGGCTGTACTGGCTACATAGGACGCCCATTCGCTAAATGGTGTTTTTCCCTTACACCTTTTGCCACCAGCAGGTTTCTAGACGGGAGAGAAGTCAAGTCGAACCAGCCCAGTGAGAGCAATGTGTCTTCAGCTTGTAATAACGTGAACAAGTACTGTTTCTAGAATTAGGGCAGATTCCGGGTTTAATGGCTACTTGGTACATCCGTTCGTAAAAGCGGCGTTTGAAGGCGGAGTCATCGGTGTCAAACAGGCTCTTTTTGGACAGATGTCTCAAGTAGTCGGCACACACTAACCACCAAGGAAGACTTTGCCGCATCCCCTTCAGTGCTACCTCTACGAGGGAAACGTGTAGATTATGGTTTCACAGCAGCGTCTCGCGGGGTACCCAGGCAGGAGAGCATGGCAGCTCCGGTTTTGATCCCCAGAAAGAAGCGTGCGACCTCCATATTCTCATTGGGGGCATGGTTGGACTCGTCAGGGTTGGCGTAGGGAACGCCAAAGGCCGGGATGCCCAGGATTTTAGTGAAAACGTAGTTGGGTAGACTGGCCCCTTTGGCAGGGACGAGGAGCGGCGCCATACCCTGAGCAGCAAGAATGGCCTGGTAGAGTGGTTCGGTGAAGGGTGAGTCCAGGGGAGTCTTCGAGGGGTCCATGCCTCCAGAGCTCGTAACACGGACTTCCGGAGCATAGCGCTGGACATGTGCCTGGACTTTTGTCAAGATCTCCTCGACCGTCTGGGCTTCGACCAGGCGGATATCGCACTTGGCTACGGCTTCATGCGGCAGGACGGTTTTGGAGCCGGGACCACCATAGCCTCCATGGATGCCATTGATGGTCAGGGTAGGCCAACCCGCCAGACGCTCAAAATAGTCACGTTCCTGCGGCTCGTCGAGACGTTGCACGCCAAGCGATTGTTTGACCTCGGATACATCAATAGGCAGGTTCGCTAGAGCCTGGCGTTCCCGCTTGGTTAGCGGCTGAACGTTTTCGTAGAAGCCGTCGATAGTGATCTCGCCTCGCTCGTTTTTCATCGAGGCCAGCAGGTGAACGAGTGTCCAGAGGGGATTGGGCACGATCCCTCCCCAGTGACCCGAATGGAGATCGCGGTTGGCCCCCCGGGCACGCAGTTCGATATCAAGGACGCCGCGCACACCAAAGCCGATGGTTGGCTGCCCATTCTCATGGACTGGCCCATCGCTGATGATCACCAGGTCGGCTTGTAGTTCATCACGGTGCGCGCGGATGAACTCCGGCATATGCGGGCTACCTACCTCCTCCTCGCCTTCAAGAAGTACTTTGACATTGCAGGGTAACGTGCCGCGGCAGGCCAGGTGGGCCTCAAGGGCCAGTAACTGGGCAAAGTGCTGGCCCTTGTTGTCGCCTACGCCGCGTGCGTAGATGCGGCCATTGCGGATGGTAGGCTCAAAAGGCGGAGAGAGCCATTCCTCCAGCGGATCGGGCGGCTGGACGTCGTAATGCCCGTAGAGCAGGACAGTAGGTGCGCCGCGACCAGCGTTATATTCGCCGAAGACCATGGGCCAGCCACTGGTGGGCATGACGCGCACCACCAGGCCAATCTGTCGCATCACCCCTGCTACATAGTCCGCGACCTCACTGATTCCCTCGCCATAGGCGCTGATACTTGGACGCCGCAGATACTCGATCAGCCGCGCTAAAAACACCTGGGAGTGCTCATCAATGTAAGCGAAAATATCGTTCAGGTTGGGTGTGAGTGGGGTATCCACAGAGGCAATCCTTCCTTCTATGTCCATAATGTTTGCTACTATCTCTCCATACTCGTACATGATATACCCTCTGAGAAGAGCCATTCCGACAGCCACGCCATCCGGCAGATGCCCTCTATACCTGTAACCAAGCATCCATACCTTGCTGCAACGTCCTCCGCCCAAGTCGCCAAAGAACTCTTCTTTATACTCTTCTGATTTTGGGCGTGAGAGAGCATTTTTCCGCAACGTAATGCGCTCGCTAGAGCGAAGCCATGGGAAGAGTGACATTGGCGCCTTTTTGCGCTGTTTGGCCTCCTCCTGAGGAAGCAGTGACGGCAGTCGATCCGCTGTGCTGGCTATTTGGAGCATCCGTTCAAGAAAGAGGCTCATTGAGATGAAAGGTCAGGTTCAATCTCCTGGCAGATGGCCTGATACCAGAAGGAACATCAGGCAGGAATGCCTGCGCTCGATGGCTCTGCACTTCCCTCTCTTCAGTAAAGCAAGAGCTACAAGAGAGGTATCCCACAAAGGCAACCTGCCGATTTTGGGAACGGATGTCCGAAGTAGCCAGCAAAGAGATGATTCGGCCCCAGCCCACTCCAATGAGCGCGTCCAATTCGCGCAGGTGCTGCTGATCAGGCGGTGAGATCTCTGGCTGCTTCACGTGCGAATCTGCTCAGAGTGCGCCAAAGCAAGCTCGGCGCGTTTCAGGCTTGTTTCCGCCTGCTCACCTGCGTCTTTCCTCACTCTCATCTTTTCACGTTCTCTCTTCTTCTGCTCACCTGCTTGCGTTTGCGAGCCCGCTCAGGCGGAGAGTGATGGCGACGATGAGCAACGCTATGACTATACTCATCACTCCTAAAGAGGCCAGTTGCGTGACCGCGAGCCAGCGCAGGGCCAGACCACCCAGAGCAGCACCGCCAGCAATCCCCAGATAGAGGGCTGAGTTATTGAGCGCCAGAAGCACAGTGGCGTGCTCTGGTGCAATGGTCAACAAACGCTGTTGTTGAGGGATAAAGAGCAGGGCAAAACTCATCCCCCAGAGCAAGAGCATGATGGCCCCACTGCTGATCGTGGTCGTGACCAGTGGAAGGACCAGCTGTATCACGATCAACGCGACCAAGAAGACCACCACAAGGAGGTTGGGGCCAAAGCGATCGGAAAGCCTCCCGCTCATCCCATTGGCGAGAACGATTCCCAGGCCAAAGCAGGCGAGCAGGACACTCACATCTGAGATGTGTATTTGTTGTTGTAAAAGCAAGGCAATGTAGGGATACAGGACATAGACGCCGACATTCCACAGGAGAGCGGGGAAGAGGGCCAGGACCACGCGTGGGTGGGTGATAGGTCTCAAGCGCTCTCTCAACGAGAGGGGGGCAAGGGTGACTGATTTGGGGAGTCGGAAGATCACGAGGAAGAGAAACGCGACGCCTGCCAGTCCCGCGACCAGAATAAATGAGAGCCTCCACCCAAAGTGTTCACCAATCCACGTGGTTCTTACACATTCTCGATACCGCTGGCGAACCCATTTAAACAGCGTCATAGAGACGAGCAAAAGTAGAACGGCGAGTCTGAGCACGAGGAAGCCCATTGAACCATGCGATGCTGCGAACCGCATTGAGAGCGGCGGCAGTGGCGAGATGTTGCAGATGCGTTCTCGCCAGCCCAATATAGCGAGACCGGCGCAAACCCATGACTCGAACCCCGTGAGAAATGGTGCCCTCAATCCCTGCTCGCTTGGCATAGGTGTGGGTGAATTCCTTGGTCGTTTCCCGCTCTCGCCTCTGCTTCAAGGCCAAGTACTGCTCCTGTGGACGAATCGTCACGGTGCGGCGTGTATGGCGACTGGAGTGGGTGCACAGCGAGCGAGACGGGCACCCCTGGCAGTCTGTGGTGGAGAACTTGATCTTGATCACCTGGTTGGTCCGGTTGTCAATGGCCGGAGTCCAACTGAGGCTTTTGCGTCCCTCCGGGCACGTGGCCTGTTGGTGTTGCCAATCGATGAGAAAGTGATCGGCATCGAAGCCAGCAGGCTCCCTGGCTTGCCATTGATGGTTCCGGCGGGTTGGACCCACCAGGTCAATCTGGTAGTCCCGCTGGCTCTCCACCAGGAGTTGCGCGTCTACATAGCCCGTATCGACGATGTGCCAAGCCTGGCAAGAGCTCTTTGCGTTCAAGCTCGGCATGAATAGATGCGGTCATCGCATCATCAGAGACTGGAGCAGACGTGGTTTCCACATGCGTAATGAGCAAAGGCAGATGA
>WNFD01003497.1_pt1 | contig 16206 bp, 14 predicted proteins | sample 5400491 | NCBI WGS metagenome assembly WNFD01 (sample SAMN13153343, study PRJNA577476) | soil metagenome | isolation source: 120 cm saprolite under Douglas fir tree site 2 hole 2 replicate 2 | place: USA:California | collected 2015-04-18 | reverse complement strand
CGCGGCCCATCCTTCGAGACGCGGCGCAATCGCGCCGCTCCTCAGGATGAGGTCGTCACAAGTGGCACACTATCAGACCCTCATGGTGAGGAGGCGCGTCAGTGCCGTCTCGAACCATGAGGTCGGAGTGGCGCAATTAATTTTTTTGCTCTTTGACCTTGCAGCCAAAATTCGCGATGGCCGCAGCTCTCTCCACGTCGTCCCGGGCAAGCGAGCAGCGCGAGCGCGACCCGGGACCCATAACCACAGGACGTTGTTGTCGAAGGTCGTCTCCAGCCCAGCGCCTACTGATGGACTCCGCGGTATCGGTCCTCGCTTCCGCGAGGACGACGTGGGCGCTACAACGGAGTCCCCCGATATTCCCGGTTCGCCAGGCTTGCTTCCTCCAGATCGAGGTCGCGCTCGATCCGGCGCCGGATTTCGTCGGTGATCTTGCCGTCGCGCAGCAGCACGTGGATGAATTTTCGCTCCGCCGCGATCAATTCCCGCGTCAGCGCGGTTCCTGCCGCCGAGACATCGTGCGCGTCGGGATTGAGCACGTCGGGCAATTGATTGGCGCGGGTCTCGTGCCGCGCCCGCAGCAGTCTCACCACTTCATCGGACAGTTCGCGGTCTTCGGTGAGCGCGTCGAGCGACTGCAGCGCAACGCCAAGCGCCTCGCGCCTTGCCGCGATCTCCGACTCATGCTCGGCGATATGTTCGGCGCGGCCGGCCTGCAGCACGCCGAGCCAGCGCACCACCTGTGGCAGCGACAGCCCGAGACCAACCAGCGTGACGAAAATGACCCCGAACGAGACGAACAGAATCAGGTCGCGGTCCGGAAACGCCTCGCCGCTCGCAAGCGTGAACGGCAGCGCCAGCGCGGCGGCGAGCGACACCGCGCCGCGCAGGCCCGCGAACGACAGGATGAACACCCATTGCCAGGGCGGCGACGGATCGCGCTGCCGCAGGCTCTTGCTCATCATCCGAGGCAGATAGGTCGCGGGATAGACCCAGGCGAAGCGGGCGACGATGACGATGACGGAGACCAGCGCGGTCGCAACCAGGATGTCGTCGAGCGGAAACGCCTTCGACTTCTCGTACAACAACCGCATCTGGAATCCCGTCAGCAGGAACAGCAAGCCCTCGATCAGGTAGATGATCAGGTCCCAGAAGAAGATGCCCTGCAGCCGCGTCGCGGACGAAATCAAGAGCGGCCCGTTCCAGCTCATGTAGAGCCCGCAGGTCACCGTCGCGATCACGCCGGAGCCGCCGAAATGCTCGGGCACCCAATAGGCGATGTAGGGCGTGATCAGGGACAGCGTGATCTCGACCTGCGGATCGCGCGCCCAGTGCCGGGCCCGCAGGCTGAGCCACCCGACGGCGCTTCCGAACAGGATCTCGCCGGCGACGATCGCGGCGAACGTGCCGGTCGCTTTCGACAGCGAGAAGGTTCCGCTCAGGATCGCGACCAGCGCGAAGCGGTAGAGGATCAATGCGGTGGCGTCGTTAGCCAGGCCCTCGCCCTCGAGCACGACCAGTATGCGGCGCGGGATGCCGAGTCGGCGGGCGATCGCGAGCGGGGCCACCGCGTCGGGGGGCGCCACGATCGCGCCGAGCAGGAAGCCGATAGTCCAGGGCAGGCCGATCAGATAATGCGTGGCGGCGGCGACGGAGAAGGCCGTGAAGATCACGCAGCCGACCGCGAGCAGGATGATCGGGCGCAGATTGTGCTTGAACTCGCGCCAGCTCATCGCGACGCTGGCCGAATAGATCAAGGGCGGCAACACCAAGAGCAGCACCAGCTCCGGCGGCAGTTCCAATGTCGGCATGCCGGGCACGAAGGCGAGCGCGATGCCGGCCAACAGCAACAGGATCGCAGGCGCGATATTGACCCGCCGGGCGAGCAGCGCGGTGCCTGCCAGCACCACGAGCAGAATCAGGAAAATCTGGAACTTGGCTTCCATGCCCTCAACACAGCGCCGTCGCGCCGAACGTCAGTCCCGCAAATCGTAGCGATACGATTTCGAGACAATCTGCCAGCCGTCGGCAAGTTTCATCGCCACCAGATAGTCGGTGAAGTAGCGCGGCGGCAACTGGCAGCGCACCTTGATGAAGGCGGTGTTGTCGTCGGAGCGGTCGATCGTGACGATGAAATCCTCGCGCGGCTTGCCTTCGGCCTTGCCGGATGGCCGCTTGCGGACGCGATCGAGCCAGTCCCGCACCGTGAGCACCTGAAGTTCCCCTTTCTCGACCCAGCGCAGGTCGGCCGAAGGGTGGAACACCGCGCCGAGCTTGTCGGCGTCGCCCTCGTAAAGGGCGTCGAAATAGCCGTTTACGACGGCTTCTACGCTGGAACGATCATGGCTCATGGCTGAAATCCTTATCACGCGGGGGCTGTTCAATTTTCGAGCCGAAAATTGTGATTGGCAAGGGCGAACCTTGGACGATGCGCCGCTACCAAGAACAATGGATAAGTGTTTGCGGAGAGGTGCTTGCCGGCCGGTGCCCGCCTTGGCTGAGTGATCTGGCTCACCAGCCGCGGTATCAAACCCTGCTAGGCAAGCCCAAAGGCTGGAAGTTCTTTAAAAGTTCCTGAAAGTTTCTTGGAGTGTCGCCATGACGAGGTCCGGATTGCTCAAATTGCGCGGATTTGTCCTGCATGGGCTGGTCTTGGCCGCCGCGTTGTTCCTGGTGTCCGGGCCGGCTCTGGCCGACAAGCGGGTGGCGCTGATCCTCGGCAATTCCAACTATCAGAACGTGCCGGCGCTGTCGAACCCGATCAATGACGGCGGCGTGATGGCCGCGACGTTCAGGAACGCCGGCTTCGATGTCGTCTCCCGTTACGACTTGTCGGCGCTCGACACCCGCCGTGTGCTGCGCGACTTCGCCGACCGCGCGCGCGATGCCGACGTCGCGGTGATCTATTACGCCGGCCACGGCATGGAGGTCGACGGCACCAACTACCTGATCCCGGTGGATGCCAAGCTCGAGCGCGACGCCGACATCTACGACGAGGCGTTTTCGCTGGACCGCATCCTGGTCGCGGTCGAGCCGGTCAAGCAGCTTCGCCTGGTGATCCTCGACGCCTGCCGCGACAATCCGTTCGCGCGCACCATGAAACACTCGCTGGCGTCGCGCTCGATCGGCCGCGGCCTCGCCAAGATCGAGCCGGCGAGCCCCAATACGCTGATCGCCTATTCGGCCAAGGCCGGCTCGACCGCGCAGGACGGCGACGGAAAGAACAGCCCGTTCACCGTCGCGCTGTCGCAGCACCTGACGAAGCCGGGGCTCGACGTCCGCAAGGCGTTCGGCTTCGTGCGCGACGATGTCTTGAAGAGCACCGGCAACCGCCAGGAGCCGTTCGTCTACGGCTCGCTCGGCGGCAACGATGTGCCGCTGGTGCCTGCACGTGCCGCGCCCGAGCAGTCCGCAGTCAATCCGCAGGCCGAGACGCGCCGCGACTACGAGCTGGCGCTGCAGGTCGGCAACAAGGCCGCGATGAACGCCTTCCTCGCGCAGCATCCGGACGGCTTCTACGCAAGCCTTGCCAAGCTCCAATTGGAGAAGATTACGGCCGAGGAAACCCACGCGGCCGCGGTCGCAAAGGCGCGCGTCGCCGAACAGGAACGCGCCCGCCTGGCCGCCGAGGGCGCAAAAAAGGAAGCGCAAGCCAAGGCTGACGCCGATGCAACGGCCGCCGAGACCGCCCGCCTTGCGGCCGAAAAGGCCCAGCAGGTTGCCCAGCAGCAGGCGGCGGAGGGCGAGCGCCAGCGCACGGAACGGATCACGTCCAATCCCGTGGTCGCGACCAATGGCGCGGCCGACACGCCGTTGCCCTCGGCGCCGGCACCCGCGCCGGACAAGGGCACGAATGTGGCCTCGCTCAGCGACGGGCCGTCGCAGGCCGACCTTACGAAATCGGTGCAGGGCGAATTGCGCCGCGTCGGATGCCTCAAGGCGGATGCCGATGGCGACTGGAACACGACGTCGCAGCGCTCGCTGACGCTGTTCAACCGCTATGCCAAGACCAAGCTCGACACCGAGGCGGCAAGCAACGATACGCTCGACACCATCAAGCAGCAGCCGTCGCGTGTCTGTCCCCTGGTCTGCGAGCACGGTTTCAAGGCCGACGGCGACCGTTGCACCCGGATCGTCTGTGCCGAGGGCTCGTTCCTCAACGACGATAATGAATGCGAGAAGCGGCGCGGCAAGACGCCAGTCGCCAAGCGCGACGAGGGCAACCGGCGCGACCGTGCCGATCGCACGGACCGCGCTTTTCGTCCGGATCGTTTCGATCGCCCCGAGCGTGCGTCGCGTGGGCCGGGCTATGACATCGGGGGTGGCGCCGACCTGCCCCCCAGGCGGCCGCAGGCCTCGACATCCGGTTCGGGACAGATCGTCTGCGATTCGGGTGGTTGTCGAACGGTGAGGCGCGGCTGCCATCTTGAATACCGCACCCTTGCGCAGGGCGGTCCCCGCGAGGGCGGCGGCGGCAATGTCGAGATTTGCAACTAGAGCATGATCCGGAAAAGTGTGTAGCGGTTTTTCCTCGCGACAAACGCGACGCGTTTGCGCGGAGATCATGCTCAATCAAAAGGCTAAAGCGCGATGACGATTCAATCCAATCTCATCGCGCTTTAGCTGGAGATCGCGCTGGCGGCGATGTTGACCATCAAGGCCACCAGCGCGGTGTTGTAGACGAACGAGACGATGCCGTGGGCGGTGGCGGTGCGGCGGATCATCTTGTCGGTGATGCCGACGTCGGAGACCTGGGCGGTCATGCCGATCACGAAGGAGAAATACACGAAGTCCCAGTAGTCGGCGTGATCGTGCTGATCGCCGCTCGGGAACTGCAGGCCGCCGGGCCTGCTGCCGCGGTAATAGTCATGGGCGTAATGCAGCGCGAAGGCGGTGTGCACCGCCACCCAGGACAGCGCGATCGTGGCGGTCGCCAGCGTCAGTTCCACAGGACCCCGGTGCGAGGCGCCGAGTTCGAACACGATCGCGGCGATGCTGGCGAAGGCGCCCAGCGCGGTCACCATCAGGATCAGGAAGCGTCCGTCGTCCTGCAGGATCGCGCTCTGGCGGATGTGGCGATGGTCGCAACGCAGCATCATCACGACGACCAGGAGCAGGTAGACCGCGACGAAGACGTCCCAGCCGACCAAAAGTCGCGTCACCAGGCGCAGCGAGACGGGACTGATAACGGCCGCGGCAATTCCGACCGCGATCGCGAAAAACGTGCGCGGCCTGGCGTAAACCACCCGCACCGGCCGCGACATCTTTCGGAAACGGGCAAGAACGGGATCCTCAATCTCCTTGTCCGCCATCGATGGGACTCAGTTCTTGCGTTCGGCGACGAATCTTGCGGCGGCGCGCAGTACATCGCCCTTGGCGCCGAAGATCGACAGCGCGGCGTCGGCGCGGGCCAAGAGGTCGCGCACGCGCTGCTTGGCGCCCTCGATGCCGAGCTGGGTGACGAAGGTGGTCTTGCCGAGCGCCGCGTCCTGGCCGGACGGCTTGCCGAGCGCTGCAGCATCGCCTTCGACGTCGAGCAGGTCGTCGGCGATCTGGAAGGCTTCGCCGAGCGCGCGGCCGTAATCGTCGAGCGCCTGGTATTCCGTCGCGGAGGACTGGCCGAGGAGCGCGCCCGCGATGCAGCCGAAGCGCAGCAGCGCGCCGGTCTTCATCTGCTGCAGCCGCGCCACGTCGACCGGCTCGCGGTCGCCGAAACGGCCTTCGCCGGCAAGGTCCAGGATCTGGCCGCCGACCATGCCGCCGATTCCCGAGGCGCGGGCGAGCGCGCGGGTCAGGGCCAGCCGGACACCGGCGTCCTTGTGGATCTCGTCGCGGGTGATGATATCGAAGGCAATGGTCAAGAGCGCGTCGCCGGCCAGGATCGCGGTGGCGTCGTCATAGGCCTTGTGCAAGGTCGGCCGGCCGCGGCGCAGGTCGCTGTTGTCCATGGCCGGGAGGTCGTCGTGGATCAGCGAGTAGCAGTGGATGCATTCGAGCGCGGCGCCGGCGAGCAGCGAGGCGTCGCGGGAAACGCCGAACACGGCCGAGCTCTCGACCACGAGAAACGGACGCAGCCGTTTGCCGCCGTTGAGGCTCGAGAAACGGATCGCATCGACCAGCCGTTTCGGGCGGACGATTTCGTCGGGCAGCAGCGTGTCCGACAACAGGTTCGAAAGCAGGGCTTCGGTATCCTCCGCGGTCCTATCCAGTCGTGCCGCAAAGTCGGTGGGGGCAGTGCCGGTCATCAAAAACAGCTCCAGATCAAATTTGGCCGGACAATCGTTGATGAGAAAGGCTTCGTCAATCGTGAGGCAGCGCACGCAACGGCCCAAAAGCGCTTGAAAAAAGCGTGAGCGGGCAGGGAGATATGAACCATTCGGCAGCTATCATGCCACACCGGCGATTTATTCGCCTGCCCCCGTCGGCCTGAAGCAGAAAACCCAAGCCTTAGCAGAAAACCCAAGCCTTGCGCGTCGCCCGAATTTTGCTCCTGGTTCTCCTGGCCGCACTGCTGGTGCCCTATTCGCTCGCGCCGCTTTACCGGGTGGGCCACCCGGTCTCGACGCTGATGATCTGGCGCTGGCTCAAGGGCGCGCCCGTGACCCGGCAATGGATCGATCTGGGGGCGATGTCGCCCTCACTGCCGCGTTCGGTGGTGGCCTCGGAGGACGCGAGATTCTGCAGTCATCACGGCGTCGATTGGGATGCGCTGCGCGACGTGGTGGATGACGCGGAAGACGGCGAGGTCATCCGCGGCGGCTCGACCATCACCCAGCAGGTGGCGAAAAACCTGTTTCTGTGGCCCGACCGGAGCTTTGTCCGCAAGGCGCTGGAACTGCCGCTGGCGCTCTGGATCGATGCGGTGCTGCCGAAGCAGCGGATTCTGGAACTCTATCTGAACATCGCCGAACTCGGTCCGTCCGGCCAGTTCGGCGCCGAGGCCGGTTCGGCCTATGCGTTCGGGCATTCCGCCGCGAGCCTGTCGCCGCGCGAAGCCGCTCTCCTGGCCGCGATCCTGCCCAACCCGGTCAAGCGCAGCGCCCGCAATCCCGGTCCCGGCGTGCGCCGGCTGGCGGGCACCTACATGGTGCGCGCGCAGGCCTCCGTCCTGCAGCGGTGCTGGGGCGAAAATCAGTAGCTTTTGAGCGGATTCCTGGCGGTTTTTGCGGCCGGACGCTCTAGCTTTACGCGGACCCTTCCTCTATAAGCGCGGCCTTGATCGACATCCTGTCCTGCTTGCCATGCGCTGCAGTCGCCGCGGCCGGACGATGCCTTGGAAAACACCCCCTAGAGGACACCGATATGGCCGTTCCCAGACGAAAGACATCGCCCTCGCGGCGTGGCATGCGCCGCTCGGCGGATGCGCTGAAGAAGCCCACTTATGTCGAGGACAAGGATTCCGGCGAACTGCGCCGCCCGCACCACCTCGACCTGAAGACCGGCATGTACAAGGGCCGGCAGGTGCTGAAGAAGAAGGAATCCTGACGGCGAAAGGCGGGCCGAAACTCGCGCCCGCCCGAATTCGGCCAACGAGTCGGAAGACGGTTCCTGCCGACGAAGCGCTACGCTTGGTCGGCAATTTTGGCGGAACGCCTGCCGGGATCCTTAAGAGTTTGGGAAGAAGGCCTCGCCGATGTCCATGGTCGGTTTTCCGCTGCTTCTGATACCGCTCGCAATCTACAACATCATCGCCTTCCTGATGCCCAGCGTATCCTTTGCCGATCCGCTGGTGAGGCTGAAGCTGGTGTCGGGCGCCGAATGGCCGATCACGCTCAGCGACGTGATGCTTGCGCTCGGTATCTTGCTGCTGCTGCACGAGGTCATCAAGGGCGCGCGGCCGGGCGGTAAATATCTCACCGACCACCTGTTGTCGCTGCTCGTGTTCGGTGGTTCCGCCGCCGAATTCGTGCTGTGGCCGAAATTCGGCACCTCGACCTATTTCCTGCTGGTGCTGTTGGCGATGGTGGATTTCTTCTCCGGGATCGCGCTGAGGGCGCAGCGCCCGGCGAGAGCGAAAGCCGCGCCGCCAGCCGCCGTCGCGCGCCAAGATGCGAAAGAGCCGGCTGCAGTGCCCGTGCCCGTCGAACCTGCCGCCGAACCGAAGCCCGTGCAGGAGGTGCCGCCGGCGGCCTCAGTTGCCGAATCCGTGCTGAGAGACCATCCGGAGCCGAAGGCTTCGGAGCCCGCCGCGATCGCGAGCGAGCCGACGCCGGCGCCGATGGCCGAGGAGGCGCCAGCGCCGCCTCCAGCGCGAGAGCCGGCCCCCGCCGCCGCGGCCACCGAGAGCGAGCCCTCGCCGCAGATTTCGTCCCCGGACCTGCAGCCCGGCAACGGCGCATCCGCTCCGCCGGAAGCACCGAAGCATTAATCCTTCGAGCGCGGTTTCTTAGATGACCTGTTCTTAGATGACCTGCCGGGTCCGGAAGCCCGTCTCCGGGGCATGAGCCTGATGCGCGCGGTAGGCGGAGAGTGCGTCGGCCTGTGCGGCCCGGCGATGCAGGCGGGTCTGCGGGACCTGTTCGACGGTTGCGATCAGGTGCGTGACGAAACTCGGATCGGGCCGCGACAGCCGCACCAGGGGGCCGGATCGCCGCACCGGCGCGGACATCGGCACCAGCGCCACGCAGGCCGGCTTCACGTAGGCCGGCTTGGCGTCGATGACGCCCTCGTCTTCCGTCTGTCCCGGTTCGTCGATCCCTAACATCGCAAGCCGCAATTCGTTAATTGTCACGTTTTGGGACGTGGCGTCCCCTGTGATCTCTGGACTCGCAAGAGCTATGCCGATGCGCCGCCGGCGTCCCGGCGGCGGTCTCGGCATGGTTTTGCGGAATATTTATCAAACTGACCTAGGGTCGTGTCGCCAACAGGCTCTATCCTCAACGCCGAGAATCACCCGGCAGTGTCCCAAATCGAGGCGATCTTGACACCCGCCCTGCTGCAAACTTCGACCATTCTGGCCTCGCTCGGTCAGGCGGCGTTCGTGTGGGATATTGCCACGGATGCGATCACCTGGAGCGATCATGTCGGGACGGTTTTCCCCGACATTCCCGAAAGCGCGCTGTCGAGCGGGGCAGGGCTTGCCCGGCTGATCGAGCCGGATCGCAGGATCCGCAGCGACACGCTTCGGCTGTGGCCGCCCATCCATGGCGCCGACGGCACCCCCTATCGCGTCGAATACGGCCTGCGCGCGAGCACGTCCGTCCCCGTGCTCTGGATCGAGGAAACCGGCTGCTGGTTCGCCGGCCCCGACGGCAAACCGGCGCGCGCGCAAGGCATCGTTCGCATCAACAATGAGCGCCACGCCCGCGACGAACAGCTCCTGAAGCTGTCCCGCAACGATCCCTTGACCGGCGAGTTGAACCGCACCCATCTGATCGCGGCGCTCGCCGAGACCATCGAGGAAGCCCAGCGCTTCCGCATCTCCTGTGCCTTCATGCTGATCGGCATCGATCATCTGGCGCGCATCAACGACGCGTTCGGTTTCGACGTCGCGGATGCGGTGATCTCGGAAATCGCCGGGCGCATCCGCTGCCGCCAGCGCGCCGGCGATATTTTCGGCCGTTTCTCCGGCAACAAGTTCGGGCTGATCCTGAAGAATTGCACCGTCGACGACATGAACATCGCCGCCGAGCGGTATCTCACCGGCATCCGCGACGAGGTGGTGCCGACGCGGTCCGGCCCGGTCTCGGTCACGGCCACGATCGGCGCGGTCGGCGTGCCGCGCTATGCGCGTTCGACCGACGAAGCGATCAACCGCGCCCATGAAACGCTCGACGGCGCCAAGCGCCGCCGTGTCGGGTCCTTCGCGATGTGGCGGCCGAATGTCGAGCGCGACGCCCAGCGCCGCGTCAATATCCGCGTCACCGACGAAATCGTCACCGCGCTCAACGAGCGGCGGATCGTGACGGCGTTCGAGCCCGTGGTCGCGGCCGCCTCGCGCGATGTCGCATTCCACGAATGCCTGATCCGGATGGAGCGGGATGACGGACGCGTGCTGCTGGCGCCCGACATCGTCCCGGTCGCCGAACGGCTCGGCCTGATCCGGCTGGTCGATCATCGCGTGCTCGAACTCGTCGTCGCCGAACTCGCGCGTGCGCCCGGGATCGAGCTCAGCCTCAACATCTCGCCGGACACCACGATGGATCCGGATTGGTGGGCCTCGATCGAATCCCTGATGCGCGCGCATCCCGGCGTCGCCGAACGGCTGATCGTCGAGATCACCGAGACCGTGGCGGTCCAGGACCTCGACGATCTGCGCGGCTTCGTGACGCGGCTGAAGAACTACGGCAGCCGCATCGCGATCGACGATTTCGGCGCCGGCTACACCTCGTTCCGCAACCTCCGCAAGCTCGGGGTGGACATCGTCAAGATCGACGGCGCCTTCGTGCAGAACATCGCGCGCTCGGCGGACGATCGCGCCTTCGTGCAGACGCTGATCGACCTGGCACGGCGGCTGCAGATCAGGACGGTTGCCGAATGGGTGCAGGATGAGGAGGCCGCAGGCCTGCTGCGCGACTGGGGCTGCGACTACATCCAGGGGCGTCTGATCGGGCTCGCATCCGCGGAACGGCCGTGGGACGCGCAGGCGGACAAGGCGCTGCCGGTTACGGGATAGGCGATCGCCAAGAAGCGTCTAGGATTCATAGCCACCAAAGCTGGTCGCTATGAGAGACATCTGCCACCGAAGCCCTATCGAAAAATCACGCGGTATCGATCCCCGCCTTCGCGGGGACGACTTGAGGAGAGTTCGCCTGCAACGACGGAAGGAATCACTCGTCCTTCTTCGGCTCCGCCGACATGCGATCGAGCCGGTCCTGCATTTCCTTCATCTGCCGGCGCAGGTCGTCGATGTTGTCTTCCGCCGGCGGCGTCGTCTCCGGGGCCTTCTCCCCTTCGGCGCCGCCGCGCGGCGGCACGAACGGCTTGAACATCGAGAAGGTCTGCTGGAACAATTCCATGTTGCGGCGGACATGCTCTTCGAGCGGCGCGAAGGGTGTGCCGCTGAACGTGTTGGCCAATTGCTTGCGGAATTTTTCCTGCTCGCGCGTCAGCGTGTCGATCGATTGCTCGAGATATTTCGGCACCACCATCTGCATGCTGTCGCCGTAGAAGCGGATCAACTGGCGCAGGAACGTGGTCGGCAGCAGGTTCTGCCCGGCCTTGTTTTCCTGCTCGAAGATGATCTGCGCCAGCACCGATCGGGTGATGTCGTCGCCGGTCTTGGCGTCGTAGACGAGGAAGTCCTCGCCTTCTTTCACCATCGCGGCGAGGTCTTCGAGCGTCACATACGTGCTGGTGCCCGTATTATAGAGCCGCCGGTTTGCATATTTCTTGATCGTCGTAGGTTGGTCAGATTTCGCCATGGGCTCACACGTGCAAACCGAGGGGAGGGAACCCGGCGGTAACGTCGGGTGGATGGACGGACTACGCAACGCAACAAAATAAGCATGTTCATCTGACCTAGGCTACCGTTTTGTGCGACACGGTTAATCCCAAAGCATAGGCGCTGCTCAGGAATCGACCAAGAACGCCATTTTGAATGCGCCGCGGCGCAAATCCGGCCTCCAGCCAATTGACATGGCTCAACGACGTTAACAGGATGTCAGCCAAGAAAGACTGGCCGCCAGCCAACCCGGCGCCCCGCCGATTTCTCAAGCCCCAGGCCTCAAAGGCCGGCCCTCAAGACCCAGGAGAGATGCCCATGTCAGACGATGTCGTCATCGTCAGCGCCGCCCGCACCGCGGTCGGAAGTTTCAACGGTGCGTTCGCCACCATGCCAGCCCACGACCTCGGTGCCGTCGCCATCAAAGCCGCGCTGGAGCGCGCGGGCGTTGAGCCGGCGCGCGTCTCCGAAGTGATCATGGGCCAGATCCTGACCGCGGCGCAGGGGCAGAACCCGGCCCGGCAGGCCTCGATCGCCGCCGGTATCCCGGTGGAAAGCCCGGCCTGGGGCGTCAATCAATTGTGCGGCAGCGGCCTGCGCACGGTGGCCTTGGGCTACCAGGCGCTGCTCAACGGCGATTCCGAGATCGTGGTCGCCGGCGGCCAGGAATCCATGAGCATGGCCCCGCACGCGCAGTATCTGCGCGGCGGCGTCAAAATGGGCAACCTCGAGTTCATCGACACCATGATCAAGGACGGATTGTGGGACGCCTTCAACGGCTATCACATGGGCAACACCGCGGAGAACGTCGCCAAGCAATATCAGATCACCCGCTCGCAGCAGGACGAGTTCGCGGTGTCCTCGCAGAACAAGGCCGAGGCCGCTCAGAAGGCCGGCAAGTTCAAGGAGGAGATCGTCCCGGTCACGATCAAGAGCCGCAAGGGTGACGTCGTCGTCGACGCAGACGAATATCCGCGCCATGGCGCGACGCTGGACGCCATGGGTAAGCTCAGGGCGGCCTTCGAGAAGGACGGCACGGTGACCGCGGGCAACGCTTCGGGCATCAATGACGGCGCTGCCGCCGTGGTCCTGATGACCGCCAAGCAGGCGGCCAAGGAAGGCAAGAAGCCGCTCGCCCGGATCGTCTCCTGGGCGCATGCCGGCGTCGATCCCAAGATCATGGGCACCGGGCCGATCCCGGCCTCGCGCGCGGCGCTGAAGAAGGCCGGCTGGAACATCGCCGACCTCGACCTGATCGAGGCCAATGAAGCCTTCGCGGCGCAAGCCTGTGCGGTCAACAAGGATCTCGGCTGGGATACCTCCAAGGTCAATGTCAACGGCGGCGCGATCGCGATCGGCCATCCCGTCGGCGCCTCAGGCGCGCGCGTGCTGGTCACGCTGTTGCACGAGATGCAGAAGCGTGACGCCAAGAAGGGCCTCGCCACGCTGTGCATCGGCGGCGGCATGGGGATCGCCATGTGCGTAGCACGTGACTGAAAATGTGCGTAGCACGCGACTAGGATGTGCGTCGCACGCGATTAAGGGTTGCGTTGCACGCGACTAAAAGGTCAGCGCTTTGCGAAAAGTTTAGCCCTTCGCAACTGCAAACGGCTCAACTAAACAGAAACGCCCGGAAGCCGTTCCGGGCGTTTTGTTGTTGATGTTCGTCAAACCGCTCGCATAATCCGCAAGTATAATAAGAAACGCGAGTTCACCGGCATGATCCGGAACAAGTGAGTGGTTCGTGCGCGAACAGTAACCTAGAGCGTGGTGGTTGATTCATCCTGATCTCCTCGCGCCCTAAGCCGCCAAGGGAAGGATTCGACATGGCACGTGTTGCGTTGGTCACGGGAGGCACGCGGGGCATCGGCGAGGCGATCAGCAAGGCGCTGAAGGCCGCGGGCTACAAGGTCGCCGCAAACTATGCCGGCAACGACGCGGCTGCGGAAAAGTTCAAGGCCGAGACCGGCATCCCCGTCTACAAATGGGACGTGAGCTCGTTTGATGCCTGCGCCGCGGGTATCAAGCAGGTCGAGGCCGATCTCGGGCCGGTCGAGGTGCTCGTCAACAATGCCGGCATCACGCGCGACGGCGCCTTCCACAAGATGACGCTCGAGCAGTGGAGTGCCGTGATCAACACCAATCTCGGCTCGCTGTTCAACATGACGCGTCCGGTGATCGAAGGCATGCGCTCCCGCAAATTCGGCCGCGTCATCAACATTTCCTCGATCAACGGCCAGAAGGGCCAGTTCGGCCAGGTCAATTATTCGGCGGCCAAGGCCGGCGATATCGGCTTCACCAAGGCGCTCGCGCTCGAGAACGCCAAGGGCGGCATCACCGTCAACGTGATCTGCCCCGGCTATATCAACACCGAAATGGTGCAGGCGGTGCCGAAGGACGTGCTGGAAAAGTCCATCCTGCCGCTGATCCCCATCGGCCGTTTGGGGGAGCCCGGCGAGATCGCACGCGCCGTGGTCTTTCTTGCCTCCGACGATGCCGGTGCCATCACCGGCTCGACGCTGACGATCAACGGCGGGCAATATATGACGTGATCGGTTTCCTCGTCATTGCTAGGAGCGCTTGCGACGAAGCAATCCAGGCCTTGCCTGCCCGGCCGGACGAGCAAGAAGTCAATTGCAAAGTCCACAACCATCAAGGGCCGGGGCGGTAGATTCGGGTGGCATCATCCGATCGGTGGATGCGATCGACTGCATCCTGAGATAGAGCTGCTGTTTGCTGACGTCAGGGGCGCTTTGCGGGTCACAGCTGTGGGGCGCGGCTTCACAAGGCTTTGATCGCGATCGAGGCAAGCAGCTCGTGTCGAGTTCATTCGCTTGATGAACCGGACTCTCAGGTCGAACGACAGACTGTCGAATCGCATAAGCGAATTTGAACACGCAGGTTTTTTCAAAAATGCAGAGGCGGACGAAAAAGTCACGGGCGCGAGCCATGAACGACTTCAGATAGAAAGGCCCGCCCGCACGGTCTCGGAGAGAGATGATGGATTGGCCCGTTATCGGCACCGTATCGGCAACGATACTGGCTGCAGGCGCGTTGACGTTCGAAGTCGTCGTTTTCATGCAATCGGACCCGGCGCCGATCAGGCCGCTGCCTCAGCTCGCCAGACTGATCGGACCTGAGCGCGTTGTCCTGAACGAAAGCCTGCTGCCTCCACTCACGACGCCGATCGAGCGTGATCGCATTCCCCAGAACGCAAGCCCGCCGCCTCGGCTCGCCAGGCTGACCGAGCCCGATCGCGTTCCCCAGAGCGAAAGCCTGATGCCTACCGATCCCGAGCCGGCGGCGCCGAGGCCTGAGAAAGCCTCGATTGCGTCGGCATTGGCAAAATCGTCCCCACCGGGCGTCGTGTACATTGCGCCGCCGCCGAGCGAATTCAAGACAGCCAAGCTCACCTTACCCGAGCCGCAGCCCCGCCCCGAGCAATGGCGAGTCATTGTGACCGCGGGTGCAACTTATTACAATCTGGGTGGCCATGTCGACCGGGCCGGGATCGTCGATGAACTCGCCAGCAGCCATCTCCGGGAGGCGCTCAAAGCCCACCGAAACCTTCCACGACTTCCGCCCGAGCTGCGGACACATATTCTGACGCAGAATATCAGTCTTCCGAAACTCGCACCGTATCGCGGCCTCCTCGGCATGAACGACAAGACCCTGGAGGAAGAACAGGCCATCAGGTTTGTAAGGGTAACGAGCAATCGATAGTCCGATGCAGAAGGGCCGGGCGGATCGAGCAGAAGGCGTGATCCGCCGCCGCGACTGCATAGTGGGGAACTGAATGTGCTCCTTCCTCCATGCCGAACGACCGTCGCGCTCATCTCAGGTGTCTACGTCAACGCTTGAGCTGCTGGGGCGATGGCAGGTGGCGCCCTGGTCACGGCTCTTACCCTGCTGATCGCCATCGTCGGCGTCTGGTACGCGGCCAAGACCTACCTCATCGGGTGGCGCGGCTACTTTGGATTCTGCGAGACACCGTCGGTGTTGCGTGAACTTGACCAGTGGACCAGGCGACGGCTTCGCGCCATCGTTTGGAAGCAATGGAGAAACGGCCCCACTCGCTATGCTGAACGGCGACGCCGCGGCGTCGGCCCGGTTCTGGCGGCAAAAACCGCCAGCAGCCCACGTGGCCCTTGGCGGCTCGGCAACAGTCCGCGCTTTCCATGGCTCTATCGAACGCCGTACTCAAATCGTTCGGCCTTGCAACTGTCGGGGGTGCAAGTATACGGACCCGTACGTACGGTGGTGTGGGAGGGGTGGAGTCGCGAGACTCCCCCCCTATCCCGATCGCAATGACAAAGTTGATGACTCCCCGCACCGCGACGCTGATCGGATTGACCGCGATCCTGATGTGGTCGCTATTGGCCGTGATGACGGTTGCGACCGGCACCATTCCGGCCTTCCAGCTTGCGGCAATGACCTTTGCGATCGGTGCGCTGGTGGGGTCGCTGACCTGGATCGGGCGCCCTGGCGCAATCCGCGCGTTGTCGCAACCGCCGCCGGCCTGGATCGTCGGCGTCGGCGGGCTGTTCGGCTATCATGCGCTGTATTTCCTGGCGCTGCGCTTTGCGCCGCCCGCCGAAGCCGGCCTGTTGAACTATCTCTGGCCGCTTCTGATCGTGCTGTTCTCCTCGCTGCTGCCGGGCGAGCGGCTGGCGCCGCATCATATCATCGGCGCCGTGCTCGGCCTTGCCGGCACCGTGCTGCTGTTTGCCGGCAATCGCAGCGGCGGCTTCGCTCCCGGGCAAGTGCCGGGGCTGGTTGCCGCGTTCATCGCGGCTTTCGTCTGGGCGAGTTATTCGGTGATG
>WNFD01014162.1_pt1 | contig 16208 bp, 14 predicted proteins | sample 5400491 | NCBI WGS metagenome assembly WNFD01 (sample SAMN13153343, study PRJNA577476) | soil metagenome | isolation source: 120 cm saprolite under Douglas fir tree site 2 hole 2 replicate 2 | place: USA:California | collected 2015-04-18 | reverse complement strand
CGTGGCCTCAAAGAAGGTCGTAAGGTTGGCTTTCCTCGTTTCAAAGTCCCCAATGCCTGGAATACCATTCAATTCCGTGATGCCGCCAACTGCCTGGACAATGGACGGTTTAAGGCTCCCCAGCAATGTGGTGGCTGCATCCGCGTGATTGTGCATCGTCCTCTGGAGGGCACATTTAAGTTCGCTCGCATCGTCTTGCGTCCCTCTGGTTGGTATCTGCAATGCGTCTGTGAAACAACGCCCGAACCCTTGCCCAAGAAGGACAATGCCGTTGGATTGGATCTGGGCATTCGCTATCTGATTACAGATAGTAACGGGCATATTCTTGATAATCCCAAACATGCTAAGAAGAGTGCGAAGAAGTTGACTCATGCCCAACGTACACTTGCCAAGTGCAAAAAGGGCAGCAAGAGGCGTAAGAAGGCAAAGCACACTGTTGCGCGTCACCATGAACGCATTGCCAATCAACGCAAGGATACGCTGCACAAAGCCTCGCATCACTATGTCAAGTACTATCAAACGATTGCCATTGAAGATTTGCAAGTTGCCAACATGGTACGTAACCATTGTTTGGCCTTTGCCATCGCCGATGCATCCTGGGGGATGTTTCGGCAATACCTTGAAGGTGAGTATGTCGAAAAGTCTCTCAGTGTCCGTACGCATGTCTGCCCTTTCTGCGGCTACATTGCTGATCGCGACGAGAATGCTGCAAGAAACATCCTGCAACGCGGCTTGCAGGTGCTGGCTCGGACGGAGCCTTCGTTGAGCCGAAGAGAGGGGCCTGAGCAATCAGGTGAGTCACCTTCGGCGTTGAAACGAGAAGCCGCTGGGCTTTAGCCCAAGCGGAGGGTCACCAACAACATCCTATCGAAGAAAGAAAATGTCGTGACATTATCCATTCATTACCCCACAGCTAGTCTGAAACCTCACAGAGAGGATAGCCTTCAAGGCGGGCACTTGTGGATATTTTCTGGAGCTTTACAGCAGCCTCCACACTGGATTGAGCCTGGTGGACTGGTCGATGTGAAGTCGTCTACAGGGCTGTTTGTGGCGCGTGGTTACTACAATCCCCGAACTGATATTGCAATTCGCATCCTGACACGTGACATAGAACAAGCCATTGACGAAGATTTCCTGCGCAAGCGTATTCGCAGTGCAGTGGATTTGCGACGAGTATTTGATCCGAACAGAACCAACACTTACCGGCTGATTAACTCGGAAGGTGATGGTTTACCAGGTTTGGTAGTTGATCGTTTCGCCGAAATACTCGTTGCGCAGATACACACGGCAGGTATCGAGCGCCTACGCACACAGCTTATTGAGGCGCTCATGGTGGAGACTGATACTCGAGGATTATTGCTACGCAATGATAGCCAATCCCGTCGTCGAGAGGGTTTGGAACTAGAGGAGCCCCAGGTAGTAACTGGTGGAGTGCCGATGCAAGTGACAGTGCGGGAAAATGATGTGCTGTTTTTGGTAGATCCCTGGCAAGGGCAGAAGACAGGCTTTTTCCTGGACCAACGAGATAAACGAGAGTCTTTACGCAAGTTGACCAGTAACAAAACGCGTGTTACCAGTGTTGATATTTCTGAGCCAGCGATTGAATTAGCACGACAGCAATTTACTCTGAACGGCCTTGATCCCAATCAACAACAATTTCTCGTAGCGGATGTATTTGATTACCTGGAGCAGGCTCAGAGCGCAGGGGAGCAGTTTGACCTAGTTGTGCTGGATCCTCCAGCATTTGCCAAGACACAGAGTGCACGCGCACAGGCCCTTAGAGCATATCGCCGGTTGAATACGCTTGGCATGCAGGTGTTGCGACCTGGAGGCATCCTACTGACCTGCTCTTGCTCAGGTGTAATTGGTATGGATGACTTGCTGGGGGCATTGTCGCAGAGTGCACAACGCCTGCATCGCACAGTGCAGTTACTAGAGACCTATACACATGGTGTTGATCACCCTATCAATATAGCAATGCCAGAAACGGCGTATTTGAAAGCGGTGTTTTGTAGGGTTGAGTAGAGATCAAGTTATTAGGAAGCGAGGGTGGGGGTAAGCCCCATAGGCGCGAGTGCAAGAGCGACCAGTTTTCTTTCATGCTTTGTTTATGCTTTATTGTGTTAGATGTGAGAGTTAATTGGTTATTGTGATATACTACTTTTATCCCTCATACTTTACTATCTTACAAAAGGTCTTTCCCTTTGAGGGAGTGCTATATGACCCATACGAACGAAGAAAGTCGTGCGCAACTAATAGAAGATTTGCAAGAGCGGGCAGAAGAACTGACGCAACTGAACCGCATTGCTATTGCGCTGACCTCCGAATTTGACCTGCAGCGCCTGCTGCAGATGATTACGGATGCTGCCCGCAAGGTGACCGCTGCGCAATATGCTGCTTTTTTCCTCATTCCAGAGGTTGCAGGCAAAAATGCCAATGAAGCTAACACTAAGGAGATATTTAATCTCGCTGCTATTTCTGGTGCGACACCTGCTATTGAGAAGCACTTTCGCCACCTTGGACCTGTGGAGGGGATTGGGATATTGCAACCTGTCTTTTTTGATGGAGCATCGATAGTTGTAGATGATGTGCTTGAAGACCCTCGTTATGTTGGAGTGCCACATGGACATATTCCTGTGCGGAGCTTTCTTGGAGTACAGCTACGAACGCGAGACGGTTCAATATTGGGTGCGTTCCTGATTGGCGATACACGCCCATCGAGATTTAGCTCTCGCCATGTCGGGTTGATCGAGGCCTTGAGTGCGCAGGCTGCTGTCGCAATCCACAATGCACAATTGGTCGCGCGTGAACGCAGTGCAATGGAGGAACACGCAGCAAATTTGGAATGGGAAGTAAGCGAACGCACTGCTGAATTAGAGCGACGAAACCAGGAGTTGAGCATGATTGCGACCGATTTACAGACGCTGCATCATGAATTGACTGAAGCACAGATGCGCCAGATGCTTACAGAGGAACGCAGTAGAATAGCGCAGGAACTTCATGATCGTGTGCAACAGACACTCTTTACGATTGGCCTGAAGGCTGACTGGATAATACAACACTTGCCACCGCACACACTGCTGCCTCGCCCATTACACTCTATTAAAGAACTGGCCTCGTTGGGTACCGCACAAGTGCGAGATGCGATATTTGCGCTTTCCCTGACAGAATCGCAAGAAGGTGGCCTGGTGAGCATGCTGTACACGTTGATTCAAAACTTACGCGAAACTTCTTCAATTGAAGCTGATCTTGTTGTGGCCGAATGGGCTGTTCCTCTACCTTCGAATATTGAAGGTACACTCTTCACGATTGCACAGGAGGCGCTCTCGAATGCACGCCGTCATGCTCAAGCCACGATAGTAATTGTGACCGTACAAGTCAATAGTGGGCAGGCTGTGCTTGTCATACAGGATAATGGGGTTGGCCTTTCGGCGCAGATGCTTCAATCATATCAAAGCAATACGATGCATCTAGGACTAATAGGCATGCACCATCGCATCGAAGACCTTGGAGGTCAATTTTTACTGGCGAACGGTGAAGAAGGTGGCCTTATTGTAAAGGCGGTGATTCCCTTATGATCCGTTTACTTATCATCGATGACCATGAAATGGTGCGTGAGGGGCTTAAAGCAATGCTGACAGAGGAGCTTGACTTTGACATTGTGGGTGATGCAGCAAACGCTGAGCAGGCTTTTGAATTGATTCAGCGCTTGCAACCTGATGTGATCTTGCTTGATGTACGACTGCCGGAAGTAAGCGGTATTGATGTTTGCCGTACCGTCGCTGAACGCTACCCGGAAATAGCCGTAATTATTTTGACAACGTTTACAGATGAAACCCTGGTTGCTCAATGTATCCAGGCTGGCGCGCGCGGTTATATCGTCAAAGACATAGAGCGCTTCGACCTCAAGCGTTCTATTCGAGCCGTAGCGCGCGGCGAGGCCGCTATCGATCCCAAAGCCGCTGTTGCAGTATTGGCCCAACTTCGTCGAGATCCACAAGTGAAGCAGGAGCCTGTTCAAGAACCGTTAAGTCCGCAGCAAATTGTCATATTGCGTATGGTTGCTCAGGGGCTTTCAAGTCGTGAAATAGCCAGTCAGCTTTATTTGAGCGAGAATACAGTGAAAGGGTATGTGCAAGAGATCCTGCATCGTCTGAGTGTGAAGAATCGCACAGAGGCAGTGATGGTTGCAGTCAAACAGGGGTGGTTGTAACCTCCTTTCGTATGATCTGTATTACCTCCTTTCGTAGGTATCGTCTGCTCGATTTGTATGCTACACTTAACATACGTCAGAAACTGCATAACCTGGCATTCTCCCTCCCTTTTGACCTGGCGTTTGTTTCCTTTGAAGCGCAGGAAGTTGCGCGTTTAGGACTCTGTATGGAGGTGACACTTTGATTCCTGGATCTTTTGATTATCTGGCGGCGCATAGCATAAACGAAGCCGTTGCCCTGCTAGATCAACACGGCGAAGATGCCAAAGTTCTGGCAGGAGGCCAGAGCCTCATTCCCCTCTTACGCTTTCGTCTCGCAAGTCCGGCGATATTGATTGATATCAATCGTATCGATGGTCTTGAATACCTTCGAGAGATGAATGGCACATTACACATTGGCGCTCTAACGCGCGAGTCGGAGTTGGATAACTCCAGTCTCATCCGCGAACGTTACCCCATCTTATTTGAAACCTCAGCGGTGGTAGCAGACCCTGTGGTACGCAACTGGGCTACAGTTGGAGGTAATATTGCTCACGCCGATCCCGCCAACGATCACCCTGCTACCATGCTAGCGTTGGGAGCGCGGATCGTTGCGGTTGGTCCCGCGGGTGAGCGAGTTATACCTATCGAGGAGTTCTTCACTGATATACCCTTCGAGACAACACTTCACCCTAATGAGTTGCTTACGGAGATTCGCGTTCCTGCACCTGTCCAGGGAAGTGGCGGAGCATATGTAAAATTGGAGCGCAAGGTGGGGGATTATGCTATTGCTGGAGTGGCAGCTTATATCACGCTAGACACCAATGGCAATGTAAGCTATGCAGGCATTGGCCTTACTAACGTCGGGCAGGCGCCGATCAAGGCACGAAATGCCGAGCAGGCGTTGCTTGGTAAACCCCTGAATGATGCTGGCATTCATCAAGCTGCAGATCTTGCCGCCGCTGCTTCACAACCTATAAGTGATACACGCGGTCCCGCCGAATATAAGCGCGATATGGTGCGCACGCTCACTGTACGCGCATTGCGAAAAGCGCTCGCCCGCGCTACAGGAGGTGAATAGTATGAGCACCCATCATATTTCAGTTACCATCAATGGAACATCATATGAGGGGGATGTTGATTCTCGAACACTCCTTGTACACTGGATCCGTGACACACTGCGTTTGACGGGGACGCACATTGGCTGCGATACAACTAGCTGCGGAGCATGCACTCTTCTTGTGGATGGCAAAGCCACCAAATCCTGTACCATGTTTGCAGTGCAGGTGGACGGGTGGCAGCTCATGACTGTTGAGGGTCTGGAACAGAACGGAAAATTGCATCCGCTACAGGAGGGTTTCCACGAGGAGCATGCATTGCAGTGTGGTTACTGCACTCCAGGGATGATGATGACAGGACTGGCTCTTTTGCAGCGCAATCCCAGTCCTACCGAACATGAAATCCGTGTGGGCATCTCAGGAAATCTGTGCCGCTGTACTGGCTATGTGAATATCGTCAAAGCAATTCAGTACGCTGCCGAAAAGATGCAGGCGACTGAAGAGATTCCGGTAAGCGCCGGTCAAGGAGGCGAATAATGGCTACTCAAGTTCCTGCCCACGGCCTGGGAGAATCATACAAACGCAAAGAGGACGCTCGCTTTATTCGCGGGCAGGGCAACTATGTCGACGATGTGCAGCTGCCTGGCATGCTTTATGGTGATATCGTGCGTAGCCCCTATGCGCACGCGCTCATCAAGAATGTTGATATCAGTGAGGCAATGAAGGTTCCAGGCGTCCTGGCAGTGATTACTGGCAAAGACCTGGACGCAGCTGGTCTTGCCTGGATGCCAACGCTCTCTGCTGATACTGAGGCGGTGCTGGCGCTGGATCGTGTTCACTTTCAGATGCAAGAAGTGGCGTTTGTTGTTGCCACCAGCCGGTATGCAGCAGCCGACGGCGCAGCAGCTGTCGAGGTCGATTATGAACCCCTGCAGGTAGTAGTCGATCCCAAAAAGGCACTTGAACCCGGTGCGCCATTGCTGCGCCCTGATAAGAAGGATAAGCAGCCGACCAACCAGATTTGGCATTGGGAGACAGGTGATAGAGAGGCAACCAATGCATCCTTTGCCGAAGCCGAAGCCAACGGTGTGGTCGTCAGGCAGGAAATGTTCATTCCGCGCATTCATCCCGCGCCAATTGAGACCTGTGGCTGCGTGGCTGATTTCCATAAAGCAACTGGGAAACTTACGGTTTGGATGACTTCGCAAGCACCACACGTGGTTCGAACGCTCTTTGCCATTGTTGCTGGGCTGCCAGAACATCGTATCCGCGTCATTTCACCTGATGTCGGCGGTGGTTTTGGTAACAAGGTGCCGATCTATCCCGGTTACGTGTGTGCTGTGGTGGCGTCAATCACAACGGGCAAGCCAGTTAAATGGATTGAGGACCGCACCGAGAATCTCTCCAGCACAGGCTTTGGACGTGATTATCATATCAAAGCCGAGGTCGCTGCAGACAAAGATGGTAATGTCCAGGCGCTGCGCGTGTACACACTGGCTGATCACGGCGCGTTTGACGCAGCGGCTAACCCGTCGAAGTTTCCGGCAGGTCTCTTCCACATTTGCACGGGCTCGTATGACTTTAAAAATGCTTTTGTGGAGGTGGACGCGGCTCACACCAATAAAGCTCCGGGAGGCATTGCCTATCGATGTTCATTCCGAGTCACCGAGGCCTCGTATCTGATTGAGCGTATGATGGATAGCCTGGCATATGCAGTGGGGAAAGACCCGGCGCAATTGCGCATGCAAAATTTCATCAAGCCGGAGGCATTTCCTTACCGGTCTGCGCTGAACTGGACATATGATAGTGGTAACTATGAAGGTGCTTTGAATCTAGCAATGAAGAATGTCGATTATGAAGGATTACGCCGCGAGCAGGCTGAGAAGCGGTCTCGAGGAGAACTGATGGGTATCGGTATCTCGAGCTTCACCGAGATTGTCGGAGCTGGACCAGGCAAGCAATTCGATATTGCTGGCATTCAGATGTTTGATAGCTGTGAGATTCGAGTCCATCCTACTGGCAAAGCGTTGGCACGTATTGGGGTACAGACGCAGGGGCAAGGACACGAAACGACCTTTGCGCAAATTATCGCTGCCGAACTGGGTATGTCGCCAGACGATATCGATGTTGAGCATGGTGACACAGATACTGCCCCATACGGGTTGGGCACCTATGCCAGCCGTAGTACGCCGGTAGCTGGCGCTGCAACCGCATTGGCTGCGAGGAAAGTGCGAGACAAGGCCAAAAAGATCGCGGCCTATCTGCTCGAAGTGGGCGAAGAAGACCTTGAATGGGAACCGGGGCGCTTCTTTGTGAAAGGAACACCCGGCAAAGGTAAAACGATCCAGGAACTGGCGTTTGCAGCTTACACGAACTGCCCGCCGTACCTTGAGCCAGGTCTGGAGGCTGTGAACTACTATGATCCCCCAAATCTGACATATCCTTTTGGTAGCTATATCTGTGTTGTGGATATCGATCGAGGAACCGGTGAAGTCCACATACGCCGTTTTATGGCGGTTGATGACTGTGGTACCATCATCAATCCGATGATTGTTGAGGGCCAGATTCATGGGGGTCTTACCCAAGGACTCGCACCCGCGATGTATGAAGAGATATCGTTCGATGAGGATGGCAACATCCGAGGCAGCAACTTCCAGGATTACTTAATTCCTACATCGATGGAGACGCCGCATTGGGAGACAGATAAAACGTATACACCTTCACCACATCATCCAATTGGAGCTAAAGGTGTTGGTGAATCACCGACCGTCGGCGCGCCACAAGCAATTGCTAATGCAGTTATTGATGCTCTTGCGCATGTGGGTGTTCGACATATCGATATTCCCATTACGCCATGGAAGGTGTGGAGTATCCTCAAGGAGAAAGGCTTGACTTCGGATTAGCGCATCAACTTATAGAGTGCAGAGGCACAGCCCCTGCACTCTGACTTCATGTAAAGGTTTTACCAGGGAAATACGATGGCTGAAAGTCTACTTGAACTTGCACTTAAACTTACGCAAGCAGGTGAAGCGTTTGTGTTAGCAACGGTTGTATGGTGTGAACGGCCCACTTCTGCCAAACCAGGGGCACAGGTGCTAATCCAGGCTGATGGAACTATGACAGGGTGGATTGGGGGCAGTTGTGCACAACCTGTTGTTCTGCGCGAAGCCCTGCGGATATTGCGTGAAGGAGATGATCCCTATCTTTTACGCCTTGGCGCACCAGGGACTGAGATCGAGCGTATTGGTGTGCGAGTTCAACCAACTTGCCGGAGTACTCGACTTCGCGATTATTCAACTCGATACTGCCGATTTAAGTAAGATACAGATCGATGAGAGGACATATGTGCTTGTTGCCACGCATGGACAGTATGATGAAGATGCGTTAGAACAGGCTTTACGCAGTTCTGCTGCCTATATAGGAATGGTGGGCAGCCACAAACGAGCCGAAGCTTGCCGGGAGTACTTACGTACATCAGGACTGATGGAATCGCAGATTGAACGCCTGAAAGCGCCCGCCGGGCTTGATATAGGGGCTGTAACTCCACAAGAAATAGCAGCAAGTATTCTGGCTGAGCTGGTACAGTTACGTCGTCGTGGTTCAATAGCCAATCAATTACTGACGCATGCTATTGATGAAGAGCATTTAGAAAGTGATCAAACTGGGATTGTGCATGAACCTGAAACAGGTGTTGACCCAGTGTGTGGTATGATAGTAGCAATAGCCACGGCCCGCCATCACAGTACACTCGATGGGCAAGACTATTATTTCTGTTGTCCTGCCTGCAAGCGACTATTTGAACGCAATCCGCAAGAATATCTCGTGCAGAACGAAAGGTGAATCACACATGGAGTTTTCTGGTACCCAGACCATTGCTGTGCCCATTGAAAAGGTGTGGGCGTTTTTGATGGATGTGAATAAAGTGGCATCATGCGCACCGGGTTTTCAAAGTTTGGAAGTGCTGGACGAAGAGCACTGGAAGGCGGTGGTTGCAGTAGGTGTTGGAGCAGTAAAGGCTAAATTCACGATGGATGTCACCCGGGACGAGATGCAAGAGCCAGAGCATATGCTAATCAAAGGGCGCGGTAAAGCGCCTGGCAGCGCAGTTGACATGACAGGCAATATGCACCTCTCAACGGTGGATACTGGCGATACCCAAATGGATTGGACAGCGACTGTGATTGTGAGTGGTACGATTGCCAGCGTGGGAGCACGTCTATTACAGGGTACTGCCCAACGACTGACAGGGCAGTTTTTCGATTGTCTCAAAACCCAGTTGCAGGCTCCTGATGCTGTGAATACGGGCAGTTAACTCGCATGGAAAGTGCTGTTCAGCGTTGGAATGAAATACTCGACGCGCGGGCGCAACAAATGGATGCAGCGTATGCGCGTCTGGGCCGTACCAGCGCTGATTTCTGGGAACGCCGGGCGAGTGGATTTCATCGTTCTACAAAGGATACAATTACCAGTGATCCTTTTTATCTCCGATTGCGTGATGTAGTTACCCCACAAACAAGCGTGTTGGACGTAGGCGCTGGAACAGGACGCTTTAGTCTTGCGCTCGCGCCCCAAGCTGAACACATTACTGCCGTTGAACCAAGCGCGGCGATGATGGATTTCCTGCGCCGGGATGCAGCCGATAAAGGGCTGAGCAATATTTCGTATGTGCAGGCTACCTGGCAAGAAGCACCTGATAATCTCCAGGCTGATATTGTAATTTGCAGCCATGTGCTCTATCCAATCAGGGAAATTGAACCGTTCCTGGTGAAACTACAAAAGGCTACGCGCCAGGATTGCTATTGTTATTTGCGGGCTACCCATATTGACGCCTTAACTGCTGACCTCTGGCAGCATTTTCATCATGACGAGCGTCGAATTCCTCCCAGTTATATACATGTACTGGATGTGCTGTATGAAATGGGCGTTTTTGCAAATGTAGAGACCGTCACACTCCCCCCAAGCCTGCGATATCCATCGCTAAATGTGGCTGTAACAGAGATGTCAGAACAGCTTATTTTGCCAGATGATGAGAAAACACGTGAGGAATTGCGTGCTTTGCTTGAAGGGTGGTTAGTGGAACGGGATGGTATGTTAGTGCCTCCTCGGCAGGAGGTGGTGTGCGCGATTATCTGGTGGAAGAAGTAATAAGCATAACTTAGACAGCGCTACCAAAGAGGGCAATCATGAACCTTTCGTCATTGCCCTCTGCTTTTGCCGATCTTTGTTAGACGATAGCTTTATCTAATTTTTCAAAGAACGATTTAAGCGAGTTTTTAGTGATGCCCTGACCTATAGGATTGTTCGCCATGGCGATGGGGCCTGCAAGATCAGCTTTAGCGTCGTAGGTGAGTAATGCGCCATCATGCTCATCCTGAATATGTATCTGGCTCACGGCATTAATTGAGCTACCTGCGCCCTGCTGGTTTACTTGCAGAATGAGGACATTTGGTTCCTGGCGCTGGGAGATATTAATGACAGCGCGGTAAGGTCCCCTCAGTCCTGGTAAGGGAGTGGTAATGCTCGCTCTCAGGCTATTGGTATCCAGATATTCAACCGAGTTACAGCCCGGAATGCATGACTGTAGGACTGCCGGGTTGAGGATAGCGTTAAAGACTTGCCAACTATTGGCTTTGAACTTATGACTTCCGTTAAGTTTCATTGAACCTTCCTACATATGGAATATATAAGGGTACTTCCCCCGAAGTGTATTGTAGCGGTTACGTTGTACACTTTCAAGAATAAAGCAAGTTACTACCAAATATTCCTATCTGTAACAATTCGGAGTTAAGAATCCGAAAGAGTATCCTTGTTTCCTGGCCTAAATGTGCTATGGTTCACTTGAACGGGGCGCATGGCGTGTTATACTGCAATAAATTATTTCATCGTGTATCACAATGAAAGCGTAATGTAGATATTTTCAACGAGGAGTGTATGATGGCATGGCATAGTGAGCCTGATGAACAGGTTCAACAAGATTGGCATTCTCGTTCTGCGAAGAAAAGAGAAGAACTAGCACTTTCGATAGAAGAAACACCTGCGGATAAAGCTCTCATAGAAGATCCTTTTTCCGATGAAATGGATGAATCTTTTCAAGGAAGCAACAGCTCAATGATAATACTTCCTAGATTGAGTCTTCGATCCAAACCTATGCCTGTGGTGCGTGTCGAGCCTAAAGAAGTTACCAATGTTACGTTCTGCGCGACTACAGACTCCGTCGAAGTTCCACAAACTGCACAGAAGAAGCGTCGTCTGGCTGGACGAACAACTAAGGTACATTTGCAGGCTGTTCCCAAATTGGAGAAGAAGTCAGGTGGCAAAATATCGATTGAGACAGAAAAAAATGTATTTAGTTCCGATGGTGACGAGCAAATAAGTAGAAAAAACAACTCGAAGCGAAATTCCTCGTCTGAAAGAGGCGCTTTAGCTAAGGGAAAGATGGGAGTTGTAGTACAAGGATCCCTGGCAGGCAATGATGTCCTGAAGCAAGGTCAGCGAGAAGTGGCGGTAAATAATGCTCGCATTTCGCCATCAAGTGTTGTTATTGTCACGCTGGTTGAGGATCCTGGCCCTGTGGTTGTAAAGTATATCACCATACGACCTCAGACTGGATTTACCGTACATTTTAGTGCCCCGGCCGAGGCAGAGGCTCGATTTAACTATATGATTCTCATGGAAGAACTGTTTTAAAGCTCTCCCTCCACCTCTTGTCGAAGCCTGTTGAAAAACTCTTGCATGTAGAGAAAACGTTCACGTGCCATTTCTTGACCGGTTTTGGTTGTCATACGTTCAGGTAAATCTGCAAAAAGTAACTGAAACTCGATACTGGGAGAGTAGTCGGGTCTGCGTCTCAAATGGCGTATCACATGTGGGACAATCGGTTCCACGATATCGTCAGGTATGGGAGCATACACTTTCTGGTTGTAGCGGCCTGTGATGCAGTAAAGACGACCAATGCCAATCGCCCCCAGACAATCGATTTTATCTGCATCGTAAAGTATGCGTCCTTCAAGCGTTTGTGGGGTAACTCCTCCTGTCATACGGTGTTCTCTGATAGCTTGCTTTACCGCTGGAATGGAATCTTGGGGGAAAGGTGTGTCTTTGAGCAACTGTGCTGCCAATTCTGCTCCTATCGAGGCGTGATCGCCACCATGACGGCGTTCACGTTCCTGACCAATATCGTGAAGAGCGACAGCAGCCCAAATAGTGGAAAGGTCACCACCTTCACTGGCCTGTATTTTATCTGCGAGAGCTATGACACGCACTAAATGGTCGTAGTCATGTGCAGCATCTTCACTTCCTTCGTCTGCCATGAACTGCCTGGCAAGTTCAAGAAGCCACATTCTATAGGATTGCACTATATCTCGTCCCTACACTCAGGGCTGTTGAATAGTCCTTTTTCCCCGCCCTTTGCACTTCCACTCGTAGCTCTACTTTGAAACAGCCCTGTCTTTACACGTTCTCTAACGCAGGTAGTGTGAAAATAAATCGGCTGCCTTCACCGGGGATTCCACTGCTCTCTACACGTATAGACCCGCCTTGTAACCTGAGCAACTGGGCGACGATGTAAAGACCAAGTCCAATGCCTCTAGTATTGCTCCGTTCGATGTTAGGAGCACGGTAGAAACGTTCAAAAAGACGTGGTTGAGCATCTTTAGGAACACCAATACCATTATCTTCGACACAGACTTCGATAGTCGCTTTGTCTTCATTGTTTGAATAGCAGCGTAAGCAAACCTTGATCGGCCCACCAAGCGGACTGTATTTTATCGCATTTTCTACGAGGTTAGCGATTATTTGCTGCAGGCGTGCGCTATCGCCCATGACAAGATAAGGCCTTTCGATTGGCTCGATAGTGCACATAATGGTATGTTCCTTTGAGATCGCACTATGACGTAAGACTACTTGCTGAGCTATAACAGAAATGTCAACTTCCTCAAAGTTAAGTGTGAGTTCTCCGCGATTTAGGCGTGACACCTCAAGGAATGTTGAAACAATATTGGTTAATTGATGGGTCTGATCCTCAATAACGGAAAGGTTATCAACGAGTTGAGGCAATTTTGTTATTCCGGCCTCTAGCGCCTGATCAGTGATACGTCTAAGTATGCGTGATATTAACTGACTCTGTGCTAGAATAACCGTTAGCGGAGTGCGAAACTCATGAGCAGTAATTGCAAGAAATTCGTCTTTGAGGGCGTTAGCTTCGCGCATAACTGCTTCGCTTGCTCGTGCGTTAATGGCTTCTTGTTGCCAGAGAGCCTGCTCAACTGCTAACCCTGCCATCTGGGCAATTCCTTCAGTAACCGCTATATCCCACAAAGTAAATTCGTTTTTCTGTGACTGTAGTTGCTCTACAGGCTGGAGTGCCGGATCATGCCTGGGATACGTGGAACGATCTAACGAAATAATCCCATGCAGCCGGTAGTTATGCATAATTGGCGCTGCAAGTATCATCAAGTGATCGAAAGGATTGGGTTGATGGGGGCACTGCTCAGCGTTAATAAGAGTTGCATGCCCTTCTAAGAGTTGTTCTTGAAAGCTATGATTTTGGTCAGATAAGGTATGAAGCCAGACTTTTTGATCGCTAAACCATTGCTGCTCAGTTTCACCTGAAAAACCAATAGAGAACAGTGGTGTAAACTGTTGTAGTTCCTCATCATAAAGCTGAACAACTCCACGTTCACAGTTTAGCGTAACGAGCGCTCTTTCGAGTACACTATGTAGGATGTCTTTAATTTCAGTAATCCCTGAAACAGCCTCTGCAACGTGCAGTAATGTATCGAGAGCCTGGCGAATTCGTTGTTCAACGCGAATTTGTTCAGTGATATCACGAAAAGCACTTACTACGCCAATTTGTTTCTCAAAAGCGTCGAATAACGGCGCAATATTAATCTCTAAAATGCGCTCGCTTCCATCTGCTCGTGTGGTAACGAATCGTTCACCTCGGATTCGTTCACCTCTTAGCGCACGAGTAAGGGGAAATTCATCTCCAGTGATTAGTTGTCCATGGATCGTATAGGCTGGATGACGTTTTAGTACTTCATCTAGCCGATCTTTGGCATACCTCTCCTTGCCAAGAAAAGAGGCAGCAGAGTTATTGCGTAATAATATCTGGCCATCTAAATCGAGTACGCTAATTCCCTCGTTCATGGCGTGGAATATGGCATCAAGAGTATTGGCTCGCTCGGTTGCCAATTTAGCGGCCTGGTGAGCATCATGTAGAAGACGAGCTTTATCGACAGCGAGCGCACATTGTGTAGCTATATCTTGAGCGAAGGCAAATTGACCTTTCGATGGATAAAAATCAGGTGCATGATAGTTAACGAAAGCCAGGCCCACACAACGCGAAACAGTGACCTGGGTACTTGATTGGTTTGTTAGCCTGGTATTTGGCGTAGTACCTACCATTAAAGGTACAAGCATTGCATTGTCCAAACCTAACTTACGGAACCAGATAATTTCCTCTCCTTCGGCTTGCGCTAACGTGACGAAAAGTGGAGTTCCAAGCTGGGCTGCGTGACAGCAATTGGGAAGATGAGACAGTGATGCGGTGATTTGTGTACTTGGGAAGTCTTCTTGCTGCACGCTAGAAATTGCTAACTGTAACGTTTCGTTGTCTAAAAGAGCGATCGAGCCTCCATCTGCGTTTAACCTGCGAATCAGGTGATTGTTAGCGATTTCCAGTACGGTTGGTAGGTCTTCTCCTGAGTTGACCGCGATTGCTACTTGATAAATAGCTCGAGCTCGATCGATCAATTGTTCTGCACGCCGCTTTTCGGCCTGAGCTTGTTGATAAAGTCGAGCATTATCGATAGCCACTGCTGCTTGTTGGCCGATTGCGCGCGCGAGTTGTAGTTGTTCTGGTGAAAATGCACGTGTTTTGCCAGGTTCGTCCAACGTAAGTATACCGACAGGCCGACCTTCGCGTACAAGGGCAATAAGCAGGATAGAACGCACAAGAAATGTCTCTCCCATAGCATGCATGCCTGGTTCTGTAGATAAATCTTCGAGGAAGAGCACCCCATTTTCGTTGAAAAGACGATGGACCATGGGATCAGATAAAGGCAGCGAACTATGGTACCAGATATGATCAGCCGCTATAATTACATGGCTATTCAATTGTTGAGAGGAAAGATGGTAAGTGGCCGGGCGTAATATATTTCGCGTATCTTCAAGTAACCAGACGGTGCAACGTTCGACTTCGCATACTTCAGTTGTTCTCTTAACAAGTACCTGTAAGATGCGTTCGAGATCTAGTGAAGATGCCATTAGTTCTGCGAGCTCGCGTAGAATTTCGCTTTCGCGCAGTGCCGCAAGCAATTGCTGATGTTCCTGGATATTGGAGGATGCAGGTTGATCAACTGACATATTCTAGACCTCTTGCATTGCACTCATCAAAAGGAATTATGTAATTCCTTCGAGTCAGATGCAATGGCTGATGATTACGTAGTGTGATGCAAAAACCTTTGCCTTCAGATAAGAAAGGGGATGAGTTACTACCACAGTCGTAAAAAGAGACAACTCCGGTTGTTGCGCTAGCCATTAACTATTATTATGTATACTTGATCTGGATACTCACTTCGTGGAAGTGTATCAGATGAGCCTTTCATTCGTCAAGCGCGATAAGACATTTGGGCAGGTTTTTTAATGCCTTATCGATAGTACGAAAAATCAGGGCAAATTTGCGCCACACTGATTGCAAAAGTGTTTGCCGGGACGAACTGGTGCTCCACACTGGTCGCAGAATAACGTTTTGCTGTTCTGCTCAGTTAGTACATCATCTACAGCGTGGACTTGGGGTGCGGAGGATTGTGGTGTTGCTTGCTTAGGAACTGAAGCAGGTGAAGTTGGAGCACCTGGATATCCTTGACCTTGCGGGTTAGCGCTTTGTGATGGAGATTGAGAAGCTGCAGTCGACTGTACCCCTTGAGTAGTCTGAATTGTATCTTGTATGGTCTTTA
>WNFD01004255.1_pt1 | contig 16210 bp, 10 predicted proteins | sample 5400491 | NCBI WGS metagenome assembly WNFD01 (sample SAMN13153343, study PRJNA577476) | soil metagenome | isolation source: 120 cm saprolite under Douglas fir tree site 2 hole 2 replicate 2 | place: USA:California | collected 2015-04-18 | reverse complement strand
CGGGTATTTTCCGCCAGCTACTTTATCGGCGTTCGGGACGTTATGTCCCGCGATGGTCTTGCCCAGGTGGCTCCGGAAGCCAACATCCGACTATTGCCCGATACCGCATTCAGTCTGTCGCGGTTGTGGCCGCTTGAAGATGAAAGCCCCGCGTTCAGGCAGTGGAAGGCGTCGCGGGGTGTCACGGGGAACTATATTGTTGTCCAGGCGAGTACAGGCGTGGCAAGGCACAAGGGCGCGATTCAGTCTCTTTCCGAACTGACCGGAAAGAACAGCGTTGTCATTCTGCCTGTCTGCTGGTGCCACGGGGACCGCGCCGAAAAATTTCCGGCGATGAAAGGCGCAGTCCGCCTGGAACGCGATTGGCCCGCGCCGCGACTGATGGCCGAAATCATCGGCCGTTCGGAGCTGGTCTTCGCCTCAAGCCTGCATGCGTGCATTACGGCCCTCAGTTACGGCGTTCCGCTGGTCCGGATGCCGAGCTCCACGGGAGGCAAATATGAACTGCTGGATGAGTTCGAGGGAATCGCCTGCCTGGGTAAGGATACTCAGGCCGATCTCCTGCGACTGGTCCGCCGGGGACGCCGCATCGAACCGCGGGTAATGCAGGCGGCCGACCTGCTTGATCGGTACTGGGATGAGGTAGCGGAGATTGTTGTGTGCCCTCCCCATGCGCAGGGCGAACTTTCCAGGGCCCTGATGATGGCGTGGATCGCAACCGAGTGCGGCGACCGGAAACGTCTGGGCGTCGCGCGGCGGTCGCTTGAAATTCTGAGGGAGTCGCTGGCCGGATATTTTCCCCGCACGCGCAGTGCCGTGAGAAATCGGCTTGCCTCGCTCCGGTCAAAATCTTCGCTCGGGAGGCGCGGAGCCACGGAGAAAAGCAAGCGGGAAATGGGTTTGTTTTTGAACCGCTGATATGGGGGCACTCCAAAAATCAGGACATTGAAGAGGGAGGAAAGATGCAATGCTGAATCTCGATCGCATCGCACAGCAAACGATGAGACGGCAACCGTACCAGTGGGCGTTCATCGATGGCCTGTTCCCGGCTGAAAACGCCGCATTGCTGGCCGCGTCCTTTCCCCGCGACAAATTCAGGAAGGTAAGAGGTCACGACGGCGAAAAAGGATTCGAGTATATGTCCCGGTCTCTGGTCCACATGGGCGCGACGGTCCCCTCCTGGTCCGAAGGTTTGAGTCCCGCGTGGCGCGCTCTGGCCGAAGACGTTCTTTCACCCGAATACCGAGCGGCGCTCGCCCGCATTACCGGGCAGAACCTGACCAAAGCGCTGATGGAAGTAAACGCAATTCATTACGGCCCGGGCGCATGGCTGGGGCCGCATCTTGATCTGAAAGCCAAGCTGGTCACGCATGTTTTGTACTTCAACGAATCCTGGGACCGGCGGGATGGCGGTTGCCTCAATATTCTGGGGTCGTCCGATCCGGCCGACGTTGTCGCGGAAATTCTGCCCGTGGTCGGCAATTCCTCGCTGCTGGTGCGCTCAAAGCAGTCCTGGCACTGCGTTTCACCCGTGGTGCGGAATTGTGAAACGTCGCGGCGCAGCCTCAATGTGATTTTTCATCAGCCCGGTTCGATGAGCAGCATGTGGCCCCCGGGAGACAGACCTGTTCTACAGGATTACTCGCCGGTTCCCGTGTAATGTCAACATGGCATAGATGGGACGATACAAATAATCGTTATAAGCGTGTACTCAAAATGCGACGGATACGCACGAAACTGGGCAGGTATTGATCCAATACGCCAGGCGACAGCTTACCGAGGATTTCAAAGGATCCAGCCCCCTTAGAGTAAGTCTTTGAGCACATGCGCGTGGCCTTGACCAATTTGTCCTGGACGTCGTGTCGGCCCCGTTTTTCCAACTCATGCAAAGGCGGCAGCGCCGAAACTTGCAATCCGTTCTTAAAGTGTGCCTGCAAAGCTGCGTGATCCGCGACGAACCATGTCTCCATGCAGGTGGTCATGAACAAAACTTGTTCATCAAGCGCTCTCGCCGGCCGGGCCCAATGATCGCGCATAAGCAAGTGCTGCCATGCGGCTTCCATGTCCGCCGGCGGTTCTTCACTGTCTATCCACAGGGCCAGGAAATTTCCAGGTTCGCCACTATTCAGTGCAATCTTGAACGCATCGAAAGCGGACTGTCGTCCTCCGCACGCGGTCAGGCGTGGCATCCGCGTTGCGAATCCGCAATTTTCCAGGAGCTTGCGAAATCCTTCACGACAGCGGATGGTTACGTCTTTGGAACCGGGGCCCGCGCCGCCGCCTTCGATGTAGATATAAGCGCTCACCAGCGCGTTCCCCCGATTTGTCCCATGGTCCACAATTGTCCCAGGCGATACTTGTCCAGCCACATGGTCAGCTCTTCCTTCTTTAACCGGCGTATCTTCGTCTCGCCGTCATGTTTTTCGCATACGAGGACCGACTCCGGACGCTCGGTCATGGTGTCGACCAGGATATCGGAGTGGGTGGTGACGATAAGCTGCGTCCGTTCGGATGCTTCGACCAGTAGTCGTGACAATTCCGGAAGCACGTCGGGGTGCAAGCCAAGTTCCGGTTCTTCAATACACACCAGGGGCGGCGGCTCGGGATGGCAGAGGATCGCCAGCAGGCACAGATACCGCAGTGTTCCGTCCGAGAGTCGCGTGGCCGGGATGCTGTAGTTGCCCTCTTCGAGGAACAACTGCACGCGGCCCGCTTCCACCTGTACATTGAAATCCTGAATTTCCGGATACAACGCCTTCAGGGCTTCGAGTAGCCGCTGGCGGGCTTTGGGGCGAATCTTGTTGAGCACGAGGGCGAGATTTTCGCACGTCGTCATCAACGAATCGGTGCGCAAATCCGCCTTCTGTTCCTGACGGGGCGGTGTGTAGCGCCCAAACGTCCACTCCCGATAAAGGGCAATCCGGTTGTAGACCGAATCCAGATACGCGAGCACGGGATAGCGCTCCGGATCTTTGAACTGCGACAGGATAGATTGCTCCGGATGGAGTGTTTCCCGTTTCAACTCCCGGTCCTGTTCTCCCGCGTGGCCGTCAGCGGTCGCCTTCCTGTCTTCGGTCAAAATTTCCCTGAGCACGGGGCGACCGTCTTGAAAGCGGTAGAAGAAATCCGGGCCGTCCTTGCCGGGAAATGCCCGCTCATTCTCGATACGCTCCTCGACGAGTTCAAACCGGCTGCCATGCTCCGTGAATTTCATGACGTGACGCAGCGGCATTTTGCCGCGTGGGTTTTCGATCATGACTTCAAGGGAGGCGACGGCCCTGGCCTCGCCTTTCCACAACCAGTCACGGACGCCGCCAACTTCTTTGACCGGCGCGGACAGGTCCCTCGGCGCGGCCTGCAACAGGCTGATTGCCTCCAGGAAGTTTGATTTGCCTGAGCCGTTCGGGCCAATCAGGACATTCAGCCGGCCAAGCGGCACCAACTCAGTGCCCGGGCCGAACGAGAGCAGGTTCTTGATGATGAGACTCTTGAGTAACATGCCGATGGCGTTTAGCCTATCCGAAACCGCACCCGATGACCAGTCCCTTCGCTGGGTTGTGCTCAGAACGGGCGCGCTCCTGGCAGTGTCTTGAGACGGCATCGCTCCTGTAAATCCGTGCCAGGCGACGCGACCTCTAAGTGCTCGTGGCAAATGCCGATTTCTTCCCACAGGATTTAACCTAAGCGCTTAGGAATTATGATAAGATCAATCAGTGCCAACAGTTCTCAGATTTGATGGACTGCGCGTGGTGGTTTATCCGAACGATCATCGTCCCGCTCACGTCCATGTGATCGGGCAGGGCTGCGAGGCAGTCTTCAATTTGAATTGTCCGGCAGGGCCGGTGGAACTCCGGGAGAACTACCGATTCTCAAGGCGGCAAATCGCTCACATCCAAAGCGTCTTGACGGAACACCTGGGGGAGTTATGCCGGGCGTGGGAGGAGATTCATGGCGGTGCATGAAAATTTCAAATTGGCGAACCAGCGGGCCAGGGACCTCCAGGCGTCCATACCCAGGGTTGTCTCTGCGCATTACAATCGCAAGAGTGGGCATATCGTGATTCATCTCAGCTCAAAGCTGATTCTGAGTTTCTCGCCTCATGACGCACAGGGCCTGCGGAATGCCAGGCCATCGCAACTCGACGCCATCGAGATCAGCCCATCCGGTTTCGGAATCCACTTCCCAAAGCTGGACGCAGACATCTATATCCCCGGCCTGTTGGAAGGTTTCCTGGGCTCGAAAAAGTGGATGGCGGCCCGGCTCGGTCAGATTGGTGGCCAGTCCAGAAGCAGCGTGAAGAGAGCGGCTTCAAGAGCGAATGGAAGGCTCGGCGGACGGCCCAGGAAAGCGACCAGAGCGTAGCGAGTCTGCGAATAAAAACGATGCGAAATCCTTCTCGACGATCAAAAGGCCGGTAAGGAGCTCCATAGAGGCACAGCATGCTGCGTCAATCTTCCGCGAAAACCGGAATTCGAAGATTGGCGCTTTGCCGGTAGCCTCTGAATCTTGCCATGGCTGCGTTGGTTGCGTGCGGTTCCAAACGCCGTAATGCTTCCAGTGTGAGAGCCAAAGACAGCCTTCCCGCCGCGCATTCATGGCGTGCGCTTCCAAAGGTAAAAATCCGGCGCGGCTTTCGATCGGGCAGGAATAGTTCCGGATTCGAATTCGCACGAGCATCGTGATTGGCCGCGGCCAGCAGCACGAGAATGCACGAGCCCGCCGGGACTTCCTGGCCCATGATCAGCGATGTCTCATTCACATAGCGCCGCGTATTCTGAACCGCGCCATCCCATCGCGCGGTCTCTTCCATCAGTTCCACTCCTGCGGTTTCAATCGCGATTCGGTTGCGCGCAAGAGCCAACAGCGCGTTCCCGATCAGTCCGGCCGTTGCTTCGAAGGCCTGGGTGAGAATGCCGATGCAGTTGGCCGCAGCGGCAGGTGGTATTCCTGTTTCCAGCAACGCTCGCAGGCGATCCGCCGCTTCGCTTCCGCCTGCGATCTGAAAAGGTGACGCTCCGGGAGCAAAGGCCGCTACCAGGGACTTCACGCATGTGGCCACCATTGGAATGTCCCGGGACTCCACACCCAACCCGCGAGCCAGCGCGAACACCGGCATACACCACATTACGGCGTCGATCCCCTTTGAGGGCAGAAGGGGCCAGACTTCCTCGATCATCTGCGTCATTCGAGCGTCATTCCATTCGGCGAGCCGGGTCGTTACCACGCCGCGTGCTTCGGCGTGCCGCGCTCCCTCAGTCATCCGCGCAAGTTCTCCGAACACGCGTCCGGCGGCCGTTCCGGAGATGGCCTGGGGGATCGGCTCGCCGGCGGGCCGCACACTCAACCGGACATCGGCCAGCACTTCCCCGACTGTCTCAGCGCTTGCAGCCACCCAGAGTCCCAGGCTTTGATCAAAGGCAAAGGGCTTTTCGGCGGAAAGCCATCGGTAATACGGATAAGGGTCGGGATGTGTAACTGCCGCGATCGGGTCTGCCGGGAATTCCATGTCATCAGATTAGCTCATGACGAGCACCAATACTTCGTTTACCATCAAAGTATGAATGCCGATCAGCATCTTTCGATTGTCGCGGCGGCGATTGCCGATCCGTCGCGGGCGCGAATGCTGTGCGCCCTTCTCGATGGTCGTTCCCGCACTGCCACCGAACTTGCTGCCGTCGGGTCGATTTCAGCCTCCACGGCCAGCACCCATTTGCGGAAGCTGGAACGGTCCCGGTTGGTCGAATACATTCGATCGGGCAGGCACCGCTATTTCCGCCTCAGCGGACCGGCGGCGGCGTCCGCACTCGAAGCGTTACTTCATGTATCGGCGAAGAAACTGTCGGGATTTCAGTCGTCCGCGCCACATCACCTCCGTTTCGCCCGTACCTGCTACGATCACGCGGCCGGAGAACTGGCGGTGCGCTTCCACGATCACTGCCTGGCACGGCACTGGCTGGAAAGGAACGAAGACGCCTACGTCCTGACCGGAAAGGGCGAAACCGCCCTGCAAAAACTTGGAGTCAGCCTTGTGACTTCCCCGCGCCGGCGGTTTGCTTATCCGTGTCTCGATTGGAGCGAACGGCATTTTCATATCGGAGGCCGACTGGGCGCCGCGATTCTTCAGACTTTTGATCGGAAGCGCTGGCTAACGCGCGACCTCGACAGCCGTGCGCTCAGGCTGACTGTTTCAGGGAAGCGGGGATTTGCAGCGCTGGGAGTGAATACCGAACGCGCAGAGGAGCGTGTGTGAGATCTCGATTTTCGCATTCACTCTCGAGTGTACTGGTTGAGACGTACATCCTGGGGTCCTTCACTGCGTGCTCACATGCGTTCGCACTTCGTTCAGGATGACGAGGGGTTTTACGGTAGCGCGGAACTCCGGCTAAAGCGCCACGCAGGGCGTCGCGCTGGTGTTGGGCAGCGCGCTCAGGGGATTGCCGTTTTGATCGACGTTGCCGAAGGCGCAGTTCAGTGAATACACCGAGGGTGTCTCGAACGAAATTCGGAGGCGATTGTCGATCATGTTCGACTGATAAATGTTGTTGCTGTTGGCCCCGGCCTGGGGGGTATTCGAGAAAATGCGCATGGCGGCCCCGCCGCCGCCGGTTCCCTGAACGACGAAGTGGTTTTGGGCAACCGTTGCATGGACCACGTTGCCGGTGAACAGCAGACCGGTGGTCTGCTGGTCGCTGATCACGATGGTGTTGTTGCGGATGACGAAATTTTCATACGTGCTGAACCCGCCGATCACAATGCCGTAACTCCGGCTGCCCGAGATCTGGTTGGACTCGATATGCACTCCGTTATTGGTAAGACTGTCGATGTTGAAGCCATAGAGATTGCCGGAGGCGATGTTATCGTGAAAGTTCACCGGCCCCATCTGCCAGCCGCCATAGGCGATCTGGTAGCCATCCACTTCGTTGTTGCGCACCTCGCCGCCGGCGTTGGAAATCGTGATGGCGACCGCCCGGCCGCCTCCGAAACCACTGGCCGTGGTGCGTTCGATGATGTTGTTGCCGCAGTCCAGCGGACTGCTGTTCGGCGCCGCCGACACGATCAGAACTGAAAAGGTCTCAAAGAGTTCGTCGATCTCCCCGATCTCTCCGGCGGCATTGATGACGTTGATGTCATGGATATGGTTTCCCCCATGGGCCGACCACAGACGGATGCCTTCAAGGTTCAATGCGCTGACGCCGTTCTGGTTGGCCTCTTGTTTGAGCGCGGGATAATTCGCGTCCAGAGTCATGTCTGAGATTTCCACTCCGGAAGCCGTGTGCGCGTTGGTGCTCAGAAGCGTGTTGGTCCCGGTGCCGACCGGCAACCCCGACGGATTTTGAGGGTCGCTGATGGTCAGAAAATCGCTGAGTTGCAGCGTGGTTTTGTCCGCTCCCTGCCCATGGAACTTCCAGCCTTTGCCCAGCCTGAAGCCGAGGGGGCTGCGGTGCGGCTGATCGACGCCGGCATCCCAGGTTCCCTGAGTCTGGAAGGTGCCCGCCCCCAGGCAAACGATCAGGTTTTCGGTTTTTGGAACCGCCGGACTGTCGCTGCATCCTTCTTCATAGCAGCGCAGGATGGTGTCGAAGGCCGCCGGAGTGCTGCCATCGCGGGCATCGTCGGCCGACCGGCCGCTGCCATCCGTGCCGTTGCGCAACGCGATATAGATGCGGGTTGCATTTTGCGGCAGCGAAGAATCGGGAACGACGCAGTCCGTGGAACCGGCGCTGGCCCGAATATGCTCCTGCGGTGCGGCCTGCCGGGCCGTCGGTTGTGTGCCACACGACGAACACACGATAACGCAGGCAACGGAGAACAGCCAACAGCGGGCATGGAAAAGGAGCTTTCGACGGGACATGCGCGGCCCTGCGTTCCGTAACGTAGCGGGCCACCTGGGAAGGGTCGACCAGCAAATGAGTTCATAGATTTCGACTGTGTTTTATGCGGAAAGGTTGCCAGAGCCGTTAAAACGGCATTGAAACACAAAGGTCACAGGAAAAATTCGCCGCAGATTTCCGCAGATGAACGCTGATAAAAACAATTCCTCCCCTTGTTTTTATCAGCGTTTATCTATCTGCGGCAATAAAAAAACGGGCCGGCATCGCTGCCGGCCCGGGTTGAGGTTTCGCTTTTTAGAACGTGAACCGGGCTCCGAACTCTCCCGTGAACGAGCGCGGAGCAACCGTGCTCGTGGGATTGATGAAGCCAACAGGTTTGCCAAACGTGGCGTCGCCAACTGTGTTGTCGAAATTGTTGCCGTAGTTGGCGTGATTGAAGAGGTTGAACGCCTGGAAAGCAAGCTGCAGGTTGCGGTGTTCGCCCAGTTTGATGTTCTTGGCTACGCGGGTGTCCACGTTGAAGTAGGGGTCGCCGCGCTTGTTGTTCATGGGATTCAGGCCGCAGGTTCTGTTGTAGTAACCCTGCAGCGTGCAGCCGGGGGCCAGAAGCGCGCCGGCCGCGCTGCCGCCGCCCATACCCAGATCATTGACAGAATCGATCTCGTTGTACGGTCTGGCGGAGCCGGCCTGGACGATCGGAGCAAAGGACATGCCCCAGGGCAGGTTCCATACGCCGCTGATGGTGAGGTGGTGCCGCTCGTCGTTGAAGGCCGGACCAAAATCTTCCGGTGCGAACGGACGGTTGGGATCGCGCGGATAATAACGGAACGAACCGCCGTCTTCGTTATAACCTACCGCGCGCGCCAGGGTGTAATTCACCGAGAGGTCAAGCTTATGGAAAGCCCGCTGGCGATAGCTGAAGTTCAGGCCATCGTAGCGCGACCGACCAATGGATTGTTCGTCGCGAACGCTGCCCAGCCTGGGCTGGCCGGCTGCGGCGAACGCCGCATCCAGCGGACGGAACAGGCCGAGACTCACGTTCGCCGGATTAATCGGGATCTTGGCATCCAGGTTGATGGTTTTGTTCTCATGCAGGCTGAGCACGTGAACGTATTCCACTTCGATCACAGACTTGGGAGTCACTGTCCAGGAGTAGCCACCGTTGAATTCTTCGGTGACCGGGCTCTGGTAGTTCGGGTCCATCAGACGGCCGGTGGCGCCCACTGCCAGGTTGTGCGAAGGCGGTGCGATTGTCGGCAGTGGGTCCACGCCAAAACGCCAGTTGCTCAACAGAATGGCGGTACCGGGTACAGTATCGCTGGGGGCAAGCGAAAACAGCGTCTGGAAGATGGTGTTGTTGGCCTGCTGTTGCATGAACAACGGAATGTTCTGGAAGGTGTTGCCGTAATAGAGACCGTAGCCGCCGCGGACAATGTGGTTGCCATGGCCGGTCAGGTCATAGGCAAAGCCGATGCGCGGGCTGAAGTCCTTGGTGTCGTCACCAGCGGGCTTGGCTGTGAGCTGGGCTGCCAGGGCGTTGCTTGACGCCATCGCCTTCAGCTCCTGGAACGTGCGGCTGTTGGCCACATTCACGCCGGCCACCATGTTGATGTCCCGGTCATAACGGACCCCAAGATTCAGAGTCAGTCCCTTCATCACCTTCCAGTCGTCCTGGAAGTAGAGTCCAACCTGCTTGGTGCCGTTCGGAATGACAAAGGAAGGATCGCCGTTGGCGATGCTCATGGCCTTGACCGCGCCGGCAGTGGCGAAGCCGTTCGGGAACGCAGCCGCGCCGCAACCCGCGGTGGCGGCATCGGGAGCTACGCCCAGGATGCAGCTCGGGTTCTTCTTGAAATCAAGTTCCAGCGTCGGATTGAATTCAAAGAATCCGCCCATTTTCGGGTTCCAGATGTAATCGATTCCGGTTTTGAACGTGTGGCGACCCACGATTTTGGTCACGTCGTCCTTGAACTGGAACTTGGTCTGGAATGACTGCTGCGGAACGTTGGTGTTGGTGCCGAATTGCGCTGAAGGGAAGGTGATGAGAGGAACCTTCGTGGTGCTGTCAATCAGGTTGTTCCAGTAAGAGAAACCGGCGGTGAAGCTGTTGACCAGCGTGGAACTGAGCGCCGAATTCAATGTCACATTGGCAACCTGCATATGATTGACCGTGAAGTTGCCTTCGGTAAGGTCAAATGTGCCATTGCTCTGGTCATTCAGGCTGTTATTGGCCTGGGTGGTCACCGACAGGTACGCGCTGTGCTTACTGTTGATGATGTAGTCCATGCGGCCGTTGAGGCGATTTTCAAAAAACGGCGTTGGAACCGTCGCGGCGGGCTGTGCTCCAAGCCCGGTTACCAGGTTGAGCTGGGTGAGGGCCGTTGGCGCTTCGGCGATCGAAGTGTGCTCGCGCTGGCGCTCAAAAGCAAAAAAGGCGAACAGCTTGTCTTTTTTCAGGGCGCCGCCGATCGATCCGCCGAACCACTGACGCGAGTACGGAGGAGCGGAAGTCGTGAAGCCCTGGGGAACCGTGGGATCGGCCAGCTTCTGGTCGGCGTTGAGCGACTGGTCGCGGAAAAATCCGAATGCCGATCCGTGAAGATTGTTGGTGCCTGTCTTGGTGATCACGTTGATGGCTGCGCCTTCGGAGCGGCCATTCACCGCGGAGAAGCGCTGGGTCGAAACCGAGAACTCCTGTACAGCTTCCGCGGGAAGCTGCATCACCGGCCCGCCGACGGTATTGTCTTTGTTATCGATGCCGTTGACGGTGACGTTCACGTTGCGACCGCCCTGTCCGTTGACTGACAGGATCGAATAGCGGTTCTTGGTCGGATCGTAGGAATCGGCGGCCTTCACTCCGGGCGACAGATAAGCCAGATCGGCGATATCGCGGCCAATCAGCGGAAGATCGGTGATCTGCTCCGGCGTGATGTTGGTGCTGACGTCGGTCTTCTGCTGGTCCACCAGGGGTGCCGTCGTGGTGACTTCCACGATTTCACTTACGGCTCCGGGTACCAGGTTGATGTTCTGGGTGGCGGTGGCTCCCACCAGCAGTTCGAGGTCTTTGGCCTCGGCGCTGGAAAAGCCCTTGGCCGAAATCTTGACGTTGTAGATGCCGGCCGCCAGAGCTTCAAGGCGATACTCGCCGGACGCGTTGGTTTTGGTGCTGCGAGTGGCGCCCGTGCCTTTGTTGGTAACGGTTACGTCCGCGCCGGAAACCACCGCCTGCGATTTGTCGGTGACGGTGCCCTGAAGCGTGGCGGTCGAATTCGCCTGGCCGAATAGATTGATGCAGCTCAGAAGCAGCAGACTGCTCATGGCCACAATTGTGAATAACTTTTTACTACTCATCGAGCCTCCTGATTGAAAAAGAAAAATGAAGCGCGTCCGTCTGTGCGGCCGCACCTGGATTCTGTTCTTGCCTGACAGGGTTCTTGTTAACGATCGAGCCAAAAGCGGAGCACTATCTCGCTCTCTGATTCTGGTCTTAATAAGCCGTGAAAATCGACATAAGCATTGATGATCCGCTGACAGGATGGGAACAAATCCTGGGAGATGCCGTTACCAAAGTGCTTGTCAGCGGGTAAACGAAATTTGCCGAATTTTAACCTAAAAAACATGAAATACAAACAGTCTTTTAAAGAAGGAAAAGCGGGAGCCGAGCCACTTCGGGTCTAACAGCGTATTGTTAAAGAGCTAATCGTTATCGTCTTGTTTATTAATGATAAAATAATATTTCATTGTTAAAAATAAAGTCAATGTCGATTCCGGGTACCTGTTCCAAAGTTGAACAAGAGCGTGTTCTGCTGACCCTGGATTGAAATCCGCTCCACGGGCGCCGGAATTTGCAATCCCCTCGTCGAACGGTCAAAATTGTCCCGACTGTATGCCCGATCTTATTCATCTGGCGGTTCCGGGGTTCATTCTGCTGCTGGTGGCGGAAGCGGTCTTCGACGCCGTCATGCGGCGCGATCTCTATGAGCTCAAAGACGCCGCCGCCAGCCTCGCCATGGGGACCGGCAGCGTGCTTCTTGGCCTTTCCTCAAAGGCCGTGGCCTTCGGCGCCTACAGCCTCGTGCATAAGTTTGCGATTTTCAATATCGGTCATCAGTGGTGGGCCTGGGGCCTGCTGTTTTTTGCGGAAGACCTGACCTATTACGTCTTTCATCGCGCCAGCCACCAGTGCCGGCTGTTCTGGGCCTCTCATGTGGTGCATCACTCATCCCCGCGCTACAACCTGGGCACAGCGCTGCGGCAGACATGGAGCGGCAACTTCATGTCGTTTGTGTTTTGGCTGTGGCTGCCGCTGATCGGCTTCGATCCGATGATGGTGCTGACCATGCAGGCCATCAGCCTGATCTATCAGTTCTGGATTCACACGGAGGTCATTCACTCGCTGGGTCCGCTGGAACTGGTGTTCAACACACCCGCTCACCATCGCGTGCATCACGCTTCCAACGCCCGCTATCTCGATCGGAATCATGCCGGAGTACTCATCATATGGGACCGGATCTTCGGCACCTTCGTGCCCGAGAACATGGAAGACAAACCCATTTACGGTCTCACCAAAAACATCAATACCTACAATCCGTTCCGCATCGCCTTTCATGAGTGGATCGATATCTGGCGTGATGTCCGTCGTGCGCCCACGGTAAAGCAGAAAGTTCGTATGGTGTTCGGGAGGCCGAATAGCAGCTAGTAGCTAGTAGCCAGCAGCTCTCGTCAATCCGCTGCCCTCGGCGATTCGGCGGCCAGCAGCTCCTGGACGAGTTGGCCCAGTTCCTGAAGCGTGTAGGGTTTTTGCAGGAAGGGTGTGCCCAGCCTGGTAACGCCGGTTCGCAGCAGCACATCGTCGGGATAGCCCGAGACAAAAAGGAAGCGCACGCCAGGCCGCAGGGCCGCGAGACGGGCGGCGAATTCACGGCCGTTCATTCTGGGCATAATCACGTCGCATAAGACGAGATCGATTCGCTCCATGGTCGCCGCTTGTTCCAGGCCGGCCACGCCGTCGGGGGCGCAGGTGACCGTGTATCCCAGAGATTCAAGAAACTCGCTGGTGGCGATAATCAAGTCGGGTTCGTCTTCCACCATCAGTATCCGGCCATCGCCGCGGTGCAGTTCCGCCGGCGCTTCCGGAATCGCCACGGCTTCCGGGGAGTCTTCGGTGGGAAGCATGATGGCGATGCAGGTCCCGCGGCCCGGTTCCGATTCGATGCTGATTTCTCCGCCGCATTGCTGAACGATGCCATAGACGGTCGCGAGACCGAGACCGGTGCCGCGCCCCATGCTCTTGGTGGTGAAAAAGGGCTCGAAGGCGCGTTGTTTGACGGCTTCATCCATGCCGGAGCCGGTATCGGTGAACCGAATGGAAACGTACCGCCGGCTGCCGGCGCCGCCCGACGGCAGCAATACCGGCGCATAAGCGTCTTCCGTGGAGATCAGGAGACGGCCTCCATAGGGCATCGCGTCGCGCGCGTTGACCACCACATTCAGAATCACCTGCTCGAAATGGGTGCGGTCGATCAGCGTGGTTCCGTTGGACCGCAGATCGAATTGAGTGATGATGTCTTCGCCGATGAGGCGGGCAAGAATGCCGCCCAGTTCTTCGATGGCCCGGTGAGGGCGGAGGGGTGAAGGCCGGGTGATTTCCCTGCGGCTGAAGGTGAGCAGCTGCCTGGTCAGGCCTCCGGCGCGTTCGGTGGCTTCGATGATCCGGCGGGAGTAGCGCACATGCGGATTCTCCGGCCCCAGCCGCGCCTCCATCAGTTCAGCGTAGCCCCCGATCACTCCCAGCAGGTTATTGAAGTCGTGGGCCACGCCTCCGGCGAGGCGGCCAAGGGATTCCATCTTCTGCGCCTGCAGAAACTTCGCTTCGAGTTCGCGCTCTTCGGTGCGATTGAGCACCATCGCGAAAATACAATCGCGCTCGCCGATGCGGACGAGGTTGGCGAAACAGACGGCGAAATGCTTTCCTCCCGCGGAATCCAGGAACTCCATCTCTTTGTCCCTGACCGGACCGTGGAGCCGCAGATCGCGGAAAAGCTGCTCGCGTTCCGTCTGGGAACGCAGGAGCCCGACGTCCACCGCGCTTCTGCCGATGACCTGGTCCCCGGGGAGCCGCAGCAGATTCAACAGGTTTTCGTTGACGTTGAGAAAAACACATTCCGGCGTCATAATGGCGCAGCCCACGGGACTGTGGCGAAAAATGGTGGCAAAACGCTCTTCCGACTGGCGGAGGGCAATTTCGGAATCTTTGCGCTCAGTGATGTCGATGGCCGTGCCTTCCATCAGCGTGCGGCCCCCGGGGCCGCGCAGGCTTGAGATCCGCTCCAGGGTCAATCGACGATGTCGCCGTTGAGCGTGCAGACGTAGACGCCCGCCAGGTTGCCTTCGAACAAGACATGAAATTGCTCGGCAACGCTGTTGGCCCGTTCCGTCTGATTTTCAAACAGCGTCAGAATCATGCCGAAGGCGACGAAATATTGGGGCAGCCCCAGGAACACGTTCTCGACGGCCGGGTCCGCGTGGCCGGGATAAAAAATGTACTCCAGCGGAAAAGTCATTCCCCAGGCGAGCAGGGAAACCGCGGTGGTGACCACTCCCGGGGAGATCCGGCGAAACTTGCGGTAATACAGCAGCGCGGCCACCATGAAGAATATGCTCAGCAAAAACACCCGCCCGGCTTCAATGCGGCCCAGGGTAGATTCTCTGAGCACCCAGATGGAGTACAGGGCCACCGGAACAAGCACACTGTAGAAAAAGAAGCCCCGGCCATGGTGACGCTGCGACAGAATGATGACCGAGGCCAGGCTGATGGCCAGCAGCAGCGGAAAGGCCATCCGAACACCGGGGGCCCACATCTCCAGCGTGAGATACAGAAACACCGGGAATCCCACCAGGCACAGGAATGCGGCCTGCATTCTGCGGGTGCTGAATACCTCGGAGACCGAGAGGTGAAAGCTCATTCCGGCGACAGCCAGCATGGAGGTCTTGAGAAAAACCGTCCAGTCCGCCGGCAGCAGCGAATAGCTCCAGAGCAATCTCGCGCCGAAGTGGATGAGCACCGCGATCCATCCGAACATCCACCAGGCCACGCGCTGCTGTCGATCGCGCGCATAGATCCAGGCGAACAGCGTCACCAGAATGCTCATGACCGAAAAGACCGCGAGCTGTCCGACGTGTGAAGGCATTCTCGAAAACTTTCAGGGCCTGGAGAATAATAAGGAGGAAAGACCCGATCGGCTGTCGATATATGAGGCCCGCAAAAGAGTGACGCAGGAAAAGAAGGCCGGCGGCCTGCCCGACCTGCCCAATCTTAGTCCAGACGGGAAAGAACTGCAAAGGTCAACCAAGGTCGAATCATCAGTAACTAAGGTTGAATAAACATCAGGAAGTCCGGTCTTTGGGACGCGGTTTGGCGGGCTTTTCGGCCGGATTTTCATGCACGCGTTCCTGAAAGGTCCCGGTCATGCCGCGGGCGAGGAATACGGCGGAGTCGCCATATTTGTCCCGCATTCGGTCGGTGGCCGAAAGCGCCTGGGTCCATTTGGAATGGCGGTCGTCGCCGAGCAGGGCCATCTGGCCGCCTTCTTCCTGGAAGTTTGAGGCGTGCACGCCCAGCAGGCGCACCGGCCGCTGGCGTTCCCAGTTGTCGTGAAACAGCTTTCTGATCTGCTGAAAGATTTCGCTGTCGATCTGCGTGGGCTGTGAGAGTGAATGGGCGCGCGTGAGCGTGGTGAAATCGGAATAGCGGAGCTTAAGCTGCAGCGTGCGGGGTGACAATGAATTCTCACGCAGGCGGCGGCCGACTTTTTCACAGAGATGAGCGAGCGTCGATTCTATCTTTTCCACGCTGCCGGTATCTTCATTGAAGGTGTGTTCGTGGCTGATGGATTTGGCCTCGGCATCTTCGCCCACCTCGCCTTCGAACCATGCTCCGGCGTCTTCGCCCCGGGCCTTGCCCGCCAGGGCCGCGCCCCATTTGCCGAAGTTTTCGGTCAGCACCGATTCTTCCACGCGCAATATATCGCCGATCCGCTGGATGCCCATCTGATTCAGCCGCGCGCCGGTCACTTTGCCCACGCCCGGAATCTTGCCTACGTCCAGCGGGGCGAGAAAACTCTGCTCCATTCCCGGCAGCACATAGAGAATTCCGTTGGGCTTGGCCTTGTCGGAAGAGATTTTAGCCATCAGCCGGGAAGTTCCGATGCCCACCGAACAGTTGAGCCCGGTGCGCTCTTTCATCCGCAGGTGCAGCTTGTGGGCCGCCATCAGCGGAGGCCCCATCAGTTTTTCCGTGCCCGTCATATCCACATAAGCTTCATCGATGGAAGCCATTTCCACGGCAGGGGAGAAATCCTCAAGCACCGCGCGCGCCT
>WNFD01008530.1_pt1 | contig 16213 bp, 14 predicted proteins | sample 5400491 | NCBI WGS metagenome assembly WNFD01 (sample SAMN13153343, study PRJNA577476) | soil metagenome | isolation source: 120 cm saprolite under Douglas fir tree site 2 hole 2 replicate 2 | place: USA:California | collected 2015-04-18 | reverse complement strand
GAGCGTGTTGAAGATCACAAGCTGCACCGCGAGGTGTTCCAAATCACCGATGAGGTCGCGGACAAGATCAATATGGCCAAGGCCCAGGGCCGTCGTGTAGTGGCGGTGGGCACGACGTCAGTGCGTACGTTGGAATTTTCTGCCTCGCAAAGTGCAGACGGACGTGTTCAGGCCGGTTCAGGCGAATCGGACATCTTTATCTATCCCGGATTTCAGTTTCGAGTAGTGGACGCCCTGCTGACAAACTTCCATCTGCCCAAGTCCACGCTGCTGATGCTGGTGTCGGCTTTCGCGGGACGGGAAAACATTCTGCGGGCTTACGAACATGCCGTGCGCGAACGCTACCGTTTCTTCAGCTACGGTGACTGCATGTTGATCGAGTAGCTCCGCATATACTTATGCTCGCAGTAGAGGAGTTCACATTGAGGAATATCCCGATCTGGTTTGTACTGATGGTCGGCATTGAGTCAGTCTGTTTCAGAGCTGCGCGATTCGAAGCATGTACTCAGGAACTGTCTGAATCCCGAGTTCAATGCGGATCATCTCTTCTACAGCAGCAAATTGAGGAAGAACAGGCATGAACCATGAAGATTGATCTGACCGGCAAGACCGCTATTGTGAGCGGCTCAACAGCCGGTATTGGGTTCGCCATCGCCAAGGGGCTGGCTGATTCCGGCGCGCATGTTGTGGTCAACGGCCGGACCGAAGAGCGCGTAAAAACCGCGCTGGCCGCCATCAAAGCCGCCAATCCTCAGGCAAAGCTTACTGGCGTGGCCGCCGACCTTGGCACCGCCCAAGGAGCGGCAGCTCTGGTCCAGAAAGTGCCGGAAGCAGACATTCTGGTCAACAATCTCGGTATCTTCGAGCCCAAAAAATTCTTCGACATCCCAGATGATGATTGGGAACGCTTCTTCAAAGTGAACGTAATCAGCGGTGTGCGTCTATCGCGGCACTATGCACCGGGAATGGTGAAGAAGGGCTGGGGACGAGTGCTGTTCATCTCCAGCGAGTCAGCTCTTCAGATCCCGGCAGAGATGGTGCATTACGGAACCACCAAGACGGCCCAACTGGCCGTGGCCCGCGGCCTGGCTGAGACACTGGCCGGCACCGGCGTGACCGTGAACTCTGTTCTGCCCGGGCCAACCCGGTCAGAAGGCGTGGAAAAATTCATTGAGCAGGCGGGTAAGGCCACCGGCAAGACGGCTGCCGAGATGGAAAAAGATTTCTTTCGCAGCATGCGCCCAAGTTCCCTCATCAAACGGTTTGCCACCAATGAAGAAGTTGCGAACATGGTGGTCTATCTGGCGTCTGAACAGGCATCCGCTACTACAGGGGCTTCCGTTCGGGTGGATGGCGGCGTGGTACGCTCGATCGCCTGATCGGTTTTTAGTTACAGCAAATTATTTCGATTATTTTTAGATTGAGGATTCATTGCGAACCCGGCTTTTAGTTTTCATCAGCATCATTCAATCCATACTGTTTGTAGGGCACTGGTTTATCTATCTCACCCTGGCCACGTTGTGGGGAGGGTTCGCTTCTTCCACGGCATCCAAAATAATTCTTACGCTGCTCTCCATCAGCTTTGTTGTCGCATCATTGCGAGGATGGTATTCGTTTCATCCCCTGGTACGATTTTTCTACACGTCTGCGGCATTCTGGCTGGGACTATCAAGTTATCTTCTCTGGGCTTCTCTGGCTTGCTGGCTGGCGTTTGGAATCTCCGCGCTGGCTGGCCTGGGCTGGCGGCCAAGTCACATTGTTGACCTCTTTTTTGGTCTGGCGGCTCTCACCGCGATCTACGGAGTGTTAAACGCATCCCTGCTACGTGTACGGCGGATCACCATAAAGCTTCCGAATCTTCCTCCGCAGTGGCGCGGACGCGTTGCCGCCCTGGCCAGCGATCTGCATCTCGGGCACGTTCGCAACGGTCGCTTCATACGCCGGATCATCGCCAAGCTCACTGCCCTTAAGCCTGACATCGTTTTCCTCGCCGGCGACGTCTATGACGGCACCGCAGCCAATTTTGAACACCTGGCCCAGCCCTGGACCGGTTACTCCGCTCCGCATGGTGTTTATTACATTCAGGGAAATCACGAAGAGTTTTACAGCCATGCAGAGTATCTTCCTCCACTGCAGCGCGCCGGCGTTCGCGTACTGAATAATGAAAAGACGGAAGTGGAAGGGCTGCAACTGGTGGGCGTCCACTACCGGGATGCGATTCAAGCTGACAACTATCGCGAAATCCTGCAACGCGCACAGATTGATCGTGACCGCGCCAGCATTCTTCTGCTGCACGCACCGGTACAGTTGCCCATCGCTGAAGCTGAAGGTATATCTCTCCAGCTTTCGGGACACACCCACGGCGGCCAGTTCTTTCCCTACAACTTCATCGCTAATAAAGTCTGGGGCAAAGTCGTTTACGGACTACAGCGCCTGGGCAATCTGCAAACTTACACTTCCTACGGCGCCGGAACCTGGGGCCCGCCGATGCGTGTGGCCACGCGACCGGAGATCGTGCTGATCCAGTTTGAATCGGCGTAGAGCCATCATATGCTGAAACGGCCCGCCTGCTAAAATCAAGCGTTGGCCACGCAATCAAAACCCGCACAGAAGGGCCGCGTTTACCTGCTGGACAGCATGTCCTTCATCTTTCGCGCCTACCATGCCATGGCGCGGCAGCGGCCCATGTCCACCAAGACCGGTATTCCCACGGCGGCAACATACGTTTTTGTGAACATGCTGCGCAAGCTACGGGCGGATTTCAATCCTGAATACCTGGCCGCGGTCTTTGATCCTGCCGGCCCCACCTTCCGCGACGAACAGGCAAAGAACATAACGTCAGTCAAAAAGTTCGACTCGAAGACCCAGACCTATGTCGAACATGAGTATCACGGCTACAAAGCTCAACGAGCGGAGATGCCACCTGACCTTCGCCAGCAGGTTCCGTTTATCCGTCAGGCGTTGAATGCCTATCGCATTCCGATCCTGGAACAAACCGGCTTTGAAGCCGACGATGTCATCGGCACGCTGGCGCGCAAAGCCGCTGACCAGGGCTATGAAGTTTTTGTGGTGTCCAGTGACAAGGACATGCTGCAACTGGTGAATGACAAAATCTGCGTGCTGAATCCACCCAAAGACAATCTGGTCTGCAACGCCGACAAGGTGGAGGAGATTCTGGGCGTGCGTCCGGAACAGGTGATTGACGTGATGGCATTGCGCGGCGACTCCATTGATAACATTCCCGGCGCACCCGGAATCGGCGACAAAGGTTCGGTGGAGATCATCAAGCGTTTCGGGTCACTGGCAAGCGCGCTTGAACGCGCCGCCGAGGTCGAACGCAAAACATATCGCGAGTCGCTGCAGAATAACCAGGACACCATTCTCTGGAGCAAGAAGCTGGTCACCATCGACCAGGACGTGCAGATCGACCTGAACCTTGAACAGATGGTGGCTGGCGAGCCAGATAATGATGCGTTGCGCAAACTCTTCAGCGAACTTGAATTCACCACGCTGTTGAAGGAACTGGTTCCGGCGCTGGAAGTAAAAGAGACAGACTATCGCGAGTTGAAGTCAGCAAAGGAACTGAAGGCTCTTAGCGGCGGGAAGTCTGTGCTGGCCGTGGCCTTCGATTTTGTACTCGCCGCCAAACCGACAGACGACGAAGCCGAAGAACTGCCTGCCACATCAGGCGATCTGCCATATACGCAACAGCCTTCGCTGCTTGGTATGTCGGCACCAGACAGTGCCGCTTCAAATCCCGGTGGGCCTGCGCCCTTGCAGTTGGCGCTATCGAATCAGCCCGGCAAGGCTTTTACTGCGGCAATCGACGGCAACGAAATTTCTGCTGAGCTGAAAAGACTTCTATCTGACGCCAGGATTCCCAAAGCCATTCACGAATACAAAGCTGCCTTGCGCGAGCTTCAGGCACATGGGGTCACGCTGGCAGGCGTCCGCGATGAGCCCATGTTGTATTCCTATCTGGTGAATCCAACTTATCCGCGGCATTCACTGGCCGAAATAGCGCTGCGCAATTTCAACCTGAATCTCTCGCCGTCATTGGCGGAAGCCGCCGACGTGACCGGCCGCATCGCCGCCGCATTGCGCAAAGAAGTAGAAGACGCCGGCCTGATGAAGGTCTACGAAGACATCGATCTGCCGCTGGTGCCGGTGCTGGCCCGCATGGAAGATGCCGGCGTAAAGATTGACATGGGGATGCTGGCCACGCTTTCCGTTGATCTGGAAAAGGGCTGTGATGCGAAAGCCCGCGAGATCCACGAGAAGGCCGGGCACACCTTCAACATCAATTCACCCAAACAACTGGGTGACGTCCTATTTAACAAAATGAACCTCCCCAAGCCGGTGAAATACGGCAAGGGCAAGATGATCTCCACGGCCGTCGATGTGCTGGAAGAACTTTCCGCTGAGCACGAAGTGCCCAGGCTGGTGCTGGAATATCGTCAGCTTTCGAAACTCAAGAGCACATACGTGGATGCTCTGCCGCTGCTGCTGAACCGCACCAGCAATCGCCTGCACACCACTTTCAACCAGACAGGGACGGCCACCGGACGGCTGTCATCGACCAATCCCAATTTGCAGAATATTCCCATACGCACGGAGTTGGGGCGCGAGATCAGGGCGGCGTTCATCGCCGAACCGGGCAACGTGCTGCTCTCAGCCGACTACTCGCAGATTGAGCTGCGGCTGCTGGCGCATTTCTCTGAAGATCCGTTGCTGGTGGAGGCGTTCCGTCAGGGTGAAGACATACACACGCTCACGGCCTCACAGGTGTTTGAAATTCCGCCGCTGGAGGTTGACGCTGAATATCGGCGCCGCGCGAAAGCGGTAAACTTCGGGATCGTTTACGGGATTTCTCCCTTCGGCCTAGCCGCGCAGCTTGGAATTGAGCAGCGCGAAGCCAAAAAGTTTATCGAAGCTTACTTTGAGAAGTATCAGGGAGTCCGGAAGTATATCGATCGAGTTTTGGAAGAAACCAGGCGCGAGCAGAAAGTGAAGACCATGTTTGGTCGCGCACGCCCCATTCCGGACATCAACAGCAAGAATGCCAATATGCGTGGCTTTGCCGAGCGCACCGCCGTTAACACTCCGCTGCAGGGCACTGCCGCCGATCTGATCAAGCTGGCCATGATTCAGATTGACGAAGAGCTGCGTGCGCGAAAACTCGCATCACGCATGTTACTCCAGGTACACGATGAACTTCTGTTTGAAGTGCCGGAAATCGAACTGGAAACCATGCGCTCCCTGGTGCGCGAGAAGATGGAAAGCGTGCATCCGTTGAACGTTCCGCTGCTGGTGGAAATTGGCGTAGGGCTGAATTGGCGGGATGTGGAATAAAGGCGGCTTTTAGCCTTTAGCTGCTAGCCTTTAGCTTATTAGCACTTTAGCCTTTCGCAATCAGCATTGCTGGTTGAAAGATTCTTCTAGATTAATGTTTCCGAGAGTTAATGATCACCGCTTCGTGCTGCCGCTTCCCGCCATTCTCTGAGATGCCGGTTGCGGCGCATGCGACGTAGCCGAACATAAGCGGCAAAATAGCGACGGTAGAAGAAGCCGGGTACATCCCAAAACATCCAGCCAGCAAACCAAACAACCAGAATGATCAGGGCGATGATCAGCAGCTTAAAGACGATGGCCAAAGCAATGCCTACAAGCTGTGCAAATTCTGGCAAAAGAAACAGGAGAATAAGCAAAAGCCCGATCACGACCGCCGCCATTTGCAGCTTTTTCATCGTCTTCATTCGTTTCAGTCGTACTTACACGCCGATGGCGGATTGAAGGGCGCCCGCAATCGCACCCGCATGTTTTTCGACCTTCTGTTGAGAATCCGCTTCCACCATCACGCGCGCCAGCGCTTCCGTCCCCGAATAACGCACATTCACGCGCCCATTGCCGTTGAGTTCGCTCTCCGCCTGCTGAATGGCGTGCATCACTCCCGGAATTTGCTCAAGCGGCTTCTTTTCCCGTACGCGCACGTTCTTGATGGTCTGCGGGAAGACCTTCAGATCAGATACCAGTTCGACCATGGGCTTGCCCGTGCGGCAAACAACTTCCAGCACGCGCAGTGCGGTGAGTAGTCCGTCACCGGTGGTGGCCTTCTGGGAAAAAATGATGTGGCCGGATTGTTCGCCACCCAGAACCGCACCGGTCTTCTGCATCATCTCCAACACGTACTTGTCACCCACGGGTGCCCGCAGCATGTTGATACCCGAGGCACGCAAAGCAATCTCCAAACCCATGTTGGACATAGTGGTGGCGACAACCGTGTCCTTCGCGAGTTCATGATGCGCTTTCATCTCACGCGCCAGCAGCAGCATGACGGCGTCCCCGTTCACCACGTTCCCGGCAGCATCGGTAAAAAGTGCGCGGTCCGCGTCGCCATCAAAGCAGATGCCAATGTCGGCTTTCTTTGCGGCCACTTCTTTGCCAACGATCTCTGGATGCAACGCACCACATCCTTCATTAATGTTGCGACCATCAGGCGTGCTGTGCGTGTACTCCGCGCGCAGACCGCTGGCCTTCAGCACCTCAGGCGCAATCGCGCTGGCAGCGCCGTTGGCGCAATCGACTATGGCTTTGAGTTTTTCCGCACCGGCAATGGGATGGGCCAGCCATTGCACGTAGGCATCATGCAATTTCTTATCACCCGGCAAAGAAGCTTCGCCTGATTTGGCTATCGCACCGTCATTGGATCCGAGGAGCGCGAAGATTTCCTTTTCGATTTCCAGTTCGATGGCGTCCGGCAGCTTGTAGCCGTCGCCACCAAAGACCTTGATGCCATTGTCACGCCAGGGATTATGTGACGCGGAGATGACTACGCCGGCAGAAAACTTCTGCGTATGAGTGATGTATGCAATGCCCGGTGTAGTGATCACGCCTGCGCTAGCGACCTCAACATCGGAATGACGCAGACCCGAGGCGAGCGTGTCTGCAATCCATGCGCTGGATTCGCGAGTATCCTGGCCAATGGCAACGCGGCGCGGGCCGGCGGGCAGATGGTCGCCCAGTGCGCGGCCGACAGCAAAAACGGTCTTCTCATCGAGGGGATACTCGCCCGCGACACCGCGGATTCCATCAGTTCCAAATAGTTTTCTCAATCGGCACCCATCTCTTTTTACCACAGAGGTCACAGAGTGCGCAGAGGACAATCTTCAGCGCTCTGGACCGCTTACGTGTCCCGCGTTTCTTTCACCTCGGCGGTGAGAGTGCCGTGCGAAACGCGCGCAGATATGACTTGGCCTTTGCGAAGGCGGCTGGCGTCTTTCACCAGTTGCCCTTTTTCATCGAACACGAGGGCATAGCCGCGGTCGAGAATCTTGACCGGGGAAAGAGTGTCAAGCTTGCCAGCGAGTTCATTCAGACGTGAGCGGTCGTAAGCAAGGCGTGTCTGCATGATGTGAAGCAGCGAACTGGTGCGCGATTCAAGCTGGGCACGGGTCAAGGTAAGTGAGCGGCGGAAATCAAAGTGACGGATGCGCGACGCCGCATTTTCCAGACGGCGATGATGAGTACGCAATTCATCACTGAACCTTGAGGCCAGTCGGAAGACAAGTTCATCCAAGCGTTGACCACGGCGTCCAAGCAGGTCCTGCATGCGAGCGAAGGCGCCGTGTTGTGCCAGTTCCATGAGCCGATTTCTGGCCATCAGGAGCTGATAACGCGTGGCGCGATCCAGCCGGCGATGGAGATGAGCAAGATGTTCGGCGAGCTGATGTTTGGAATCAATCACCAGTTCCGCAGCGGCGGAAGGCGTGGGCGCGCGCATGTCGGAAACGAAATCGCAGATGGTGAAATCCGTTTCATGGCCGACGGCAGAGATCACCGGAAGCGTGGAAGCGGCTATCACGCGAGCCAGGCCTTCATCATTGAAAGAGGCCAGGTCTTCCACAGAGCCTCCGCCAGGGGCAATGATGATCACGTCAATGCCCATGCCCTTCACGCGATTGAAATACTTCACTCCGGCAGAGACTTCGCCTGCCGCGTACTCACCCTGCACCTGCGCGGGATAGATCACGATACCGACATTCTCATGGCGGCGGGCCAGAATGTTCAGCATGTCCTGAAGAGCAGCCCCTCGCGGCGAAGTAACAATGCCGATCCGGCGCGGAAGTTGCGGAATGGGCTTCTTGCGATCGGCGGCAAACAATCCTTCGGCTGCGAGCCGGTTCTTCAGCTGCTCAAAAGCCAGCTGTAATGCCCCCGCGCCGACGGGTTCAAGGAATTCGGCCGATAACTGCAATTCGCCACGGGCGTCATAAATTGTGATCCGGCCACGGGCGACGATCTGCATGCCATTCTCAGGTCGAAAGCGAAGCAGCCGTGCCTGGCTGCGAAACATCACAATGCGAAGCTGAGCATCACCATCTTTCAGCGTGAAGTAAAGATGACCTGATTCGGCGGGTCGGAAGTTGGAGATCTCGCCTTCCACCCAGACGTCCGTATAGCCGCGTTCCACGGTGGTACGCACGGCGCTGACCAGGTCACCCACTCGCCATATACGGCGGGACGGCGCCAATTCAAAGGTAAAGCCGAGCTGCGGATCGGAAGACACTGGTGAAAGTTTATCAGCGCGGCTGAGACGACCGGTTGAACAGATCAGGATCTTCACTGTTGTAGCAAATCCCGTTAGATGCATGCTTGACAGCTTTGTAATAAATGCTTGCTATGCTTGCTTATTCAAGCTATATTTGGAAAGAGGTAAATGCACATGAGATCGTCCGCTCTGAGTTCAGTTTCAGATTCGATAAGGGACCACATCAGCGAAGCTTACTTAAAGGCAGCTCTGCGAAAGGGAGAGCTCACTTTTACAGTGAACGTGGGCACCGTACATAGGGCCCTGCATCTGACCAATCGAGTTCCGCAGGTTTGTTCTGCACTTGAATCGAAGAAGTTCCTCGAAGAAAACCGACTCAAGATTGTTGCAAAGACCGGTCCGCCTTCCGGCCAAAGCACAACAGTCACATTCACCTATGAAATTCTGCCGCAGGATCGGGGCCGAGGGGCCGTTAAGAATCCTCTGGAGGGACTTCGCGGATTGGCCAAAGAGATTTTTAGAAACCTGGGTGGAGGGGAAGCTTTCGTTCGGAGCGAACGGGAAAATTTCGCGGCCCATGAAGAGACTAAATCTCTAAAGAGGAACGATGCTCGATGAGCCGTATTTACTGGGACACAATGCTTTTTATCTATTGGCTGGAAGACAATCCCACCCATGCCAGACGGGTGAAGCACATTCTTACGAAGATGGAAGAGCGGCAAGACCAGCTCTGTACCAGTTCTTTTACGGCTGGCGAAGTTTTAGTGGGCCCGTACAAGATGCAGGCCGCTGCAGCGGCAAAACAGATCCGCGACTTCTTCGCAAGCTCTTTCGTGGACATCATTCCTTACACATTGGAAACGGCTGACAGGTACGCACGAATTCGGGCCGATCTTGGCGTTTCACCTGCTGACGCAATCCATCTGGCTTGTGCAGCCCAAGCGAACACCGATCTTTTTCTCACCAACGACAATGGCCTTACCGGCAAGGTGATTCCCGGAATACAGTTCATCGCCGGATTAGATACCAACCTTTTCTGAACTATTGGCGTCCGCGATTGATCAGCCACATGATGAGCGAGAGCACAATGCTGACGATGAGCGACGTCGCCAGAGGAAAGTAGATGACGGTATTTTTGCCCCGATAGGTGATGTCGCCAGGGAGACGGCCAAGCGGAAGGTTGAAGCGTCCGGCAAGCATAAGAACGGCGCCGATCACAATGATCACGCCGCCAAGCATGAGCAGCAGCTTGCCTAAATCCGCCATAAGGTTATTTTAGCTGCGGGGAAGAGCTTATTCGCGAATCGAAGAAATCAGAAAAGAGCGCTTTGCAGATCGCGGGGCTAACAATCATTGCAGGGTCGCAGTCATCAGGCGAGAAAAGGAGAAGCCGCGAACTTGGCGAATCAAACGAATGCTGAAAATGTGCATGAGAGATTCGCGTTATTCGCGTTCATTCGCGGCTCAAATTCTTCTACTTCCAGTACTGGTCGCGCAATTCAGTCTGTTTGTTGACCAGAGGAATCTCCTGTCCGGCGATGAAGACGTGCTTCACGTCTGTCTTCACGTCGAGCGGATCACCATTGGCAACAACCACGTTTGCCGTCTTGCCTACGTCAAGCGATCCCAGGTCTTTGTCCACGCCGAACATTTGCGCGGGGTTGAGAGTGATGGCCTTGAGTGCCTCTTCGGGTGAAAGTCCGAAAGCCGTGGCATAACCAGCAGCGTAAGGCAGGTTGCGCGAGTTGTGCGCTTCATAGGATGCGAAAGCGATCTTGATGCCGCGCTTGGCCATCTCCGCAGGAAGACGGAAGACGGCATCGTAGCGGTCTGACTCTTTCGGTTTGGCGTAAATTGGTCCAACGATTACCGGAAATCCGCTGGCCGCAACCAGATCAAGCACAGATCCCGCATGCGTTAGATGGTTGAGAATCACTTTCAGGTGGAATTCGCGCGCAAGGCCCATTGCAGTCTGGACGTCATTGGATTCTTCGGCCGCCAGCACAACCGGCTTCTGTCCGTGAAGGTAGGGCAGCAGCGCTTCCAGTTTCAGATCGTGTTTGGGTGGAGCACCGGCCTTGTCGGCGTCCGCGGATTTTTTCTTCTCGTAGGCGGCAAGCTTCTGTTCATAATCCTGCGCGTCCATAAAAGCCTGGCGAAGCTGAGCGGCCATTCCCATGCGGGTGAAGGGGAACTTTGCCGTCTCAAAACTCTGGTTGCGGCGCTGTGCCCCGGTGAAGTTCATGGGCATAGCAATGTCACGGACAAGAATCATCTCATCGGCTGACTTGCCGGCAAGCTGAATGAATGAATCCTGGCCAGGAAGCGTGTCACCATTTGCGGGCGCAACCACGGCGTTGGTGATGCCATTGATGCGGGCCACGGGAATGAGCGCTGTTTCCGCATGGAACGCGTCATAGACATGCATGTGGGGCATGACCTCATCGCTATTTTCCAGCGTGTCATTGGTCATGCGGTCAGCCGAAATTTCGGTAAGTCCAAAATGGGTTTCCGAATCAATGAGGCCGGGATAAACCGTCATACCCGTGGCATCAATGACTTTGGCCGACTTGGGAATCGCCGTGTTTGCTCCGCCGATGGCCGTGATCTTTCCGTTCTGCATGACCACAACGCCGTTTTCAATCACACCGTGTGAGACGGTGAGCAGCTTGCCTCCGTGAATGGCAATGGTCTCAGATGGAGCTGGTTTCTGAGCCGTGGTTTGCGAAAACGCAGGCGCAGACAACGCCGTAGACAACAAGGAGAGTGTGAGCAGAATTTTCTTCAACATGATTACTGGACCTCCTTGTAATGAGTCAGGCCGAGCCCGGGCTGTGAACGATCGAAGTACACGTCGCCATCAATGAGCACCTTGTCCACCAGCGAGTTGGTAGCGAGCGGGTAATTATTCCAGATGGTGATATCAGCGTCCTTGCCCACATCGAGCGAGCCTACTTTGTCATCCACGCCGATGATCCATGCCGGGTTGAGAGTAATCATCTTCAAGGCATCTTCTTCGCTGATGTTGCCGTAATGCATGATCTTGCCGGCTTCTGAGTTGAGGCGTCGCGTCACGTCTTCTGAATCGCTCTTAATGGCCACGCGCACTCCCTTGTGCAGAGAGATGGCGGCGTTCCATGGAATGCCATCCCATCCTTCATATTTAAAACCCCACCAGTCAGGCCATGTGGCAATGGCTATGCCATTGGCGGCAATCTTGTCTGCCACTTTGTAGGCTTCCAGAGCGTGATGGAAGGCGCGGATCTTGTAGCCGAATTCCTTGGCCAGCGCCATTTCGGTAAGGAACTCATCGGCACGATAGCAATGGATCTGTACCAGCAGTTTGCCGCGGAGAATATCTGCAAGAGCTTCCAGCCTCAGGTCTTTCTTGGGCGGGGTCGCGTCTTTGTCGCCCTTTTTCACCTTGGCGTCATAATCGTCCCATGAGCGCATGTATTCGCGCGCTTCAATGAACGCTGCGCGCATCACTTCAAAGTTGCCCATGCGCGTGGAGGGAAGCTGGTTGCGTCCACCATAAACGCGCTTGGGATTCTCACCGCTGGCGAACTTGATGGACTGTGGCGCACCAGGGAACAGCAGCTCTTCCCTGCCCAGACCGTACTTGTGCTTGATCACAATGGCCTGGCCGCCGATCATGTTGGCCGAACCGTGCAGCAGGAGCGACGTGGTGACTCCACCGGCCAGGGCGTGATAGATCGACTTGTCGTTATAGTCAAAGGCGTCCTTCATCATCATCTGCGGCGTGATGGGACTGGTAGGTTCATTCACATCGTCAGCAAGCGCGATGTGTGAGTGCGAATCAATGATGCCGGGCATCACCCACTTGCCGGTGGCGTCAATCACCGTCGCGTTTGCCGGGGCATTCACTGTCTTGCCAATGGCCGCGATCTTCCCGTTGTGAACGTAAATGCTGCCGTTCTCGATCCGCCCGTGCGTAACCGTAAGCACCGTGGCGCCCTTGATCACAACGTCGTTTTGGACTGCTGGAGTTTCAGGATTCGGTTTCTTATTCGGCGTCGCGTTCTCTGCCGGGACAGATTTCGGTTCAGCCCCGGGTGTTGCCTTTTCCGGACTTTGCGGGTTCTTGGAAGCAGGTGATGGTTGCTGCGAACTTTCCGTCTGCTGAGCGACCGAAAAAACGCTCAACAGAAGAATGCCCGAAAGCAACATCACCCAAAAAAGATGAGAGCGACGCGCCATAGTTGGGACTCCTTGGTGTGTTTGTGGGAACGAGCGATTCTATGTGCGCAATGAGCAGCGGTCAATTTGATTTACTGTTTAGATTTATTCAGATCATGCCGTTGCAGCCGCGGCCGGGTCATCTTTCGAGTCGCATCACATCCAACCATCGCGATAGTTACCTCGGGTTTTCTTTGTCCAAAAGGTCGAAGCCCAATGAGACCTGGTCGAGTATGATCATGTGCCATGAGAGCCGTGGTGCAAAGAGTAAGCCGATGCAAAGTGACAGTGGACGGAAACATTGTGGGCGAAATCGGCGCCGGCTTGCTGGTATTGCTGGGCGTGGCGAAAGAGGACACAGAAGCCGCGGCAGACTATCTGGCCCAGAAAATTCTAGGCTTGAGAATCTTTGAGGACTCCGACGAGAAGATGAATCTCTCCGTGATAGATGCGCAAGGTCAGATGCTCGTGGTGAGCCAGTTCACCCTGTATGGCGACGTTCGCAAAGGCAAGCGACCGTCATTTGACGCGGCAGCTGGACCGGACCAAGCCAAGCGGCTTTATGAATATTTCGTCCAACAAGTGCGTGCGTCCGGACTGCGCTGTGAAACCGGGCAATTTCAGGCCATGATGGACGTTGAGCTAGTGAACGACGGCCCGGTGACGATCCTGGTGGATTCGGAAAAGATGTTTTGAGTTTTTACCGCGGATGAACGCAGATGATCGCGGATAAACTGCCTTCAATCTAAATTTGCACTCGTCTATCGCACTGTGTACTATTTCCCGCCTATGAATCGCCGCTTCTTCAGCATCCTTTTGTTCCCAATTCTTGCTTTCGCAACCACAACTGCTCCGGCCCAAACGCGCCCTGCTGCGCAGCCAACTACCAACGATGACACCGTCCAGCTTCTGCAGGCATTGGCGGACGCGCCCGGACCTTCCGGTTTTGAAGAGCCGGTGCGCAAGATCATGGTTGACCGCATGAAGCCCCTTTCAGACAAGCTCAGCTATGACGGCCTCGGATCAGTGATCGCAGTACAAGGCAGCAGCGGACCGCGCATTATGGTGGACGCGCACATGGACGAGTTGGGCGGCGTGGTACGTCGCGTAACGAATGACGGCTACCTCACAATGCAGATGCTGGGCGGATGGCTGGACCAGGCACTGGTGGACCAGAGATGGACCATCATCGGATCAAAAGGGCCGGTGCGAGCGGTGACCGGTATCCGAGACATTCATATTGTTCCTCAGGAAGAGCGCACCAGGGTTTATCCGCGCGAATCAGTCTTTCTGGACGTGGGCGCGAAGAATGCCGCGGAAGTGGCCGCCCTTGGAATTGCCCCCGGTGATCCGGTGGTACCCGACGCGCCTTTTGCGGTGATGAATGGCACGCAGAACTATCTCGGCAAAGGATGGGATGACCGCGTTGGCTGCGCCGTGCTGATTGCCGCCATGCAGAAGCTGGCGAAGACGGCACATCCGAACCAGATTTACTGGGTGGCCACAGTGCAGGAAGAAATTGGCTTGCGCGGTGCTCATACGGCGGCCGACCTGGTAAAGCCGGAGATCGGCATCGCGATTGAGGGCGGCGTCACCCGCGACGCTCCGGGCGTGCATCCGGAAGAAGCACAGGAGTTGCTGGGCGCCGGACCAGCAATCTTTCTGTACGATTCCAGCGCGCTGCCCAACCGCAAATTTGTAAGCATGGTCAAACAAGTTGCAAAGGACAAGAGCATTCCTCTTCAGGCTGACTTGATTCAGGGCTATGGAGATGACTCGGCGGAAATCCAGAAGAGCAACGGCGGCGTGCCCACCGTGAACATGGTGGTGCCGGTGCGCTACACGCATTCCCATAATGGAATCATGAATCGCGGGGATTTTGACCACATGGTGAATCTGCTGGTGGCGATCCTGCAGGGACTGGACGCGAAGGCGGTGGCGAACGTAAGAGACTTCACGCCGTAAGTGGTTTTATCCCGAGCAAAGTGAGGGAACCCTACAGCCACGTTGGTTCTCAAGGCAATCTAAACTGAGGCAGTTCGCTCGCTCCGCTCAGGAGCAATTTTGAAACGGTAGGGATCCCTCACTGCGTTCGGGATAAAGAAAAAAGCCCGCGATAAGATTTGACTACTTCGGACGGACCCATCTACGCTCCCGCGGTAACTAAAACTGCGTCCGCCACCTTCACTGCCTCTACCGCCTGTTTCACGTCATGCACGCGCACGATATGTGCGCCGTGCATGACTGAAATAACTACAGTCGCCAGAGTGCCGTGCAGACGCTCTTCGGCGATGGCATCCTTACCGTCGCGGGCCAAGGTTCGTCCGATGAATGATTTGCGGGATGTGCCGGAAAGCAGCGGCACGCCGAGTTCGCTGAATTCGGCGAAGTGCGCGAGCAGCGGAATATTTTCATCGAAACGTTTGCCGAAGCCGAAACCAGGATCGAGTACGAGTCGGTCGCGACTGACGCCGGCAGCGATGGCTGATTCCGCGACTTCTCCAAGTTCGCGTTTCACCTCGGCGACGATGTCCGGCGATGGCGGTTGTGTGCGCCAGACTTCGGGTAGTCCGCGGGTGTGCATGAGAATGACACCGCAGGGCGTGGCGGCAAGAGTTGCGGGCATCGCCAGGTCCCAGCGCGTTGCGCTCACGTCATTCACAATCTCCGCGCCCGCTTTCACAGCGGCACGGGCGACCTCTGCCTTGTAGGTATCAACGGAGATGAACGCTTGCGGCCGCTCCCGCAGAATGTCTTCGACCACGGGCAGAACGCGGTCGATCTCTTCATTGACTGAAATCCCCTGGTCCCCAACTTTGACACCAGGTCGCGTGGATTCGCCGCCAATGTCGATGATGTCCGCGCCTTCGTCGAGCATTTGCAGCGCGTGAGCAACTGCATGATCGCGATGGAGAAATTTGCCGCCGTCAGAGAATGAGTCCGGTGTGACGTTGAGGATGCCCATGACCACGGTGCGGGTCCCGAGTTCGAGCGTGCGGCTGCGCAATCGCCAGTGAAAGATTCGCCTGGGGGTGGTGGGCATTGATGAAGGAATTTTAAACGAATGCGCGGTCTTGCATTGTTTCCTCGACGATTCAGCACCTCAGCGATCATTTTCACCCTGTCATTCCGAGCGAGAGCGAGCCGCTCTGCGGTGAGCGCGAAGAGAGGAACCCCGAGGATGTCGCCAGTAACGATGCCGATTCAGTGAATTTCTGCCGGAATGTAAATAGGATCGTCATCCCGATGTCCGTTAAGCGAAAGCGCGTTGTCTTCAGGGATGACGAGGGTAATAACAATCTCGAGAGAATTCCCTGAAGCGGCATCTCTCGTTGAACATCCTCGGGGTTCCTCTCTCGCCGTCGTTCCGCCTCGCGGAACTCCGACATCGCTCGGAATGACAAAAGGGTGAAGTATCAACAACCTCGGCGCTCTTTGGCAATTCCGGCGATTTTGGCAATTCTT
>WNFD01003301.1_pt1 | contig 16213 bp, 16 predicted proteins | sample 5400491 | NCBI WGS metagenome assembly WNFD01 (sample SAMN13153343, study PRJNA577476) | soil metagenome | isolation source: 120 cm saprolite under Douglas fir tree site 2 hole 2 replicate 2 | place: USA:California | collected 2015-04-18 | reverse complement strand
CATCACCGGCGGCGCGCAGCGCGAGAAGGCGCGCGCGCTGGCGCAAGGCGAGGACCCCGACGGCGATGCCATGACCCTTGACGTGATGGCGGCGCTGCAGAAGTTCTCCGGCGTGCGTCCGCATCCCGAAGCGTTTGTCGAGGCGCTGGAGCCGCTGCAACCGCGACTCTATTCGATCTCGTCGTCGCACAACGCCACACCCGGCAAGCTGTCGCTGACGGTAGACTGCGTTCGTTACGTGGTCGGCAAGCGCAAGCGCCTCGGACTAGCCTCGACATTTCTGGCCGAACGCATCAAGCCGGGTGATGAATTGAAGGTCTATGTGCAGAAGGCCCATGGCTTCGCGCTGCCGCAGGATCCGAAAACGCCGATCATCATGATCGGGCCGGGCACCGGCGTGGCGCCGTTCCGCGCGTTCCTGCTTGATCGCAAGGCGACCGGCGCGCCCGGCAAGAACTGGCTGTTTTTCGGTCATCAGCGCAGCGATTGCGATTTCTTCTATGCCGACGAGTTGAACGCCTTGAAAACGTCAGGTCTGCTGACGCGAATGTCGCTGGCGTGGTCGCGCGATGGCGACAAGAAATTCTATGTCCAGGACCGCATGCGCGAAGTCGGCCGCGAGTTGTGGACCTGGCTGGCCGAGGGCGCCAACATCTATATCTGCGGCGACGCCAAGCGGATGGCCAAGGACGTCGAACGCGCGCTGGTCGATATCGTTGCCCAGTTCGGGGCGCGCTCGACCGATGAAGCCGTCCGCTTTGTCGCGGAACTCAAAAAGAAGGGCCGATTCCAACAGGACGTGTATTGACGAGTTCCAATCAGCTCAAATCCGAACGAATAAAATTCTCGCGTAGATCCACCGCAGAGAATTTTTGACTGCAACAGGAGTATGTCAGAGCGTTCATATCGCTATTTCCAACGTCGCCTTGCATCCCGCCGCAATCGGTATTCCATTGGAGGCGATGCGGCGTTGGAGATCGACTATGCGCGAACTATCGGCGGAAGCCCGCCTGCACCTGCACGCGCGTTCCCTTTCGGGGCGGGCGGGACATGGTCTGCACACGGCCGCCCTCTATGGCGCATTCGCCATCATTGCCGCGGTGGTGTTCGGAACGCTGTCGATTCACCCGTTCTAGCTAAGCTAGGCGCGCGCTAGCTTGCTTTCTTAAACGGCGCTACTTCGATACCGCCATCCTTCAGCGCCTGCCGGACGCCGCGTGCGATATCGACCGCGCCGGGCGTATCGCCGTGAATGCACACGGTATCGGTGCGCATTTTGATCGTTTTGCCCGTGACCGACACCACGGCGCCGTCCTGCACCATCCGCACCACCCGCTGCGCGATTTGCTCGGCATCGTGCAACACCGCGCCGGGTTTGCGCCGCGACACCAGCGAACCATCGTCTTCATAGGCGCGGTCGGCGAACACCTCGTGCACCATCGGCAGGTTCGCGGCTTCGCCGGCCTGCACCAGACGCGAATTGGCGAGCACCACGAAAATCAGATCGGGATCGACCGCCTTGATCGCGGACGCAATCGCCCGCGCGGTCATGTCGTCCTCGCACGCAACATTCGACAGCGCGCCATGCGCCTTGACGTGGGTGACCTTGTGGCCGGCCATGGTCGCGATCGCCTGTAACGCGCCGATCTGGTAGGCGACCAGATTTTCGATCTCCGAGGCCTTCATGCCTGGAAAGGGCCGGCGGCCGAAGCCGTGCAGGTCGCGGTAACCCGGATGCGCGCCGATGCTGACGCCGCGCGCCTTCGCAAGCTCCACGGTCTTGCGCATGGTGTCGGAATCCCCGGCATGGAAGCCGCAGGCGATGTTGACCGAGGTGGCGAGGTCGATCATGGCGGCGTCATTGCCCATTTCCCATGCGCCAAATCCTTCGCCGAGATCGCAGTTGAGATCGATTGTCATGATGTCGTGTCCGCTTGCCGTGAGTGGATCCTTGGTTGGTCGTGCGCCTGCGCATCCGCCGGCGATGGAACTTGCCACGTTCCGGCATCGACTGCACTGACCGCGGCGCCGGCGACATTGGCATCTTGCAGGGCCTCGATGTTGAGATCAAAATTCTCGATAGCTCGGACACGGTCGGGCAGGGTGCGCAGCATTTCCCAGAACTTCCGGGCCTCAGCTTGCGCCTCAGTCATGCCGACGGCCTCGAAACGAAAGCCACGGCCGGCGGGAATCTGCGCGAACCGTCCTAGATCGGCCGTCATCACGGTTGCGATCTTGGGATAGCCGCCGCTGGTGCCGCGGTCCATCATCAGCACGATGGGCTGGCCATTGCCGGGCACCTGGATGCTGCCGTTCACCGTACCGTCGGTGACGATGTTGTGACCGTGCAGATGTTTTATCACCGGACCTTCAAGCCGGTAACCCATGCGGTCGCTGGTCGCCGATATCTTCCATTCGCTCTCGAGAAACAACTCTTTGGCATCGCCGAACTCGTCGTCCTGCGGACCCATCACCACGCGGATCGGCCCGTCCGGCAGGGGAGGAAGATCGATCCGGTGCTCGGTCGCGCCGCTTGCGGCTGCCGTCTGTAATTCATCGCCAGCCTGCAGCGGGCGCGGATACGGGCTGCCGAGCCCGGCCCGCGCATTCACCGCCAGACTGCCGAACATCGGCTCGCCCGCGATCCCGCCTTCGATCGCGAGGTAACTGAATGAACCACCGCGGGCAAAGCCCAGCGTCAGGGTCTCGCCGTCGGCCAGGGTCATGGATGTATCCGAGGTGACGGCGCGCCCCGAGATGTCCGCATTGCGTGGTGCGCCAGCCAGCGCGACACGAACCGCACCTTCGCGCGCCGTGAACGCCGCGCGGAACGGGCCGATTTCGATGGCCGCGGTAAAGGCTGCGTTTCCGACCAGACTATTCGCAGCGGCGAGCGCCAAGCGGTCCATCGCCCCGCTCGGCGTCAGGCCATAGCGCTGGGCGCCGTGGCGGCCGCCGTCCTGCACCGAGTTCGCCGGACCAATGGCTGAAATGACGAGTTTACTCATGCGGGCATCAACTCGGCGACGATCTCGCCGCGTTCCGCGGCCTGATCCTGCTCCGCGAAAGTCTTGGCATCGACGGCTGTAAACGTCACGGCATCCCCGGGTTCCAGCAGGAAAATCGGATCGCGATGCAGCTGGTAGGTCCTGACGGCGGTCCGTCCCAGCAGATGCCACCCGCTCGGAGCGGCCAGGCACTGTACGCCCGCCTGCACGCCGCCGATCGAAATCGTGCCGGCCGGCGTCAGCAGGCGCGGATTTAGCCGCCGCGGCATCCGTAACGAGTCCGGGAGGCCACTGAGATAGGACCAGCCCGGTGTAAATCCGATCATGGCCACCCGGTAGTTGCCGGCGACATGCCGCGCCACGATATCGTCAGGCGTCGTGTTGAGCGCCTTGGCGACATCCTCCAGATCGATGCCGTGCTCGCCGCCGTAAACCACCGGAATGCGCCAGCGCCGCGTGGTCGCGGCCGGTGGAGCCGGCATTTGCGCCAGCGTGAGGAGCTTCTCCCCCAGCGTGTCGAAATCGATCTGCACGGGATCGTAATGCACCAGCAGGGATCGATAGGTGGGCACGGCCTCGGTCACGCCGAGGATGGTCTCGCGCGCAAGCGTGAGATCGAGCGCCAGTACCCGCTGGTTCGCGACATCGTCGATATGGCGGCTGAATTCCACCGTGATGGCGCTGTCGCCACTCGGCAAAAGGCGGGGCGGGGATAGTGTCGCGGCCATAGCCTCACAAACTCGTCGGCGGATGCCAAGCTCTAGCGTGTTTTGCCGTGAAGTGGAATTCGCTTCGCGCAAATGAGCCTGCAAATTCAATAAATTAATCTGCATCGCCGCGATAAGACGGCGTGATCGCGCCATGCGATGCCGCGTCTTCAGCCGTGAGGTGGCGACACTTGACGCGATGCCCGCGCCCCGCAAGATGCGCGCCTTCGATCAATCCACAACCGGAGCCACCCGTTCGATGTCCCTGACCCCCGAAGCGATCAAGACCCTTTCGCATGTGTCGACCGCCACCATCACCACGGTCCTGCTCAAGAAGGGGCTGCGGAATGTCTGGCTGCGGGGGACGCGTCCGCTGCGGCCGGGACAGAAGCGGCTGGTCGGGCCGGCCTTTACCTTGCGTTTCGTGCCCGCGCGGGAGGATCTGGCCACACCGGAATCATGGTCGTCGCCGATTTCGACCCGGACCGCGATCGAAGCCATGCCAGAGGGCTGCATCGCCGTGGTCGACGCCATGGGCGTCACCGACGCCGGTATTTTCGGCGATATTCTGTGCGCGCGCATGGTCAAGCGCGGGGTAGCTGCGCTGGTGACCGACGGCGTCGTGCGCGATCTCGAAGGCGTGCTCGGCACCGGTTTGCCGGTGTGGTGCGACGGCTTCGCGGCCCCACCCTCGGTCGCCGGACTGACATTCGTCGGCTGGGGCGAGCCGGTCGGCTGTGGCGGCGTCGCGATCTTCCCGGACGATATTATCGTCGCCGATCAGGACGGTGCCGTGGTCATTCCGAAAGCATTTCTCGACCTCATTCTGGCCGAGGGTGCGGAGCAGGAGCGGATGGAAGCCTGGATTGTTGAACAGGTGAACTCTGGTGCGGTGTTGCCGGGTCTCTATCCGATGAATGCCGAGACCAAGGCGCGCTACGCGGCTTCGAAGAAATAACCTGACCTCATCCCCGGATGAGGGCGTTTGCGCTCACTCGGGCTGCCGGGAGAGCGCCTCCTCACCATGAGGGATTTCTTGCTCAAAAAGGAGGAACACGATGAACATCCATCTCGCAGGTTCGCGGCCGACACGGCTCGCGCCCAAAGAGTATTTTACCGGCACGGTCTGGCAGGACCCGATCATTGCAGCGGAAGCCCCGGCGCGGATCGTATCGACCCGCGTGTCCTTCGAGCCGGGCGCCCGGACAGCCTGGCATTCGCATCCCCTGGGCCAGACGCTGTATGTCATTTCGGGCGTCGGCCGGGTTCAGAGCCAGGGAGGGCCGATACGCGAGATCCGGCCGGGCGACGTTGTCTGGATACCGCCGGGCGAAAAGCACTGGCACGGCGGCTCGCCGACCAACGGTATGATCCACATCGCGATGCAGGAATCGCTGGACGGAAATTATGCGACCTGGATGGAGCAGGTGACCGACGCGGAATATGCCGCGAAAGTCGGCGTATAGTTGTCTCGCACTGGCCGGCTAGATACGCTGCGCGGTCCAGGTGCCGGAGCAAAGAGCGCCGCGCCAGGTACCCGATCCTGACGTGGCGCCGAGGTGACCCGACCCGACCGCGCGCTTGATGCCGCTTGTCAGGATCACACTGATGTTGCCGGCATCGACGACACGGCCGGATGCTTTCATCAGCGCATTGCTCGATTCGACCTGGCCATTGTTGATTCCGATCGAGATGGTTGCTCCGCCGCCGCATGCGGTGTTCTCGGAGGCAATCTGCACATTCCATGCGCCGTCAAATGTCGCGGCCGCAACTGGCGTGGCGGCTAACATTCCCAGAAGCACCAGGATGCGGCTGGCGAACAATGCTTTGCGAAAGTTTCCCATGGCGGGCTCCCTTGGTTCCGACGCAATCAATCTCTCAGATCGCTTCGACCGAGACTGTGATAGAAATCACATGAAACGATCAGGCCTTGGGCTAATGAATGATCGCGGGTAACATCAGCAAAACAACAGGCTGGGTTATCGCGTACGGGATCCCGGGGAATTTTCATGAAGCGAGCTTTTCTAGCAATCGTTTGCGGTGTCGCTCTCTTTGCGAGCTCCATTGCCTATGCCGCGGATACGGCATCCGACAAGGAAATGGCCGACCGCTATTCGCAGGCGGCGCAGTCCGGAGACAGCGACGCTCAGTTTTATCTTGCCGCGCTTTATTCGGCGGGCGTCGGGCGCCCGAGGTCCGATGCGGAAGCGTTCCGGTGGTTCTCACGCGCCGCTGATCAAGGCCATTCGCATGCCATGCTGGTTCTCAGCGGAATTTACGCCATCGGGCGGGGAGTACCGCAAGACAACTTCAACGCCTACAAGTGGGCTTACATTGTTTCGGTCGGCACCCGGGTTGAAGAGTTCCGGAACGGAAGTCGTCAGCTCATGGGCGTTCTGGAAAACAGGATGACGCGCGAGGACATCGATCGGGCCAAGGCCGAAGCCGGCCGCTGGCATGCGGTACCGAGCCAAGCGAGGCCGGCCATTGCTCCGGCTCCGACCGACAGTCTCACACGCGACAGCCAGTCGCCGCCAGCCTTGGCTGCTTCGAAATCATCGCCCGCGACCACCACCACCACCACCACCAGCAGCAGTGCCGCCGATTCCGGCACTTCTCAAGGGCCGCGTATCTCTGGCGACAAGAAGAACGACATCGACGCGTTATTGGATCGCGTACCCTCCGGACTGCGCAAGCGGTTCGGTTTTTGAGATTGAGGAGAAGCCGATGTCTTCGCGCGGTCTTGTTTGGTCTGGGTCGGTGCTTGCAGTGCTTGCTGCTGCGGCCGTAGGTGGCGCCTATCTGATGTATCCGGACTACTTTCAGCCCCCGACTGTAACTACGGGAGTGGCTACCCTTGGGCCGGTTTCGGAGGCTGTCTATGGAACGGGAACGGTAGAGCCTGAGCGCTGGGCCAAGGTCGTACCGCTTCAGAGGCGCCGGTTAGTCGAACTCTGCCGCTGCGAAGGCCAGGCCGTCAAAGTCGGTCAAGTTCTCGGCCGCCAGGACGACGCCGAAGAGGTCAGCGCGCTGCATGAACTGGAAATCAACAATGAGCAACTTGCGCGCGATCTGGATCGCGCCAAGCGCGATCGCGACAAGAGCGATGCTGCGAAGACCGAATACGAGCAACGCTCTACTCAATTCGAGCAATCCAAATCGCGGATTAGCGCCCAAAAAGCCCGCATCGATTCACTCGTGCTTCGCGCGCCATTGGATGGCATGGTGCTGCGGCGCGATGGCGAGGTCGGTGAGATCGTCGGACCAACCGATGTACTGTTTTGGGTAGGCCCGCCGGCGCCCATGCAGGTGGTGGCTGAAATAAACGAGGAAGAAATCACCCGGATTGCCGTGGGGCAGAAGGCATTCCTGCGAACCGAGGCCTTTTCCGCGCAGGCTCTGCGGGCCACGGTCTCGCAAATCACGCCAAAGGGCGATCCCACGCGAAAGACCTTTCGTGTCTATCTGCTGTTGCCACGCGATACGCCATTGCGGATAGGAATGACGGTGGAAGTCAACATCATACATCGCGAAAAGGCGGCGGCGGTTGTGGTGCCTGCCGAGGCCGTTGCCGCCAATGCGGTTCAGGTCGTCAGTAGCGGAAAAATTCGGCGTGTCCCGGTCACGGTCGGGATTCGCGGCAGCCGTAACGTTGAGATCGTCGGCAACGTGTCGAAGGATACGACCGTGCTGTCACCGGCACGTGCCGATTTGGCTGATGGCACGCGGGTCCGCGTCGAAAACGTGGCGGCCAGGCCGGCAACGGACGCTCCCGCAGATGTCACTCCGACTCCCAGTTCCAGTCCTGCTCCTGACCGGGAACCCGCCGCCATCGTGACCAGCTCTGCCGATGCCGATAATGCGGTCATATCCTCTGCCATATCGGCTCACGTCGATTCCGTTGTTAATGATGCACGCAGGAACGTCGGCAAATACAGGTAAAACCCATGGCAACGAACCTTGTGCTGAGCATTGCGTGGACTCATGTGAGCACCCGCGTCCGACAAACGCTGGTCGGCATGTTTGGCGTCGCGATGGGGGTTGGCTTCACCATCATGATGGCGGGCCTGATGCAGGGCTCGCAGATCGATTTTCTGCGGCAACTGGTCGATACCATGCCCCACGTCACGGTCGGCGATGAGCGTCGGTCGGTTCCAAGCCAGCCGGCGGACCAGGAATACGCCGCGGTTGGAATGTCCAACGTGGCAAACGTCAATCGGCGCCCCGGGATCAGATATCCGGACGCCATCATGGCCTCGCTGAGGTCGTGGTTGCCAGGCGACGTGGCGCCGTCAGTCAAGACCACGGCAATTGTAAATCACGGCGAAGCCCGGGTTGGCGTCAGCCTGGTCGGCATTGATCCGCGACTTGAGGTTCGCGTTTCCAAGCTCGCCACGCAGATGCGCGAGGGCCAGCTTACGGATCTGTCGAAAGCGGCCAACGGGATCATCATCGGCGAGGCGCTGGCACAGAAACTCGCCGTGAAAAATGGCAGCACGGTCCTGCTTGGAGGCGGTGAGGGGACCCAGATTTCAGCCACGGTGGTCGGAATCTTCCGGTCTGGAATCAAGAGTGTCGACGAGGGGCAAATCTATTCGCTGATGAATCTGGCCCAGACGCTCATGGGGCAGAACGGAGTTGTCAATCAGTTGCGGCTGCGGTTGAGCGATCCTCTGGTCGCACAGAAAGTGGCCACTCAAGTCGAGGCTCAGATCGGATACAAGTCGGTGTCGTGGCAGGAAGCCAACGCCGATCTGCTGGGTGCCTTCGCTACCCGTGATTTCATCGTGCTGACGGTGATGGGTGCCATGCTGCTGAGCTCATCATTCGCGACGTACAATATCATTTCCACCATCACTCATGAAAAACGTCACGACATCGCGATCATGAAATCGCTGGGCATGCGAGAATACTCGGTGCGGCGCATTTTCATTATTGAGTCGATGATGATGGGAGCCGTCGGAATCCTGTTTGGATGGATTCTCGGATATTTGCTGTGCTACGGATGGTCTCAGATCACCATCTTCAATGTGCTGACCGGAGCGACGACGCCGCTCGAGATCTACTATTCGCCGATGCACTATCTTGCCTCCGGCGGCATTGCGATTCTTTGCTGCGCCGTCGCAGCCTATTTTCCGGCACGCAAGGCGACGCGGGTGCATCCAGTCGAAATTATCCGGGGCGCGTCATGACCGAGGTCGCGCTGCAAACCGTGAACCTGGTCCGCCGCGTCCAGGGCGTCATTACTCACACCCTTGTCAACGGCATCGATCTATCGGTGGCGAAAGGTGAATTTCTCGCCATCACCGGTCCTTCGGGATCCGGGAAATCATCGCTGCTCTATTTGCTCGGACTGCTGGATGCGCCCACGGAAGGCGAGGTCATCATCTGCGGCCAGGCAACATCCAAACTATCGGAAACCGAGCGCGCCGACGTTCGTCTGACCAAGTGCGGATTCGTGTTTCAGTTCCACTTCTTGCTTCCCGAATTTACCGCGCTTGACAACGTGCTGCTGCCGATGCGCGCGCATGGCAAGATGTCCACAAAGGACATGAACGAGAGAGCGATGAGCCTGCTGACCTCGCTCGGTCTCGGCGAGCAGACCGGCAAGCGCCCGAACCAGCTTTCCGGCGGTCAGCGGCAACGCGTGGCGCTGGCGCGGGCGCTCGCCAACCGCCCCGAGATCATCGTCGCCGACGAGCCGACGGGAAATCTCGACACCGCTTCGACCCAGCAGGTATTCGGCATCTTGCGCGATATCGCCGACAACGGCCAGACCGTGGTGGTCGTTACCCATGATGCGGCACTGGCCGCGCGCGCCGACCGGCGCATCCATATCGTCGACGGCAAGATCCATGAAACGACGTTTGGCGGCCACAAGAAGCCCGAGATCGCCGCGGCGACCCCGGCGGCGGAATGCCCGTCGTGACGGCCTGCGGGACGCGCTTAACGGTCCGTTTTCTGCGCTGCCATTCGATGATCGGGCCGCTTCTGGAACAGAGTGCAGGACGAGCAAGTCCGCCCGCGAGCACGGCGCGACCGCGTAGCCGCGACCTTGCTCGTCGCTGAACTCCACGAGCAGGCCTCGCTAGAGTGGGGCGGCTTCAAGCAGGATATCTCGCCGTAGCTGTGCTCCCAACCAAAAATATCGAAAACAACCCCATGCAAAGTAGCAGGCACTCGCCGGCACGGATGTGCTTTGGGCAAATACTTGACACGTCGGGCAAATCAGCGGCACTCCTTCATCATCGCACAATCCGTTAAACGCCCAGACATCGGCCAAAGGGTTGCCGATGGATCAGTTATACAAGTACGCGCCTAGTTACACGCTTCAACTTATTTGAAGGGTTCAAATCCTGTCGGGCGTCCAGTTGCCTTGCGAAACCGGTAGTGCTCTGGAAACTTCCGCTTCGGGGCGAAGCGCAAATGGGTTGACCTGCTGTCGGCTCAACCCGGTTGAGACTGACCCGGAGCCGTCCTTTGCAGATCAGTTCGGCTCAAGACCATCGCGGCGCCGTCCGGTGGCTTCGGCGTAACTCGCCGACGACATCATCAGGCCCGGGGCCTTGTCCGGGATTGACAGCAGCATCCAAAGACGCGAAGAAATATTGTACGCTAAAATTGAGTCCCGCGAAATTTCAACCGGTACGCAGGCGAGTGCCGTGTGCTGGCCAAAGGTGGGAAGCCATGTCCGATCATTCACACGAGGCTCAGCATTATCCGGCGGACAATCCTGCGGTAACGGCTCATATAAGCCTCCTGCAAGGCATCATAAATCGCCTCGCCAATAACAGTGCCTCTTGCAAGACATGGTGTCTAACCCTGGTCGGCGCGCTACTCAGCTTGGCGGGCGCGACCCACGTGCCTGGAATCGTGACCTTTGCGCTCGTTGCGGTCGCGATCTTTGGCCTGATGGACACAATGTACCTTGCGGAAGAGATGGCGTATCGAGACCTTTACAACAGTACAGTCCAGGCAATTCGCGACGGGAAATATGGGCGCCATAACTTCTATGAAGCGCGTGCGAGTCTCAGTCTTTCCAACTTCATTTCTGCAGTTGTGTCATGGTCAATCTTTCCTGTCTATTTGAGCTTGGTTTTAGCGTATGCTGTCGCGGTCGCGACCGGTTGGTTGGCCGTGTTTGCCGTGGTCGCGAAGTAATCCTGGCATCGTGACAATCATTATGTCGACCTTTACACGTCGATCGCAGCGGGGAGGATTCGAATGCTATCCTGCTTGCCCTTGCCATTGCGAAACCGATCGGCGTGACGCCCATATTTGGACGGTCGTTGCAGCCAAACGACCTTGATTCAGGAAGTTGATTCTTGTGCGACGCCCGCTCGGTGAGCCACACTGTTGACAAGCGATGCTGACCACCGCAATGCCCTCATTGACAGCCACGGCGTGTGGTGCGCTCTTTGTATGGACTATTTGGATTCGCAAAATCTGGTCGAACATACACTGATGGCCTCGACCCATATGTCCTCAGAAGCGGGGAGGGGTCAAAGTGCGCTCCCTCAATTCGGAGAGATTCCGGCTCATCCCAACTGTCTCGAAGAGTGCCCTACGCTCAAGGCCCTACCGCACGACACGGAGGAATTCGTTCGCACCATAGCGGGACGGAATGCCCCGTTGATCGACGAATTTGCCCGACGATTTCATGACCAAGGTCTCTACTCTGTGTCCGTTGCGCTAAAGAAAGTCCTTCTCAAACGCATTCTGTCTGAAACGGGACCAGGCGAGCAAACGAAACAATTCGAGCTGTTGATGGCATCTGGCGCAGGTCTCCGTCGATACACCCCAACGCCCATTCCGAATGCGGCTATCGGAAGGTCCCCTGGAGTGCTGTTGCACGCTGCGAACGATGCGGCGAACCGCGGATATCTTAAAGACGCAGAACGCCTTCTTCGTCGAGCAGAAGAAGTCCGGAAGGAACTGCCGGTTGGCAAGAGAGAAGCTTCCGAAGCCCACTATCGCATGAGGGTTGCACAAATTCGACGCACGGAAGCGGCGGGGCGAAGTGCCATTAATTTTGCTCGATATGATGGCTACATGACAAACACTGCGCTGCTGTTCACAGGCCACATTCTGGTGCCCACGCAACCTAACCGAGCACGTCACTATTTCGAACTAATTCTTGCCAAGGGCTCTGAGCCATCCTGGCTCTATCGGGCCGAATGTATGTTCGGTCTCGCAGCAATCGTACTCCGCACTGGCGGAAAAGTCGAAGAAGCCTACAGGAAACTTGTGTTTGCCCAGTATGTTAATTCTCTGTTGAATCACCAAAACTCGCCGCACCCTGACATGCACGAAAAGCTTACAATCGCTGATCTTACGGCGCCGGACCTCATCGTTCACGACCCAGCCTTCGCCGTCTTGTCGCGTCATCACTGCACTGCTCTTCGTCGGGAGGCTATTATCGAATCGGGTCTTCAGCGCGAGCTTCTTGCCGACCTGATGCTCATCCGAAAGGCTCCGCAATTTAAGATTCCGGAAGCTGCGGAGATTTCCAGAAAGAAGACGAGAGTGCTCGTACTCGGCCCAGACACTGAAAATATACAGTTACTGAAGGAGATTAAGGACTATCTACTCATAGAGGGGTATCAGGGTGTCCTTGTCAAAGAGGAGGCGGACAGCGGCCAAGAGACCATCGACGAGAAGATGGGGCGACTCGCGGCGTCTTGTACATTTGTGATTACCGAACAGTCAGTTCCTGCCGGACAGATTAACGAACTCAACCTACTCGTCCGATCTCGTCACACGATAGCTATTCTACACCAAGTGGGGGTCCAAGCCACTTGGATGCAAGCTGACCTCGACGTCGACCACAAGGGAGTGAAATATTTCCCCTACCAGCGCTCGGCGCTCTCAGGTGAAGTGCGCCGAGCCTGTCGGTGGGCTGAAAAACGAGTTGCGGAGAAGGAGATTGAAATCAGCCGTATATATCCTTGGCGCCGATAACCTAATCAGCTTTCCGCTGGTTTGTAGGTGCACCCGTTGTGATGCCGTTCGTGGGCCATGTCTTCTCCTGGCACATCGCGAAATTTTGCGGCAACGCAAAGCCTGGTCGCTGTCGGGGTAAGACGGACATAGAGCAAACCGCATTCCATTCAATTTGGCTGAAGCGACCGACTAGTTCAGCCGGCTCCAGGTCTGGCCGCCGCAGAACATGCCGCCAAAGGCGCAGCCTTGAACCCGCAGGCTGTCCGAGCCCTTCAGCGCGATCGTCGAGTCATACGTGCTGCCGGTATTCGGATCGTAAATTCGTCCACTCCATTTGTCCTTTCCGGGCTTCATGTTGATCAGAACTTTTTCGCCGTTCTGGTTCGACTTCGCGTCCACGGAATATCCACAAAGATTGATGCCGCATGGCTCGATCCGGACCTTGCCCTCTTTCTCCTCCGTCAGCCACACGCCGAGGGGCGAGTTTCCCGACTGGGCGGCCGTGATTGCGGGGGCCTGCTGGCTCGGTACCGGTTCCGACGACGGAGCCGTCGCAACGACGGGTGCCGGTTCCGGCCTCCTGGTGGCCGGGACAGCATCCGGCTGAACCTGCGGCGCAGGCGCGCTGGCGGCGGGCTGCATCGACGTAATGGTATCAGATGATGGCGGCGCAGCACGCGCCGTGGCCGTTGAAGGCTCGGGCGAAGGTCTCGCGGGTGCCGGGGCCTGTTCCGTTGCTACGGGGGCTGCGGGTGTTGCTTCGGGCGCCTGCGGTTCGGTCTTCGCTTCCTGCGGCGCCTGCTTGCGCGGACGGTCGCTGTCCTGATCGCTGCGCGAACGTTTTGTTCGCCGCCCTGTGTTCCCAGTGTTGTCGTAGACCCCGGGTATCGAAACTGTTCCACGGTCTGGATCGATGCGAATGGTGCGTCCGCCGTATTCGAACGTGTACTGAGCCTGTGCGGCGGTGCTCGCCAGCAAAAATGCGGCGATTGCAAACAGCTTTTTCATATTGACCTCCTGGACAGGCAGAATCTCAAGTCCCGACCCTGCACTTCAGCAGTTTTCCAGAACGTGACCTACATCACCCTCAAAGCATGAGTCGTGAATTTAGCGGTTCCGGTTCAATGGGTGTCGCCGGCAATCTAATTTAGGACCGCACACGCGGTCAATTTTTTGCGAAAGCCGATGTTCCGGCGGCAATGGGATTCTCACCGGGTTCGGCTCTCGAGCCTGGCGTTGTAGCGGCTACATTTCGCCGGCGTCTTTGCGGACCAATTTCGCCGCGGCGCCTCGTCCGGCCATCTCGTTTTTGAGCTGCTCAAATCGTTCCCGCGCCTCGCGATCGCGATCGTCGACGAACCGGATCGCGGCATCTCCCGTCAACGGTCCGATGACAACAGGCGTGGAATTCTCGCCAATCGTTTCGTCGACAAAGTATTCGTTATGAGCCTCGCGGCGGACCGTCCATTTGAAACGGATCGCGGCAATGGGGCCGGGACCGACTTTCCGATAACCACCGGCCTCCACCATTTCGGGGGCGACCGGCTTTTCCTCAACCGCGGGCTTTTCCGGCTCGCGATGGTGAGCCGTCTGATCGAAGATGCTCGCAATGGCCGCGAGCACGCTATCGGTCGGGTCGCTTTTGCTCAAAATTTCGGCCTCCAGATACTACGCGATACGCAGGAAGCGGGAATTCCGCTGTTGGCGCCGAGTCTCATTCCTCATCCTCGAATGCGGCTGAGTTTTGTCGATCTATGCGCAAATGGGCGGCAATCTGTCTTTCCACGGCCGTTCCTGTTCGAGTTGGGCTGCCAGACGGAACAACGTCGCCTCATCGCCAAAGCGTGCGGCGAACATCATGCCGAGCGGCAATCCGGCCGCATTCCATGCCAGCGGCATCGACATCGCGGGCTGGCCGGACATGTTGTACATGGCGGTTGCCGGCATATAGCGCCGCAGGATCGGCGCGATATGCGACAGATCTTCCGACATCGTGTTGAGTTCGCCGATCCGCAGCGGTGGCGAGCAAAGCGTCGGGCACAGGAATACATCGCAGGTCTGAAAGAACGTCGCCAATCCGCGCGAAATCTGGAATGCACTGAGTTGCGCCTCCACATAGTCAGTCGCGGTTGCCTTTTGCGCGTTGTGCGCGCTTGCAAGCGTCAATATCTCGAAATCGCTGTCGGTCATGGTGCGGCCAAAGCGCTGTTCGGCAACCCGCACATTGAGCGCGGTGTTGGCGCTCACAATTGTCGACATCACGACCGCCGGATCCGCGGCCAGCACAGGGGCGCGCTCCTCAACATGATGGCCGAGCCCGGCCAGCAGGCTTGCGACTTCGCGAACCGCCGCTGCGATTTCGGGATCGATGGTGTCGCCATAGGGCGATTTGTCGGTAAAGGCGATGCGCATCCGGCCGGGGTCACGTCCGACCTCCTGGGCGAAAGGCCGCTCCGGCGGCGGCGCGACATAAAGGCTCGATGGCTCGGGTCCGTGGATTGCATCCAGCATCGCGGCGCTGTCGCGCACGCTGATGCTGAGCACATGGCCACAGGAAAACCCGGCCCAGCCTTCGCCGCGATCCGGACCGAGCGGATTGCGCGCGCGGGTGGGTTTCAATCCGAACACGCCGGAGGCCGAGGCGGGAATCCGGATCGAGCCGCCGCCGTCGCTGGCATGGGCGACAGGAAGAATGCGCGCGGCAACGGCCGCACCGGCACCGCCGGACGAACCTCCGGACGAGTGCGCGAGATTCCAGGGATTGCGGGTCGGACCGAACAGCCGAGACTCGGTGGTCGGCATCAAGCCGAATTCCGGACTGGAGCTTTTTCCGAAAATCGTGACACCGGTATCGAGAAAGCGCTGGGCGAGGGTGCCGGTGTGATCGGCGACATTGTCCTTGTAGACGCTGGCGCCCGAGGTCGTCCGCGTGCCCTCAAGAATATCCAGATCCTTCAGGAGAAACGGCACGCCGGTGAAGGGACCATCCGGAAGTCCCTTGTCGATCTGCGCTTGCGCATAATCGTAATGTTTTACGACCACTGCGTTGATCTGCGGGTCGACCTTGGCGGTGCGGGCAATGGCCTCGTCCAGCAATTCCCGCGGGCTGACCTGTTTTTTCCGGACGAGACCGGCAAGGCCTAACCCGTCATAGCTGCCGTATTCCTTGAAGGCCATATTGATACCCGTGGTGCGCAAGCAACGGAGCCGGCGAAGTCGTTGGCGAAAGCCGGGAGAAATTACAGCTGGTTCAGCCGAGCACGTCCTGATTGATGACGTCTGTGGCGCATTGCTGCGAATTGCACGCCGGGGCATCTCGTTGCAAATAACCGCATAAGTCTTTGAACCATCGGTATAACTTTCATGCTTGCCGTTGCGCCATGTTGCCGTGGATTGCATCCAAGCGCCTGCTCACGTACCTAAAAGGTACGGAAAGGTACGTGACGCACGGCGCAATCCGTGAGACAATTTCTACGGGTTGCGGTTCACTTGAGGGAGGGCTGATGCCCCAACGACTGCTCACGGATCGGTTTTGCCTCAGCGCTAAATCCATCG
>WNFD01014425.1_pt1 | contig 16214 bp, 20 predicted proteins | sample 5400491 | NCBI WGS metagenome assembly WNFD01 (sample SAMN13153343, study PRJNA577476) | soil metagenome | isolation source: 120 cm saprolite under Douglas fir tree site 2 hole 2 replicate 2 | place: USA:California | collected 2015-04-18 | reverse complement strand
CTGGAAGAAACATTGTTACGGTGGCGTTGATTCGTGCTTGCTTTGATGTGCTCGCTGGGAGGGGAACAGTTATGGCATGGCACCAAGCTAGCCAGAGAAAGGATCACCGCACCTTGTCTTCTTCTGATCTAAAAGGAAGTGGATGGGGTTTCACCGCAGTAAACAAAATCATGAATAAGGGCATGGAGGACAACTTGAAACGAACACTCTGGTTATTCGGACTACTTATTACGTTAGCGATCCCTTCGTGGTTGCGGGCCCAGCAAGCCGGTTATTCCCAGGCCAACTTGGTCTCGAACACTGCCGGTGTGGCTACGACAACCGATTCTCAACTTCTCAACCCCTGGGGAATTTCGTTCATTCCAGGATCGGACTTCTGGATCGCCAACAATAACAGCGGCACCTCCACGCTCTATGACAACCAGGGCAAGAAAAACACTGGCCTCGTGGTGACCATACCCGGCGCTACAACAAATCCAAACGGCAATTGCGCTCCTGGGTGCCCGACGGGTACCGTGGCAAACGGCAACGGCATCTACTTCGGCGGGGGACAATTCATTTTTGACACCGAAGATGGCCTCGTCGCCAACTGGACGGGCGCCAGCAACACAGCGACGGTGGCCTTCGATAACTCCGCCAGCGGCGCGGTTTACAAAGGTCTCGCCTTGGTCAACAGCACCTTCCTTTTGGCGGCAAATTTTAATAGTGGCAAAGTTGATGTCCTCGATCGCAACTTCAACCTTACTTCGTTGAGCGGCTCGTTCACCGATCCAAACCTTCCTGCCGGATTCGCTCCCCACGGAATCCACGTCATCAATAATCAAGTCTACGTTGCCTACGCCATGCAGGATGGCTCCAAGCACGATGCTCAGCCCGGCGCTGGTCTGGGGCAGGTGGATATTTTCGACATGAACGGCAATTTCGTGAGCACCTTCGTCCGGGCTGGCGGCAAACTCAACGCGCCGTGGGGCGTGGTAGCGACTCCAGCCACTTTCGGAGCGTTTCCGAACGCGATCCTGGTAGGAAATTTTGGCGACGGCACCATCAATGCGTTCGACACAAAGGGGAAGTTTCTTGGCCAACTCACCGACTCTTCGAACCATGCGTTGGTGAATCCCGGCTTGTGGGATATGGTATTCGGCGGAGGCGGCGCCTCTGGTGATCCGGGTACTCTTTATCTCGCAGCTGGAGGCGGCAACCAGCCCAATTTCCCCGCCGGAGGCAGTACAACCAGTGTGTTCGCCAGCCTTGTCCCAGCAACCGCGGTCGGGTCCCCCAATTTTTCTCTAAGTCTATCGGCGCAAAGCGCGACCGTCACGCCAGGAGGTTCGGCCAATCTCACCATCAATACCAGCGCGGTTGGCGGATTCAATGGTCAGATTTCGCTTAGCTGCTCAGCGGCCGCGGGCCTCACTTGCGCCTTCAATCCTTCGACGATCTCTCCCGGGGCGAGCGGGTCATCCAGCTTGACCGTTTCCGCTACCTCGACACCGCCGGTTAACGGCTACAGCTTGCCTGGCGTGGTGACCCTGCCTGGTCTGGGGCTGTTCGGAACGCTTCTCACCAATCGCAAGCGGAAACCGCTTACACGCAAGAGCATTTTGTGGATGAGCATGCTTGGTTTGCTGCTGCTCGTCTCACTGTTCGCCCTCGGTTGCGGCGGTAGCAACTCAAAACAAACTACAATGGGGTCTCAGGTAACCTTGACGGTGACGGGGACATCGGGCTCATTAAGCCATTCCACTCCTCTAACCATAACTGTCAGATAAGACAACAGCCCTGGACAAGGGCGCATTCGTGCGCCCTTGCTTAGGTGGTTAAAGTCGCTGGGAGCCAAACGACACGACAGACTCTCCTGTCGGCGTCAACGAAGGAAACAGCCAACTGCCGCCGCAACCATTGTGAGTTTTATTAACCAGCCGATCGCCTAAGACACCACAAACACCCGGTGCAGCTTCATAAATGCGGCATTAGTGAGGATCAGCGGCAACGGGCCGATCAGCCACACCGCAACCGCCAGTTTGACCGCGCCCGATACAGAATGAAGACCCAGCCGGGCGGTGACATAGGCAAAGACCCCGCAGGTCAGAAATGGCAGCGGACTGGTCAGAGCAATCGCTCTCCCTTCGGCACCCTGACGCCAGATTTCGGGATAGGTATAGCGCCGATGAATCCCATCGCCGGCGAAGAACCAGTCAGTGAGCGACGAGACGACACCGGCGCCAACAACGATCGCAACGAGTCGCGCCCAGTTCATACCGTTTTCCTCCAAATACGCAGGCATTGTACTCGTACTAAGGCCAGGATAAATATTCCCTGGAATTGGGGAATAACGGTCGACTACCGGTGTTTCACAGATAGCTGGAATCAAATCATAGACAAAAGGAATTGAAGATAAGCGTCTCGTGCCAGCTATAAAGTCACTCTCCGCTCCAAACATCGCGCTGATGTTGTCACCGCGTGTTTGCAAAGAGTTGACAATCAAATGACATCCTTGCCGTAACTCGTCGTCTGGTAGTTGTGTCTAACGCATAGCACTGCTGGAACAAAATCATAAGCAAAGGAAGTGGAAACGCAAACCATGAAAGAAAAGAATTCACCATCTGCGGTAGTGTCCGAGACAAACTCACCTGAAGCAAATCACTCCTCGATAGAGGAAGGTGTTCAACGTCACTGGCAGGGTGTGGTCAAGCGACGTTCATTCCTCAAGGGCCTGGGGATTGCCGGCGCAACGCTATCGGCTGGCGCCTTACTGGGAAGTGAGGGCAACGCGCAAGCCACACGAAGCCCAGGCAAGCTATCCAAAGGCGACGCAGCCCTTTTGCGGTTCGCGGCCGCCGCAGAAGTCATAGAGGCTGATCTGTGGCAGCAATACAACGAGCTGGGAGGAGTCCAAGGAGGCAATCCGGCTTACATGGCGGCGCTCAGCAACCTTGATGGCGATATGCCTCAATACATCGCCGATAATACCGACGATGAACTGAGCCACGCGGCTTTCCTGAACGCCTACCTGATTTCAAAGGGTGAAGAGCCGGTCGATCTGGATGCGTTCCGAAACTTGCCTAGCAGTCAAGCGACCGGCGCCAAGAGTATCGGAAGGCTGACAAACCTGCTGAAGCTCAACGTTGACCTGAGTTGGTACACACGGTACCGCAGCGCAAAGAATCCTGATTTCGGAGTGAAGTTCAAGGGGCCTTTCACTATTGAGAACCAGCCCGCCATACCACTAAACGACAACGACACGCCTCCCAACCAACTTCAACCGGTCCCTCCTGCGAGTCCGCAAGAAGCTCGAATGCAAGCCATTGCGAACACCGCGGGATTTCACTTTGCGTTCATCGAGCAAGGTGGGGCGAGCCTGTATCCTACGCTGGCCTTCAAGGCAACCGACCCTGAGGTCCTGCGAATCCTGGTGAGCATTGGCGGAGTCGAGATCGACCACTTCGGACTCTGGCATGACAAGGCAGGCAACGCAGTAAACGCGCCTTTGGCGGGGGTGACTGATCCGGAAACCGGTCTCACATTCCCCAATCTCAATAACCCTGCAACGGAGCTAACGCAGACGAACCTGATTCTGCCTGAGCCCTGCGAATTTATCAGCAAGAATCTGCCGCAATGCTCTGTGATTCGGCCGGCGGTGACCCAGAACGGAGGAGCAGTCGCCACGATCAAGGCATTCACTGATGACCTTTTGTTCCTGGGGCAATCGCCGGCGTTCTTTAGCCTGGTTAAGCGGCTGGCTGTCGAGGCTGATTCGGTCCGACGCGGCTTTTAAATTGTTGCAGGCTCTCCCCTTGATGTCTTGGGCGGGCGCTGTATCTGCTTACTGGTTGCAGCGCCTGCATTTTTTGCCAAAATGATTTTCAGATTTTCTAACACAATCTAAGGAGCCCGTATGCTTGAAGGACTGTTTCAACCCATGCATCTGTTGGTGATTTTCGGAATTGCGTTGCTCGTGTTCGGGCCCAAAAAGCTCCCCGACCTTGGTAAAGGAATTGGAGAGGGAATCCGGGGATTCAAGGCAGCTATGAAAACTGACGAAGAGAAGCCGGCCAGCACAACGACTACCGTTGCCGACGACCAAAGCGTAACCAAGAGGTGAATCGTGGGTTTGGGTGCGGAAGTCCTGTTCATGCTTATGCTCGGATTGCTGGTATTGGGTCCAAAGCAGCTGCACACATTGTTGGGACATGTGGCGCGGGCTAAAGCCCAGTTCGAAGAGGCGAGCCGCGGCTTCAAGTCTCAGCTCGCAGCGGAACTCGACGCTACGCATCAGGAGAGAGACTGATGCTTGGCATGAATTGGTTGGGGACCCGTGAATCATCTTCGGATCCTTGGTATCGGAACGGCGAAACCCACCGGTTACGCTCACTCAAGAGCTGAGCTTATATGCTGCGGCGTCGAGTTGCCCCCCTTGAATTGCCGACGCCTTCCGCCTCTATCGTCAAACCGGGCACCATAGCCGTTACGCCCATGTCGGTCTGGCGAGGGAACAGAACGCCACGCTTCTTGCGCTCGATCCTGGTGTTATCGGTGATGGTCACAACGACGACTTCACCCGATTTCTGGTCGCGGACGGGCAAGCAGAAGGGATCGGGCGCTGCATCCACTTAAAGCGCAATTCCATATTTCAGGTCTAGAAAGCACTGCAAACGAGAGGGCAGAGCTGCCGAGAGCTCCTGCCAGGTCAGGATTTGGCACTTGGTTTTGAGCTCCGCGGAGCGCACGCACTTCATGACGGCATACCAGGCCTCGACCAGATCAGGGCGCCGCGAATCGAGCAACACGCAAAAGGATAGGTTGAGTGCGTAAGCAGCGAGCACATTCCGCAACAGTTGATAAGAGACATACTCACGGCCGCGGCGTGGCAGTCGGCGGCACTCAAATACTTGCTTCAGGTCCCGATACCCTTCGACGATCCCAGCATCTTGGGTTTGAAACGCGGACTCCGTGAGCTTTGCCTCGAACAGGACGGGGCCTAGCTTCATATCGACCTCCGTCCGCTCCACGAATCCAGAAGTAAGAGGGAGGCGCGGCTTAAATCCAAACTCCGGCAGGTCTCCGATCCCGGTTCCTAACATCAAGCTGACTTCTCTTCTTTTGGTCATACCGGGATAGCAGAAGATATTCATTAACAAAGCGTCAGAACTCATTGAGGAATCAAGTTCCTTCCAAGCGCAATCGCCTTTCGGCAACGCGCACTCGGCTTGGCTATGCACTTTCTGGAGTCTTCGCCGCCATTGCGGCCGGCGGAGAAGGGCTCGATAGCTCGCAGAAATGAAATTTCCGTGCTTCGTGCCACACGGAGATGGCTGGTAAACGACAACTGGGGTTGCTCCGTAGCTGGTCACATGAGGAAGCTGCTCGTGTGCAGCGTATAAGGCGTTTCGAGCACACAGCTCGCTACGTAGGAGAGAAGCGTACGGAGTTGGATCGTTCGGCATCGTCTTAATGGCGCAGCCTGGCCTGAATCATCTCCGCAAGGCGAATGCTGTCCGCGATCTTCGCCGTCACCGATGGCGAAGGTCGAATTTCTTCCCTGTTCAGTCGCACAGCAGCGATAAGCGAGGCAGCAATGAGTATCACGGCATTCGACCTCCTCTTCTCTCGATTGCTGTTGCTGGCTTCTCCGCTCCGGTGCTCAGCACACCTATTGCTGGGCGACGACTGTCCTTTGAATACCTCCGTAGGGCTATAGCGAAACGCTGTCCACCAGCAGGAACAGCTGACCAGCACCGGATGGGCCGGCTCTGAGTTATGCGGTTCGGCGTGCTCGGTCTGCGGATCGACCGCGCGACAGGTGATCGTGCAACTGCATTTCTTGCACCTTACCACCCAGGCATGGGGTAGCGCCGAAAATGTCGCCCTGGTCACGCACCCAGTATAGGCGAACAAAAGGAGAATATCATCCTCTGCTACATTCGTCCCCGCCCGCCAATGATCCGAGCCGTAGAACGCGTCAGTACTCATCGGTCAAAAGCAGGGTGATGGCGGACCGATCAGCCTCTGTAATCATCCGTAGCTTCTCGCCGGCATTCGTCTGGTAGCTGCTCAGCAACCGAAACCCATGAGCAACGCCGTACCATTCTCTGCCACATCGGTTGGCTCCAGTTGGCCCCAGTCTCCGATTGCATGGTGGGCAAACCTGAAGGCGGCTGCTTCGCTCTCTCGAGCGCAGCTAGCGTGCCGGGCGTGGCCACAATTCGGCCCAAGTGGAAACAATGGAAACATGACGGTGACTCCTCTCTTCAGCCCATGCGGACGAGCACTGCCCGCATAGGCCGTCTCAAGCGGATGTGGGATTACTCTTGGGAAACGCCGGTCGGCGGTCACCGCCTCGCAGGCTAGAACGAGTGTGACTTTGGCTCGAAGTAGAGCTCGTGGACGTTGCGGGCGAGGTGTTTAGGTGCTTCGGGTCTTCTCGCTACAAACGCTTCGCAGATGACCACTTTGGCTGTAATGTCCGCCAATTCCCTTCTCTGCCAGGCTTCCACTTGCTTTCGCATTACGGCTCAAAGTTTCGCTGCATTCGATCGCCGGCAAAACGGAATGCAGTCGATGAGCGAGAACGACCGTCGAGTGTTTCGCGAGCGCGGGCGTGAACACACCCGGGACGATGTGACAAGTCGTCCGACGCGTTGACTTCGAGACTGAGCTTCCGTCGATAGTTCCTTGGATACCGTGATCCGGGCGCAAGCGCGAGAATCGCCGCTCATGGGCTGCGAAAGATGTCCCTCCCAGGTAAAGACCCCTTTAGCAACCACAGCGCTTTCGCCGTGCAACGCTGCGGTGAGGGGGAGCCATGAAGCGTGCTGCGGAAGCGGAGGGAGTATTATGCGGATAACTATATGAAGTTAATGAAAACGGAGTGGAGCAATGCCAGAGTCGATTGACTGGCCGCCGCCGCATCCGGCACGGCCTCGCCGTCGCCGTCGTTTCCTTCTCCTTCTCGTCCTCCTTGCCAGCATCGTCTTCGGCGGTCGGACCGCGTTTTCGTATTACGTGGACGTGCTCTGGTTCCGATCGCTCGGGTATGGGGACGTGTTCTGGAAAACATTCACTCTCCAGTGGGGAATCTTCACGGCTTTTGCAGCGGCCACATTTCTCCTTCTGTACGGATCGTTTCTGGCTCTGAAGCGGGCACATCTCTCTGATTTGCCGAACGGTCACACGATTCTCATCGGCGGACAGCCGGTGAGGCTGCCGGTTGAGCCTGTTCTGCGGCTCGTCGCGCTCGGCGTTTCGCTCGTCATTGCCGCTGCAACCGGCGGCGCCATGATAGGGGAGTGGCCGACGCTCGCGCTTTTTTGGTTCGCACCGCGCACCAGCAGTGGCGTCGTAGACCCGATCTTTGGTAAGCCGCTGAATTTCTTTATGTTCACTCTGCCTGCGTGGCAGCTCATCGCCGGATGGCTGCTTACGCTAGGTGTGATTGTCTGCGCACTGGCCGTTTTCTTTATCTTGATCACGGGCGGAGCTCGTGTGCTCACTGGGCGTCTCAGCCGCTCCGTCACATTGCCTTGGCGCGGGCTCTCCATCACGTTTGCGTTTTTGTTGCTGATCCTGGCGATGCGTGTGTATATCGGCCGGTTCGAGCGATTGCTCGATGAGCATACGATCTTCGGGGGTGTGACCTATACGGACGCGCACATCAGGCTCACAGGGATGCTCGTGGTCTGCGCGGCACTCGCTCTCGGTGCGCTGATCGCGGTCGTCAACGCCGCGCGGATTCCGCGCGGGCTTTGGCTGGTCGCGGCGATCCTTCCGGCCGCAGTCTGTTATGTAGGCCTTCAAGGGATCGCGTGGTACGTCAACAGCTTTATGGTCAAGCCGAACGAACTGGTTCGCGAGAAACCCTACATTGTCTACAACACCGAGTTGACGCGACAGGCCTACGGATTGAACCGGGTCACGCAGCGCGAGTTTCCCGCTGATACGACCATCGAGGCGGCTGACCCAGCGAACAATCAGGCCACCCTTCAGAACATCCGGCTGTGGGACTGGCGAGCACTTCAGGACACGTTGCGGCAGATTCAGGAAATCCGCACCTATTACGACTTCCCCGACATCGACATTGATCGCTATGCAATCGACGGCACGACCCGCGAGGTGATGCTCGCCGCGCGTGAGCTAAATGTCGATAAGCTCCCGGAGAGCAGCCGCAACTGGATTAACGAGAAGCTGATCTACACCCATGGCTACGGCATCACGATGAACCCAGTCAATGGGTTCACGCCGGAGGGGCTGCCTACTCTGATTCTGAGCAACATGCCGGTGCAGAGCACGGTGCGTGGTCTAACCGTGACGCGGCCAGAGATTTATTTCGGCGAGATGACCAATACCGACGTCTATGTGAAGACGCAGCAGAGGGAGTTCAACTACCCGCAAGGCCAGAGTAACAACTTAACTTCCTACGAAGGCAACGGCGGCATCCTTCTCGGCGGTCTCCTGCGCCGCATGATCATCGCGCTGGACCAAAGCGACCTCGCGAAGCTACCGTTCAGCGATGACGTGAACAAGGATAGCCGGCTGTTGATGCGGCGCAACATACGTGATCGCGTATCCGCGTTAGCGCCGTTCCTACAATCTCATTAACTACATGCGGAACAGCGTTAAGGTGGTCATCGACGCCTACGACGGCACGACAACGTTTTACGTGTTCGATACGGAGGATCCGATCATCTCAGCCTACCGCCGCATCTTTCCGAGTCTGTTTAAGGATGCGGCCATGATGCCGTCGGGGCTGCGCAAGCACGTACGCTACCCCGAGTTGTTGCTCAAACTGCAGGCGGAAGTGTATGGCCTGTATCACATGACGGATCCGGGAGCGTTCTATAACCGTGAAGATTTGTGGACGGTCGCCACGGAAGTCGGCATGAGCGAAAGGGGTGAGCAGACGACACAGGCGATGCAGCCGAATTTCGTGTTAATGAAATTGCCGGGAGAGACTGGGGAAGAGTTCGTGGAGATTCTGCCCTTCACGCCAGCCAACCGTAATAATCTGATTGGCTGGATTGCGGGGCGCAGCGACGGCGCACAATACGGTACTTCAGTGGTCTACAACTTTCCCAAAACGAAGCTGGTCGACGGACCGTTGCAAATCGAGGCGCGAATCGATCAGAACGCGCAGCTTTCCGGACAACTGACGCTGTGGAATCAGCAAGGCTCGCACGTGCGGCGCGGGGCCCTGCTGGTGATTCCCTGCGGACGCGCGCTGTTGTATGCGGAGCCGATTTACTTGCAGGCCGAGCGGAGTCCGATGCCGGAGTTGCGCCTGGTCGTGCTCGCGCTGCAAGATCGGCTTGCGTATGGACCAACCTTCGAGTCGGCCATGGCGTCTCTTTTTGGAGGAGCGGTCTCGTCGGTGAGTCCCACCTCAGTCCCCACGGAGCCGGTGCGACGCGCACCCGCATCCGCCGCGTCGCCGCAGCCCGCAGAAGATCTCAACGCGCTAATTGCGGAAGCCGCCAAAGACCTTGCCGACTACCAACGCCTAACCGCGGAAGGCAAGCTCGGCGAGGCTGGACAGAAGCTTGAAGAGTTGAAGCGGGCACTCGACAAACTGAACACGCGTCAAAAATAGTATCGCCGGGGTGCTGTGCTCTTGCCTCATCTTCAATAACGACGAAACTGCCCAGGGACCGGCCCTTCCCGGGCGCTCAGGCTCTCGGGGGACTTTGGCCATTTCTAGGGGAGGTTCGTTATACGATATATCGGGGAGGGCTTTCGTGACTGAGCCGTGGGTCGGCCATCGCTTCGAGCCCGGCGACTGAGCCGCGAGACAGCTCACGATTCTGGAGTCCCAAGTTCCGATGAATCCACCAATTGCTGAGAGGCTTCAGACCGCGGTTGCACAGGCCCGTTGGAGCGAGGCTGTGGCTCTGCTACAGACTTGCGACGCGATCCAGGCGGCTGCGGCACTGGGGAACCTGCCTTTCGAACAGCAACAATCCCTCTTCCGCCGCTTGCCCCTGGAGCTTGCCGCCGTCGTCGTTGCTCAATTTCCCTACTATCACGAATACGTCCTGCTGCACTCGCTGCCAGCGGGAAAAATGCGGGCTTTAGTTGACAAACTCAACCCCGACGACCGCATGCGCTTCTTCGACGAACTCCCGGAAGAGGCGTGGCAGCGGCTCATGGACGAACTCTCGGGTGCCGGGGCGGCTGAGGCCTCGGGCCCGCATGAACCAGAAACGGTGCGTGCGCCCGAAGAGCAGCCTCCGCACCCGGGGGAACCAATCATCGAGGCATTTCAGATTGAGCAGGGTTTTGAGCAACCGGACGGAAGGCGGATTCAGGTCATCGCTCCGATGGACCTGTCGGTGGAGTCCGATACCATCTTTGCCCTTCTTGGGCCTTCTGGATCGGGGAAGTCGACCTTGCTGAGAATTCTATCGGGGTTGACTGCGCCCTCTAGTGGCATGGTCCTTGTGCATGGCCAGCCCCCGGACACCTGCGCTCCAAACATTGGCATTGTCTTCCAAAGTTTTGCGTTGTTTCCCTGGTTAACGGTGCTGGAAAACGTTGAGCTTCCGCTGGTGGCACGAGGGCTAGCGCACCCAGCTCGACATCACCAGGCACTACAGGTGCTTGCTATGGTGGGGCTCAAAGGTTTTGAAAACGCCTACCCCAAAGAACTCTCCGGAGGCATGAAACAACGAGTCAGATTTGCGCGTGCCCTCGCGGTAAATCCCGAAGTGCTGTTCATGGATGAGCCTTTCTCAGCGTTGGACGTGCTGACTGCGGAAAACCTCCGCGGCGAGCTGATGGAGTTGTGGACCAACGATCAGATCCCCACCAAGAGCATCTTCCTGGTCACGCACAATATAGAGGAAGCGGTTCTCCTGGCGGATCGGATCGTGGTTCTGGGCACACATCCTGCCAAGATCCGCTCTGATTTCCGCATTTCACTGCCTCAACCGCGTGATCGGAAGTCCGCTGAATTCCTCCTATACGTGGACTACATCTACAAAGTGATGACACAACCCGAACTGGAGCTCGGCCCTTTCACAAAACTGCCCTCCCTGCGCAAACCTTCGTTCCAGGTGTTGCCCCATGCAACGGCCGGCGGGATGGCCGGACTGCTTGAGTTCCTGAACGATCGTGGAGGCAGGGAGGACTTGTACCACCTCGCCGAAGAGTTGCTGATGGAAGTCGATGATCTCTTCCCCATTGTGGACGAAGCGGTCATGCTGGGCTTCGCAGATTCAACGCAAGGAGACGTGCGGATTACTCCGGCGGGAAAGAAATTTGCAGAAGCCGATATCGCGACACGAAAGCAGCTCTTTCGCGAAGCTGTCCTCTATCATGTCACACTGATTCAACAGATTCGGAATGCTCTTGAGCGGAAGTCGGACCGGGCGGTTCCCTTGGAATTTTTCCGGGACGTTCTGGACGAGCACCTCTCCCAGGAAGATGTTCAACGCCAGATCGACACCGCCTTGAATTGGGGACGATATGCCGAGATTTTCACCTACGACTCGGAGACTGATAGATTGCTCCTGAACGAAGCCTCAGGTACCGCCAATTCCAGCGAAGCTGTTCCTCTTCATTGATGTCGATGCGGCAATCCACTCATAACGGCTCTTCCCAGCCGTCAGGATGGGGTATCGTGCCGGTGGGCGCTACCTCTCTGGCTCGAGAGTTGCCCATCGTGCTGGGCGGGATCGGCCTGTTTTACAGCGTCATTGCGTTTGCCCGCTATTGGTCTGGCCCGGTTAGCTCTCAGGCGGAGATCAGCCTTCATCCGACGGCGCTGCCAAAATACGCGTTGTTCTCGGTTCTGCGGATTGCCATCGCGTACCTATTCAGTTTCCTCTTCACGCTGGTATACGGATACGTGGCTGCCTACAACCGTAAGGCCGAGCGCTTCATGATTCCCCTGCTCGACACGTTGCAGTCAATCCCTGTCCTCAGTTTCCTTCCCGGCGTGATGATCTCGATGGCGGCGCTTTTTCCCAGCCGACAGGTGGGAGTCGAGCTGGGATCGGTCCTGTTGATTTTCACCGGCCAGGTGTGGAACATGACCTTCAGTTTCTATTCGTCACTGAAGAGTATCCCCACCGAAATGCGCGAAGCGGCGCTGGCCTATGGTTTGAGCTGGTGGCAGCGGTTTTGGCAGCTCGAGTTGCCGCAGGCTGCGATTGGACTCATTTGGAATTCGATGATGTCCGTGGCCGGCGGCTGGTTCTTCTTGATGGCGTGCGAAATGTTTGTTCTGGGCAACCGCGATTTTCGTCTGCCCGGCCTTGGCTCCTATCTTCAGACCGCCGCCAACGCGGGAGACACGCGAGCGATCTTGTGGGGTTTGATGACCATGATCGGTGTCATCATTCTCACCGATCAAATGGTTTGGCGCCCGGTGATCGCCTGGGCAGAGAAGTTCAAGCTCGAACAGGTCGCCTCAGCCGAGATTCCGCGTTCGCCGATATTGAATCTGCTGCGTAGCTCGAAACTCCTTCCGTTCGTGACGCGCTCCCTTGTTTTGCCGCTTCGCGAAAGGTTGAATTTGCACTTCGCGAAAGAGCGCGAGACACGGTCCCTGACAAAAGGCACCCACCGGGTGCCGCACTGGGCTCTCCGGGGGGTGGCGGTCGTGGTGCTGGCTGCGATCGTGTACGCGGTGGCAAAAGTCTTCTCAATCCTGGCAACCATGTCGTCAGCGGAATCGCGCTATATTGTTTGGGGCGCGGGCGCCACATTCTTGCGGGTAGAAGCTGTTCTGCTACTCGCAGCTCTATGGACTATTCCCGCCGGAGTAGCAATCGGGTTACGGCCCAAGCTATCTGCCATCGCGCAGCCGATTGCACAGATTGCTGCATCGGTACCGGCGACAGCGCTGTTCCCGATCATTCTGCTGGTGCTGATTCGCGCCGGCGGTGGTCTCGGAATCGGCTCGATTGTCTTGCTGCTCCTTGGCACGCAGTGGTATCTCTTGTTCAACGTGATCGCTGGTGCAACAGCAATACCGGCGGATTTGAAGGAAGTCTGCAATACCTACCAGCTGAGCGTGGCCGAGCGCTGGCGAAGACTATTTCTGCCTGCCATATTTCCTTACTTGATCACGGGTCTCGTCACGGCCTCGGGCGGTGCATGGAACGCGAGCATCGTGGCTGAATACTTCCACTTCCGCGGCCAAACCATCTCGACTACCGGGCTGGGTGCGATCATTAGCCAGGCGACCGACAGTGGCAATTATCGTCTGCTCCTGGCCGCCACCCTGATGATGGCCGTGATGGTCGTTACGATGAACCGCCTCGTCTGGAGACCGCTTTACACCCTCGCATCCGCCCGGTTCAAACTGGAAGCCTGAGTCGAGTCGCGGGCAGGCCATTAGCGCGAAGATCCCGGCCACGGCCAATCCTGCACTCATCAAGGCTTCATAAGTGATGGGGTGCATACCTTTATCGACAATTTATGAACCCTTTATTCGAACTTTACGGATTTTCGTATCCAATGATCTGGGGTGATTCCAGATCATGATTTCAGGCGCTGGGATCCGAGCCTCGAGGCTCAATGTTCGTGACAGGGGTAATGACGGTGCTGTGCACGGCAGGTATCGCATTCTATGTGCGATTCCTGGTTGCGCTATGCAAGGAGTGTAAGCCGCGTCGGATTGGTTATTGGGTGCGTCTGCGGCTCAGCTCTGGCGAAAACGCGATTGCTAAGCTTCTGCAGCGGAAAAACCCAGTAACTCGCGCTGCGTGAGAAGGGGTTGAATGCGGGCTGCTCTCCAGTCGGAGCAAGCTCGGTCCAAGGTTGATTAACCGAGAAAGGGTGGTATCCGATGTCGATCCAAGAAGTATCCGCGGAACAATTGGCAGAACTCTTATACCATTATCACCAGGCGATCGGGCCAGATTTTGGCTGTGCAAGCCAGCCAAACGTTGCGGCGTGGGAGCAGGTACCACAACAGGAAAAAAACCGCCTGGTCGCTGCGGCTCATCTCGCCTTACTGGAATTGGCCTCAACGGCCACAGAGCAGGAAGACTCAAGGCGCTATTTCGCAAAGCCGGGTGAAGCTGAATGGGGTTGCTGACATGGAGGAACGTGCAAACGGAACTACGATTATGAGAGAACTCAAATGACCAGGAGCTGGAGTTTGCGGCAACTAATAACCAAGACTTGGGGCAGAGTGCCCCAGCGAGACACTGCCGAGGAGAGTGCTTCCCTGACAGAGAGGATCGAATTCGGTGACTTCAGGATCGATCTTGACGAGCGAACCGTGACCTTGGACGGTCAGGAACTGCGGCTGACTTCGGAGGAATTCGATGTGCTCGTGTTCCTGTCCAGCCATCCGCAAAGTATGGTTACCCCGCGCACCACGTTGGCGACGAGTTGGACAGCGAATCGACTTCGACAGACCGAGTTCATAACAACTTTAATTTCCCTCCGTAAGAAGCTCGATGCTGCAGGACCTGGCAAACATTACCTTCGGACCGAACCGTGGATCATACACCGCTTCGATCCAACCTCGTCGTCTGCCGCATAAGCAAACGGTGAAGAGGACCTCTCATGATGTCGGCAGAACGGTTCACTGTCTTGGTTGTGAATGATGAGCCTGTGTTACACCGAATACTTCACAACTCTCTGCGGAGCAGCGGTTTTGCGGTCGAGGGAGCCCGTACTGCGGAAGAAGCTCTTGAAGTTATGAAACAGCGAACTTTTGATCTAGGCTTGCTTTACATCATTACACCGGGAGCTTTCTAGACCCGCTGCCGACGGAGGTCGACCCCATTTGCGCTTCGTCTTGAGTGAGTAATCTGGAGAGTGCGTGCACAGTGCCATGTTCAAATGCCTTCAAGAAGTCGCACGAAACTACTCAACCCGTCCCACTCCGAACTCATGGCTTAGGATTCGACCCGGGAGGTCCGAGGCAGCAGTCTTGTAGAGTTGAGGATGAACGACAACTCGGAGGACACATGGATGAAGGCCGCAAGCAACGGGTTCAGAAAACCAAACGCCGCCATTGCTACGCCTATGCTGTCCACCACGAGCGTTCCGACGAAATTCTGCATGATGATGCCGCGACAGCGACGCGCGATCCGCAAGGTTTCGACAAGTTTGGAGAGATCGCTTCCAATCAAGATGACATCGGCGCTCTCCCTGGCTACGTCAGTTCCTGAACCCATCGCAATTCCAACATTGGCCTCTACCAGGGCGGGCGCGTCGTTGATGCCGTCTCCAACCATCGCGACCTGACGGCCCTTCCCCCGCAGGTCTTTCACCCATCGCGCCTTCTGCTCGGGCAGCAGTTCGCCCACCGCCTCGTTCACCCCTAGATCACGGCCAACGGCCGCGGCCACGCCTTGGGTATCTCCGCTCAGCAGAACTGTCTTCAAGCCCATGCCTCGCATAGCAGCGACCGCATCCTTCGCCTCGGGACGCAGAACATCGGCAATGCGAATACTGCCGAGAACTTGTCCTGCACGGGCAACGTGAACTTCCGAGGCTCCGTTTGAGCCCTGGCCATTGCCCGGCAAAAGGCTCACTCCACGCTCCATCAGGAACGCGCGACTTCCGACAAGGATCTCTTCCTGGTGGTAGGTCACTCTGACACCCCTTCCGGGAGTGTAGGAGAATTCATCAGGTTCAACGACCGGAACGCCGAGCTCAGCCGCCCGAGCAACAATCGCTCTTGCAAGAGGGTGCTCCGACTTTCGTTCCGCGATGCTCGCAGTCCCTATGATCTGGCGCACAGCGAAACCATTGCTGGAGACAACTTCCTGAATCTGAGGGGTTCCAAAGGTCAGTGTTCCGGTCTTGTCCAAGAGCACGGTATCCACGCCAGCAAGGGCTTCCAGATACAAACCACCTTTGATGATGGCGCCTTGATGCGCTGCGCGGCCGATTGCACCAAGAAGTGCCAGAGGGGTACCGGCGGCAATGCCACACGCCCCGGCCACGATTATGACGGAAATCGTCGATCTGACATTGTGGGTAATGATGAAAGTCAGAATTGCGGCTCCTAAAGCGAAGTACACGAGATATCCAGCCAAACGATCGGCGGTTTTCTGGATGGGAGCCCGTGATTTCTCCGCGTGTTCGACCGCCTCGATAATCTTCCCGAACGTGGTGTCTCGGCCTAATTTGTCCGCTCGTACCTCCAGGGCTCCGGATTGATTCACGGTTCCCGCATAGACCGTGTCCCCCGACACCTTTTCAACTGGCATTGCCTCGCCTGTGATGGCCGCCTGGTCGACAAGAGATCGGCC
>WNFD01008048.1_pt1 | contig 16216 bp, 12 predicted proteins | sample 5400491 | NCBI WGS metagenome assembly WNFD01 (sample SAMN13153343, study PRJNA577476) | soil metagenome | isolation source: 120 cm saprolite under Douglas fir tree site 2 hole 2 replicate 2 | place: USA:California | collected 2015-04-18 | reverse complement strand
GGATTGAAAAGGTTGGTGAGGTGGTTAGCGCTCTCGATCGCGGAACGATCTCGGCGACGCCACAATCCGATCTGCAGGAAGATCGCCAATTCTTTGTGATGCATGAGTGGCTTCAGGCGCGAGCGGCCGAACGTCTCATCAGGACTCACGCCGCGGCGGTGACGGTGAATGGGTAAGTTCGGAACAATGTTGCAGGTTGGTCGTACCTTCGGTGTGCGCGACGGCATGCTGCGCCTCGAATATGAGCTCCAGCGCGGTAGCGGCTTGATGTCGTGGCGAATGCGGTCCGTACAGGGCTGGGACTCCTGGGCGCTGGAGCGGATCGCGCCCGGCGTCGGCGCAGAAGCGATGTTGACCGCACGGCGAGACGGCACTCCGCGATTTTTCTTCACTGATGCGCAATCGCTGGGACCGAGTATCAGAAAAATCGTAGGGACCGACGGAGAAAAATCTATTCTTGATGAAGCTGACCGGATTCTGACCGGCAACTTGACATTCTTCGGCCAGCTAACGGTCGCTGGCGAATTTCCGCCGCAATGGTTTCAAAATGCTGTGACGGGCCAGAGCGTTTCAGCGCGGCAGTCGTGGACTCAGATGCGATTCGCCTCGCCCGCTTATGGCGACCTGAAATTTATCCTTGAGCCCTCCCGATTTTTATTCGTTTACCCGCTAGTTCGGGCTTATGCGCTCTCTGGCGATGAGCGATTTCCTCTGGCTTTTTGGAACGCGGTTGAAGATTGGGCTAGCCAAAGCCCGCCCATGGCCGGTCCGCTGTGGATTTGCGGACAAGAATGCTCTTTGCGGATTCTGGCCTGGTCGTTTGCGCTGCACGCTTTCATCAACTCGCCTTCTACTAGCAGCGGGCGCGTGGCTTTACTTGTCTCGATGATCGCGGCTCACGCCTGGCGCACCGCGCAGACCATCGGCTACGCCCGTTCCCAGCGCAGCAATCATTTAATCAGCGAGGCCGTTGGTCTTTGGACAACGGGCGTGCTTTATCCAGAATTAAGAGAAGCACCGGTTTGGCAGAACCTTGGCGCGCATCTGTTGCGGGAAGCGGTGCTTGACCAGATCACAGCCGAGGGCGTGTCGCACCAGCATTCCTTCAATTACCAGCGCATGATTCTGCACTTGCTTTTGTGGACGCTGCGCCTTGCGGAAATTCACCAGGCTCCACTCGACCAGCAGATTCGCTCTCGTACCCAAGCCGCCTTTGACTTCGTGGGTAGCTGGGTAGATCCCATCAGCGGGTCAGTACCCAATTACGGTTCCGACGATGGCAGCCTGATTCTTCCGCTCGCTCGCGGCTCGTATCGCGATTTTCGTCCGCTGTTGCAGTTGGGCGCCGCTATTCTGGATCAGCCGGCTCTGAGTCCAGGTCCTTGGGATGAGGCCGCGCTGTGGCTCGGCGTCAAGCCTACAGTTGCGGAAAAAACCGAGCGTATTCCATATTCTCCTTCGTTCGAAACCGGATACTTCCGTCTGGGAGATAAGAGTTCCTGGGCGATGATCCGCGCGGGCCGGTACACTCGCCGCCCTTTTCAATCGGATCAGTTGCACGTGGACTTATGGTGGCAAGGCGTCAATCTGGCTCGCGATGCGGGGACGTATCTCTACAACGGCCCTCCGCCGTGGAATAATGGATTCGCGGGAACCGCGGTTCATAATACTGTCACGATTGATGGTCGCGACCAGATGCGCCGGGCGGGCCGCTTCTTGTGGCTCGATTGGGCGCACGCCTCAGGACGGTTGTATTCTTCGCACAACGTCGCGGACGTAGACTGTTTCGAAGGTGAGCACGATGGCTACAGAAATCTTGGCATAAAGCATCGCCGAAGAGTCCAATGGCTGACGGGCGTTGGCTGGGTTGTCGTGGATGACATGCTGGGAGCCGGCGTGCATGACGTGCGCTTGCATTGGCTGGCCGCGGATTTGCCCTACGAGGTTTATGACGGCCCTTTTCAAGTTGTTTTCACGTTAGAAAAGTCGCGGGTGCGTTGGAGTGTTTTCGCGAGCGTTTCTGGAACCGCGGCGGTCGTCCGGGCTGGGAACCAAGTCTGGAGCGGGAAAGGGTCTGTGACCGAAGTCGAGAGCACGCAGTTGCTTGGTTGGGAATCACCCACGTACGGTGAATTGAGGCCAGCGGTTTCCCTGACGTACCAAACTCGATCGCAACTGCCCGTGCGATTTGTGACCGTAATTCTCACGGACGAACGATGCAAGATTGCATCAGAGCATGAGCAACTGGTGATTTTTAGGAGCGAGGCCGGCATCGAGTCTGAGGTTTATCGAGTGAGTCTTTCAAAAAGAGCGACCGATAGCGCAGTGGAGCAGATGTCTCCCGGGAGCGTGCCAAGAGCATGAAGCAAGTTTTCCAGGATGCCCGCAGCGCTGAAATCATGGTGGTAGACGTTCCTGCGCCGAAACTGCTTGCGGGATGTGTGCTGGTGCGTACGGCTGCGTCGCTCGTCTCTGCGGGCACGGAGCGGGCTTCCTCAGAATTTGCCAGTAAGAACTTGCTGCAAAAAGCGCGGAACCGAGCGCTTTAGGGTACAGCAGCGCCGGAACCGTCGTTGCCGTGGGCGAAGGTATTACCGATATTAAGCCTGGTGATCGCGTGGCGTGCGCCGGCACCGGACACGCCGTGCACGCGGAGTTTGCCTGTATTCCGCGCTTGCTGGTCGGGCGCATTCCTGGCTCAGACGTGAGCTTCGAGGAAGCTGCTTTCACCACGCTTGGCGCGGTGGCGCTTCACGGTGCTCGCAACGCCGACGTGAAGCTGGGCGACGTTGTGGCCGTGATCGGGCTCGGCCTGCTCGGCCAACTCACGGTGCAGATTCTCAAAGCGGCCGGCTGTTGTGTGCTGGGAATGGACATCTCGGCTGAGCGTTCGCAACTTGCCCTACGCCTGGGCGCGGATGCGGTCAGCACTTCATCCTCCGGCTTTCAAGATTTATGCATGCAACATTCCGGCGGGCACGGCGCGGACGCAATTCTCATTGCTGCGCAGACAGCCAGCAACGATCCAGTGAATCTGGCGGGCGCCGTGGCGCGAAGTCGCGCCGTGGTTGTCGCAGTAGGCACGGTGGCCATGGATATTCCGCGGAGGACCTTCTACGAGAAGGAACTAGACTTCCGCGTTTCCCGCTCGTACGGCCCCGGACGCTATGACTCGGCATACGAGCAAAAGGGAATCGATTATCCCATTGGCCACGTGCGTTGGACGGAAACGCGCAACATGGAGGCTTTCTTAAAGCTTCTGGCGGATCGCAAACTTGATTTGCAACCCCTCATTACTCATCGCTTTCCGATCACGCAAGCGCACTCCGCCTACGACTTGATCACGGGCAAGACGAATGAGCAGTTCCTGGGCGTACTGATCGCGTATCCGGAGAATGCGGAGAATAATCGTCGTGTAGATTTCACCAGTCCCGAACGGCCTGTGGCGAGCCGCAAGTCGGTTCAGATCGGACTTCTCGGGGCAGGGAGTTTCGCGACCTCCACGCTGCTCCCCGCGATCAAAGAAGTCGGCGGAGTGGAAATGGTCGTAGCGGGGGCGGCAAACGGTTCACATGCGCGACATGCCGCCAAGAAATTTGGATTCCATTCCTGTACCACGGATGCGCAGGAGATTCTCGGCAATCCGGCGGTCAACACTGTGGTCATTACTACGCGTCACCATCTCCACGCGGAACAGGTGATCGCAGCCCTTAATTCCGGCAAGCATGTCTTTTGCGAAAAGCCCCTCTGCCTCAATGAAGCGGAGCTCGGCAAAATCGCGGAGGCATATGACGATCCCGCTTCTTCATCGCGTCTGCTCATGGTTGGTTTCAATCGCCGGTTTGCTCCGCTAGCGGTTCGGATGAAAAGTTTCTTGCGGGAAGTGGGTGAGCCGCTGGCCGTTCACTATCGCGTGAATGCGGGCTTTCTTCCTGCCGACCACTGGCTGAATGATCCACAGCAGGGCGGCGGCCGCATCCTGGGAGAGGTCTGCCATTTTGTGGACTTTCTGTGCTTCCTGATGGAATCGCCCCCGGTGGAAGTAGAGACTCGCTCTCTTACCAATCCAGGCCAGTACAGCAACGACAATGTTGTGTGCTCTTTGCGCTTTGCAGACGGTTCCCAGGGAACGATCAGCTACCTTGCAAACGGGGACAAGTCTTTTTCAAAAGAGCGGATCGAAGTTTTCGGCGGCGGCAAGGTCGCTGTTCTGGAGGACTTTCGGCGGCTGGAGTTGGTTCGCAACGGAAAGAAACGAGTGCTACGCTCGTTCTTGCGCCAGGATAAGGGGCATCGCGGCGAATGGGAAGCTTTCGTTGCCGCAATTCAAAACGGTTCAGAATCGCCCATCCCGTTCCGTGAGGTTGTGAGCGGCATGCTCGCGACGTTTGCCTTGGAGGAGTCGCGCTGTTTAGGTCACGCCGTAGCGGTAAAGGAATTTCGCAGGAACGATTCCAGCATCGATACCACCGGCTTCGACCGCGCTTCTTAAGTTCCAGTTTCCTGATTATTGTTCACCGGCTTATGAAGATTCTTTACGTCTCGCAGTACTTTCCACCGGAGATGGGAGCGCCCGCTGCGCGCGCCGCTGAGTTGTCGCGGCATTGGGCTGCTGACGGGCACGAAGTGACTGTGCTTACGGGGTTCCCCAATCATCCAACCGGCGTGGTGCCGCCGGAATATCGCGATAAATTTCGGCGGCTGGTTGTTCGCGAGCAAATTGACGGGGTAAGTGTGATTCGTACCTGGCTTTTTCCATTTCCCAACCGGAAAGCGCACGAGCGAATGCTGAACTACAGTTCGTTCTGCGCTTCGGCAGCGACTACCGGTCTTTTCGTCTCGCGCCCAGATGTTGTGATTGCCTCGTCGCCGCAGTTGCTGGTGGGCCTCGCTGGCTGGTGGATTGCCCGGTGGAAGCGTGTGCCGTTGGTCTTCGAGGTGCGCGATCTCTGGCCGGAATCGCTGGCAGCGGTGGGCATGGGCGACGGTAGTTCGATGCTACACCGGTCTCTGGCCAAGATCGCCGGCTTCTTATACCGCCGTTCCGATCGAATCGTCGTCGTGACGCCCGCTTTCGAAGAGCATCTAGTGCAACACTGGCGCGTGCCTCGGGCAAAGATTTCGGTCGTCGAAAATGGAGTCGAAACCGGGTTATTTGTTCCGCAGCCCGGAACCGATGAGAGAAGGGAATTGCCCTCAAGTTGCGCGATTCGAATCCCAAGATCGTTTTTCTGATGCTCGGAGAAGGCGCCGAAAAGCAGCGCATAATTACGCTGGCGCGGGAGCGCAATCTGCACAACCTGCGATTTGTCGATCAGCAACCCCGCGAAAAAATACCCTCCTATATCTGTGCCTCCGATGCATGCCTGGTTCTGCTCAAAAAGACTGACCTCTTCAAAACGGTGATTCCTACCAAGATGCTGGAATTCATGTCATGCGCACGCCCGGTGATCCTCGGCGTCGATGGCCAGGCACGCACGATTCTCGAGGAAGCTCGCGGAGGCCTGGCGATCGAACCGGAGAATTCCGGCGCTCTGGCCAACGCCGTCTGTTACCTGGCAACGAATCGCGAGTTAGCTCGTGAGATGGGAAGGAGCGGCAGGGAATATATCGTGCGAAAGTTTTCCCGGCGCCGTACCGCAGAGAAATACATTCGCGTGCTGGAGCATATGTTGAATGTGCCAGATCGGCGCAGCGTTGCCGCTTAGGCCGCTGAGGACCAAATCCGGCGCGCTGGGAGGCTCCCAGCCTTTTGGAGCAAGCTTGACGACCAGGGCTTCACTTTGGTTTGCGTAGCAAGAACTTGCGTGTTTTCCAATCCCCTATTCCGATTTACAATGCAACTGGCGACTGATACTCGGCACCTTATTCGCGGGCCGGACTATTTAATAAGGCATTCATCAGGGAACCGGATGGCGACGACAAAAACCGACCCCAAGCTGTCCGTAACCGGCAGTAGCGGCAGGAAGTCCCGCAACTACGAGGGACTTACGCCCCAGCAACTGATCGAAGCCTACCGCATCATGTATACCTCCCGGCGGATCGATGACCGGGAAATCCTGCTCAAGCGGCAGCAGAAGATTTTCTTCCAGATGTCGGGCGCGGGGCATGAGGCCATCGGCGTAGCCGCCGGGATGGCCCTCAAAGCGGGTTACGACTGGTTCTATCCGTATTATCGCGACCGCGCTTTATGCCTTGCGCTGGGCGCCAAGCCGTTGGAGATGTTCTTACAGGCAGTGGGCGCGGCCGACGATCCCAGTTCCGGCGGAAGGCAAATGCCGTCGCACTGGGGCTACAAGCGGCTGAATATCGTGACCCAGTCGTCGCCTACTGGATCGCAGATTTTGCAGGCGGTGGGGTGCGCCGAAGCGGGACGCTATTTTTCGCAGCATCCGAAAGCTGCGGAAGTCCCGCCAGCCGCAAAGAACGCGAAAAATGGAGCTCCCGATTATCGCCAATTCAAAAGCGTAAAGTTTCAGGGTGATGAAGTTTCCTACGTCTCTCTGGGCGATGGCACCACCAGCGAAGGCGAATTCTGGGAGGCCATGAATGCCGCGGCTCTCAACAAGCTGCCCGTGATTTTTAGCGTGCAGGACAATGGCTACGCCATCTCTGTGCCGGTCGAGGTGCAGACGGCTGGGGGCAGTATCTCGCGGCTGGTTTCAGGCTTTCCTAATTTCCATTTTGAAGAGGTTGACGGCACCGATCCGGTGGCGAGTTGCGCCGCCTTCCAGCGCGCGGCGCAGTATTGCCGCGAGGGCCACGGGCCGGCATTCGTGCATGCGCACGTGATCCGGCCGTATTCGCATTCGCTCTCCGACGATGAACGGCTGTACCGTCCGGATTCGGAGCGCGAGCGCGACGCGGCCCGCGATCCGGTTTCGCGCACCCAGATGTTTTTGTTGCGCGAAGGCATTCTCGACGAGAAAGGCATAAACGACCTGGAAAAGCGAGTCGAGGAAGAACTGCAGGCCGCGGTCGACAAGGCTCTGGAAGCCCTGCCGCCCGCGCCCGAGAGCGTCATGCAGTATGTGTATTCGCCAGACCTCGATCCCACATCTGAGGCATTCGATACGCAGGCGGCGGTCGGCCCAGATTCCGCTGACGGCAAGAAGCCAGCGGCGAAGACCATGGCCGACCTGATCAATGTAACGCTCCGCGACGAAATGAAGCGCGACGAGCGCATCGTGATCTTCGGAGAGGACGTGGCCGACTGCAGCCGCGACGAATATTTGAAACGCAAGCTGGTGAAAGGGAAGGGCGGGGTCTTCAAACTGACCTTCGGCTTGCAATGCGAGTTTGGCAATGACCGTGTGTTTAATTCTCCGCTGGCCGAGGCCGCCATCGTGGGCCGCGCCACCGGCATGGCGACGCGCGGCCTGAAGCCGGTGGTTGAAATTCAGTTCTTCGACTACATCTGGCCCGCCGTAATGCAGATTCGTGACGAGCTTTCGGTGATCCGCTGGCGCTCGAACAATGCTTTTTCCTGTCCGGTGGTGATTCGAGTCGCGATTGGCGGATATCTCACCGGAGGCGCGATTTATCACTCGCAGTGCGGTGAGAGTATCTTTACGCATATGCCCGGGCTGCGCGTAGTATTTCCCTCGAATGCGCTGGATGCCGCCGGACTGCTGCGCACAGCGATTCGCTGCGACGACCCTGTGCTGTTTCTCGAGCATAAGCGCTTGTATCGCGAAACCTACGGCCGTGCGCCATACCCCGGGCCGGATTACACGATTCCGTTCGGCAAGGCGAAGGTCGTGCTTCCCGGAACGGACTTGACCGTGATCACTTACGGCGCGGTCGTGCCGCGCGCCCTGCAGGCGGCCCAGAAACTCGAGCGCGAGCACGGCGTAAAAGTTGAGTTGATCGATCTCCGCTGCCTGAATCCGTTTGACTGGGAGACCATTGCCGCCTCGGTCGCGAAAACAAATCGCGCGCTTGTGGCCTACGAAGATACTTTGAGCTGGGGCTACGGCGCAGAGATCGCGGCGCGCATTGCCGATCAACTCTTCGATCAACTGGATGCGCCAGTGCGCCGCGTCGCCGCCGCCGACACTTTCGTTGCTTACCAACCAATTCTGGAAGATGCCATTCTGCCGCAGGCGAACGATCTTTTCCGCGCCATGAAAGAGCTCTCGGAATACTAGAGAGCCGGTCCTTCACATACGGCGCGCTCAACAAGCGCGCCCGAACGACGTTTGGCCTCCGCAGTGCCTGCATGGGAGTATCGAGTAGTTACGAACGCTTTCCGCGCAACACGATCGGGATTGCCCGTTTCCCTGGCGCGATGCTAGGCTGCGAGCAGTGAACTCCGCCTACAATAATTCTGTGAGTCCCACACAAGTCGGGAACGGCGGCGCGGTCGCGTGGCTGCAATCGGCTGCAGCGGAAGTATGGGTAAAGTTCTTGCTTGCTCTGGGGGGATTAGGGTTGGCGTTCGGAGCGGCGTTGCTCTCCACGGCGTCAGGTGAGGCGGGTAATGTGTGGGCGTCGGTGCTTCTGGCGTCCATGGCGCTGTTGATGGCGGCGTTTGTCGGACTGGTCACCGTACCTTATTTGGCGCGGCGCGTGGCGCTGGAACGTTTGCGCCAGACATTTCACTACGAAGTCACGAAGGTCGGGGTGGTCTATGTGCTGGTCACCCTCGTGATTGGCATCGCGGCGCTGAACACGGGGAACAATCTGCTGTACATTGTCGTGGCGGCGATGCTGGCGGCGATTCTTGTCTCAGGAGTGGTTTCAGCGCTGGTGCTGCGCGGCCTTGAACTCGACATTCGCCTGCCCGAGCACATGTTTGCCGGGCGTCCGGTGATGGGACGGATCGTGCTGCGAAACCCCCGGCGGTTCTTGCCCGCCTTCTCCATTCGGGTGCTGCCTGCGCGCAAGGAAAAACAAATTAGCAAGCGATGGAGATGGGAACGAACGACATTCGCCTTTCCGCTGAACCGCGCTCCCCAAAAGCAATGGGTGCGCATGCGCGATTGGAAAGTGAAACGGGTGGATGCGGTGCCCACGCCCCCCGGAATTTTCGACGGGATGGTTTATTTCCCTTACCTGCCGGCGAAGGTTGAGCTCCCGGCTGATCTGAAGCTGTGTTTTGCGCGGCGCGGGCGATATTGCGAATCGAGTTTCGCCGTGGCCACGCGATTTCCCTTTGCCTTTCTGACCAAGATGCGAGACGTTCCCCTGGAGCGCGAGATTGTGGTGTACCCGGCTATCGAGCCCCCCGACGAACTATTTGAGATTCTGCCGTTGGTGCGCGGAGAGTGGGAAAGCTTTGTTCGTGGACGCGGCTCCGATCTATATCGCATTCGCGAATACATGCCGGAGGATTCGGCGCGCCATGTGGACTGGAAGGCTACGGCAAAGTCCGGCTCGTTGAAGGTACGCGAATTCAGCCGCGAGGATGAACGCAAACTCTGCATTGTCTTCGACAATCCCGGGGCCGGGCTCATCTCCGGCCAGGCCTACGAACGGGCGGTAAACCTGACAGCGTCGCTGGCGTGGCACTTTTCTTCGCAGGATGCGGAAGTTTCATTTGTTATCCCCGGCCAGGGACGCGGCGCCGATCTGCATGAGTTTCTGGCGCGGCTGGCGGTGATCGCACCGGAGAAGGACTCCCCCGCGCAGCAGCGGCCGCAGGCCGAGATTTTCCGGGAAATAAACCCAGACGGCACCGGTGAATACAATATCGTTCTCACCGCGCGGCCGCGAGGCAGCCTGCCCACGGCATTGTGGAACTGCTGCTACTTCGTATTTATCGCGGACGAGGTTGCGTCCCGAGTGTGAAGGCCTCGGACCTGCGGGAGTCGGTTCCCGTCGAACGCAATTTGTCGTTTCTCCTTGAATTCGTCCGGCTCCAGATAGCACAAAGGTAACGTTACTTTCGGTTACCTGAGTACATTGAACGCTCGGGCGAGATGGTTTAACGTTCTCTTATTCTATTACAGGCGTCCTGTCCGTATGCAGTGCTGCGAAGCTGGTTCGGGCACTGCAGTTGAGAGAAAGTAGAAACCGCCCCCATGAGCGAAAAAATCCGGATTCTTTTTTACGCCCTGTGGATCGCTCAACCCGTCATGCAGACGGTGATTGCCATCGCTATGTTCCGTCGCGGCCAGCACCGCGCTTTTAAGTTTTTCTTTGCCTACATCATCGCCCAGATTCTGACCTTTGCGGTGATTTGTCCGACCTACTTGTACAGCCTTTCCGCCTATTTTTACATTTCCTGGTTCGCCACTGCGGTCAGCGTGGCTTTGGGGTTCCAAGTCATTCACGAAGCCTTTCTTGATGTATTCCGGCCGTTTCATACCTTACGCGACCTGGGCTCCGTATTATTCAAGTGGGCGGGCTTAGTCATGCTCTTGGTAGCCGGAGTTGTATCGGTTTCCACCCGATCGTCGGATACCGCGCCGTGGGTGGAGGCCATCATGACCGCCCAGCGCTGCGTACGTATTATTCAGGTGGGGATGGTTCTTTTCCTGTTGTTCTTTGCCCGCTACTTGGGAGTGAGCCGGCGGCAGCACAGCTTCGGCGTGGCCCTGGGCTTCGGCACCTTTGCGTTGGTCGAGCTGGCCTTGATCGCGACGTGGGCGGGCTATCGCTTGAGTGATGTTTCGATGAGCTTGATCAATATGGCTGCCTACGACTGTGCGCTATTCATCTGGTTGGGCTACACCTTGGCCAAGAGTCCTGCCCGCGAAGCCTCGTCCACTTTACTGCGTCCCCAGCGCTGGGAGCAAAGCTTGTCGGATATTCAGCATCCCTTGCCCGCTGATTCCTTGATCCCCATGTTTGAAGGGATGGTGGATCGTGCTCTGTCGCGGACTCACTCGACGTCCGCGTCGGCGATTACGCCAGAAAATGCCGCCACCACGCGCCACGGTGGCGCGATAATTGGTTCAGATTTTCTGACCCGCCGATGAGTTGTTGTGAAACAGCAAGGGGATTTCGAACGCCGGCGGCTTGACCTCTTCGGCCAATTCCGCTCTGTCCTTTCATGCGCCCGGTTCCGGATTTCGTAAATTGTCCATCTTCGCCCGTAAAACCGCCTCCGGACCCCGTTTAGTCCGTTGCTGTCGGCCAAAAGTTGTTACCTAACCTACAGATTCTCCTGTATTTACAAGTTTTTTCCTAAGTGTTACGGGAAGGGGCTCATCAGCACCAACATGAAGGTCCGCCTGGCGATGGCAGGCAAGGGTTGCGGAAGGGCTTGACTCGTGGCTTATAATTCCTCACCGCGCCTTGGATCCCTTTTTGGGAATCCAAGTTCGCGGGAGGAGAAAAACCATGAAGCATGCAATCAGGATGTCCATCCTGATGTTGGGACTATTGGGTATGTACGCAGCGGCCGCCGTTCCGCAGGTTCCCGCCCCGGACGGCGCGCCGATTTCTACGCACCCTAAGTAAATGCACAGTCAGTTAATCGGATATCTACGGTGGCCGCAAGGTCACCAAGGTAACCTCAGTAACCTGGGCCGAACCTAGGGCTCGCAATCTTTGGGCTGACGGAATCTCATAAACCGTCAGCCTCATTTTTTGGGCACGGTTTTTCCTAGGAGATCTTTCTGAGAACGGAACCCAAAGTTCGCCGCAGCTCCACCGGATCCGTAATTGGTGCTTGGCAGGCAAATCCCGAACAGAGAACGGCAAATGATTCCCCCGAGTTCAATTGCGGCAAACTCGGGAGTGTGGCCGCAAGCGTGGGCGGAAGGTTCGCGGCGACCGCCTGGTTCGCCGTCAGCCGCAGCACGGTCTTGTTGAAGGCGAAACTCGTGGTAGCGACAGTTGCAAGCGCAGTAGTGCTCTCTGACTTCGAATCGCCGACCACAACAACCTGCACGGGATTCTCCAGCACATGGACGACCGCGATGCCGTAGGTCCCGGCAAAAATTCCAAATTGTTCGACGATGCCGGCAAACGCTTCCAACGTTTGCTCCGCCTTATCTCGATACGCCTCGTCCCCTGTGTAATGGTGCAACCTCAGCAATGCGATTGCGGCCATCGGATTACCCGCTGGCGTGGGTGAATCCTGCAGCGGCTTGCGTCGCGTGGAAAGCACGCCCAGACTCTTGCCATCGACTGCCGGTTCGGCGTCAAAGAATCCGCCGGAGACCGCATCGAAGAATTTCGCAATCATCGCGTCGCCAATCGCTTGTGCGAACCTGAAATAGCTGAGATCGGCTGTGGCCTCATAGGCGTCAAGACAAGCGAGTGCCGTGGCAGCATAATCGTCGAGCAGACCAGACACTTCGCGATGCTCCGCCTTCGGATCGGAATAAGCAACCACATGTAATAGGCGAGCATTGGGTTGTGTAGAAGCCTGCGGTTGTGTGGAAGCGGGTGACTCGCCCGCTTTCTTTGATTCGTCACGATATGCTCTCCACGCTTCCGCCAGAATGCGATCCAACGAACGCAGCGCGAAATGCCGGGCGTCGTCGAGATCAAGCACCTTCGCCGCTTCCAGATAAGCCGACACGCACATGCTGTTCCATCCCACGTAAACCGTCTTGTCCACATAGGGCGTCGGCCTCTCTAACCGGGCAGCGTACATTTTCTTCTTCGCGGAATCGAGCAGATCCTCCACGCGGTCCGCCGCCAGGCTCATCCGGCGCGCAATTTCCTCGATAGGAGCGCGCACGTACAGCACGTTCTTTGCCGCATTGTGATGCATCTCCCCGACTTCATTGATGTCATAATGCAGAGCGGCAACCTGCGATTCTTCTTCCGTGAGCGCGGCGCGGGCCTCGTCGAGCGTCCAGGTGAAGTAGTCACCATCGTCGTCCATGGAAATATCGGCGTCCTGCGAAGCGTAAAATCCGCCCCGCTCGCGATCACTCAACCACTCGTCCATCCAGCGAATAATGTCCCGCGCCACACTCGCAAAAAATTCCGACCCCGTGGCCTGATAAGCGTGCACATAATTCTTCAGCAACTCAGAATTGTCGTAGCACATCTTTTCGAAGTGCGGCACCACCCAGCGTTCGTCCACCGAATAACGGTGAAATCCTCCCGCCAACTGGTCATAAACGCCTCCCTTCGCCATGTGCTCAAGAGTAGTGACGATGACATTACGCAACTGCCCGTCGTCGGCAAGGTCCATGTGGGGACGGCCGCCCTCGGGAGCCTGCCCTGAGCGAAGCCGAAGGGTCCGGCGGAGCGAAGCTCCGCTTGCACTTCGCGCATACTGCTCAATCAGCAAATCGAGTGCCGAAGGATGAGGAAACTTGGGAGCCTGCCCGAACCCGCCATGCTCCGCGTCGAACATACTGAAAGCGGACTTCTGAATCGCCGCGATGATACTCGCCGAAACGCGCCCATCCCGTCCCGCAAAAGACTCCGCCTGCGCGATCGCGCTCTCCACCATCTTCGCCTGCTCGACTACGTCGCCGTTCTTTTCTCTGTAGGCGTTCGCGATGCTCACCAGCACACGCTTAAAACTAGGCCGCCCGTAACCGTCCGTAGGCGGAAAATAAGTGCCTCCATAAAACGGCTTCCCCTCGGGCGTAAGAAAAGCCGTAAGCGGCCAACCTCCCTGTCCGCTGACCGCGCTAACCGCTGCCTGATACCGGCTGTCGATATCAGGACGCTCGTCCCGGTCCACCTTCACCGCGATGAAATGCTCATTCACGATGGCCGCAACTTCAGGATCGTCGTAGGACTCGCGGTCCATCACGTGACACCAATGGCACCACACCGCGCCAATATCGAGCAGCATCGGCTTGTTCTCCCGCTGCGCCGTTGCGAACGCCTCCTCGCCCCACTCGTGCCACTGAATGGGCTGATGCATGGCGGAACGCAAGTAAGCGGAAGAAGCCCGGGCGAGAGAGTTGAGGGTCGTGGTGGTCATTGCATCAAGTGTAAATCCTTTCGTTCCCGGCAGTGCGTTTCCTCAGGATGCCGTGACATGGCCTCGTCATTCGGCGACCTCGGCCGGACTAACCACGGGCATAGCAACCTTTCATCTCAATTCGGCACCTACTGCCGTCGCCGTAAAGCAGCCGTCGCATCGCTGTGCCTTGGTTTATCAGTCCAAATTTCACGGCTTGAAGAGTCAACTGGCAGGACAGAGATGCTCTACCTCATTCCGCTTCTGTCAGTCGCGTTGCCGAGCACCACCCGTGCTGAGGAGAACCTATGAACATAGTGCGAACGCTAGCAGTCGCCCTGGCAGTCCTGACCCTCGGAGCAGTCCTTGCCACCTGCCAAACCTGGCAGCCACTCACCAATCAACCCACCTTCAGCCCCGGAACTATGCTGCTATTGACGAATGGTGCCGTCCTGGCGCATTCCGAACCAAACTGCCTGAGCTGCACCTCCACCGATTACAACTCCTGGTACAAGCTCACCCCCGATATTAGCGGCAGCTACGTCAACGGAACCTGGTCGCAGGTCGCCGCGCCCGCCGGTTATGCTCCGCTCTACTTCGGTTCTGCCGTTCTTCCCGACGGACGCGTGGTCGTCGAGGATGGTGAATATGACTGCTCCAGCGGCACCTGTAACGCGGTCTGGACCAACCACGGCGCAATCTACGATCCCTTAAAGAATGTCTGGACCTCCGTCGCCCCGCCCACCGGCTGGACCACCATCGGCGACGCGCAATCGATCATCCTTCCCAACGGAACCTACATGCAGGCCAATTGCTGCACTAAAGACGAAGCCCTTTTTAATCCCACGAGTTTGACGTGGACGCCCACAGGCACCGGAAAGTTCGACATCCACGACGAAGAAGGATGGACTCTGCTGCCCACCGGAAAAGTTCTGACTGTCGACGCCTACGTCTTCCAGTACGACGCCGCCGGCACCAACTCCGAACTCTATAACCCCGCGACCGGAGCATGGACCAGCGCCGGCAGCACGATCCAACAATTGTGGGACTCCTGCGGCGGATCCACCGCGGCTTCATATGAAGTTGGCCCCGCAGTGTTACGCCCCGATGGAACCGTGTTCGCCACCGGCGCCAACACCTGCGGCCCCGGCCACACGTCAATCTTCGACTCCCACACCGGAAAATGGACTGCCGGCCCAGACTTCCCCGGCGCCTACGGCTCCGCCGACGGACCAGCCGCGCTCGAGCCCAGCGGCAACGTCCTCGTATTTTCCAGTCCCAGCCGCTTCTATCCTCCAGCAGGACAATTCTTCGAATGGAATGGCACCAGCCTTGCCCTGGTCACTCCTCCGCCCAGCGCGCTCGAAGATGCTTCCTACGTCGGACACCTCCTCGTCCTTCCCACCGGCCAGATCATGTTCACCGACTTCAGCACCAACGTCGAGGTCTTCACCCCAGTCGGCACCTACAATCCGGCGTGGGCGCCGACAATCAATTCCGCCTCCACCAGCCTCGCTCGCGGCAAGACTTACTCCATCTCCGGCACGCAATTCAACGGCTTCTCGCAGGGCGCCGCCTACGGCGACGATTTTCAGGACGCCACAAATTATCCCCTCGTCCGCATCGTCAACGCCGCCACCGGACACGTCTTCTATTGCCGCACCCACAACCACAGCACCATGGCCGTCGCCACATCGCAAACGGCATCCCGTCGTCACCGTATTGGATTAAAGTGCGGTAGCGTCAACGCAGGAGTTGCACGTGTGGAGCGGACACTCCTGTCCGCTGCCTTTGACCTTGCTCTTGTTTTTGCCTTTTGGCTTGCTCTTTGTTTTTGATCTGAAGGAGTACCACCGCCGCAAACACCACGTGGAAGAGCGGCGCTTCAGCGCCGCGTTAAGCGATTATCGAAATAACATTGTCATTCCGTGCCACTTCGGAGCCGGTGAAACCGGTGAGAGTGAGCGAGGCACCTTCTTCCTGTTGACCTGCGTTACGTAACGCATTACGATAGAGACGTGATCCGTTCGATCCGCCATAAGGGATTGAAACGCCTTTACGAGGACGATGACCCTCGCGGCGTAATGAGGGAACACACAGCAAAGCTGCGCGACATTCTCGCAAGGCTTGACGCTGCAGGTTCAGCAGCAGATATGGACCTGCCGGGCTTCCGCCTGCACCAGCTCAAGGGCAACTTCAAAGGCTTTTGGTCGGTGACGGTTCGCGCCAACTGGCGGATTATTTTTCGCTTGACGGAAGGCGACGTGCTGGATGTCGATTACGTCGATTACCACTGAAGGAGTCTGACCATGCCGATGAAAAACCCACCGCACCCCGGCGGCTTTGTGCTGCGCCAGTGCATCGAGCCTTTGGGCTTGACCATCACCC
>WNFD01007455.1_pt1 | contig 16216 bp, 11 predicted proteins | sample 5400491 | NCBI WGS metagenome assembly WNFD01 (sample SAMN13153343, study PRJNA577476) | soil metagenome | isolation source: 120 cm saprolite under Douglas fir tree site 2 hole 2 replicate 2 | place: USA:California | collected 2015-04-18 | reverse complement strand
CGACCGCGCGGCTGGCCACCTGCGCCGGATCGTCGAGGTCGTTGACAATCTGCGCGATCCATCTCTTCCGCGCGGCAACCACCTCGCGCTGAGGAAAGCTGGGCTCGAGGACGATTTGCCCAAACACGTCGAGCAGCTTCGGAAAATGCTCGACCGGGCCGCTCACTTGCAGCGCAGCGAAATCCTCCGATGCGGCGGTCCCCAAATTGCCGCCCCAGAACTCGATCGCATCATCCACCTGTTCGGCCCGCATTCGCCGCGTTCCGCGGCGAAGAAGAGTGGCCGTAAAGTCCGCCAGCCCACGCTTTCGTGGTGGATCGGTGGCGCTTCCAGCCCAGGTGGACAGGCGCGCCGTAGCAAGCGGGATCCCCTTGCGCCGCGCGACGATCACCCGAAGCCCGCCGGCGGTTTCAAATTCGCGAAGCGGTGGAAGCTCGAAGTCGCGCAGGGTTGTGGTGTCGCGCCTCATTGGGCTAGGCAGCCGCCGGCTCGAGGGTCACGATGGAACGTCGCTCGGGCAGGAAATACGCTTCCGCCGCAGCCCGCACCTGCTTGGCGGTGATCGCCTGATACTGGCGTGGAAGGGTTAGACCGTCCCGCCACGAGCCGAGGAAGACCTCATAGTTGCCGAACGCGTGAGCGCGACCTCCGTTGGTGGCCAGCTCGCGAAGCTGATGGGCCCTGAGGTTGTGAATCGCCTTCAAGCGTTCGCGGTCGGAGATTCCACGCGCAGCGATCTTCTCAAGCTCCTCGTACAGCGCTCGAGCGACGCGCTCTGGGTCCGAGCCCGGATGAAGCTCGAGGTAGAACATCAGAACACCGGGATCGATCCGCCACACCCAGTCCATTGAAACCGAGACTGCGAGGGACTTGCGATAGACCAGCTCGCGCTTGAGCCGGCTTCCTTCGCCCACGCTCAGCACGTACTGAAGCAGGTCGAGGGTGAGCGTGTCCGGATGATCCGCAGGCGGGCCGTGATATCCAATCATCAGCGAGGGCGCCTGAGCGGGATGGCGGACGGTGGCGCAACGCTCGCCTTTTTGATCTGGTTCCGCATTGACCACGGTCGACCTTGCCGCGCCACGCTGAATGTTGCCGTAGAAGCGGCGGATCAGCTGTTCTGCCTGCTTCACGTCGAAGTCGCCGGCCAGGTAAAGGGTGGCGTTGTCCGGTGCGTAGTACGAGCGGAAAAAGCGATCGCAGTCTTCCTTGGAAATGTTGTCGATGTCCCCCATCCAGCCAATCACTGGCCACCGGTAGGGATGAGCCTTCCACACCAGCGTGGCCAGCTCTTCATCGAGCAGTCCGACAATTTCGTTTTCGACCCGAAGCCGGCGCTCTTCCTTCACCACCTCGCGCTCGCTATCCAAAATTTCCTGGCTGATCCTCAGCGAGTTCATCCGGTCTGATTCCAGATCCAGCACCTGCTCCAACGCCTCTGAGGCGAAGTCCTCGTGGTACACGGTCAGATCGGTGCTGGTGTAGGCGTTTGAACGGCCGCCGCGCGATTCCAGGATCCGGTCGAATTCCCTGGGGCCATACTTCTTGGCCCCGTTGAACATCATGTGCTCGAAAAGGTGGCTGATTCCGGTCGTCCCCGGCTGCTCATTGCGCGAACCGACGCAAAAAAAGGTGTAGAGACTCGCGACCGGCGCGCTGCGGTCCGGCAACAGTCGGATCCGAAGCCCGTTGGCCAAAGTGGCTTCATGTACGGCGAAAAACTGCCTTGGCAACGCCGAGCGCATCCACCCCCCTTTTAAAGCTCGATCCAACCCGCTCTCAACGCGAAAACCGTCGCTTGCACCTGTGATCTCACTTCCAGCTTTCGATAGATGTGGGACAGATGGGTGCGAACGGAGCGCCGGCCGAGAGCCAGCACCCGACCTAGCTCCCGATTGGAAAGGCCTTTGGCGAGATAGCGCAGGATCTCCAGCTCCGCAACGGTCGGCGACTCCTTCGGCGCGGAGGGACTTGCGGCGCACTCGATCGCCGCCAATCGCGTCCAAAAGTCCCTCGCCAGTGTGGACTCCATGACCAAGCCACCTTCGGCGATCGCCTCGAGGAAGGAAGCCATCTGATTCGGATCGCCTCGGGTCACATAGCCGCAGGCTCCCGCGAGCAGAAACCGGTATCCAGCCTGGGCGTTTGGAAACGCATCGACGACCAAGACTCGGGCGCTCGGCAATAGACGATGAAGTCGCACCAGCGCCTTCAACCCCGACCTCTTTGACGCAATCGACAGGACAACTGCGTCCAGTTCTGCCAACGCAGCGAGCTCAAATCCTTGGCGAGGGCTGCTGTGTCCCGCGATCGCGATTCGCTGGGGGCCCGCGAGCTCTTTCAACTCGCGCGGCAAGATCGAGAGTCGCTGCTCGATCACCCACACGCGGATCTTCTGCACCGCCGCGATGGCTACGGCCTCGCTGGGACCGCCGCGAAGCTGAAGCCGCACCAGACGCAGTTTTCGCCCCGGGGTCGGCCTGGAGGAAGCTCCAACAAGCAGCCGGGGCAGCGAGGTCGCGGGCGCACGCGCACTGGGCGAGCCGACTTGGCTTTGAGCGCCGCTCCGGCACGGCCTCCCAGGGCTCCCTCGGCCACCGCGCTGCGTACCCGGGCCTCAAGCAGCTTGATTCGCTGCTCGAGTTCGGCCACTTGCGCGGCCAGCCTTTCCTCGCAGTTTGGCTGACGGGGACGTTGTGAACGACGGCGTCGCATCAGCACAACAGAAGATGCCATGCAAGCAGAAGATCCTGCAAGAAAGCGGCCGAAGTAGGCGCAATGCGTCGAAGCTCGCTTTGGCGGAGCCTAATCGCGCGTGCTATGAAGAGGGTAGATTGCCTCGGTCGCTTCGTTCACCTGGCTCTGTCTCCGCCAAGTCTTCCCGCGTTTTAGTCCAAACCCGAGGACCCGCGTCCACCCGTATGCCGGCGTCGGAAGCAGAGCGGCGGGCGCAGAAAATCTTGTCCGATTCTGAGCTTTCGCGACTGTTGTCTACCCCACGCGAGCGACCGCAGATCGACCGAGCGCGGCAAATCTTCGTCAATCGCAATCTTCGGATGAGCCGGATCGAGCTGGTGGGGTTCGACATGGACTACACCCTCGCCATCTACCACATGCGTCGCATCGAACAGCTCTCGTTTGACATGACGCTTGCCAAGCTGGTCTCCGAATACGGCTACCCCCCGGAAATCGCTCAGGTTCAATACGATCACCAGTTCGTGATGCGCGGGTTGGCGGTGGACAAGCTGAACGGCAACCTGCTGAAGATGGATCGCTTCGGTTACGTCGGGCGCGCCTACCATGGGCGTCGGCCGTTGAGCGCTGAGCTGTGGCGCACGCTGTACCGCGAGGTCCGCGTCCGGCTCAAAAATCCTCAATACGCTTGGATCGATACGCTGTTCGCGGTGCCCGAGGCATGCCTCTACGCTGGAGTGATCGACCTTCTCGAGGCGAAGGGCGTCAAGATCGACTACGCCAAGCTCTACGACGACATCCGAGACGCGATCGATACCGTCCATCGGGACAACTCGCTCAAGCAGGAGCTTCACAAGAACATTGGATATTTCATCTACAAGGATCCCGAGTTGGGCCCGGCGCTGCATCGCCTGCGTTCCGGGGGCAAGAAGCTCTTCATTCTGACCAATTCATTCTATGGGTACACCCAGGCAGTGATGAGCTACTTGCTGGATGGCGTTCTGCCGGAGTACCCCACCTGGCGGCACTACTTCGACTTCATTGTCACCGGCGCTCTCAAACCGACCTTTTTCTCTGGCAGCGCGCCGTTCCAGGAAGTGGACACCACGACCACCCAAGATCGAACGCTGGGTCCGGTCCAATCCCTGGAGCGATGGAAGATTTATCAAGGCGGAAATCTCGCGGACTTCGAGCGGATGACCGGATTTACCGGCGACCGAGTGCTCTACGTCGGCGATCACATTTACGGTGACATTCTCAGATCGAAGAAGCTTTCGCTCTGGCGCACTTGCATGGTCGTCCAGGAGATCGAAGCCGAAATCAACTACACCGATTCTCGGCAGGAGGAGATTTCCCGGTTGTCGGAGATCGAGCTGCTTCGCGCGCGCTTGGACGACGAGCTCAACCAGCGCAAGAGCCAGCTCAACCTGTTGGAGCGCAGGTTGGACAAGAACGGCGTCGAGCCCGACCAGCGGGCGGCAGTGGAGGAAGAACGGCGGCAAGCCAAAGCGGACCTCGAACGAATCCGTCGCTCGGTTCGGGAGACGAGCCACATCGCCGATACGCTCGAGCACGACGTGGAAGAGGGTTTCAATCCATTTTGGGGTCTTTTGTTCAAGGAAGGCAACGAGAACAGCCGATTTGGCCAGCAGGTGGAGCAGTACGCCTGCGTCTATACGAGTCGGGTCTCGAACTTCCTCTACTACTCGCCGATGCAATACTTCCGATCGCCCAGGGACCTGATGCCTCACGAGCAGGCCGGCGCGCTGTCCGGAAAACTATCCCCTCTGGGCAGCGAGGGTCCGGCGATCGGTTCCAGCAAAGACTAGCTTGCGCAGCCGCCGACCGTGTGGGCGCAACCCGTCGGCCTCGCAGTTTGGTGCATAGTTATTCACTTGCGTGTCGTTAGTGCAGTAGAATACTTATGCACTTTCATGCAGCGAAAACCGGTAGGAATCGTCGGGGCTTCGGGGTACTCGGGAATCGAGGCCACCCGGATTCTGGCCGAGCACCCGGGTGTGGAGCTTCGGTTTGTCACCAGCGACCGCTGGCAGGGCGCCAAGGTGCAGGACCGGCTCGGGATCAATCATTCGGCCGGCCGGCTTGCCTATCAGGGGCTGGACCGCAGCGAGGAGCTGGCTAGAGACTGCGCCGCGGTGCTGCTGGCCACGCCGGCCGAGTCTTCCCTGGAGCTGGCGCCACGTCTCGCAAAGAAGGGCGTGAAGACGATCGATCTATCCGGAGCTTTCCGGCTGAAGAATGCCGCGGAATACCCGAGCTTCTATAACTTCGTTCATCCGGCGCCCGAGGCTCTCGCCGGCGCTGCGTATGGACTGCCGGAGTTGTTCCGATCGGAAATTGGCCGCGCGTCGCTGATTGCCAACCCGGGCTGCTATCCGACTGGTGCATCGCTCGCGGTCGCCCGATCATCATTGATGCCTGTTCCGGCACGACCGGCGCGGGCCGCAAGGGCAACGAAGAGTTGAGCTTTACGGAAGTCGATGAAGACTTCCGAGCGTACCGGGTACTTCGCCACCAACATCTTCCAGAAATTTCGGAAGCCTTGACCCGCTGCGCTGGTCGGCGCGTTCCCGTCACGTTCACCGCCCATCTTTTGCCGATCAAGCGCGGAATCCTCTCAACCGTCTATGCCAAGCTGAGCTCAGGCGCGCGATCCGGGGTATGACCCTGGCCGGGTGGTGGTGGTCTCGGCAATTGACAACCTGGTGAAGGGCGCCGCCGGACAAGCGGTGCAAAACCTGAACATCGCGCTCGGGTTTCCCGAGGAGCAGGCCTTGGCCTGTTTGAGAGGTTTTTACCCATGAAAGCACCTGCGGGTTTTCGTTTTTCGGGCGTTCATGCCGGCATCAAACCGAACCGACGGGATCTGGCGTTGGTGTTCAGCGATCGGCCGTGTTCGGCGGCAGGCTGCTTCACCACCAACAAGTCCAAGGCCGCCCCGGTGCTGGATGCGGAGCCACGTTTGCCATCCGACAAGGTTCGGGCGGTCATCATCAACAGCGGCAACGCCAATGCGCTCACCGGCCCCGCCGGGCTGCAGGATGTCAAATCCGTGCTCGATGCCACCGGGCGCGCCCTCGGTATTCCGGGAGACGCAGTGGTATCGGCTTCAACCGGCGTGATTGGACAGCCGCTACCTACCCAAAAAATCATTTCCGCGATTCCTGCCCTGGCGCAGGGCCTGCGGCCCGAGCCGGAGGCCGCCGCCGAGGCGATCTTGACCACCGATACGCGGATCAAGATGGCCAGCCGAATGGTCTCAATCGCAGGCAAGGAAGTGAGCCTCGCGGGGATTTGCAAGGGATCCGGAATGATCGCTCCGGAGCTGGCGACGATGATCGCGGTAATCGTGACCGACTGTCGGATCGCTCCGCCGCTTCTGGCAAGCGCGTTGCGCGAAGCAATGGTCAAGAGCTTCAACAGTCTGACTGTCGATGACGACATGAGCACCAATGACGCGGTATTTGCGCTCGCCAATGGCGCGGCGGGAAACGCTCCGATTTCGGAGGCAGATCGCTCCTTGGCAACGTTCAGCGCGGCGCTGAGCGACTTGTGCCAACAACTGGCCAAGGAAGTCGCAGCGGACGGCGAAGGAGCCACCAAGCTGCTCGAAGTCACGGTTTCCGGCCTGCCTTCCGACGAAATCGCCCGGGACCTTGCGCGCGCGGTGGCTGGATCCAACCTGGTCAAAGCCGCGGTCTTCGGAGCGGACCCCAACTGGGGCCGAATGCTGTCCGCAGCGGGAGCGCGCGCGGGCAGCCAGCGGTACCCGGTGGACCCCAATCGCGCTCAGGTTCGGGTACAGGGGGTCAACGTCTATTCGGGCGAGCCATTGAATTACGATGCCGCGAGCCTGCGGGCAAAGATGCGCGAGCCCGAAGTACGCGTGGAACTCGATTTTTTACAAGGGGGCTCACGGGCCACGGCTTGGGGATGCGATCTTTCCTACGACTACGTGAAGATCAACGCCGACTATTCTTCGCTGCTCGTCCCAACTGTCGACGGCGCAATCGTGCGAGACAATCGACTGTCCAACTACAGCCCCGCCTTCAAGGCCTCGCTGCTGGTAGAAGCGCTCTCGTATATCTCGAAGTTCAGCGGCAAACGATGCGTGATCAAATACGGCGGCGCGGCGATGGTGAAGGACTCCCTCAAAAAGTCGTTTTGCGACGACATCATCCTGCTTCGCTCCGTCGGGTTGCAGCCGATCATCGTTCACGGCGGCGGTCCGGAAATCAGCAGCACGCTCGAAAAGCTCGGAGCCAAGCCCGAATTCGTGGACGGAATGCGGGTGACAGACGCCACCGACTTCAAGGTGGTCGAGATGGTGTTGACGGGATCGATCAACACCGAACTGGTCACCCTCTTGAACCGGGAGGGAGGGCATGCGGTGGGCGTCTCCGGCAAGGACGGCGCGCTGCTGCGCGCGCGAAAGCTGCAAATCGAAGGGGGTCGCGACCTCGGGCAAGTTGGCGAGGTGGTGCGGGTGAACAATGACTTTCTCGAGATGCTTCTCAAGCAAGGTTACGTCCCGGTGATCTCGCCCGTCGGGATTGGCGAGGATGGCCAAAGCTACAACATCAATGCGGATTGGGTGGCGGCCGAAGTGGCCGCCGCCCTGGGCGTCTACAAATTGATCTACTTGACGGACGTCGCTGGGATTCTGCGCAGCGGTGAGCTGTTGACCGACCTCACCACCCAGGATCTGCAGCGATTTATCGATGACGGAACGATCCGCGGCGGGATGACCGCCAAGGTGAAGGCGATCCAAAAAGCATTGAACGCAGGCGTCGAGCGAGTGCACATCATCGATGGACGCATTCCCCACAGCGTGATCGGCGAGCTCTTTACCGACCATGGCGTCGGAACACTGGTTACCCGGTGAATCCCCATCGGCAGCAGAGGCTGCGTGGCCGCAGCGACACGCTCGCCAGGCGAGACGCGATCCGCCGGCTGATCCGCACCCGCGCGGTTCCCACCCAGGATGCACTCGGCGAATTGCTCGCCAAAGAGGGCTTCGAAGTAACCCAGGCAACGCTGTCGCGGGACCTGGCGCAATTGCGAGCCGTCCGCGCGTCGCGGCCGCAAGGAGGCATGGCCTATGGAGTGGATGGCGCGCCGGCGATGGCGACTGCCGATCAACTGCGGGAAATGGGTGAGATGGTGACGTCGGTGGAGGAGAACGGCATGTTGGTCGTGCTGTTGACTCAGCCGGGGGCCGCTTCCGCGGTGGCCCGAGGGATCGATCTCGCCAGGCTCCCTCAAGTGCTTGGCTCGGTAGCCGGCGACGACACGATTTTCTTGGCGCCGGAGCGACGCTCGTCAGCAACGAAGCTGGCGGCCGATCTGCGGCTCCTCTTTGGAAAGGGCAACCGATGACATCCACAGGTGAAAAGCGCGACTTTCTGCGCGTTTCCGATCTCTCGCAAGCCGAGCACCAAGCGCTCTTCGACCGGGCACGGACGCTCAAGCTCCACCGGCAGCGGCGGGAGTCGGATCGAACGCTGGATGGCCGTACTCTGATTCTAGTCTTCGAGAAGCCATCCACCCGGACGCGCCTATCTTTCGAGGCGGCGATGTTCCAGCTCGGCGGCAGCGCGATTTCCCTCAATGACTCGGAGAGCCAGCTGAGCCGCGGAGAAAGCGTCGCGGATACCGCACGGGTCGCCTCGCGCTATGGCGATGCGATCATGCTCCGAACTTTCGGCGACGATCGGCTGCGCGAATTCGCGCATGCCGCGACGGTGCCGGTAATCAACGGCCTTTCCGATGGGGCTCATCCTGTTCAGGTGCTAGCCGATCTGTTCACCATCGAAGAGCGGCTGAAAACGATTCCCGGCAGGGTGGTGGCATTCGTTGGCGATGGCGCAAGCAACATGGCTCGTTCTTGGGCGGAAGCGACCAAGCTATTCGGCTTCCACCTGCGCATCGGCGCGCCCAAGGATTACTGGCCCCCTGCTAATGAGCTCCCCAGCCAGGGCTCGGTTCAATTAACTGAAGATCCCGTCGAGGCGGTGGTCGGCGCCGACGTGGTTGCAACCGACGCATGGACCAGCATGGGGCAGGAAAAGGAAGCGCAGCGCCGAAGCAGCGCGCTGAGACGCTTTCGGGTTGATGACGAATTGCTGCGGCACGCGAAGCAAAGCTGCATCGTCCTGCACTGTCTGCCGGCCCACCGAGGCGAGGAGATCACCGATTCGGTGTTGGATGGGCCTCGATCTGCGGTCTTTGACGAAGCTGAGAACCGGCTACACGTTCAGAAGGCGCTGCTCGAGCAGCTCATCCTGGGGCGATTTCAGGTTTAGCGGCGCGCCATTATCTATCGGTGCGGCGCTGCTCGAGATAGGACTGCAGCGAGCGGACCGGCAGCTCCCCGTGTGAGAGCGCCTCGAGTGCGTCCACCACCATCCGGGCACCCTGAAGAGTCGTGTAATAAGGCAGGCCGTGCATCAGCGCTTCGCGCCGAATCGAGAAGCTGTCCGCCATCTCCTGTTTCCCGAAAGTGGTGTTGATCACCATCGCAATTTCGCCATCGACGATCTTGTCGACAATGTGCGGCCGCCCCTCGTAGACCTTCTTCGCGAGCTCTGTCTCGACACCTTTGTTCTTCAGGTACTCGTGGGTTCCGGAAGTGCTGATGACTTGGAAGCCCAAAGCCAGCAGGCGTTTGGCGAGGTTTACCGTCCCGGGCTTATCGTCGTCCTTGACCGAGATGAACACTTTGCCGGATCGCGGCAAGCGCACGCCAGCGGCGAGTTGGCTTTTCGCAAACGCCACCGGAAAGGTATCCGCCATTCCCATTACTTCGCCGGTTGACTTCATCTCCGGCCCAAGAATCACATCCACGCCCGCGAAGCGGTTGAACGGGAACACCGACTCCTTAACCGCAACGTGACGGACCTCGGGATCGTTGATCTGGCCCAATTCCTCTAGCGTCTTACCTACCATGCAAAGCGCGGCGAGCTTCGCCAGGGGAACCCCGGTTGCCTTGGACACGAAGGGCACGGTCCGCGATGCCCGTGGATTTACTTCCAGGATGTAGATCGCCTTTCCCTGAATCGCGAACTGAACATTCATCAAGCCGACGACGCCCAGCTCTCGCGCAATCAGCACGGATTGATCCTTCATCCTCTCCACCAAGTCGGGTGCGAGCGAGTACGGCGGCAAGGTGGCGGAAGCGTCGCCCGAATGGATACCGGCCTCTTCCACGTGCTCCAGCACGCCCCCGATGATCACCCCGCCCTTTCGATCCGCGACCAGATCGAGATCGACCTCGATCGCATCCTTGAGAAAGCGGTCGATCAGAATCGGATACTCGGGAGATGCCCGCACCGCTTCCTCCATATAGCGCCCGAGCCTGGCCGGATCGTAAACCACCTCCATCGCGCGGCCGCCGAGGACGTAAGAGGGGCGAACCATCACCGGGTAGCCAATCCGTTCCGCCACCTGGAACGCCTCGTCGGGCGAACGAGCGATTCCGTTTTCCGGCTGCTCGAGGCGCAGTTTTTCGATCAATCGCGCAAAGCGCTCGCGGTCTTCAGCGCGGTCAATCGCGTCCGGGGTGGTGCCGAGAATCTTCAGGCCCGCCTTCTCGAGCGGAACCGAAAGCTGCAGTGGGGTCTGACCCCCGAACTGGACGATCGCTCCCATCGGCTTTTCGCGCTGGGCCACCTCCAGGACGTCCTCGATCGTCAATGGCTCGAAATAGAGGCGATCGGAAGTGTCGTAGTCGGTGGAAACGGTCTCCGGGTTGCAGTTGATCATCACCGTTTCGTAGCCTGCCCCACGCAACGCAAACGCGGCATGGACGCAGCAGTAGTCGAACTCGATTCCCTGGCCGATGCGAATCGGACCGCTCCCGAGAATCAACACCTTGTCCCGGTTGGATACGCGCGATTCGTCTTCTTCCTCGTAGGAGGAATAGAGGTAAGGCGTGTACGCCTCGAACTCAGCGGCGCAGGTATCTACCCGCTTGTACACCGGCCGAATGTTGCGCGATTGGCGATTGGCGCGGACCGCGTCTTCGGTCTGGCCCAGCATCCGAGCGATGTCTCGGTCCGAAAAGCCCTGCGATTTGACCAGGCGAAGCGCGGCGTCCGGAATTTTCTCAATCCGCCCGAACTCGGCCACCCGCTCGGTCTGCTGAACCAGCTCCTTAATCTGACGCAGAAACCAAGGATCGATCGCCGAAAGCTCATAGGCCTGCTCGATCGAGATTCCCTCTCGAAATCCCTCGGCCAAAAACCAGGGACGCTCCGGCCGCGGGATGCGAATGCCCTCGCGGATCGCTTTCTGGCGTTCCGTGGGATCCGTGGGCAGATCGAGGCACTCCAGAAATCCACGCCCCAGCTCCATTGAGCGAATCGCCTTTAGGTAGGCTTCCTTGAAGGTGCGGCCAATCGCCATCGCCTCGCCCACCGAGTGCATTTGGGTGTTAAGGGTGCGGTCGGCGTGAGGAAACTTCTCGTAATTGAACCGCGGGACCTTGACCACCACATAGTCCAGGGTCGGCTCGAACGAGGCGGGCGTCTCACGAGTGATGTCGTTGCGTAGTTCGTCGAGCCGATAGCCGAGGGCCAGCTTGGCCGCAATCTTGGCGATCGGATAACCCGTTGCCTTGGACGCCAAGGCGGACGAACGGGAGACCCGTGGGTTCATTTCAATCACTACGATCTTGCCGTCGCGCGGGTTGATTCCGAACTGAATGTTCGATCCCCCGGTATCGACTCCGATCTCGCGGATGATCGCGATCGCCGCCTCGCGCATCCGTTGGTACTCCTTGTCGGTCAGGGTCTGCGCCGGAGCGACGGTGATCGAGTCGCCGGTGTGAATGCCCATCGGATCGAAGTTTTCGATCGAGCAGATGATCACCACGTTGTCAGCGCAATCGCGCATCACTTCCAGCTCGAATTCCTTCCAGCCCAGCACCGACTCCTCGACTAGAATCCTCGAGGTGGGGCTCGCCTCCAACCCGGCCTGGACGATCGCCGCGTACTCATCGCTGTTGTAAGCGGTGCCACCGCCGGCCCCGCCCAGGGTGAAGCTCGGGCGGATGATCAGTGGAAACCCAATCTCGTCGCTGATCTGAAGGGCCTCGCTCAAGCTGCGCGCGTACCCGCTTTTGGGGAGTGGAATGCCGATCCGCTGCATCGCGGTCTTGAATTGCAGCCGATCCTCGGCCCGATTGATCGCCTCGAGCGACGCTCCGATCAGCCGAGCGTTGTACTTGGCGAGAATCCCCTGCTCCGCAAGGTCCTTGGCCAAGTTGAGCGCGGTCTGGCCTCCCATGGTCGGCAGAACCGAATCCGGGCGTTCGATCTCAAGTATTTTCTCCGCGGAAGCGACCGTAATCGGCTCGATATAGGTGTGATCCGCCAGCTCGGGATCGGTCATGATCGTCGCGGGATTGCTGTTCAGAAGGACGACCTTGACCCCCTCTTCGCGCATCGCCTTGATCGCTTGGGCGCCGGAGTAGTCGAATTCGCAGGCCTGGCCGATCACGATCGGCCCCGAGCCGATGATCAGGACTTTCTTGACATCCGTTCGCTTGGGCACGGCGCTCCACATACCATGAAGCGGGTTGAATCCTCCCGCATTCCTGGTGACGGGCTATCCAGCCTTTGATTTATCGGGGATTAGGATGCGGCGCACCTCGGCCGAGAGCGCGGCATTGGTGGCGATGGCATTGCCGCCAAACGCGGTGGCCCGGTCCCGCCAATCGGTGAATGCGCCACCGGCCTCTTGGATGATCGGCAAAAACGCGGCGGCATCCCATGCGGAGAGGATGTCGTCCACCATCACTTCCGCGCGGCCGGTCGCTACCAACAGGTAGCCATAGCAGTCTCCCCAGCTGCGGCTGAGCGCCGCTCGGGAGGCCAACTTGCGCCAGCGATCCAGCTTTTCCGGGTCTGATTCGAAACGTTCGTCGGTCACAAGAATGGTCGCCCGCTCTAACGAGGACTGCTCGGACACTCGACATCGAACGCCGTTCCACCAACACCCTTGTCCGGGGGCCGCGACCACCTCTTCCGCCACTGCGGGAAATCGCGCGGCACCGGCGAGGATCCGCTCGCCCTCCGCCACCGCAACCAGCGTGCCCCACAGCGGCACGCCGCGAACAAAGGTCTTCGTGCCATCGATCGGATCCAAGATCCAACGTCGGGGGGCTTTCTCCCGAACCGTGCCAAATTCCTCACCCAGAATCCCGTCGTTGGGGAACCGGGCCTCAATCCACTGTCGAGCCTTGTTCTCCGCCTCTCGGTCGGCCAAGGTCACTGGCGTACCGTCGGCCTTTTGCTCGATCGCGACCTGTTTTTGAAAATGACGTAGTGCCACTTCGCCCGCCAGTCGGGCGACTTCGGCGGCGGCCTGCATCAGTTCATCATTCGTAGCGGAGCGCATCGATCGGATCGAGTCGCGAGGCCTTGTATGCCGGGTAGAGGCCGAAGCCAACTCCAACCAACCCGCTGAAAATTACGGCCACCAAGATGATGTCCGGCCGGACTTTCATTGGCCACGAAAATGTCACCGCCAGCCTTTGAGCGGCCAAGAGACCCGCGGCAATTCCAGCCACTCCTCCCGCCACCGCAAGAGTCAGCGCCTCGATCAGAAACTGGGTCAGGATGTTCAGCGGGCGAGCGCCGATCGCCATGCGAACGCCAATCTCCCGCGTTCGCTCAGTGACGCTCACCAGCATGATGTTCATGATCCCGATCCCGCCGACGGCCAGCGAAACCAGGGCGATGCTCAACAGCAGCGCGGAGATTGTTCCCACCGCCTGTTCCTGTGCGTTCGCGATTTCCGAGAGATTGCGCAGCGAAAAATCGTCCTCTGTTCCAGTCCGCAGGTGATGTCGATCTCGAAGCAGGCCGGTGATTTCCGCAGTCGCTCGTTCGGTCCCGGCAGAGGAGGACGCAGTGACGAAGATGATCCCGTTCAGATATTTCTGCAGACCTCCCTGCACCTTGGCGGCAAAGGTGGTGTAGGGGACGAAGGCCGCGTCATCGTAGTCCTGTCCGGCGGCGGATTGACCTTTCTTGCTCGCCACCGCAACCACCTGGAACGGAATGTTCTTAATCCGCAGGGTTTGTCCGACCGGATTCGCATTGATGCCGAAGAGTTTCTCACAGACGGTCTGGCCCAGGATCACCGTCTTGGAGCCGCCCTCGACATCTGACTGACTAAACCGGCTTCCCAGTGCCATCGGCCAATTTCGAATGTCGAAGTATTCCGGGGTGGTTCCGCTCACCCGAGTCGTCCAGTTTTGATCTTCGCTGAGCATCTGCACCGTGCTGCTCAGGACGGGCGCCGCTTCCTTAACGCTGGGCAACTCGGTCTGAATTGCCTTGAGGTCATCCCAGGTCAAGGTCGGCTGAGATCCAAAGCCCCCGCGCGCACCGCCTGCGGTGCTCGATCCAGGCAGGACGATCAGCAGATTGGTGCCCATTGAGGCGATTGCCTCGGCAACATTGGCTTTCGCTCCTTCGCCCATCGCCACCATCGCAATTACCGCGGCGACGCCAATGATGATTCCGAGCGCGGTGAGAAAAGAGCGGGTCTTGTTCCGCAACAAGGCGCGCGCAGCCACTAAAAAGGTCTCGAGGATGTTCATGCGCTGACTTCTTCCGCTTCCAACTGCGCGGCGTGCGCCGGTTGTTGGCGCCGATCGGAAAGAATCAGGCCATCCCTCATCATCACCACCCGGGAAGCGTAACGAGCGATATCCGCCTCGTGCGTCACCAGGATGACGGTGATTCCTTGATCGCCGAGCTCCTGGAACAGTGCCATCACTTCGATGCTGGTGCGTGAGTCGAGATTGCCGGTAGGCTCATCGGCCAGGATGATCTTCGGATCCGACACCAGCGCCCTGGCAATCGCTACCCGCTGTTGCTGGCCTCCGGAGAGCTGATTGGGGTGGTGGTCGGCGCGATCGCCCAGTCCAACCCGCGCAAGCGCCGCCTCCGCTCGGCGCCGCCGTTCGTGCCGCGATGCTCCGCTGTAAATCAGCGGCAGCTCCGCATTCTCCAGCGCGCTCGTCCGCGGAAGAAGATTGAAGCTCTGAAAGACGAAACCGAGGGTCCGGTTTCGCAATCGGGCGAGCTCGTTTCGAGTCAGGTTGGAGACTTCCTTGCCTCCAAGAAAGTATTTGCCCGTAGTGGGTCGATCCAAGCACCCAAGGATGTTCATTAGGGTCGACTTACCGGATCCGGAAGCTCCCATCACCGCCAAGAATTCTCCCTCCACCAGCTGCAGGGACACCCCGCGCAAGGCGCGCACCACCACGTCCCCCATTCGGTAATCCTTGGTGACGCCCTCGAGGCTGATCAGCGGCTGCGGACTTTCCATCGGTTGGTTGGCGGGCATTAGAAGAGGCGTCGGGCTCCTCCTGCCGGCGGGCCTTTGGGCGTATCGCCTCCGGTCGAACCCACGACGACGCGATCACCTTCCGTTAGATTCGAACCGACCAGTTCGCTGACCGTTCCATCGCTCAGCCCTGTCTGAACCGGCACTCGCTTCAAGCTGGGGTTTCCCAGCACCCACACGACCTTGGCGCCGGCAATCGCGTCCGGGCCGACGCCGTCGGCCGGCCTACCGGTTTCCGCGCGCCGGACGATCGGACGGCCTTCCTCTGCTCCTGTTCTTGGAAGCAAGGCCAGGACTTCCGGACCCGGTTTGAACCGCAGCGCCGCATTGGGAATCTTTAGAACGTCCTCCTTCTCCGCGTAGATGACGGTGACGTTGGCCGTCATTCCCGGCCGAAGCTTGAGATCCGGGTTCGCGACGTCGATCACCGCATCATAGGTGACGACATTTTGAACCGTCTGGGCGGCATTTCGAATCTCGTGAATCACGCCCCGGAACACTTCATTCGGGTACGCGTCGACGGTGAAGGTAGCCACCATTTTCTCGGCGAGCTTTCCGACATCCGCCTCCGCTACGTTGGTGTGGACCTGCATCTTTTGCAGGTCCTCGGCGATCGTAAACAGCGTGGGCGCCTGGAGAGCGGAGGCCACCGTTTGCCCTACGTCCACGTTTCGCGAGATGACCACCCCATTGATCGGCGAGTAAATCGTCGTGTAATCGAGATTGATTTGCGCTTGGGCCCGCGAGGCGCGCGCCTGCTCAACCGCCCCTGCCGACACGTCGACTTGGGCCTTTGCGGCCAAATAGTTCGTCTCGCCCGTATCCACTTCCGCCTGAGAGACGAGGCCGCGCTCTTTCAGGCCCTTGGCGCGATCGAATTGCCGTTTGGCGTCCAGCGCCTGCACCTTTGCCTTCGAGAGGTTTGCCTGGGCCTCGATAAAATTCGCGCGCGCCTGCTGAAGAGCCGCCTCGAAGAGCTGGGGATCGATTTTCGCAATAACCTGCCCCTTTTTTACGGGCGAGTTGAAGTCCACGGATAGCTGGGCAATCCGGCCCGAAACCTGGCTGCCGACTTGGACAGTTACCAAGGCGTTCAAAGTTCCCGTCGCCGTCACCTTGGCGACCAGCTTTCCTCGCT
>WNFD01003298.1_pt1 | contig 16216 bp, 16 predicted proteins | sample 5400491 | NCBI WGS metagenome assembly WNFD01 (sample SAMN13153343, study PRJNA577476) | soil metagenome | isolation source: 120 cm saprolite under Douglas fir tree site 2 hole 2 replicate 2 | place: USA:California | collected 2015-04-18 | reverse complement strand
CGTGGCGAGCATCCATCCTGCGATCGGCGGACCGATGATGCTGGCGAGTTGCCACGCCAAAGCGCCGATGCTGAGGGCGTTTCCGAGGTGTTCCCTGGGAACGAGGAGGGGCACCAGGGCCTGTCGGGTGGGATTGTCCACCGCCACCGCGGCGCCGGCGAGAAAGCTGAGCCCGTAGATGGAATAGACGTTCGCCCAACCCAGATGGGTGGTGACCGCGAAGGCCAATGAAACCAGAGCGAGAACGGTTTGGCTGATGAGCATCAACCGCCGGCGGTCGAACGCATCGGCGATGACGCCTCCTCCAATGGCGAAGAGGATCACCGGCGCGATCCGGAATAGGCCCAGTAGCCCGAGCGACAGCGGAGAGTGGGTGAAAAGGTAGAGCTGCCAGACCACCGCCACGTGCTGCATCTGGGTGCCGGTGAGCGAAAGGAAATGTCCGCTGATCAGGTAGCGGAAGTCCCGCGACCGCAGCGCGACCAGCCCTCCTCGGGGGGATTGCACCTAGCTCAAATAACACGCCTGCTGAACAAAGCGAGCCGCCCGGACTACATCAATAAGTCGGCAGCGCTTCCGACTTCTTTCGCGCCTCTTCGCGCAGCGCGGCGATCCGCTTCTCGGCGGCGGCCGCTTGCTTCTCGTACGTCCCCTTCTGCGCCGCGGCGCCCTGGGCCTCGGCCAGCTTTGCCCGCTGATGGAGCAGCTGAGTCTTCTGGGTGAGGGCGCCTTCGTCGTCGCCGCTCAAGGCGATCGCCTGCGCGATCGATTCCAGTCCGCGCGCCGCGCATTTGTCGGCTCCGGCGGGATCGGTACTCGCCGTGCTGCGAGCACAAGCCAGATCCAGCTCCGCGGCGCGGCGATACGCCGAGGAGCGCGCGGTGGGACGAAGTTGCTCCGATTTTGCGCGCTGCAGAATCCATTCGCGCTGATGGTCCTGTTCTTTTAGCCCGCCGTAGAGATCGGCGACGGCTGCGAAAGCTTCGTCTTGCCCCGGGTCGTCCTGGAGAGCCTTTTCGTAGACGGCGATCGCCTCTCTCGCCTTGGCGATGTTCTGGGGGTCCGCGATCCCAGGCTTGTATTGCGCGCGAATGGAACGGGCGAGGGAGAGCGCAGCGCTCTTCTGCGTCGGATCCAGCTTCAGCACGGTGCGGTAGTGTTCCTGCGCCTCATCGTATTTACCGGCGCGGAACGCCTGGGCGCCCTGCTTCATCTCTTCCTGAGCGCGAGCGCGGTCGGTTGAAGGTCCGCTGACTTCCGATCCGGTCATTCCCTCCCGCGGAACAGTCAGGACGGCGAGCGCGCCGAGCAACATCACGCACTGCGATGAGACGCGATTGATCTTCAGCCTCGCCATGACCCCTTAACAGAACAGGGCCGGAGACCTTCCCAGATCCCCGGCCCAATTCGTACTCAACCAATCTTTTCTACAGCTTCACCTTCTTGATCGGCATGCCGCTGTTGGTGCCGGCCTGGGCTGCGCCGGCGGGCGCCTGCATGAATCCGAGATCTTGCGGGCTGAAACGGCCGAGATTCGGGAAGACGTACGGCAGGTCCGCCGGCTGTAGACCGTACCAATTCGCCATCGTGGCGGCGAACTGGTCGACGGACTGGGTGGGGATCCAGCGACCTCGGGAGCCCGAGCCCAGGTCATAGTCGGCGGGGCCGCCAATCGTGACATCCTGGAACTGTCCATAGAAGTCGCTGACGCCGGTGGGGTTTACCGCATCTCCCATCACGAAGTGATGGCTGCCCCAGGCATGATCGCTTCCGACGCCGCCTCCCGGATTCGCCGGTTTGAACGTCCGGCTGAAGTCGGACATCGTGAACTGCGTCACGTTGCTGCCGAGCCCTAAGTCCACCGTCGCCTGGTAGAAGGCGGTCATCGCCTGGCTCAGCTGGATCCAGAGATTTGCCTGGTTACCAGTCTCCGCTCCCTGGTTGTTGTGGGTATCAAACCCGCCCATGGAGACAAAGAAGATCTGGCGATTCACTCCGGTGAGAAACTCTCGCGAGGTCTTGATCAGCTTCGCCACCTGCTTGAGTTGGTTTCCCAGACTCGTGTTGGGAAAGCTGGTCGCCCAGCCTGGCAGCGTCGGATCTCCCGCCGCCTGCAGCCTCGTCCGGATATCGAAAGAATCCTGGGCGATCTGTGCGCTTGACTTGATCAACGTGGCGGTGCCATCCCCTCGATCCAGAGCGACGATCTGCTGGATCGGATTGTCGGGGGTGAAGTCGCGGCTGACTTGCAGGAGCTGGTCGATCCGCGTGGGCGCGGCACCGGCGATCAGGGGTCGAGTATTGGCGCCCTGGGTGAATACCTGAACGCCCGAGATCGAAGTCACGACCGGGAACGTCTGGGATCCGCGGAGCCGGTCGGCGAGTCGCCCTCCCCAACCCGTCGGGCTGGGTCCCGTCGACTTTGAGCTCATATAGGCCTCTTGCTGGTCCGAGTGGGAGAAGAGCTGGTAGGGGCGCAGGATCCCCTGCCGCAGCTGATCCTTGGTCGCACTCGGATCAATCATCGTCGCCGTGTTCACCGCGATCGCCACCTTGCCCTGGTTCCACAGGCTGTAGATGCCGTCATTGGGTTGACCAGCGACGGTTCCGAGCGCGGGATGCAGGCCAAAGATGTTTCCATCGCTTGGCGGACTGATTTGCAACAGGTTGTTGCGTTGGACCGCCAGCTGCACGGCGCCGCCGCGGACCGGTCCGTATCCGTTGACACCATCGCCGTCGTAGTTGGTGTACGGGATGACGATGTTGTTCGCGTCATTGCCTCCGAATAGGAAGACGCAGACCAGCGCCTTGTAGTCGCCGGACGTATCCGCTTGCGCCAGCGCGTTGGTGAGAAACATCTTCTCGACGCCCTGCACCAGTGCAAAGGCCGAGAGCGTTCCGCACGCCGTATTCCTCATGAATTCTCGTCTCGTGGTTGCCATCTTGATCACCTTTGCACGTTGTAGGAGGAAGAGGTTGCGATGAGGTAAGCGACTTTCTGCGCCTTTGCCGTCGCATCAGTGACCGCGCTGATCTGATTGACGAGCACGTTTCGCATGTCGGGAGACATTGTCCCATGCATCATGATCTGGCCCAGACCATCGACGAGCGCGCCGTCGTCGCCGGTGTAGTAGGCAGCGAGTTGGGCGGGATCGATACGCGTGGGGTACGGTCGGTCCGTACTGGGCGAACTTATCGCGGTATAGATAAGCGCGTTCATCATGTTGATCCGGGCCAGCTCCGTGGTGGTCGACAAAATCGCGAACTCGGGACCGTAAAGAGCAGGATCGGTGCCGGTGATCACGAACCCCGGTGGGAAGAAGTTGAACACCGTTGGCGAGCGGAAGATGTCTTCGTCCATTCGGAGGTTTCCGGGAATGAACTGCTCGCCGAGCACGAAGTCCGTGCAAGGGTTGCCGGTCGTAGAGCACGGGGATCCGTCCACGTTGAAATTGCGCAGGATGTTGGTGATCGCCAAAACGGGTTCACGCAGCTTGCCGTAACTCGGGTTCAGGGTCGGGTCGGGTGCGGTGCGAGCCTCCGGATCCATCAGGATCGCGGTGAGCACAGCTTGCATGTCGCCGCGAACGCCCTGCCCGTTGTCAATGAACGCCGCCACGCAGTTCGAGACGTACTGACCGCTCGGATTGCTGGTCACCAGGTATCGGATGAAGTTGTTGCAGACGTACACCGGGACGTTGTGATTGTTGAAGATGTTGTCCAGCGCGTCGTTGAGGTCCTGTACGACGCACCCGCCGGCGCAGGACGGATCGCCTTCGGGGCGCGCCGGCAGCGTCACGCCGTCGAGGAGCAACTTGTCGGTGTGATCGTGATTGGCGGTGGGGTTCACCGGCTGCATCGGGTCGCGCCAATCGGGGCATCGCCGATTGGGTGGGTCCGGCAGGCAATAGCTGCCGTCGAGGACGTCGTTTTGGAGTCTCCAGCCGGTAAAGGCCTTGGAGAATCCGACGACGATGTCTTGCGTGTAGGTCGGGATGCGGTTTCCCTGGTCGTCAAGTATCGGCGTGCCGTCGTTGTTCAGCTCGTCGAGACCGACGTTGAACAGCTGGAGGATTTCGCGGGCGTAGTTTTCGTTCGCGGCGCGTCCGGCGACGAAGAAGTTCCCCGACATGTCGAGGTAGCGGCCCATGCCCGGGCTAAGGGTGATGTCTTGCATCATTTGACGCCAGTTGCCGAAGGCGTTGTTCTCGAGAATTTGTAGGTAGTAATCCATCCAGCTCGCCTGGAAGTTGCCTTGCAAGTTTGCCGAGATGACCCACATCTGATCCAGCGCGAAGACCACCCGCTGCCGAAGCTGATCGGGGGCGGTCAAAGCCTTGGTGAAGAACTCCACCTGGACCGGATACATCGTGTAGAAGTCGCGGACCGGGGTGCAGGGGTTGCCGGCCGCCCCGGGATCGCCCGGGCAAAGACCGCGGTCGAGCCATCCGCTGGGAGGGGTATTCAATTGATCCTGGAGATAGGCCGCATAGCCCATCGTCTGAACACGCTGAACCTCGGTCCAGTTGGCTCCGAAGCTTGTCTGCTCCAGAAAGCGAATTGCATCTTCGGGGGGAATGGTGTTTTGCGCCGCCGCAGTGCGCGCAAGCACGATGAACGAAAGCGCAACGCACAAGGCTACGGGAAAGAGGGACTTCGCCAGACTAAGATTCGCTTGGTTTCTCTTCTTCTCTTTCATGAGTGCACCGATCAGGCGAGCTGCGTTGGATGGAGTACTGGTTGAGCGGTACGTGACTGCCCGAAGCGGTTAACCCCAAAAACATGTGACTCTCAGTCCTAACCAGGGCTTCCCCCGAAGCAACGGGCGCGCGGCAATAACACCGGGCCTCTGCAAAGGGTAAAATCTCTGTTTACTTTTCCTCGATTAAGTCCGAGTTTCCAAGGGTTCCAGGTTTGGTGACAAGAAACTCGAGCTCCAGCTTCCTTCGGAAGGAGTGGAGCAATGCGAATCTTCGACGTTGAAGAGGCGAAGCGCTGCGTCCCTTCTTTGGGCGCGACCTTCACCGCGATCCGCGGCTGGGTTCAGCGAATCCAGGAGTGTACGCGCGAGCTGCAAGCGCTCGGTCAGCCGGCAGAAATCCAGGCGTCGCCCGAAATCAGTCACCCGGTGGGCGGCGCCGGCAGTCGAGACCAAATGCTGCGTGCCGAGCGGGACCGGCTTATCGCCAAAATCCAGGAAGAGATTGGCAAGCTCGAGGAATTCGGGATCGAGGTCAAGTCGCTCGACGGCCTGGTGGATTTCCGGGCGCTGCGAAGCGGTCGTCAGGTTTATCTGTGCTGGCAATTTGGCGAGCTGACGGTGAGCTATTGGCACGAGCTCGATCGAGGGTTCAGCGGTCGGCGGCCGATCGACGACGCCTCAGCTTTTGAAACGATCTACCCGAGCTAAAGATGGGCTCTAGAACGTGAGCTGGAAGAGCTCGATGCTCGCGTCGGATTCCTCAAGCTGCAGTCTCTGTGCGTCCAGGTCCGGCTCCAGTCCGTTCAAGGAGCCACCATTGGAACGCACCAGCCGGTCGATGGCCGATTCAATGATCGCGCAGGCATGGCCGGAATCGCCGATCTCAGGAAGAACCTCCTGCAGAAGCAGGGCGGCAATTTCTCGGTCGGGCTTCGACCTGAGATACAGCTCGATTCGCCGCTCCGCGCTCTTGCCGTCTTGCAGATGGAGGTTGTTCATCGCGCGTTCTCCCTGGCTCGCGATCGAAGGACGGGAAGAGACAATGAGTCCCCTGTGGGAGTCAACGGGGTAAATGCTGTGGACAACTTGTGGGCCCCTACCGCGAAGGGCGGGTAGTCGAGGTGCCGCCAATCGACAGATCCAGGTTTCGAACCCGCGTGAATCTCGCGGCGATGTCTTTCCAGTTCCAAAGGTTCCACAGCGCCTGGAAGAACTTCGCCTTCTCGGTCTGGTACTGCAGATAGTAGGCGTGTTCCCATGCGTCCATCACCATCAAGGGCAATCCCCCTTGCGTCACCTCCGACTGATGGTCGTGGATTTGGGTAGTACCCAGCCGCTGGATCACCGGATCCCAGACGAGCGCTGCCCACCCTGATCCCATGATCGTGGATGCCGCATGGACCATCTGGCTCTTGAACAGCGCAAAGCTCCCGAAGTCGCGTTCGAGAGCCGCAGCCAGGTCACCTTCAGGCTGTCCCCCGCCCCGTGGAGCGAGGTTCTGCCAGAAGATGCTGTGAAGCACATGGCCGGACACATTGAACGCGATCGCTTTTTCAAGCGCTGCGAGGTTGTCGAAGTTTTCCTGCTGCCGGGCCTCACTCAATTTCTGGATCGCCTTGTTCGCGCCATCGACGTAGGCGCGATGATGGCGATCGTGGTGCAGCTCCATGATTTTCCCGGAGATGTGCGGCTCGAGCGCGCCATAGTCATAGGGAAGGTCAGGCAGAGTATACGTGGGCACTGTTCAGCTCCTTTTTCTCGAACGACGGACCGTTCGACATGATCTTCTCTTGATGAGTCTACTGTCTGGAAAGATCGCTACGAAGGTCGCTTCGTGCAGTGTCCGAAATCGAGCGACCGGGCTCTCGCTGGGCCGATCCTACCGCGGCCCGGCGCCAGGAGTTGCCCGCCACCGCGCGGCGACCGCTTCGACGGCGGGCCACATCATTTCAGCCCAGCGATCGTAGCCCTTGGCTGACGGGTGGAACCCATCTGGACAGAAGTATTCGGGGTGGGATGGAAGCTCCCGAGCGCTGACCGAAAACATGTCGACGACGGTAAAACGTGGTCGCCGGCTGAGGGCGTTGAGTCGATCGTTGAGCTCCTGGACCCTTCGCAAGAAAAGCGATCGCGAAATGCCGAGCCACGTCTCGACCATGCCGGCGAGCGGCGCATGAGTGAGATCGATGAGATTGCTCACCACGATCTCCGCCCCACTCCCCTCCAGCGCGTCGGCGATCAGTTTAAGGTTCATCTGGAAAGTCCCGGCGGGAACCATGCGCCACAGGTCATTGGTGCCCACCCCGAGCGTGACCAGGGACGGCCGCATCGAAACCGCCTTCTGCACCTGGCCCTGGACCACATCACGCGTGGTTGCCCCGCTCTGCGCCAGGTTCAAGATCCCGGAGTTGATTCCCGTGGACTTAAGCCGGCGAAACAAGCGCTCAGGGTACCCGCCGTCCGTCTGGTCGCCGATCCCAACCCCGGTCGAGTCGCCCAGGGCGACGTATCGACAGAGCTCCATGCCAGGCTGGGCAACCCCCAGCCGCCTGGAAGCTAATCTCCATCGGCAGTCGAATGCCCGTCCAACTGCTCTGCTCTACCGAGGTATTGGGCGACTGAGGAAGGCATTCAGCAATTGAAACGTCGCCTCGGGCTCTTCCACGAACGGCAGGTGCCCGCTTCTCTCGAAGATGACGAGCTCGGCGCGGGGAACGAATTGCTTGAATTGCCGGGCACAGCGCGGGCTGAGAATTCGATCGAATCGCCCGGCGATGACGAGTAGCGGAATCGTCAATGACCTCAGATGCGGGCGGAAATCTATCGCAGCGAATGCGTCGCTGAGCCGAAAGTCTCCGTCTTCTCCGGTCATCCCGTAGTAGACGTCCGGGTTGATTTCGAAGACGGTCTTGGCGACGTTGGATCCATCGAAGAAGAAGCAAAGCGCCGGTGGAACCTCGTATGCGCGCTGATGCTCCGGCGCGCTGGATCTGAGGCCTTTGCCGCGCAGACGTTGAGTCACCTCCCAAACCTCGGGATACTGGTTCTTTAGCTGCTCGTTGGCGTAGTCCAGCGCCCCCTGCCAGGTCTCGCCGCTGATCAGGGTGTTGGCGAGGACCGCCCGAGTCACCGAGCGCGGGTGGCGGATCGCGTATGCCTGGGCAACCACTCCGCCGTAGGAATGGCCGATCACATTCCAGCGCGGGATTTCCAGCGCGATCCGCAGGGCCTCGACGTCCTTCACCGCGCGGTCGAGCGAATAGCGATCCCCCGACTGAGTCGCGTCGGATTTTCCGCAACCCAGCGCGTCGAAGTAGATCAGCCGGTGCCATTTGGACAGCGGCGAGAGTCCATGCATGTACGTATGCGAGGCTCCCGGTCCCCCTGCGATCAACAGCACCGGTTCCCCGCTTCCCTCCTCCTCATGCCAAATCTTCGCGCCATTGATCGACAGGAAAGATCCGGGAGCGTGCGCGAGACCTGGAGGTTGGGAGTGAGGCAATGGTGTCGCCGGCGCCTGGTGCCGAGAGGCACTCTAGGTAAAGCGCGTTCCGGCGCCCCAGCATGGCCCGAGCGCTTGGGGGGACGCAACGGTTCGCTCGCATTTCCACTCGCAGCTGCGTCGTCTCGCGGGATTCCGGAAGGATCCTGTCCGGAAAGGCGCGCCGATTCCGACGTCCTCTTCCTTGCCCTCACGCCATACCCTGAATCGGTGATTGAGTGGAGTCGGATGTCTGCAGTATGCCCACGCTTCAGTGAAGCGGACTGATCAAGGCGGCAAACCCATCGAGGGCGGGAAACCCACCGGCAGGCATCCGGCTTCGCCCGAGCTGTTGGTGCGGACATGCCCCAACTGCAGCGCACGGCTCGAGGAACGCAGTTGCAAGTTGATCTGCAGCTGCGGCTACTACGCTTCCTGCTCGGACTTCCACTGAAAGCGTTGCCTGGCCGGACCGAGCCTCTTGCGCTAGATAGCAACGAATGCTGTGGACGGTGACCAGCGAAGAGATCGGCAAAATAGCCGCGGGCCAGCTTTCCGATGAGCTGGAAAAGGGAGAGATCGTCTACTTTCCCAGGTGCCCCGTCGACCTGCCGGATGAGGCGGATCTGAGCTTTCTGCGAAAGAATCTGGCCGAGTATCTGCAGCGCAAAAACGTCAGCTACTACCCCGACGCGGGGCGGCTGACCGGAATCAAAGGGAATCCGGCGGTGGCTTCCCGAGCAGAGGCCATTCTGAAGAGCTACTCGGCTCGAGTTGTTACTCTCCTCGATCGGTTGATGCCCGGGTTCATGGCCGGTGCTCGACTGGGAACAACCAGCTTCCGTCCCCTGGAGGAGCGCGGGCGCAACCTGGATCCCCACGCGAGCAACGAGCTCGTTCACGTGGATGCCGGCGCCTATGGCGCCACGCACGGGGATCGCGTCCTGCGGTTTTTCACCAATGTGAACCCCAGCGAAAGCCGCGTCTGGATCACCAAAGGGAGCTTTGCCGATCTCTACCGGCGCCACGCGAAGGCGGCTCGAATCAGCCGCGAGGATGGAGGCGCCGACGTGCAAGAGGGTTGGCGGGATCGCGCGTACTCCGCATTCGTGCAGGCGGCATCGAGTGTGTTCCCTCTGGCCAAGGTCATCGATTCATCGCCCTACGATCGAACGATGCGCAAGTTTCACAACTACCTCAAGGACACCCCTGCTTTTCAGCGAGATCCCACTGGCCATCTGGAAATGACTTTTCCGCCCTATGCTTCGTGGATGGTGCTGACCGATGCGGTGAGCCACGCCTGCACTTCGGGCCAGCACGCCCTGGTCGACACCTTTCGGGTCCCGCTCTCAAACTGCCGTTTGAGGCAGCATGCGCCGTACGAGATTCTCAGGGGATACCCTGAATCCGTGGCGGTAGAGCAATAGCGGATGATCGAGCCGCCTGAGAGCGTACTGGTGCTTCGATTCAGCTCGGTCGGGGACGTGATCCTCACCGCTCCCGCAATCGACGCGCTCCACACCGCCTGGCCAGGCACCCGCATCATCTACGCGGTGAAAGCGCCGCTGCGCCATCTGGTGGCGAACAACCCTCACGTGCACCAGGTCGTCTCCCTGGGTGCGGACGAGAGCCTGCTGAGCTTCAGCCGGCGACTCCGGGCGCTCCGCTATGGCGCGCTGCTCGACCTGCACGGCAAGATTCGCAGCCGGCTCCTGCGGCTCCTGCTGCCGCGTACCCCCAGGGTCATTTGGCACAAACGCGAGCTGTCCGAGACGCTCGCGGTCAAACTTGGCTTTCGGACCTACAAATCGCGAATGCCTCTGGCGGATCGCTACCACCTGGCGGTGGAGCGGCTCGTCGGCCGCGGGCTGAAAAAAGGCGAGCTGAGGTACTATCTGGGACCAGAGGACCAGAGAATCGCCGACCAACGCCTGGAGGCCGGGGGCGTCGACTTGCGCCGCCCGATCCTCGGCCTCTCCCCGGGAGCCAACTGGGAGACAAAGCGTTGGCCGGCCGCGCGCTTCGGAGAGCTTGCGAACTGCGCCATCGCACAAGGCTATCAAGTCGTGATCACCGGCGGTCAGGGCGAGCTGGGGTTGGGCACCCAAATCAGCTCGGTCGCGCCGCGGGTCGTCGACCTCAGTGGGCAATTGGACCTCAAAGGGCTGGGTGGATTCATCTCCCGGTGCAGCGCGTTCGTCGCCAATGACAGCGGACCGATGCACATGGCCCGCGCGCTCGGCGTGCCAACCCTGGCATTCTTCGGGTCGACCGATCCCGGAATGTTTGATTTCCGCGGGCACGCCTTCATGTTCGCCGGCGTCCCCTGCTCGCCCTGCTCATTCTTCGGTCGATCGCGCTGCCCCAAAGGTCACTTCCGCTGCATGTTGGATCTCGATGCCCAACAGGCATGGCGATCACTTGCGCCATTGCTGGCCCTCGGCCGCAGTGCGGCAGTCAGCGCCTGAGCCGCCTCCAGCAGCCTGGCTCTGCCTCGCTTGCCGTTTGCCTCGGTGGTCCTCATCGTTGCTGGATGGGCGAGCTGTCAAAGCTGGGGACGCGCGCAGGATGGAGATCCGGTGGATGCGCTGATCGCCTGGGAGGCATCGAGCTATCCTGGGGTGGTGATTCCCTGTCGCATCATCGGTGTGCTTGAGGTAGAGCAGGGCCGAAAAGGCGGAGCGGGTCGAGAAAGGAATGACCGGGTGATCGCAGTCCCCCAACAGTCGCGGCGCGACACCTGGACCACCGTCTTCGAGCTGCCGGAACGTGTTCGCCAGGAGCTGGACTCCTTCTTCCTCGCGGCGGTGGCCTTCGAGGAGAAGAATGCCTCTTTGCTCGGTTGGGCTGGCCCCGAGGCGGGCATTGCGCTCATTCGCCGCTTAACCGGCCGCTGACCATGGCCAAGCCCAGCGAGGTCCAGGGACTCGGGCTCAAAACCCCCATTGCGAAATCCGGAATGGCCTTGGTCTCTGCGCGGCTAGCGGATGTGAACCAGCATCAGCAACGCCTCGGCGCTCGACCCTCGCAGGACGCTGTTCACAGAACACGTGTTTCCACCCGTCGCCTCCGGTGTGCGATCCATCTGTTCGGAAAAAAAGCCCTGCGGCGTCACCAAGCGCAGGTGAAAGCATTTCAGGATGCGCTTGGACACGTTCGCGACATCCAGCTCCAGATCCAGTGGCTGCAGTCGCAGCCAGGGGCGCGCCGGACCGCGCTGCGTCCGATCCTCATCGAGCAGAGGCAAGCGCTTCTCGCCGCCGCCCGAGAGCTGCGCGGGCGCGTCTCGCACTGGCGCAACCAGACCGCGCCCGCCCTTGCCAAACTGATGCTTTCCGCCGTCCGTTCGAAAGGCCGTCTGGGTGGGGCCCGGATGAGACGCCGCCTCAAGAAGAAGCTCGCCCAGACCGTACCCGAGCTCGAAGGATTCGACGAAGCGAAAGACGCGCTGACGCTTCATCGCCTGAGGATCGCGCTCAAGAAGCATCGCTACGACGTCGAGCTCCTCGAGCTTGCGTTCCCGGCATACGCCGGCCTCGCCCTCTCCGTCCTGGCGCCACTTCAAAGCGAGCTCGGCTCGGTGCACGACAAAGATGTGCGGCTCGAGCTTCTGTCTCGGTTCAGCGCCAAGGCCAGCGATCGCCACCGCGCCGAAATCGAAGCCCTGCTCAGCGAGATTCTCGCCTCCCGTCGTCAAGAAGTGGAAGGACTGTCCAAGAAGATCGGCTGGCTCGTCTTGGAGAAGATTCCCGATCGGCTCCGAAGACTTCTCGACTGACGACTGGTCGGTTGCGTCAGCGTGTCTCGCTAAGCCGGAGGCGTCTGGAGAGGAGGTAGTCCGAAGACAGGGCTCCAGCCCCGGCGACGGCGATCCAGGTCAAAAGGACGATGTAAATCCACTCCTGAAGGCGAAGCAGATCCCCAAATCCTTCCACATCACTGCTCCTCGCGGTGGCGATCGCGACGCACATGGTGACGATCAGCGGGATGGCCGCCAGCCGCGAGGCCAATCCGAGCAGGAGGAGAATGCCACAAACAAGCTCGGTGGCGCCGACGAACGCGGCATTGAACGCAGGGGCGGGAACGTGCAACTGGGTAAAGAACTCGGTTACCGTCTGGAGGTTGTGCAACTTGCCCCAACCCGAGCCCGTGAAAATAATGCCGAGCGTCAGGCGCGTCAGAGCCGGCGGAAGCCAAGACAACCGGGCGGCAATGCCGATCAGGGCTCGCCGAATGCGGATCAACTCGTCCATTGTGTCCCCTTTTCCCGGAGATACGCCGCGGCACCCTGACCAGTTACTCGGCAGCGGTCAACACTTCTCGCTATAAGCGACCGCCAGGGAACCGGATATGGAACCTTCTAAGCCTGAAAACTCCGAAGATGCGTTGCAGTCGAACGTGCGTCGCATGGAAGCCGCCATCTCACAGGCCCAGCGGCGCCACGCGGCCTACCTCCAAACATGGATGAACCACGACGCCTGGCCGATGTCACGCCGCCAGCAGCGGCGACTCGTCCGCCAATTCTCGCGGCACGCTCGCCGCGACGATTGGAAGAGGAGGCGCGGTCCGGCCTGGGCTCCAGCGATCGTGTTCTTCACGCTGGGCCTTTGGTTTCTCTCGATGGCGGCGCATCGATCGTCCGGCGATCCCACCCGATGGTTGGGTCTGGCCTTCATTCTCGGAGCGATCGCCTTCTTGATGCGAAATCGTGGCCGAGGCAGCGAAGGAGAGAGGGCGGCGGCAGAGGAAGTACCACAGAGCGAGCGACCGCCGCTCAACGACAAGCAAACATCGCCAGATAAGGAAACGCGCGCCGAGCCGGATCGGACGGAAGCCCTTTGCGAAAAGCTGATCCAGGCGATCCGCGCCGGTCCTCAACCGCTCCGCGAGGTCGTCCATCGACCTGAAGAAACCATCGCTTCGCTCAGAAAGGCTTGCGCGGCGCTCCGGGAGCGAGAGAGCTCCTTGCGGGCCCTGGTGACACCGGAAGACAGCGCTCGACTCGACGCCGAGCGCGCCAAGCTCGCTCAGCGAATCCAATCTGAAGCCGACGAGGTGGTGCGCGATCGGCTTTCCGCGGCGCTCGAATCCCTGGACGATCAGGTTCGTCAGCGTGCGAGCCTCGTCACCTCGGCTGCGCGCCTCGACGCGGAGCGCACCCGCATCCATTACGCCCTGGAGAATCTCTATACCCAGGTGTTGAGCGTGCGCTCTGCCGACTCAGGCTCGGAGGACGTCTCGGGGGCGGGGCTGCGCAGGAGCCTTTCGCGCTTGAGCGACGAGGTGAGCGCGGTTGCGGAATCACTCGAAGCGGTGAGCCGCGGCGAAGAAACGCTCCTCACGCCGGTAACCCCCGTCACTTCCGAGACTGGCTCCCCGAAACAAGCGGACCGGGAGAAATCGTGAAACAGGGCGTCGATCGCCGCGATGGCGTCGACGTCCTTAAGACTGAGTCAAGCTCAGCCGCCGGAATCAGCCGCTGATCGTCGTTCCTGCGTCTACCACCAGAACGTGTCCGCTCACGTAGGATGAAGCGTCGGAGGCGAGAAAAATCGCCGCCCCGGAAATCTCGTCGGGTTGAGCATGCCGACCGAGCACGGTGCGATCCACGACGTGCTGCCGTATTTCGTCATTCTGGACGAGCGCCGCGGAAAACCGCGTTTCCACGAGGCCCGGAGCGATCGCATTCACCCGGATGCCGCTCGCGCCCACTTCCTGGGAGAGCGTCTGGGTCATTGAAATGATCGCTGCCTTCGTCATTCCATACACGCCCTGGAACGGCGCGGCGCGGATACCCGCCACGCTCGCCACGTTGATGATCGACCCGGGTGCGCCCCTGGCCGTGAGATGCGCGATCACCGCGCGCGCGGCGTAGAAGTAGCCTTTGACGTTGACCTCGAATGTCTTGTCCCAGGCCGCATCGGTCGTATCGCAGAGCGGCCCAAAGTAGGGATTCGTCGCGGCATTGTTGACCAGGATGTCGACCTTGCCGAACTTGTCAACCGCCGCCTGGATAAGTGATTGGACGTCGTTCGCCTTTCCGGTGTGCGCCGCGAAGGCGAGCGCTCGTCCACCACTGCTTTCGATCGAGGCGGCAACTTCGCGCAGCCCTTCTATTTTGCGCGCGCCGAGCACAACGCTCGCTCCCGCGGCGGCGAACTGCTTGGCGATGGCTTCTCCGATCCCTCGGCTGGCCCCGGTCACCACCGCCACCTTATCCTTCAACGAGAGCGGGCTTTTCAAAGGTTGCCCTCAAAGCGAGGAGAACAATGCGGGATCGATCTTCCCCGGATCGCCGAGCACCACCGTTTGTAGATTGACGATGTACTTGCGCGCGAAGGCCTCGATTTGCTCGCTGGTCACGGCCCGCAATTTCGCCGGCAAGAGCCGGATCAACCGCCAATCGCGACCGAGAATCTGCGCTCGGCTGAGCGACGCCGCCTGGCCATCGGTGGTCTCGTTGGAGGCCATAAAACCGGTGATGAAGGTGGAAACATCTCCCTCCAACTCCGGCTTGGGCACCGGTTCTTGCTTCAGGTGGCGAACCTCCCCGAACATGACCTGCATCGTCGTGGTCGGGTCGACGGCGGTGACGTACAACGTGCCGCGGGGAATCTCGGTGGTGGTGGACATTCCAGCATGGGGGGCATAGCTCAGGTTTCGCTTGGTTCGTACCTCGATCCATTCCCGCCACCCGAGGACGGTCATCGCCACCATCCCCACTGGAAAATCCGCGTCTCCCCACCCTGGGGCGGGAAAACTGCTGAGGATATAGTTCGTGGGCAGCGGCTTCTGGACGGTGGTCACGCTGGGGCTGTCAAACCGGATCGGCGGCAGCGGGGTTTGCTGGTAATCACCTCTGGGAAGCTGCCCGAGAAGATCTCTCGCTCGGGAGAGGATGTGGTCCGGCTCGACGTCTCCGACGACGACCAGCAGCAACCTGCTCGTCTGCCGCAGCTTCGCCAGGTGCGAGCCCAGCTGTTCCCGGGTCAGATTCGCCACGGTCTGCAGCGTGCCGATCGACCGATTCTCGTACGGATGGCCCTGGAAGAGCTTCTCGTAGGCGATCAACGAAAGTTGACCGTCCGGATCCTCCTGTTCGTGCCTGAGCGCGGAAAGTTGCTGTTGCCGCTGCAACTCGATCTCGGAGGGTGGAAGGAGCGGATGGAGGAAGGCATCGACCATCAGCTCGAACGTGGCATCCCAACTCTCGCGCAGGCTCTTGGCGCGAAAGCTCGAATAGTCGTTTCCCGCGCCGGCCCCGATGATGCTTCCGAGCGTCGCCAGTCGCCGGGTGAAGGCATCCTTGTCCGAGGACTCCGTTCCTCCCGAGGCGCTGACGGCGAGGGCAAGTTGCTCCACCCCCGCGTCGGACTTTCCCCAGTTGCGTACTCCTCCGAGGATGTTGATCTGCCCGGAGACCAACTCACCTCCCGGAATGCGCTTGATCAGCACCTGCATTCCCTGAATCGAGGCAACGGTGACATCTCCGTCGCTGCTCGGAGGAGGATCCGGGTTCGCTTGGGTTTGCGATCTGCCCGCTGGATCGGATTGGGAGCGGTCTTTGGGCGCCGGACCGGAGGTTGCGCATCCCCCCAGGGCGACCAGCAAGGCGATCGCGCCGCTCATCCCGATGACGCCGAGAAGGACGCGGCAGGCGGCCGACCCACTGCTCTCGAAAGGGCTTGCTTTGATCATCGCTTTGCCTCCTGCGGGTGCGCGGCAGGAACCGCCGCTCGATGGTTGATTCCGGCGAGGCGTTCGAAATGAGCGCGATCGAGGTGGAGATCGGTAGCCGTTTTCGGGGAAATCATCGCGCCGAGGACGAAGGGCTTGCCCAGCACGTAGGCTTCCAGGTAATGCGCGATGTCCTCGCGCGTCGCCCTCTTCACGTTGTCGAGGTAGGCGAGATAGTAGTTGAGGCCCGCCGAGCACCACCAGAAGGTCAACACGTGGGAGAGCTCGCTCGGCTTCTCGCGTTCAAGCGCCTGATCTACCTCCAGGCGATGCGCCGCGTTCCGCAGCTCTTCATC